>ERZ501064.271-NODE-271-length-13548-cov-8.761210_pt1 | contig 13548 bp, 12 predicted proteins | sample MGYA00510851_ERZ501064 | MGnify/ENA primary metagenome ERZ501064 (study PRJEB25958, sample SAMN03398529) | human skin metagenome | study: EMG produced TPA metagenomics assembly of the Human Skin Microbiome Metagenome (human skin metagenome) data set. | reverse complement strand
GCAGGTGGCCTCGATCCGACACCGCGGTCGTCGATGGCAGATCGGGGACGTCCGCGTGCTGCTGGCGTCGCGGAGCGGCGCACCCCTCCCCGACAGCCTAGACGACGACCGGAAGGTGCTGTGCGCCGTCGTGCGAGACGTCTGACGGAGCGGACCGCCCGTTAGTGCTGGTCAGCCGCCGCGCGTCAGCGCTTCTTCAATCGCAGCCGCGAATAGGTGAAGGCGAGCAGCAGCGCGCTGATCACCGCGAGCACCCCGTAGGCGAGTGCGGTGTGCGCGACCGATGTCTCCCACAGCGTGATGCGCTGCGGCGCGGCCACATTGATGTTGTAGAGGTCCACGCTGCCGGCCGCGGCGACATACCCCCAGAACGACGGGAAGATCCACGACAGCTGTTCGAGTCCGATGCCGTCGAGTTTGAACAGGCCGCCGCAGAACACCAACTGGACCATCACGACGATGACCAGCGGCGGCATGACCTGCTCGTTGGATTTGACCGCCGACGAGATGGCGAGACCGACGAGCGTGCTCACGCAGGCGAGGACGGCCACCGCGACGAGCAACGCCAGCGGCGGCGGGAGGATCGGACCGCCGAAGTCGGGCAGCCCCCGACCGGCGAAGGTGATGCCGACCATGATGATCGTCTGCAGCACCGCGGCGACGAAGAACACCACGATCTTGGCGAAAAGGTATGCGCCGGGCCGCAACCCGACGGCGCGCTCGCGTTCGAAGATGTCGCGCTCCCCGACGAGATCGCGCACGGTCAGCGCGGCCCCCATGAACGCGGCCCCGACGACGAGCACGACGAGGATCTGGATCGCCTCCGCGCCGTCCTTCGGTGGCGGCGCGTTCGGGATCACCTCGAGGCGGGCGAACCCGCTCGAACCCGGGATCACCAAGGTGAGCAGGCCGAGCACGACGGGTAGCAGCACGAGGAAGACGAGATAGCCGACGTCGGCGAAGATGAGCCGTACCTGGCGTCGGGCGATGGTTGACGACTGGCGGGTGAAGCTCGTGTGCGGCACCGGTATCGGTGGCCCGGGAGGACGCTGGGGCGGCGGCGGATTCGGCGCTCGGCGGTGCCGGTCAAGGTACCGCATGTGTGCGGTGTCCGGCTGATCGGCGACGTACGCGAAGATCTCTGCCCAGTCGGAGGTGCCCATCTCCCCCTCGACCTGTCCGGGCGGGCCGCAGAAGGACGTCTTGCCGCCGGGCGCCAGCAGCAGCACCTGGTCGCACATGGACAGATAGGTCAGCGAGTGCGTGACCACGAGGACCACACGCCCGGCGTCGGCGAGCCGGCGGAGGGTGGCCATCACCTGGCGGTCGAGTGCGGGGTCGAGACCGGAGGTCGGTTCGTCGAGGATGAGCAGTGACGGACCCGTCAGCAACTCCATCGCGACCGATGCGCGCTTCTGCTGGCCGCCGGACAGCTTCTCCACGCGGGTGTCGACGTGCTCGGTCAGCTGCAGCTCGCTGAGCACCCCGTCGATGACCCGGTCCCGATCGGCCTTCGAGAGGTCGGGTGGCAGGCGCAGTTCCGCGGCGTAGCGCAATGCCTGCCGGAGCGTGAGCTTGTGGTGCAGGACGTCCTTCTGCGGCACCATGCCGATGCGGGTGCGCAGAGCGTCGTATTCGGCGTGGACGTTGCGGCTCTCGAAGGTGACCAGGCCGCTCGTCGGTGAGTTGAGTCCGGCCGCGATCTTCGACACCGTCGACTTACCCGCGCCCGAGGGGCCGATCACCGCGGTCAGCGTGCCCGGACTGGCGCTGAAGTCCACGTCGGCGAGCAGACGCTTCCCGCCGTCCACGACGAGACTCACACCGTGGACGTGGAGGCCGTCGGCGACCGCGGCGCTCTCCTGCCCGCGCATCAGCGTGCCGCCGGACACCACGAAGTCGCTGTTGCCGATGGTGACGACGTCGCCGTCGGTCAGTTGCGCGCTCGACACCCGCCGGCCGTTGACGAAGGTTCCGTTGACACTGCCGAGGTCCTCGATCACGAGGGCAGCCCCGCGGCTGGACACCTGAGCGTGGTGCCGGGACGCCAGGACGTCGCTGACGACGATGTCGTTGTCGGGCGTGCGTCCGATCCGCTGGACTCCGCGGAGCGAGATCGACTCGCGCTCGGGCGGTGTCGACGCGCCGGGCAGGCGGTAGACCGCCGACACGTTCTGTTGCAGCGCCTGCAGATGCGGCGCGCTCAGGACTTCCTGCGGCATCGGGTCCACTCGGTACTGTCGCCCGCCCGGTGCGTGGGCGGGCATCTGGCCGGAGGCCGGGACGGCCGCGCCCGGGAACCCCGCCGAGCGAGGACCTGACGGCGGGTAGCCCGACTGCATCGGACGCGAGACCGGCGGACCCGGCCGGGACGGCACGCTGCGCCCGGGACCACTCGAGGGCGGTCGGCCGCCGGATGCGGGCACGTCGACCACGAGGTCGACGACCGGACCCGTGTTCACGTCGCCGAGGCGTACCTGGGTCGTACCGGGCACCATGAACTCGGCCATCCGCCGGCCGTTGACGAAGAAGCCGTTGGTGCTGCCGATGTCGACGAGACACCAGGCCGTACCGCGCCACTCGATGGCGAGATGCCGACGCGACACCATCGGATGGTTGATCACGATGTCGTTGTCGGGCTCACGCCCCAGGGTGATGCGCTGAGCGCCGCCCAGTGGATGCGGCGCCCCACCGTCGACGATCACTCGTCCACGCGCCATCGATGTGCTGTTCATCGCCGACAACTCTAGTGCTTGACGGCGCTGTTCACGCGGTTCTGTCGAGCAGACAGCCGACCCCGTGGGAGTCGGCTGTCTGCTCGGTCGAGACCACTGTCGCTACAGGTACTGACCCGTGTTCGTCTCGGTGTCGATGGCCCGGCTCGCGCCCGCACTCTTGCCCGTGACCAGCGTGCGGATGTACACGATCCGCTCGCCCTTCTTGCCCGAGATCCGGGCCCAGTCGTCGGGGTTGGTCGTGTTGGGCAGGTCCTCGTTCTCCGCGAACTCGTCGAGGATGGAGTCGAAGAGATGCTGGACGCGCAGACCCGGTGCACCCGTGTCCAGTTGCGACTTGATCGCGTACTTCTTGGCCCGGTCGACGACGTTCTGGATCATCGCGCCGGAGTTGAAGTCCTTGAAGTACATGATCTCTTTGTCGCCGTTGGCGTAGGTGACCTCGAGGAACCGGTTGTCCTCGCTCTCGGCGTACATCCGCTCGACGACCTTCTCGATCATCGCGTTGACACAGGCCGTGCGATCGCCCCCGAACTCGCCGATGTCGTCGGCGTGGATGGGCAGCTCCTCGGTGAGGTACTTGGAGAAGATGTCGATCGCGGACTCGGCGTCGGGACGCTCGATCTTGATCTTCACGTCGAGGCGCCCCGGGCGCAGGATCGCGGGGTCGATCATGTCCTCGCGATTCGACGCACCGATCACGATGACGTTCTCGAGGCCCTCGACGCCGTCGATCTCACTGAGCAGCTGCGGGACGACGGTGGTCTCCACGTCCGAGGAGACGCCCGATCCGCGCGTGCGGAAGATCGAGTCCATCTCGTCGAAGAAGACGATGACCGGCGTGCCCTCCGAAGCCTTCTCGCGCGCCCGCTGGAAGATCAGCCGGATGTGCCGCTCGGTCTCACCGACGAACTTGTTGAGCAGCTCGGGGCCCTTGATGTTCAGGAAGTACGACTTCGCCTCCTTGGCGTCGTCGCCGCGCACCTGCGCGATCTTCTTCGCCAGGGAGTTGGCCACGGCCTTGGCGATGAGCGTCTTGCCACAGCCGGGCGGACCGTAGAGCAGCACGCCCTTCGGGGGACGCAGCTGGTAGTCGCGGAACAGGTCCTTGTGCAGGAACGGGAGTTCGACGGCGTCGCGGATCTGCTCGATCTGGCGGCCCAGGCCACCGATGTCCTCGTAACCGACGTCCGGGACCTCCTCCAGGACGAGATCCTCGACCTCGGCCTTGGGCACCCGCTCGAACGCGAACCCGGCCTTGGTGTCGATGAGCAGTGAGTCGCCGGGACGCAGCTTGCGACGCAGACCGTCCTCACCGTCGACCTCGCCGAGCAGCGGTTCGGCCAGCCAGACCACCCGCTCCTCGTCGGCGTGACCGACGACCAGGGCGCGTTTGCCGTCACCGAGCACCTCGCGCAGCGTGCTGATCTCGCCGACGGTGTCGAACTCGCAGGCCTCGACGATGGTCAGGGCCTCGTTCAGACGCAGGGTCTGCCCCTTGGTCAGCAGGTCGGTGTCGATGTTGGGCGAACAGGTGAGGCGCATCTTGCGGCCCGAGGTGAACACATCGACGGTGGCGTCGGGGTGCACGTCCAGCAGGACGCCGTACCCGCTCGGCGGCTGACCCAGACGGTCGACCTCCTCGCGGAGAGCGACGAGTTGCTGTCGGGCTTCTTTGAGGGTGTCGAGCAGCTTCGCGTTGCGTGCGGTGAGGCTGTCCACCCGCTCTTGGAGATCCCCGGCCGGCCGGCCGGCTGCGCCGCGCGCAGACGAGTCCGGGCCGCTCCGCGACAGCGGCGACTCGGTGCCGCTCCGCGGCGGGGGCGGAGTGTAGGCGGGGACGAAGCCCTCGTCGGATGCACTGGCGCCCTCGGGAACCGCGCGGTCCCCCAGTGCGTCGTGGCGGTCAGATTCGGTCATTGCTGACTCCTCTCGCCGGCAATCACCCGATCCCTCGATCGGAATGCTCGCGCCGTATCCCTACGCTACCGGCCGAGACGGCGAATCGCCGTCCACCGCGCAATCGCCGGTGTTGACGGTGTGTTAAATGTGCGTCTTCGCAACGTATTCGCGATGTTTCACCGCACAGCTCGGCGACGGGCCGTTGCTCCGCGACCGGGCTCAGCCCTTGCTCGGACGGCGCTGCGGACGCAGTGTGGTGGTGCCGTCGGCAAGGCGCCGGGCCGTGATCAGAAAAGCCGTGTGGCCTTGCATTTTGTGCTCGGGACGCACCGCGAGGCCCACCGCGCTCCACTCGCGGAGGAGCGTCTCCCAGGCCCGGGGCTCGGTCCAGCACTCCTGCTCGCGCAGGGCCTCCATCACCCGGGACAACTGGGTGACGGTCGCCACGTAGACCGTCAAGACCCCGCCTGGTTTCAACACGGTCCGCACGACGTCGAGCGGTTCCCAGGGCGCGAGCATGTCCAGGATGACGCGATCGAACCGTTCGTCCCGATCCACGTTCGCCAGATCGTCGACGGTGAGGTGCCAGTTGTCCGGCCGTCCCCCGAAGAAGGTCTCGACGTTGCGGATCGCGTGCTCGGCGTGGTCATCCCGGATCTCGAAGGAGACGACCTCTCCGTCGGCACCGACCGCGCGCAGCAGCGAACACGTCAGCGCGCCGGAGCCGGCACCGGCTTCGAGGACGCGGGCGCCCGGGAAGATGTCGCCCTCGAGGACGATCTGGGCGGCGTCCTTGGGATAGATGACCTGGGCCCCGCGCGGCATCGAGAGCACGTAGTCGACGAGCAGCGGGCGCAGCGCCAGATATTGGGTACCGCTGGTCGCGGAGACGATGCTGCCCTCGGGCGAACCGATGAGGTCGTCATGGGAGATGGCACCGCGGTGGGTGTGGAACTGCTTTCCCTCGTCGAGCAGCACCGTGAACTTGCGCCCCTTGGCATCGGTCAGCTGAACCCGGTCGCCGACGACGAACGGTCCGGTGGTGGGCACTGGTGCTTCCTCTCGTGAACGATCCGAACCCGCGCGACTCGGCGCAGGGGTTCGTGGGCCGTGTGGACGTTACCCGACGAGGTGGCCCGGTCCTGCCTCGTGTCGCTGCGGGGAGGGCGCCGCCCGGGTGGCCGGCTAGCGGACCCGAGTGTCGGGACCTCGGACTGTCGGGCCCGGCGCCTACCCTGCGAAGGGTGAGCACGATGACCGGAGTCGGAGACGCCTCCCCCAGCACGACCCCGACAGGGACCCCGGACGGCCCCGACGCGGATGCGCGAGGGATCGTCGGGCGCCCGCTGGCGCTGTCGCCGTCCCGCGCCGCGGACTTCAAGCAGTGCCCGCTGCTCTACCGCTACCGTGCGATCGACCGCTTCCCGGAGACCCCCACCACCGCGCAGACCAGGGGCACCGTCGTCCATGCCGCGCTGGAGAATCTGTTCGACCTCCCGGCCGAGCTCCGCACGCAGGACTCGGCCGAGTTGCTGGTCGAAGGCGCCTGGGCCGCGATGTGCGAGGGCGACCCCGAGCTCGCGAAGGTCATCGGCGAAGGTGGCCAGGCCGCGTTCCTCGCCGATGCGCACAAGCTCATCGCCACCTACTACACGATGGAGAACCCGACCGCCTTCGACGCCGACGCGGTGGAGGAACACGTCGAGATCGACGCCGACGACATGCTCATGCGGGGGTTCATCGACCGCATCGACGTCGCGCCGACCGGCGAGATACGCGTCGTCGACTACAAGACCGGGCGGTCGCCGGGTGAGGCGTACGAAGCCAAGGCGTTGTTCCAGATGAAGTTCTACGCGCTCGCGATCCTGCGCACCCGCGGAGTCGTTCCCGCCCGGTTGCAGCTGATGTACCTCTCCGACGGGCAACAGCTGATCTATCGCCCGGACCGTGACGAGCTGCTCCGCTTCGAGCGCACCCTGCGCGCGATCTGGCAGGCGATCCGCACGGCCGTGGCCTCGGGCGACTTCCGGCCGAAGAAGTCGTGGTCGTGCAAGTTCTGTGAGCACCGCGCCCGGTGTCCGGAGTTCGGGGGCGTCATCCCGCCGTACCCCGGTCCCCCGGCGGGTTTCGCGGTCTGAGCAGCCCCGACGTCCGCGGGACGCCCCCGCCCCGACCCATTATGTCGGCAGTCATAGAGTGACTCGGGTGGAGAACTCGTACTACGAACCCATCGATGCCCCGCCGGATGCTGCCCGCGACGAGGGCGACTTCGAGTACTTCCGCCCGACCGAGGCGACGCTGAGCGTGTGGTCGCCGACGATGCAGCACGGTGGTCCCCCGTCGGCCCTGCTGATGCGGTCGTTGCTGCGGTGCCAGCCCGACCCGGCTCAGCACTTCACGCGTGTGACCACCGAGATCCTCGGCCCGGTCGGGCTGGGCGTCAACCGGGTCGCCGCCCGGGTCGTGCGGCCGGGCCGCCAGATCAGCCTCGTCGAGACCGAACTGCAGGTGCAGCAGGCCGACGGGACGTTCCGCGCCGCCGCCCGCTCGGTGGGGTGGCGGCTCCGCGTCGCCGACACCGCCGAGATCGCGAACGGTCCCGATCCCCTGACGCCCGGACCGGACGAGTCGAAGGCGGTGATCGGCTTCTCCGACGACAACGGCGAGGCGGTCGACTGGGGCACCCTCGGGTTCATCGGCACCATCGAGTCGGTCCGGGCCGAGGGACGCAACGGCTCGACTCCCGCGGTGTGGCTGCGGCCGGCGATCCCGCTCGTCGCCGACGAGAAGACCGAGGACCTGGAGTCGATGTTCACCGTCATCGACGTCGCCAACGGGTTGGGCACCCGACTCCGCCCGAATCGGTGGACGTGGATGAACACCGACACCACCGTGCACCTGACGCGCGTCCCGAGCGGACCGTGGGTCGGCATCGACGCCCACATGATCGCCGGTCCGGACGGGTTCGGCAGCACCTTCGCCGACCTCTACGACGCCTCCGGCCACATCGGCCGGTCGGCCCAGACGGTGATGCTCAGCGCGGCTCGGTAGCCACAAATCCACCACTGATCGGCAAACCCACCAGCCCGCAGCTGGTGGGTTTGACGAAATGGGTGGATCTGCCTCCGCTAGAACCGGCAGGACCGGATGTCCGTCGCCAGGATGGCCTTGGCGCCGAGCTCGGACAGCTCGTCCATGAGGTTCTGGTGGTCCTTGCGGGGCACCATTGCGCGGACCGCGACCCAGTCCGGGTCGGCCATGGGCGCCACGGTCGGCGACTCGAGGCCCGGCGTGAGCGCCGACGCCCGATCGAGAAGCGAACGGGGGCAGTCGTAGTCGATCATCACGTACTGCTGTCCGAACACCACGCCCTGCACTCGGGCGACGAACTGCCGTTCGGCCTTGGTGAGGTCGGCGTCGCGTCGGGAGATCAGGACCGCCTCGGAATCGCACAGCGATTCACCGAACGCCACCAGGCCGTGCTGGCGCAGCGTGCGACCGGAACCGACGACGTCGGCGATCGCGTCGGCGACACCGAGCTGGATCGAGATCTCGACCGCACCGTCGAGCCGGATGATGTCGGCGGTGATGCCATGACCGGCCAGGTCCTCGCGCACGAGGTTCGGGTACGACGTGGCGATGCGTTTGCCCGCGAGATCGGCCACTGCCCACTGCTGGTCGGCCGGAGCCGCGTAACGGAAGGTCGACGAGCCGAAGCCCATGGCCAGCTGTTCGCCGACCTCGGCGCCGGAGTCGCGGGCGAGGTCACGTCCGGTGATGCCCAGGTCGAGCCGGCCGGAGGCGACGTAGATCGCGATGTCCTTGGGACGCAGGAAGAAGAACTCGACGTCGTTGTTGTTGTCGAGGACCGTGAGGTCCTTGGCGTCGGTCCGGCGGCGATAGCCGGCCTCGGAGAGGATGGCCGACGCGGATTCGGAGAGCGCACCCTTGTTGGGTACGGCCACTCTCAGCATCTCGTTGTCCTTTTCGTGGAGTGCGCCTGCGGGCGCGGGGATGGAGCAGAACTGTGTCGTGTGGACTGTGTCCGGACCGGGTCAACCGGTCACAGATGTCGGTACACGTCCTGCAGCGTCAGTCCCCGCTTGATCATCATCACCTGCAGCCAGTAGACGAGCTGCGAGATCTCCTCGCCGAGCGACTCGTCGGATTCGTGTTCGGCGGCGAGCCAGACCTCACCCGCCTCTTCGATGATCTTCTTGCCCAGGGTGTGGACACCGGAGTCGAGGGCGGCGACGGTACCCGAACCCTCGGGACGGCTCTGCGCCTTGTCGCTGAGTTCGGCGAACAGCTCCTCGAAAGTCTTCACGATTCCTCATTTTTGCATGTCGAGATGCGCGCGAGACCGCCGGTCCATGCACCGGCGACATCGTCGAGGTCCAGCCCGACCAGACTGGTCCGGAAGACGCGCAACCGGCCCGGCTCGACCGGTGCCGCGGACTCGACGACGAGCGTCGGACATCCGGCCGCCGATGCCGCCTGGGCGCCGGTCGGCGAGTCCTCGACGGCCAGACAGTCGGCCGACGGGACACCGAGCAGTTCCGCCGCGCGCAGGTAGGGGTCGGGCGCGGGTTTGCCCACCGCCACCTCGTCGCCGCAGACCGTCGTGGTGAAGCGTCCACGCCCGATGGTCTCCAGGGCCACCTCGGTCAACTCCCGCACCGTGTTCGTCACCAGCACCATGGGGATCCCTGCCCCGGCCACCAGGTCGAGTGCTTCGGGTGCGCCGGGACGCCACGGCAGGTCGTCGGCGAACAGTTCGGCGACCCGATCGAGAGTCCAGCGTCCGTCGGCATCGGGATCGCGCTCCGCGGCGGACAGACCGGCCGCGTCGTGCACCTTCGCCAATGCGTCCGGCAGCGAGTTCCCGAGAGTGGATTCGCGGAGTTCCGGTGACATGACGATGCCGTGCCGTGCGGCCAGTTCCGCCATCGCGACGTCCCAGATCGGTTCGGAGTCGAGCAGCGTGCCGTCCATGTCCCACAGCACGGCAGCGGGGAGGCGCGCACCCGAGGGTGAGGTGGGGCCGGCGGTGGAGACGTCGGGGGCGGTGTCGGTCACCCCTGCATCATCGCAACCCACCGCTCGGTGGGCTCGTCGGCGGGGTAGAACAGCTCGATGGTCAGCTCCTCGAGGGTGACATCGCGTGGGGAGCCGAACGTCGTGAGGGTGCTGAAGAACGACAGCACCTGGTCGCCGAGGGCGAGCCGGAACGGCACCAGCAACTGCGGTTGTCCCCCGACTCCGGCACGGTCGCGGGCGAGACGTCCGTCGAGTGCGGCGACGGTCGGATACCCCGAGACCTCCCGTTCGAGGTCGGCGAGGCGCGGGTCGCCGGTGATCCGCGCCATCCGCCGGAGCAACTCGAGCAGGTAGGTCGCCCACTCGTCGAAGTTGTGCGTGGCCCGCGCGAATCCGTCCGGATGCAGCGACACCCGGAACAGGTTGACCGGTCCGGTCTGCAGTTCGGGCGGCAACAACTCGAGAAGGGTGAGCGCGGTGTCGTTGGCCAGCACGACGTTCCAGGTCCGGTCGAGCGCCATGCCCATGTTCGGGTTGTGGGCGTCGAGCAATCGCTGGACCGACGACCGGACGTGGGCCATCGTGTCCGAGTCGAGCGGTTCCTCGCTGTAGCGGGGTGCGTGCCCGGCAGCGAGGAGCAGCGAATTTCGTTCTCGCAGTGGAACATCGAGCCGCTCGGAGAGCGCCTCGAGCAGCGCCGGACTCGGGCGTGACCGGCCGGTCTCGACAAAACTGAGGTGACGCGGCGAGACACCGACCTCGTAGGCGAGATCCAGCTGGCTCAGCGAGCGGCGAGAGCGCCACTGCCGCAGCATGCTTCCCACCTCGACGGTCATGGGGGTCATGGTAGGTCCCGGGCGGGAGCGTGGCGACTACCTCACGGGTAGCGGTCGCCCGGCGATCAGGACCGTAGGCAGGACTCGATCAACTCCAACGAGTGTCCGATCGTCTGGGCGAGGACCTCTTCGGGTTCACCGTCGAACACTTCCCGGGAGGCGCTGACGCGGCCGCGGTGATCCAGTCCGAACCACACCGTTCCCGGTGCCGCCTCGTCGGGTTCGGGACCGGCCTCACCGGTCACCGCGACGACGAGGTCGGCGTCGAACAACCGAGCGGTCGATGCCACCATCGCGCGCGCCGCGGTCTCGCTCACGACCGGCCCCTCGGGCACGTCGAGCAGGTCGTACTTGACGTCCTTGTGGTAGGCCACGACCCCGCCGCGGAACCACGTACCCGCGTTCGGCGCCTTGCTCAGTTCGGTTGCCAGGTTCCCGCCGGTCAGCGATTCGGCGACCGCGATCCGGACGCCTGCTTCCATCGCGGCGTCCGCCACGCGCTTGCAGGTCTCCGAGAAATTACTCACATCCGACATGTGTCGCTCCCTTCGTGTCCGCGTCGACCATCGCTGGTTGGTATCCACAGGGCCGCGCCCTGAAACGACTACCTGGTAGGTAGTGGTGCCGGCGGCGCGGGTGCGAGACGTTGGGGACATGACCCGCATCGAGAACGACCCCGTTCGCACACGGCACACGACGGTGTTGATCTCGCCGGCGATGGGAGTGCCGGCGCGTGTGTACCGGCGCTTGACGGAGGCCCTGAGCAGAGCCGGATTCGACGTCGTGATCGTCCCTCGGCGAGGGATCGAGGAGGGAAGCGAGCCACCGTCTCGACGTTCCGACTGGTCCTATGCCGACGAGGCGGACGATCTGGCCGACGCCGTGGCCGCGGCCCGGGCGGACGACACCGAGACGAGGGTCCTGGTACTCGGTCACAGCCTGGGAGCGCAGTTGGCCGCGATGGTGGCCCTGCGGGAGGACCACGCCCCCGACGGGATCGTGGCGATTGGCGCGTCGGTCCCCCACTTTCGCCACTACGGCCTGCGCGGCGTCCCGCTCGCCACACTGGCCGCGTCGGTCGCCCCGGTCGCGGGGATCGCCGGCCGGTGGCCACGACGCGGTTTCGGCGGTCCGACGCCGCGCACGCTGATGCGGGAATGGGCGCGCATGGTGCTGACCGGGTGGGCGCCGTTCGCACTCGACTCCCGAATGCGGTTGCCGGCGTTGTCGATCCGGCTGCACGACGACGAGGTCGTGTCCGGCCGCGCCGCGGACGCCTACGACGCGGCGTTCGACAAGGACGCGATGTCGACACTGTGTTACCGGGCCTCCGACGGTCCGGCCGGGGGCGTCGCGACGCACCTCGGATGGACGCGGACGCCTGACGGGATCGTCGAGCTGATCGCGCGATGGTGGGAATCTCACGCCGTCCAGGAGCCCGATCGGGACTCGACGCGGTCGCGTGTGCGCACGGCGGTTCGTTCCGCCCAGGCGCCGGTGGCGAGATAGGCCAGCACGGCGATCGCCACGCCGCACAGCGTCACCACCATCCAGAACGGTCGTGCGGTGGCGCTCAGGTCGTCGGCCACCGTTCCCACCCGTCCGGAGAACGCGATGGCACCGGACACCGCCACGCCCAGCGCCGTCCCGACCTGCCGCCCGGTGGAGGCCATCGCGGAGGCGAGCCCCGCCTGGGTCCGCGGCATGCCCGAGACCGCGGCATTCGTGATGGGCGCGTTGACCAGTCCGAAGCCGATGCCGAACACGAGGTAGGCCGCGCCGAGGTAGGTGAACGGGGTATCGGATCCGACGCCGAGGAGCAGCACTCCGCCCGCCGCCATCCCGATCCCGCCCGCGAACAGTGGCGGCCGGGACCCCCGCGCGGCGACGAGGCGTCCCGAGACCGGCGCGCAGCACGCGGCGGCCAGAGCCATCGGGATCAGCCTCAGACCCGCGCCGAGCGGACTCAGTCCGCGTACCTCTTGCAGGTACAGGGTGTTGAGGAACAGGAACCCGCCGGTCGCCGCGAACGCGATGACCGCGCACACGACCGCGACGGTGAAGGGCACACTGCCGAAGAACCGCGGGTCCAGGAGCGGCTCGTCGCGGCGCAATTCGTAGCAGATCAGGATCGCAGACGAGCACGCAGCGACCGCGAAACAGCCGACGATGACGCCGGACCTCCAGCCCAGCACATGCCCTTCGATGATCCCGAACGTCACGGTTCCCAACAGCACGAGGATCAGCAGCTGACCCACCACATCGGCCCGTCGAGGCTGTGGCGCCCTCGACTCGGGGACGTACCGCCGGCTGAGAACGAGGGCGAGCACGCACACCGGGACATTGAGCACGAAGATCGCCTGCCAGCCCAGGCCGGAGACCAGCGCACCACCGACGACCGGGCCGAAGGCCAGACTCGCCCCGAATGCACTTCCCCACAACCCGATCGCCCGCGCACGCGCCTTCGGCTCGGTGAACACAGTGGTCACGATCGACAGGGCCACCGGGTTCAGCATCGAGCCACCGACCGCCTGGACGGCCCGGGCCGTGATGAGCACCTCCGGTGTCGGCGACACCGCGCAGAGCACCGACCCGGTTCCGAAAATCGCGAGGCCGACCCCGAAGATGCGTCTGCGACCGAGCCGGTCGCCGGTGGTGCCACCGAGGATGAGCAGGCTCGCGACGACCAACGTGTACGAGTCGACCACCCACTGGAGCTGAGACGGCGTGGCGTCGAGATCGGCACCGATCGACGGCAGCGCCACGTTGACCGCGGAGATGTCGAGGCCGACGAGGAACATGCTCAGACAGCAGACGACCAGGATGACGCGTCGACGCCCGGTCGTGGACATGGAGCCAATGTAGAACCCCGACCCCGGGGCGGCGCGACTCGCTGAGGATCATGCTCACCGAGAACGAGACCCGCGAGGCGCCGGGATCGTCGTAGTCTGGGCCCACGCGCACCGCCGAGGAGAAAGCCGAGGTCCCATGTCGAAGATCCTGGTGTTCGGACACCGCAACCCCGACACCGATGC
>ERZ501064.266-NODE-266-length-13665-cov-8.741146_pt1 | contig 13665 bp, 13 predicted proteins | sample MGYA00510851_ERZ501064 | MGnify/ENA primary metagenome ERZ501064 (study PRJEB25958, sample SAMN03398529) | human skin metagenome | study: EMG produced TPA metagenomics assembly of the Human Skin Microbiome Metagenome (human skin metagenome) data set. | reverse complement strand
GTCATCGGCACGATGTGTTGAGCGAGTCGTGGGACCTCGAAGCGTCAGATCAGACCCGGTCGCGATAGCTGTATGCGTGCCCGCCCAGCGACGCGGTCACGACCGCCACCGGAACACGGGAGGCCTGGAGGTTCCGACGCTCTTCGGGGGTCAGGTGCTGACGAAACCATGTCCATTGCGGGCCGCGCCACCATGCATTCGTCCGTGCCTTCTCCATGTCACCGGTCCCTTTCGCGCCGCTCGCTGTGAGCCCTGTCACGCGACCGTACCCGGATGATCTGCGTTCCAAACCTTCCGGCGCAGGTCAGCGTGTCGCGACCGGCATCGGCCCCACCGACCGGTCGCCGCGGAGCTTCTTCCGGATGAGTTCGGCACTGATCAGGCACATCGGCAAACCGATGCCGGGACGGGTGCTCGACCCGGCGTAGTAGAGCCCGTCGACCTTGCGTGACCGGTTCGTCGAGCGCAGGAACGCGCTCTGCCGCAGCGTGTGCGCCGGGCCGAGGGCTCCGCCGCACCACGAGTTGACCGAGTCGACGAAGTCCGCGGGGCCGATGGTGCGGCGGACGACGACACGATCGGCGAGGTCGGGAACACCTGCCCACTGTCCGATCATCGCAATGGCCCGGTCGGTCACCTTCTCGATGTCGGGGTCGCCGCCGCCGTCCACGCCGCCGCGGCCGAGACCCGGGTCGGGCGGGACGGGCACCAGGATGAAGAGGTTCTCCGAGTCCGACGGCGCGACCGACGGGTCGGTGGCCGACGGCTTGCACACATAGAGCGACGCCGGGTCCGGTACGCGCGTGGGACTCTCGAAGATGGCGTCGAAGTTGGTCTTCCAGTCCTCGGTGAAGAACAGGGAGTGATGCGCCAACTCGGGAATCTCACCGCGTACGCCGAGGAGTGCGAGCACCGCCCCCGGGCCGGAGGTGGCGCGGTCCCAGTACCGTTCGGGGAAGGTCTGGAGTTCCCGGGGCAGCAACCGAGTCTCGAGATGGTGCAGATCGGTGGCACCGATCACGATGTCCGCGACCAGTTCTCGCGGTATGCCGTCGGCTCCTTCGACGCGGACGCCGGCCACCTCGGCGCGACGACGCGACGGCGTGGACCGTTTCCCCGCGCGTTCCCGCGTGAGGATGGCGGTCGCGGCCGTGCCGGTGGAGATGCGTACGCCCCGTTCCCGCGCAACCCGCTCCAGCGCGTCGACCAGGGTGGTGAAGCCGCCGTTGGGGTACCGCACACCGTCGGCGAGGTCGAGCCAGCTCATCAGGTGATACATCGCAGGGGTGCGCTCGGGCGAGGAACCGAGGAACACCGCCGGATACCCGAGGACCTGGCGGAGCCGGCGGTCGGTGAAGCGGGCCGCGATGTAGGACTGCAGGGACGTCGTCAGCAACGTGACAAGCGTTTTCGCGTGCCGCAGCACCGGCAGGCCGAGGAAGGCACGTGGCGAGTCGAAGCTGGTGTACAGGAACCGTTCCACGGCAAGGTCATACGCCTGCCTGCCGGTGCGCAGATAGTCGTCGAGTGCGGCTCCCGCGCCGGGCTCGATCTCGTCGAAGAGCGCACGGTTCCGGTCCTGGTCACCGAACACGTCGATCGGCTTCTCGTCGGACCCGTTGTCGTCGAAGAACACTCGGTAACCGGGGTCGAGGCGGACGAGATCGAGCTGCTCGGCGGTCGACGTCCCGAGCATCTCGAAGAAATGGTCGAACACCTCCGGCATCAACCACCACGACGGACCGGTGTCGAAGCGGAACCCGTCGCGATCCCAGGTACCGGCCCGACCACCGAGGTCGTCGTTCTTCTCCACGAGTTCGACGTCGTGCCCGTCGTGGGCGAGGAGGGCGGCGGTGGCCAGGCCGGCGACTCCGCCACCGATGACGACGACGCGTCGGGACTCGCTCATACGTTGCTCTTCCTTCTGTTCAGACCGGCGGCGTCGGCACGTGCGGGTCGCGGCATGCCACGCCGGGCAACGGCGGACGCGGCGATCTTCGCCTTGACGGCGTTCGGGACGCGGACTCGCGTAAGGCGGGCTTCGGTGGCCGACGACTCGCGAAGGCGGGCGGTCAGCTCGGCGAACAGGTCGTGCGCGGTGCACACCGCGACGCGGCTGCTCGCCGGCAGGTGCGGGATGGCGGCCGCAGCGGCGGTCAGGTCGAGGTCGATGTCGTCCAGCCAGAGCGACCAGGCGGAGTCCGCCGGATCGTCGGGATCGAGGCCGACCAGGTAGCGCCGCCCCAGCCCGTCGCTGTCCTCGCCGAAGTCGCGGAGGAAGTTGATCTTCTGGAAGGCCGCGCCCAGCCGTTGGGCGCCGGGTGCGAGCTGGTCGTACCGGGCGGCGGATTTCGGCTCGTCGGCGAGGAACGCCCGCAGGCACATCAGACCGACCACCTCGGCCGAGCCATAGATGTAGGTGGCCAGCGACTCGAAGTCGTGCTGGACCTGAGTCAGATCGCTGCGCATCGAGTCGAAGAACGGGCCCACCAGATCGAGATCGATACCGACCCGGCGGGCGGTCTGCGCGAAGGCGTGGACGACGAGGTTGCTACTCGACCCGGTGACGAGCGCGACGCTGGTCTGCTCCTCGAGCTGGTCGAGTTCATTGCTGCGGTCGACGAGCCCCTGCTCCGGGCGCGGGGCGTCGACGATCTCGTCGGCCACCCGCACGAGCGCGTAGATGTTCTGGACGTCGCGCCGAATCCGCGGTGTGAGCAGACGCGATGCGAGTCCGAACGAGCTCGAGTACGACCTGATCACCATCGCCGCACAGGCTTCCGCGACCTCGTCATATCGCCGGTGAGGTGGGATCACTTGAGTGTGACCGGGAATGTGCATCATCCGACCGCTCCTCGCCCTGGTGACTGAACGCCAATTGCCTGACGTCATGAATTCGACGCCCGGGACATCACCGGATGGGTGTCGTAGACCGAACCGGGGTCGTCGGACGGCAGCTGCCGCACCTGCTCGACGAACCACGGACTGACCGCCCACGGGGTGTTCGCGACGAGCGACCACACGTCGTCGACGTCGGCCCAGGCGTGCTCGGCGACCTCATCGGGATCCGGTCGAAGTGTTCCCAGCGGACGTGCGACGAACACCGGGCAGATCTCGTTCTCCACGATGCCGCTCGCGTCGACCGCCCGGTACCGGAAGTCCGGCAGGATGCAGCGGACATCGGCAACCTCGATACCGAGCTCGCGCCGGGCATACCGATGCACGGCGTCGACGACGTCCTCGCCGGGGCGCGGATGACCGCAGAACGAGTTGGTCCACACCCCGGGCCAGCTGCGCTTGGACAACGCCCGGCGTGTCATGAGGATGCGGCCGTCGACGACGAGATGGCAGGAAAACGCGAAGTGCAGCGGGGTGTCCGGTCCGTGCACCCCCTCGCGGTCGGCGGTGCCGCACGGGCGGCCATCGGCGTCGGCGAGAACCACCGAGTCGTTCGTCATCGAGATTTCCTCATCGCATCGGGATCGGGCGAGCTGCTCCTCGCACCATTGTTCGTCACCGGAGCGCGATCCGGATGGGAGCCGCCCGCGACGAGAACTCATCCGAGCCGTCGGGTCTGCCTCCGCACCGCGATCCCCAACTGGACCGTCCCGATCAACGCCAGTGCCGCGCCGATCGCCGCGATGAACAGGGCCAGGCCGGACGCGACGGCTGAACTCAGTCCCGCGCACCACCACGAACCCGCACTCACAGTTGCGACGACCGCCAGTATCACCCGCGACGGCCGCTCCCACACGGTGACCGTGCCTGGCCCCTTCATGCCCACCGCCTGCGCCGTGGCGCGGGTGATCTCGAGGATGAGGGTGAGCACCGCGATCGTCGCGCCGAGCCATGGCGGTGCACCCACGACCACCACGATGCCGACGAGCATCACGTCCGAGAACCGGTCCGCCACCGAGTCGTTGATACGCCCCCACCGCGAGGCCGTTCCGGTCTGGGCCGCGATGGCACCATCGATCCCGTCGAGGAGCGCCGCCAGGAGGATGACGAGTGCGGCGAGCAGCGGCCACCAGTCGCCGAGAATGGTCAGGCACAGCGCGATCGCGGTGGCGATGACTCCGAGAGCAGTCACGGTGTTCGGCGTGAGGCCCAGTCGGGCCAACGGTCGCGCACAGGCGTGGCTGACGAGCACCCAGTTCCGGACCCAGAAACTCGCGCGCGGATCGAGCCCTCCGTGGAGCTTCGACCACGAGTCGAGTGCCTCGTCCCGGGCGCTCGTCGTCCGCTCCGCACCCGACGCCGCCGTGAGGCTCCGGCCCGCTCGCTCAGGCTCCGCGGACACGTCCCCTCCTCTGCTTCTCGATCGCCTGCCCGAACGCCCATCCGATGATGACGATGACGTGCGCGACGTACAGCCACAAACCGACCGCCACCACCCCGCCGATCACCCGGAGACCGCCGTACGGGATCCCGACATCGATCGGCAGGGACAGGAACAGCAGGAAGCCCTGGGTGAATCCGGCGATGAACGACGCGGTGCCGAGAGCGCTGGCCGCCGCCACCCCGAGTGATGGCTCACCGGGCGTCACCTTCCAGTACACCCAGGTCAGGGCCACCGTGACCAGCATCCACACGACGATGAACTCGACCACGATCCGGACCGCGAGGTCGCCGAAACCACCCGTTCCGCCTCCCTCGGGAGCAAACGTCGTGAGTGTGCCCGCGACGCCGACGACCACATACGCCAGTGGCGGCACGACGACCACCAATCCCAGCACCCAGATCCGAGACCGCCATCCCGTGAACCGGTCCTCGCGCGGATACAACGTCATACACGCGCGGCGAAGACCCTCGCCGTAGAACGACGCCGGGAACAGCAACACCAGTGCGCCCATCAGCGTCAGTCCGGTACCGACCGCGACGGCCTCGTCGAACACGCCACGGCCGCCCATGGCCGGTGGGATGAGGACGCGCAGCTCCGCCAGGGACTCCTCGGCGGACGGGCCGCGGAGCCAGGTCGTCGACCAGATCCCCAGCAGCGCCCACGGCACGACGGCGATCGCCGCGAAGTAGGTGAGGGTGGCAGCAGCCGCGGCGAGGTCGCCGCGGCCCAGTACATGGCGCACATCGGTCACCAACGCACGCACGTCGAACGTCGTCGTCTGCTCGCGGATCGTGGTGTCGCGAGTCACCGTCGGGGCCGATCGGCGCGGTGTCACCCCTCCGGGATACCCGAAACACCCCACTCGCGCCGCAGCAGTGTCCGATCTGAGTCCTCGGTGACTCCAGCGTGATCACCTTGTCGCATCCACCGCGGTCCTGCACCTGTCCGGCTCCCGGGGGATCCCGGGTGACGACACCGGTCACCGACGAGCGCCCCGCACATGCTCGGAATGCGTGTCAGATCGACGCGAACAGCGCGATCGCCATCCCCAGCATGATGACCGCGACCACCGCGTCGAGCATCTTCCACGCCCGCGGACTCGCGAAGAATCCGGACAGTCTCCGAGCTCCGCCGCCGAGCGCGGTGAACCACAGGACACTCGCGATGCAGGCACCGAAGGCGAACGCCCACTTGCCGTTTCCGTGGCCGTTGGCGATGGCACCCATGGTGATGACCGTGTCGAGGTAGACGTGCGGGTTGAGCCAGGTCAGAGCCAGGGCCGTACCTACCGCCACCCAGCGGCCGGTGGACTCGACCCCGATCTCGTCGGTGGCGGCTGCGATGGCCTCGTCACTGCGCACACAGCGTCTGGCGGCCATGACGCCCAACGCCCCGACATACAGTCCGCCGGCCGCTTTCGCGAACGTCACCACCTCCGGGTGCGCGGCGACGAGCGCGCCGAGGCCGGCCACCCCTGCCACGATGAGAACGACGTCGGAGAGGGCGCAGACCGCCACGATCTGACCGGTGTGCCTGCGGGCGACGCCCTGACGCAGCACGAAGACGTTCTGGGGTCCGATGGCGATGATCAGACCGGCGCCGGTGAGGAGCCCGGCAAGTGTCGGTACGAGGTAGGCGGTCACCGGGACGACGCTAGGGCGACACGTCCCGGTCAGTACAGCGAAACTTTTTCACGAATGAACAGTTGAACTTCAGATTGTGGACATTTCGTCGCCCAGTCCGATGCCACGTAGAACTGCGCACAAGGCCTCGATGTAGTCGGTGACATCAAGGTCACCGACCAGGCCCTGTTGAACGACCACCCCCTGCATCGCCGAGACCATCACCTGCGCGAGCACCGCAGGCTCCGCGGGCAACTCGTGGCCCGCGGCCCGCCAGGCCGTCAGCACGCGCTCGAAGACGCCCCGCAGTCCACGGATGATGTCGCGCACGGTCTCGCGCAGCTCCGGGTTGTTGGCGGCCTCACCCCATACCGTCAGGACCATCCGGAAGCCGTCGGTCATCGGCGCGATCTCCAGCAGGACCCGTTCGGCCAGCGCGCGTACAACCGCCTCAGGCGACGGGGGTTGCTCTACCGGGTCGTCGAAGCTGCTGATCCCCGACTCGTAGGCGGCGAAGATCGACCGCGCAACGGCGGCGATCAGTTCTTCTTTCGACGAGTAGTACGAGTAGACGGCACCCGCACTGAGCCCGGATTCCCGGATCACGTCAGACATCGACGCACGGTGGAACCCCTTGTCGACGACGCATCGGCGAGCGGCGGCGAGGATCTGCCGGCTTCTTTCGAGCTTGCGTTCGTCGCTAATCTTGGGCATGCCGACAGTCTAAAACGAATATTCGTTCTTGATTCCTCGCGGCCCTCCGCGCATACTCAGAAAAACGAAGATTCGTTCTTTTTAGGAGTGGTCATGAGCACTGAACTGCACTCGACAGATTCGCGCGATCGGGCGCCCGTTGCGACCGCGGAGGCCGACGGTGCGCCCCCGACCGGGCGGGCACCCAGTTGGCGCCTCGTGGCGGTGATGGCGCTGCTGATCCCGACGTTCGTGATCGCGATCGCCGCGATGTTCGTGTCACTGGCCGTCGATCCCGAGCCGCATCAAGCCCCACTGGGTCTCGTCGCACCACCGCCCGCGGCACAGGCGATCGAGACGGCGCTCGCCGACCGGGCCGGTGAAGACGCCTTCGCCGTCGAACGATTCGCCGACACCGAGGACGCGCGTGCCGCCATCGAACGGCGCGACCTGGTCGGCGCGATCGCGGTCGGGCCCGGCGGGGTCACGGTGCTGACCGCGGAGGCGGGTTCGCCGGTGCTGGCGCAGGTCGTCGCCGGGGTCGGGAACGGCATCGCCACCGCCCAGCGTGTACCGGTCGCCGTCGAATCCGTGGTCCCCACTCCCGAGACAGATGCCCGCGGAACGGGTTTCGCCGCCGGACTGTTGCCGTTGCTGATCGCCGGCATGGCGCTCGGCGGGGCGGCCGCGATCGGGTTGCGCGGCCGAGCCGCCATGCAGGCGACGCTGGCGGTCCTGGGGCCGCTCGTGGCCGGGTTCGGTTTCGCGGCGACGTGGTCATGGCTGGGCGTCATCGACGGCGGTATCGGCCCCGTCGGACTCGCCGCAGCCCTGATGATCGGAGCGATCACCTGGTTCACGGTTGGTGCGGGCAGCCTGCTCGGCCCCGCCGGGGTCGGGGTGTCCGCGCTGGTGATGGTGCTGATCTCCAACCCGCTGTCGGGGCTGGCATCGTCGCCGTACCTGTTGCCCGCGCCGTGGGGAACGATCGGCCAGTGGTTGCCGCCCGGCGCCGGCGGCACGCTGCTCCGTTCGGTCGCGTATTTCCCGGCGGCGAGCATCACCGGACAGGTCGCCGTTCTCCTCGGGTGGATTGCCGTCGGCGCCGCGCTCCTCGCACTCGGCGTGGTGCGCGGACGGCGGGCCGACTCCGCGGGCGACACCGTCCCCGCCTGATCCGGCCGGCGGTGGTGTGTCTCGACTGTCCGGCGGGACACACCACTAACCTCGGCTCGTGGACATCAGTCAGGAAGGCCTGCGCACGCTGGCCGCGGTCCTGCGCGAGGGCACCTTCGACGCCGCGGCCACCGCCCTGCACATCACCCCGTCGGCGGTGAGCCAGCGGATCAAGGCGCTGGAGTCCGCTGCCGGGCGGGTACTCCTCCGGCGGACCAAGCCGGCGACGGCCACACCCGATGGCGAGGTGCTGGTGCGGTTGGCCAAGCAGTGGGAACTACTGCTCGCCGAGACCCGCGCCGAGTTCGTGGGCGCGCCCGACGACGACGATCTGCCGCTGGTCGAACGTCCCCGTGTCCATCTCCCGGTCGCGACGAATGCCGACTCGCTCGCGACCTGGTTACTGCCCGTGCTCGCGCGATTCCACCGGGAGCACGCGGTGGCGGTCGAGGTCTTCCGAGACGACGAAACCCGCAGCAGCACCCTGCTCCGCACCGGCGACGTGCTCGCCGCGGTGACCTCGGAACCACTCGCGATCCGCGGGTGCGCACTGCAGTCGCTCGGCACGATGCGCTATCTGCCGGTCGCCACACCGGAATTCATCGACACATGGCTACCCGACGGGCCCGATGCCGATGCACTGGCCCGGGCCCCGATGGTGCAGTTCGACCGCAACGATCACATCCAGCGGAACATCTCGGCCGCCCTCGCCGGCCGGCCCGTCGACCCGCCCGCGGTCTACATCCCGGCGTCGACCGAATACCACCGCGCCGTCGCGCTCGGCATCGGCTGGGGCGCCGTCCCGGTCGTCCAGATCGCGGACGCCCTCGACACCGGTCGCGTCCGCCTCATCGCCGACCACCACATCGACGTCCCGCTGTACTGGCAGCACTGGAAGCTGAGTTCGCCTCTGCTGCAGACACTCACGACGAGCGTCGTCGACGGCGCCGCGCGGGTTCTCCAGCACTGATCGCGCTCGACTCGTCGCCGTCCACGACGGGCAGACCCAGCTGTGGACGAATCGGACGTTGTCACACGCCTGAGGTCGACGGTGTTCCCGCGACCGCCGGGCTGTCGTCGACCGTGCGCCGGCCCCGAACGACAGCGACGCCCAGCACGCCCACAGCGACCACGAGGCAGGCGATCACGTAGGGGAGACTCCCGATCGGTGTGTTGTCGGCGGTGATTCCGTCCTCGGCGTCAAGGTAGGCGGGCAACGCGGCGCACCACAGTACGAGGTGCACCCCGAGGAACAGGACCGGGAACACGACGAGGAAGGGCCGAGCGCTGCGAGCGTCGTCGACGCCCAGCGTCGGGTCGCTGCGCATGCGTCGCCATTGCACGTACAGAAGTGTCAGTCCGATCCCCCACACCAGGGCCATCTCCACCCAGTACACGACGGTCTGCGCGTCGTGATTCGCGTTCTCGTCACGGCCGAACAGCGCCGTCGGAATGGACAGCAAGGGCATGCTGACGACGGCCAGAACTCCGGACACGACGACGCGCCAGGTCAACGACCATCCACGCGGGGCGCGTCCTCGTGAGGTCGGGATCTGCACCAAGCGCACCGCGACGTAGACGAGCACGGCGAACGAGACGGTCGCGAAAAGCCAGACGCTCCCCCACGGCACCGCGGCCAGTGTGGGCTCCGCGGCGGGATTGCCGAGCTCGTCGGGGGCGATGCCCTGGGCTCGGAGCTGGGCGAGGGTGTCGCGATAGTACGGCGCGTCGACGTTCCACGCCCACCACTTGAGCTGCGGGCCGAGCTGGTCGAAGATCTCGTAGAAGGTCTGGAACACCAGGGCCAGAACGAGCGAGCCGCGCAGCGCCGAGCGCTTCGACCCGTCGAAGAAGCCCCACGCCCGCACGAGCTCGTAGGCGACCTGGCTCACGGCCGGATAGAACGCGACAATGTACAACGGCAGCCGGTCGTACATGAACATGACCGTGAACACGTTGTGGGAGAACATGAATCCCATCGCTTCTTCGGCGTGGAACCAGTTCGGGAAGTACAGCGGCGGCTCGATCACGAACAGGTAGACCAACGATCCGATCCACACCGTCAGGTTGGTGGGGTCGCCGTCGCGACGCAGTCGGCGGATCGCGTGGATCAGCGCGAGGACGGCACCGAGGATGATCGTGACCTCGAGGACCGGTTGCGTCCAGTGCTCGAGGTCGGCCGGATTCCGGATCGTGACAATCGGATTCGCGCCCTCGCACTCGAACCCCAGGTAGCCGGTGATGATCGACGGGACGTCACCCGGCGTGCAGACCGCCATCGTCTTCGCCTCCTGCAATGGCTGCGCCGAGCCGCCGAGCCCACTCCGCTACGTCACGTCATGCCCTGTGAATGATGTGTCACCGTAGTATGTGCTCCAGGTCACGTCAACGGACCGCGGCGGAGTCGACCAACTTCGGATTCGACTCGTCGACAAGGGGGTTCTCGATCTCGTCGCGCCACATGCCGGCCGCGAAGTAGAACGCCCACGCGATCGGCACCGGGAGCAACCCGGCCAGCACGAACGTGGCGGTCAGGCCGATCGCCGACGAGACCGGGGCGGCGATCGCCATCGACACCGGCATCAGCGCGACCGATACGAAGAAGTCGAGACTGGCGATGCGACCCAACAGTGCCGGCGGCACCCGACGCTGTAAGAGCGTTCCCCACAGCACCATCGGGCCGTCGAAGAGGATGCCCATGGTCACACCGGCGGCGACGAACATCCACGTGGAATCGGCGAGACCCATCAGTACCAGCGGCAGGCTGGAGAACGCCCACAGCGAGAACATGACGGTGAGGTACCGGCGCGGCATCGGGATCGAGGCGAATACCAGTGACGCCGCAGCCGCACCGAGTCCGAATCCGGCAAGCACCCAGGCGTGCTGGGTCGCGCCGCCGTCGACGCGCTCACGTAATGCGAACGGGACGAGCACCTCGATGGGGCCGAGCGTCGCCAATACCAAAACGCAGGCGAAGAGCAGCGTGCCCCACAGCCACGGGGTCCGGGCCATGTAGGCGAACCCCTCGGCCAGGTCGCCGACGATCCGGCGGGCACCCGCACCCTCGACGACCTCCGGCGCGTCCTCGCCCGTCTCGCCGAACCGGCGCGCGGTGACCGGGGCCATCCCGAGATAGCAGACACTCGACAGGATCGCGGCGACCGCCGCCATCAACACCGCGGGTCCCGGGGCCCAGGCACCGATGACGGCGCCGGCGACCATCGGGCCGACCGCCTGGAAGACGACCGGGCGGAAGAAGCCCTCGATCCCGTTGGCCGCCTGCAGCTCCGACGGCGCGACGACACCGGGCAGCAAAGCCGAGTAGGCGGGGTAGTACATCCCGGTGGTGATGCCGCCCAGCAGGGAGGCCACCACCACGTGCCAGAGTTGCAGCACGCCCGCGATCGACGCCAGACCGATCGCGCCGAACGCGACCATCTTCGCGACCTCGAGGCCGATCATGATGTGGCGCTGCGAAATACGGTCGGCGAGCACACCACCGGCCAGCGTGGAGACGAGCATTCCCACCGCGGCCACGCCGGTGGCCATGGACACCTGGCCCGGCCCGCCGCCGAGCGCGATGATCTGCCAGATCACCGCGATCGTCCACACGCCATCGGCGAACATGGCGAGGATCAGTCCGGACGCGAGCAGCCGGTACTGTCGACGCGCGAACGGCAGCAGCGCGCGGGGCAGTCGGGAGTCGGCGGCGGAAGTCACCCTTCGAGCTTGCCCGAACCCGCGGGCGTGGTGCCAACCCTTTTCGGACCGCCGTTGTCCGGCGGTGCGGGTCAGCTCGCCTTGCGCGAGGACTTCTTGGCGGGCGCCTTCTTGGCCGTGGACTTGCTCCCGGACTCGCCGGACCCCGAGGAGGTCTTCTTCGCCGTCGACTTGGAAGCGGTCTTCTTGGCCGGCGCCTTCTTCGCGGCCGTCTTCGCCGCAGCCTTCTTGGCCGGTGCCTTCTTGGCCGCGGTGTCCTTCGAGTCCGAATCCTTCGAATCCGATCCCCCGCGGTCCTTCACCGACGCGCGCAGCGCGGCGAGAAGATCGGCGACGTCGGAGTCCTCGGTGTCCTTGTCTTCGTCGTCGGATTCGGGGAACGCCTCGCCACCCTCGGACTTCGCCTCGATGAGCTTCGTCAGCTCGTTCTGATAGGTGTCCTCGAACTCGGAGGGGTCGTAGTCCGACGCCATGGACTCGATCAGCGACGCCGCCATCTGCAGTTCCTGATCGCGGATCTCGGTGTCGTCGTCGAGGAAGCCGAAGTCGGGTTTGCGGACCTCGTCGGGCCACAGCAGCGTCTGCAGCGTCATCACCCCGTCGACGACGCGCAGCGCTGCCACGCGTGTCCGGTTGCGCAAGGTGAAGGAGGCGATCGCGAGCCGGTCCGTCTCCTCCAGCGCCTTGGCCAGCAGGACGTAGGCCTTCGGCGACTTCGACGACGGTTCGAGGTAGTAGGGCTTGTCGAAGTAGATCGGATCGACCTGCTCGGCGGGTACGAACTCCAGGATCGAGATCTCGGGACTCTTCTGCACCGGCAGCGTGGCGAGGTCTTCTTTGGTGAGGATCACGGTCTCGCCGGACTCGGATTCGTAGGCGTTGGCGATGTCGCCGTAGTCGACTTCGGTGTCGGTGCCCTCGCGCACGCGGCGATAGCGGATGCGGGTGCCGTCCGACGAGTCGACCTGATACGACTTCCGGTCGTGACTCTCGGTCGCGGAATAGACCTTGACCGGCACGTTGACCAGGCCAAAGCTGAGGTCGCCCTTCCAGATCGAGCGCATGGGAGCCATTCTGCCAGGGATCCGGGCCGGATGGCGGCAAGCTGCGCGACGTTCTGACCGGCGTTGTGGACAATGGGAGCATGGCAGGCGGCGAGACACTGGAGGTCGACGGTCGGCGGATCTCGATCACCAATCTCTCGAAGGTGCTCTATCCGGCGACGGGGACGCGGAAGTTCGAGGTCATCGACTACTACTCGCGGATCGCCGATGTCCTCCTCCCCCACGTACGCAACCGCCTCATCACCCGTAAGCGGTGGCCCAACGGCGTCGAGTCGACCCCGTTCTTCGAGAAGAACGTTCCCGAGAGCGCACCTGACTGGATCCGACGCCACGGCATCCAGCACAGCGAGCGGGTCATCAACTATGCGATGGCCGACGACCGCGCCACGCTGGTCTGGCTCGCGCAGATGGCCGTGCTCGAGATCCACACGCCGCAGTGGCGGCTTCCCATGGGGCCCGACGGCGCGCCGATGGCCAACCGCATCGTCTTCGACCTCGATCCCGGCCCACGGGTGCCGCTGCACCGGACCGCGGAGGTGGCGTGCGAGATCCGCAACTGGCTCGGCGGTGCGACGACGTACCCGGTGACCAGCGGCGGCAAGGGCATCCACCTCTACGCGCGGCTCCCGAAGCCCGTGACGTCGGATGCGGCGCGCAAGGTGGCGCAGGAGGTCGCCAACGAGTTCGCCCGTCAGCACAGCGATTTCATCACCGCCAAGATGTCCAAATCGCTGCGCGACGACAAGGTCTTCATCGACTGGAGCCAGAACACCGCCGCCAAGACCACTCTCGCGCCGTACTCGATGCGGGGCCGCGAGCAGCCGTGGGTGGCCGCGCCGCGCACCTGGGAGGAGATGGAGGACCCCGGACTCTCCCAACTGCTCTACACCGAGGTGCTGGACCGCGTCGAGGAGTTCGGCGATCTCCTCGACGGCCTGGACGACCCCTACGACGACGAGCCGGAGGTCGTCGTCGAGCCCGCGGCGGGACAGGTCATCAACCTGAAGGAGTACCGGCGCAAGCGCGACCAGTCGAAGACACCCGAACC
>ERZ501064.265-NODE-265-length-13666-cov-9.185438_pt1 | contig 13666 bp, 9 predicted proteins | sample MGYA00510851_ERZ501064 | MGnify/ENA primary metagenome ERZ501064 (study PRJEB25958, sample SAMN03398529) | human skin metagenome | study: EMG produced TPA metagenomics assembly of the Human Skin Microbiome Metagenome (human skin metagenome) data set. | reverse complement strand
CCCGAACACATCAACCGCCGACCCGACATACCCAAGCGGTTGCAGGCCCACCTGGCACAGGTGCGGCGAGAGATCCACGGACGCACCACGTCCGGCGACGAACCACGCCCACATGACGCGCGCCGTTCATTGCTGAAAACCAGCCACGTCATCGACGTCCGACCACCCCGACCCGGACCACGCACGCCCCGGCCCTCCCTCGTCGAAGCACACCTCATGGAGTTACTCGCCACCTCGTGAAGTTCGCCGGCTCATCCGCGGTGGTCAGCGCGTGAGGACCACCTTGCCGATCGCCCCTCCGGATTCGGAGACCTGGTGCGCTGTACGAAGATTCTCGATCGTGAAACCAGCCAGTTCACGGTTGACAGTGCTGCGGATCTTGCCGGCGTCGACGAGTTCGGCGACCCGGCCGAGGATCTGGTGTTGCGAGTCGTCTTCCGGTGCGAACAACGGCTTGGAGAACATCAACTCCCAATGCCAACTCTGGCTTTTCTGCTTCAGCGGGAGGGTATCGAGACCTTCCGGCTCGTCGATGGCGACGACCTGACCGTGTACACCCATGATGTCGGCATAGGACTCGACATTTCCGTACGAGTGGGGCGAGAAGATGTAGTCCACACCGCGCGGAGCGTATGCCCGCACGTCCTCGCGCAGGCGTCTCGGGTCGACGACGTGGTGGGCCCCGAGCCCTCGCGCCCATTCCTGCGACTCAGGCCGTGACGCGGTTGCGATCACGGTGAGATCAGTCAGGGTCCGGGCCAACTGAATGACCATCGAGCCGACGCCCCCGGCACCCGCCACCACGACGATCGTTCCCGAGTCCGCGGAATCGACCCGCAGCTTCTCGAACAACGACTCCCAGGCAGTGATCGTGGTCAACGGCAGTGCGGCAGCCGCGCCGAAGTCGAGGGACGACGGTTTGCGCCCGACGATCCGCTCATCGACAAGATGGAACTCGGCATTCGTTCCCGGCCGATCGATCGAACCGGCGTAGTAGACCTCGTCCCCGACGGCAAACCTCGACACCTCGTCGCCGATCCCGACGACAATCCCCGCCGCGTCGAATCCCAGAACACGCGGCGGATCGGAGTCACGCAGGCCTGCACGCACTTTGGTGTCCACCGGGTTGACCGAGACCGCGCGGACCTCGACGAGGAGATCGTGCGGACGGGGGGCCGGCACCGGCATTGTCGCCTCGGCGAAGGCGCTCGGGTCCTCGACGGAGTCCGCGCCGGCCACAACCAGGGCTGTCATCTCTCGTGTCATGGCGCTAAGGTATCCCGACGACCCCAGTTACCCGCAAGGGCTCCTAGTATCTAATGGAAAGCATCGAGGCCAACGTCATGTCAGTGCCGTCCCATCGCGGAGACGCCTACTCGGCGTCGTGTCCCTGCCGAGGGATGCTCGACCTTCTCGCCGACAAGTGGAGCGCCCTCGTCATCGGCGCCCTACGCGATCGACCGATGCGGTTCGGAGAGCTCCGCGTGCGGCTGGACGGGATCAGCCCCAAAGTCCTCACGGCGACTCTGCGTCGGTTGGAGACAGCCGGGATGCTCACCCGCACCGTCTATCCGGCGGTCCCGCTGCACGTCGAATACGAACTGACGGAACTCGGGGTGGACGCCGCCGGGCCGCTGGACGCATTGCGCCTGTGGGTAGAGGACAACCTCGACCGCTTCCCACATCCGTAGCCGACGCAGACAAAGGGACCCATCCCGAAGGATGGGTCCCTTGTCATTCACTTGTCATTCACGAACTCAGCCGAGTACCAACGACTCTCCGTCGGCACTGACGTTGACCGGCACCACGTCACCGTCGCGGATGTCCCCGGCGAGCAGCTGCTTGGCGAGCTGGTCACCGATGGCCTGCTGCACCAGGCGGCGCAGCGGGCGGGCACCGTACAGCGGGTCGAATCCGCGAGCGCCCAGCCATTCCTTGGCCTTGAGCGACACCTCGAGGTCGAGGCGACGCTGCGCGAGGCGCTTCTTGAGCTGGTCGAGCTGGATGTCGACGATCGACACCAGTTCCTCCGGGCTCAGGGCGTCGAAGATCACCACGTCGTCGAGACGGTTGATGAACTCCGGCTTGAACGCCGACCGCACCGCCATCATGACGTGATCCTTGTCGCCCCCCGCACCGAGGTTCGAGGTGAGGATCAGGATGGTGTTGCGGAAGTCCACCGTCCGGCCCTGGCCGTCGGTCAGGCGACCTTCGTCCAGCACCTGCAGCAGCACGTCGAACACGTCCGGGTGGGCCTTCTCGATCTCGTCGAACAGGACCACCGTGTACGGACGACGCCGCACCGCCTCGGTCAGCTGACCGCCGGCCTCGTACCCGACGTAGCCGGGCGGAGCACCGACGAGCCGTGCCACGCTGTGCTTCTCGCCGTACTCGCTCATGTCGATGCGGACCATCGCCCGCTCGTCGTCGAACAGGAACTCGGCGAGCGCCTTGGCGAGCTCGGTCTTGCCGACACCGGTGGGGCCGAGGAACATGAACGAGCCGAGCGGCCGGTTCGGGTCCGCGACGCCCGCGCGGGCACGACGCACCGCGTCGGACACCGCCTGCACCGCATCCTTCTGACCGATGACCCGGTGTCCCAGTTCCTCTTCCATGCGCAGCAGCTTGGCGGTCTCGCCTTCGAGCATGCGTCCGGCCGGGATTCCGGTCCACGCCGACACGACCTGGGCCACGTCGTCGGGTCCGACCTCCTCCTGCAGCATCACGTCCTGCGACGGATCCGTGCCGGTCTTCTCGATCGCGGCCTCGAGCTCCTTCTCCAGTCCGGGGACACGGCCGTACCGCAGCTCGGCGGCGCGTCCGAGATCACCGTCGCGCTCGGCGCGATCAGCCTCGCCGCGAAGCCTTTCCAGCTCCTCCTTGAGGTCTCGGACCGCGTCGATCGCGGTCTTCTCCGACTGCCACCGGGCGGAGAGCTCGTTGAGCTTCTCCTTCTGGTCGGCCAGTTCGGCGCGCAGCTTCTCGAGCCGCTCCTTCGACGCCGCGTCGGTCTCCTTCTGCAAGGCGACCTCCTCGACCTCGAGACGGCGGACGATCCGCTCGACCTCGTCGATCTCGACGGGGCGCGAGTCGATCTCCATCCGCAACCGCGACGCGGCCTCGTCGACGAGGTCGATGGCCTTGTCGGGCAGGAAGCGCGAGGTGATGTAGCGATCGGAAAGCGATGCGGCAGCGACCAATGCGGAGTCGGTGATGCGCACGCCGTGGTGCACCTCGTACCGGTCCTTCAGGCCGCGGAGGATGCCGATGGCGTCTTCGACCGACGGCTCGCCGACGTACACCTGCTGGAAGCGACGCTCTAGTGCGGCGTCCTTCTCGATGTACTTCCGGTACTCCTCCAGGGTCGTGGCACCGACCAGCCGCAGCTCACCACGGGCGAGCATCGGCTTGATCATGTTGCCGGCGTCCATCGCGGAATCGCCTGTCGCACCGGCTCCGACGATCGTGTGCAGCTCGTCGATGAAGGTGATGACCTGTCCGGCCGAACCCTTGATCTCGTCGAGCACGGCCTTGAGCCGCTCCTCGAACTCGCCGCGGTACTTCGCGCCGGCGACCATCGAACCCATGTCGAGGGAGATGACGGTCTTGTTGCGCAACGACTCCGGCACGTCGCCGGCGACGATGCGTTGCGCGAGACCTTCGACGATGGCGGTCTTGCCGACGCCGGGCTCACCGATGAGGACCGGGTTGTTCTTGGTCCGCCGGCTGAGCACCTGCACGACGCGCCGGATCTCGGTGTCGCGGCCGATGACCGGGTCGAGCTTGCCCTCGCGGGCGGCCGCGGTCAGGTCGGTCGAGTACTTCTCGAGAGCCTGGTAGGTCGATTCGGGATCCTCGGAGGTGACCCGTGCGCTGCCGCGCACGGCGACGAACGCCTCGCGCAGGGCCTGCGGAGTCGCACCGAGGTTGTGCAGCAGTTTGGCGACGTCGGAATCACCGGTCGCCAGGCCGACGACGACGTGCTCGGTCGAGACGTACTCGTCGTCGAGTTCACCGGCCAGCTGCTGAGCTGCGGTGACGGCCGCGATCGATTCGCGGGATAGTTGAGGCGTCGAGCTGGCGCCGGACACCGTCGGCATGCGATCGACCAGAGCCTGGGCCTGCGCACGAACGCTCGACGGGTCCACGCCCACCGCTTTGAGCAGCGGCGACGCGATGCCGTCGGACTGATCGAGCAGTGCCACGAGGATGTGGGCCGGTCGCACGTCGGGGTTGCCAGCACTGGCCGCCGCCTGCACAGCAGAACTCAATGCTTGCTGCGTCTTGGTGGTGGGGGTGAAGCTGTCCACTCGCGTGCACCTTTCTCTTAAGTCCAACAGGCTCAAGTATGAGCCATACGCGGTCTACAACGCCAATAGAGTTGAGTGCATTCCGCTCAAGGCTGAAGTTTTTGTGACATAGCCCACTTGCTCCAGGATGTCGGGGGTGGCGATCCGCCGCCCTCCAGCCGTCCAGGCTCGGAACCCGACGCCACAGACTCTCCGGAACGCGACAAACCGATCCGCAGTATTGAACGACGCACAAGTCGGGCGCCTATTCTTGAGCCTGATGTCACAGCTTTCACGCGACAAGAAGAAGCGCCGCGCCCAACGTAAGCGCAAAAACGAGTCCGGCAACGGCAACCACTCAAACGTGGTACCGCTCTTCGGTTCAGCAACGCGACACCTAGCTCCCAAAGCATTCGAGTCGTGGCTCCGCGCCGAAGTCTTCCCGGACGACGAGGAGGCGGTCACCCACATCGGGGCGTACGCGTTCATCGTGCTCGACGCCGTCGGGCAGACGAACCCCGGTTTCGATCCGCTCTCCTGGACTACCGGCGACGTCGACACCATGGTGTCGATGCTCAGCCACATCGAGTCGAACCAGGAGCAGGACGCCAAACCGCTCGCCATCGCGATCGAGACGCTGCGCCGCTACCTGGTCGAGACCGGTATGTGGCTCAGCACCGAATCCGTATCGGCCTATGCCGCCGAGCAGTTTGCCCTTGCCTCCGGGCTCGAGTTACGGACCACGACAATCGAGGAAGTCGACGAGGCCACCGAACGCGCTGCCCTCCTGGACACACAGCCCGTCCGGCGGGTCACCGAGCTGTTGGACTGGCTGGGTCCGCACCGCCCCACCACGCAGAGTCGGTGGCTCAAACCGGCCGAGGCCCGCGACCTCGCCCGCCGACTCGACATCGACTTCCCCGCTCACGTCAAGAGCATGAGCGACGTCGCGTCGTTACATCACCTGTGGGGCTTTGCCCAGGCCCTCGATATCGTCGAAGCCAACACCTCGAGCGCACGTCCCGGGCGCGCCGCCCATCTGTGGCGGGAGGAGCCCCGGATCGACGTGCTGCGGGTGGGTCTCACCGCATGGGTTCGGTCCGGCTTTCCTCGGGAATACAACCCCGACATCGACTTCTCGTCGTCCTTGATCGGCGTGGTCATTAGCGGACTCGGCGATTCACCGCTGAGTATCGCCGAGATCAACGCCTGGGTCCCCAAACTCGGACTCAGCGAGTTCCTCGTCGAGGCAATCCATCGTCGTCTCGAGTTGTACATCGACGAAGGCTGGCTGACGCTCGAAGGCGACAGGTACGTCGTTCCCGTCGCGTTACGCCCTGCCGTGGTGTCTGCGCTCCCCCTGCCAGGACCTCCGCAGGACTAGATGGGGCCGGCGGCGCAGGGATCCGCTGACATCCACAGTGCGGGACCGGTAACGGAATCCAGCACACATCCCGCACTCTGCACATCTGTTCGCGCAATATGGATGAGTGACCGCAGACAGCGCAGTGATCTTCGTCCTCTTCGGCTCGACCGGCGACCTCGCCAAGCGAATGGTCCTGCCATCGTTGTACGAACTCCACCGGCGAGACCTGCTCCCCGACGGATGGCAGCTGATCGGCAACGGCCGTGGCGACCGTACCGACGACGAGTTCAGGCAGCACGTGAAGGACGCCATCGAGGAGTTTGGTCCGGACGGGTCGGTGTCATCGGACGAATGGGAAGCGTTCGCCGAGACCATTCGCTTCGCCGGCGGCGGGTTCGCCGTCGACGACCCCGGCCGTCTGCCAGAGGTGATCGACGCGGCCCGTGACGCCGTCGGTGACGGTGCTCAACTGGTCCACTATCTGGCCCTCCCACCGACCACGTTCGTCGACTACACGAAAGCCATTGCCGCGCACGATCTTGCGAATGGCTCCCGAGTGGTCTACGAGAAGCCGTTCGGTACGTCCCCCGACGGCTTCCGGACTCTCGACAAGGCGGTCCACGAATCCCTGGACGAGAAGCAGATCTACCGGATCGACCACTTCCTGGGAAAGGAGAGCACCCAGAACCTGCACGTCCTCCGGTTTGCCAACGGGTTGTTCTCGGGGGTGTGGAACCGCGAACACGTGGCGGAAGTCCAGATCGACGTCCCGGAGACCCTCGACATCGCCGACCGCGCCGCCTTCTACGACGCCACCGGCGCATTCCTGGACATGATCGTCACGCACCTGTTCCAGGTGGCGGCCGAAGTCGCGATGGAACCCCCGGTGTCGCTCGGCGCCGACGACCTGCTCGACGCGCGTGAGTCGGTCATCGCGGCCTTCCGACCGCTGGACCCCGCCGAGGTGGTCTTCGGCCAGTACGAGGGGTACCGCGACACCGACGGCATCCCCGCGGACTCCACCACCGAGACATTCGCGGCCGTGCGTCTGTGGGTCGACACCGACCGCTGGCACGGCGTCCCGTTCCTGCTGCGGACCGGCAAGATGCTCGACCACAGCTCCCAGCGACTCAGCCTCGTGTTCCGCTCCCCTGCCGACGGTCCGCTGACCGATACCCCGAAGGACGGCACCGTGCTGACCTTCGATCTGGCCGGCGACGGTGCCATCGATCTGGCTGTCACCGTCAAGGAACCGGGTTCGGGCACCGACCTCTCCGTCGCCCACATGACCGAACAGCTCGACCAGGTGGCCGACGGCCTCCCGCCCTACGCCCGACTCATCGTCGACGTGCTGCGCGGCGATCGGTCGCTGTTCACCCGACCCGACGGCCTCGCGCATGTGTGGGAGGTGGCCGCACCGGTGCTGGCGAATCCGCCGGCGCCGCAACCGTATGCGGCTGGATCGACCGGCCCCGCGGCCGCCGACGACCTGTGCGGCGGGTCCGGCTGGATCTGAGCGCGGCGCTTCGCGCCTAGTCGCCAAGGCGCCGGTCGAGGTTGATGGCCGCGCTGATGAGGGCGAGGTGAGTGAACGCCTGCGGCGTGTTGCCGAGCTGTTCACCGGTCAGGCCGACCTGCTCGGCGTACAGACCGAGGTGATTGGCGTGGGTGAACATCTTCTCCAGCGCCAGACGGGCGTCGGCCAGGCGGCCGACCCGGGTGAGCGCCTCGACGTACCAGAACGAGCACAGCGAGAACGTTCCCTCGGCTCCGTCGAGGCCGTCGTGGCCACCGTCGGTGTCGTACCGGAACACCAGGGAGTCGCTCACGAGTTCCTCCTCGATCCGCTCGAGGGTGCGGACGAATCGGTCGTCGGTGGGCGACAGCAACTTCACGGCGGGGATGAGCAACAGCGCGGCGTCGAGCCGATCGGAGTCGAGCGTCTGGACGAAGGCCCCCACGTCGTCGTTCCAGCCCCGCTCCATGATCTGCAGGAAGATGTCGTCGCGGGCCTTCATCCAACCGGCGACGTCGCCCGGTAGACCGCGCTGCCGACTCATCCGGATCATCCGCTCGAGGGCCACCCACGACATCACTCGCGAGTAGACGTAGTCCTGCGGCTTGCTCCGCACCTCCCAGATGCTCTGGTCCGGACGATCCCAGTTGTCGACGAGCCATCCCGCCACCGTGCACAGATGCGTCCAGGACCCGTAGGAGATCCCCGGTCCGTACTTGTTGTACAGGTACACCGAGTCGATGAGCTCGCCGTAGATGTCCAGCTGGAGCTGGTCGGCGGCGGCGTTTCCGACCAACACCGGCGAGGTCTGCCGGTAACCCTCCCAGTGGTCGAGTTCGGTCTCCTTCGGCGGCGGATCCCCATCGACGGTGTACATCAACCGCAGCGGTCCCAGATCCCCCGCTTCATCGGCGCCGTCGTCGAACCGGCAGGTCAGCCAGTCCATGAACGCGCCCGCCTCGTCGGTGAAACCCAGCCGCAGTAGCGCGTAGAGCGTGAAGGCGGCATCGCGGATCCACACGTAGCGGTAATCCCAGTTCCGTTCGCCGCCGATCTCTTCGGGAAGCGCGGCGGTCACCGCGGACACCACCGCCCCCGACGGTTCGTGCGTGAGCAGTTTGAGCGTGAGCGCCGACCGGTGCACCATCTCCCGCCACCGGCCCGTGTAGGAGGAGCGCGAGACCCAGTCCTGCCAGAATGCGACCGTCGCGGCGACGACCGCGGGAGAACTGTCATGGTCGAGCACTTCCGACCCGATGGGGTCGGGGGCGAGGACGAACGTCACGCACTGACCGGTCTCGACGGTGAAGTGGGCCTGTGCATCCCGGTCGTCGACGGTGTCGACATCGACCGTCGACGCGAGATGCAACACCAGATCGTCTGTCTCGAAACGGAGTCGGCGTTCGTCCTCGACGACGACGGTGTGCGCCTGGCGCCCGTAATCGAACCGCGGCGCAACCGTCACGCGGAACTCCACGGAGCCGCGCACGCAGGAGACCCGACGGATGATCCGCGTGCGATGGTCGGGATCGTGCGGGCGCGCGATCGGCATGAGGTCCTGGACCTCGGCGACACCGTCCTCGCTCAGGAAGCGGGTGACGAGCACGTTGGAGTCGGGGAGGTAGAACTGCCGCGTGGTGACCTCTCCGTCGATGGGTTCCACGGTCCAGGCACCGCCGCGGCGGGCGTCGAGCAACGAACCGAACACACTCGGCGAGTCGAACCGCGGACAACAGAACCAGTCGATCCGCCCGTCGACTCCCACGACGGCCGCGGTACGCAGGTCCCCGATGACACCGTGGTCGGCGATCGGCAGATAGTCACCGGTGGCGTCGGCCGTCGTCGCGCCGTCGCATCGAGCCGTCGCAGCCGCGTCCTCGCCTGATTCGGAAGGGGTGCTCATGCCGGCCATTCGGTGCCTGCCTCATCTCGGATGGGCGACCGGGTTCCCCAATACGCCGGTCTGAAACCCGCCGATACCGGACACTCGACAGCGACCGACCCTCGACGGAAGGACAACGGTGCCGACAAGCAGCGTGGACACGAGCATGACCGACGACGCCGCCAACGTCTTCGCCGACGCCAAGGCCTACGCCGACGAGCCGCGACTGCACGCCGCGATGGCCCACCTGCGGGCACACAATCCGGTACCGCGTGTCGACCACGGCCCCTACCGGCCGTTCTTCGCGATCACCAAGCACGCCGACATCATGGACATCGAGCGCGACAACAACCTGTGGCTCAGCGAACCGCGTCCGGTGTTGACCACCGCCGCCGCCGACGATGTGGCACGTGCTCAGCTGGAGTCCGGTGCCGGACTGCGCACCCTGATCCACATGGACGACCCGCACCACCGCAAGGTCCGCGCCATCGGCGCCGACTGGTTTCGTCCGAAAGCCCTGCGCGACCTACAGACCCGCGTCGATGAGCTCGCGAAGCGCTACGTCGACAAGATGCGCGACATCGGACCCGAGTGCGACTTCGTCGAGGAGATCGCGGTCGGCTTCCCGCTTTATGTGATCTTGTCGCTGTTGGGCCTCCCCGAGGAGGACTTCCCGCGGATGCACCAGCTCACACAGGAACTGTTCGGCGCCGACGACGTCGAATACCGGCGCGGCGCAACGCTCGAGGAGCGGATGACGACGCTGCTCGACTTCTTCGCGTACTTCAGCGAACTCACCGCATCACGACGCGCCCACCCCACAGACGACCTGGCGTCCGCCATCGCCAACGGCCTCATCGACGGCGAGCCCCTGTCCGACGTCGACACCGCGTCGTACTACGTGATCGTGGCCAGCGCCGGGCACGACACCACCAAGGACGCCATCTCCGGCGGCCTGCGGGCGCTCATCGAGAACCCCGGTGAACTCGAACGACTTCGGCGCGAGCCCGAACTCGTGGGGACCGCGGTCGAGGAGATGATCCGGTGGACCACACCGGTCAAGGAGTTCATGCGCACCGCTGCCGAGGACACCTCGGTGCGAGGTGTGCCCATCGCCAAGGGCGAATCCGTCTATCTCGCCTACACGTCGGGCAATCGGGACGAGGAGGTCTTCGACGACCCGTTCACCTTCGACATCGGCCGGTTCCCCAACAAGCATCTGTCGTTCGGCTACGGCGTCCACTTCTGTCTCGGCGCCGCTCTGGCCCGGATGGAGATGCGGAGCTTCTTCGCCGAACTGATCCCGCGGCTCGACTCCATCGAACTGGCCGGGACGCCAGAACTGGCCGCAACAGTGTTCGTCGGCGGTCTCAAGCACCTGCCGATCAGGTATTCACTGCGCTGAGCTGTCCTCGGATTCGCGCACCGGACAAGCGTTGTGGCGGAGCGTCATTCCGACAGTCGACAGACCGGGATCCCGATCGGTCGGCGATGCGCCAGGGGGCGGCACCTCGCTTACCATCGGGACTGTCCGGCCACCATCTCGAGGAGTAGTTGTGCACGAGCTCACGAAGGGCTCCAAGACCACCCTGAGTACGACCGCGCACCTCGTCGAGATCGCGAGCGCGTGGCCCGGCGACGTCGATCTCATCGCCGTGCTCCTGACGGCCGCCGACAAGGTCCGCACCGACGACGACCTGATCTTCTTCAACAACCCGAGTTCCTCCGGAGTCCGGCTCCGAGGGCCGAGTTCGTGTGCAGTCGACCTGACGTCGGTGCCCGCCGACGTCGAACGGATCGTCGTCGCGGCGAGTACCGAGGCGCAGCACAAGACATTCGAGCAGATCGGCTCGCTGACGGCGACCATCTCGGGTTCGGGCACGTGGACGTTCACGCCACCGGATCCCGGAACCGAGACCGTCCTGCAGCTGGTGGGGTTCTACCGCCGGAACGGACAGTGGAAGCTCGACGCGATCGGGCAGGGCTACAGCCAGGGGCTGGCGGCATTCGCCACCGACTTCGGGATCACCGTCGACGACGCACCGGAACAACCGCCCGAGCTCGCCGCTTCAACAACCGGCGCCCCGGTGAACGCTGTGCCGCAGCAGGTTCCGGAGTCGCCGCAGGAGGTTTCGGCAGCACCGCCGGCCAATCTTTCGAAGGTCAAGGTCTCCATCACGAAGGACTCCCGCGACAAGACCGCGTCGATCGACCTGCGCAAAGGGTCGTCGGACTGGGTTCTCACCGTGGGCCTCGAGTGGGACGGACGGGGCGCGGAGTACGGGGCCGACGGTCGGGTGACGAAGTACGGCAAGGGTGACCTCGACGTGTACTTCTTCTGCCGTGACGAGGTCGCTCATCGGTACGTGGTCATCAGTGGCGAGAAGGCGCATCGCGGCGATTTGCGGAGTTGGCCCTTCATCGAGCACCACGGGGACAGCCGCGGTCCAGGGCGAGGCAACAAGCCCGCCGTCGAGCAGGTCACGGTCCTGCCGAAGGAGAACGGCGATCTCCTCGTCAACGTCTACCAATCCGTCGACAACGGAGCCGGCGCGATCGACAAGTTCGGCAGGCCCAGAGTGGCGATTCGATACGGCAGACCGGGCAAGGACGGTCTGCCCGGGCCGGACAGCGACGAGATCCTCATCCATGTCGGCAACGGCAAGAACTCGTTCTGGGCGACGGTCGCACACATCGACGTGCAGGACGGTGTGTTGAAGGTCGACGGAACGACCCGCTACAGCAAGTTCTTCTCCGAGCGGATGCCCACGCTCGACCGCACCGGGAAGTGGGTGCGCAGCGCCAAGGAGGCGCCGACCGGACGCAGCAAGAAGAACAGCGGGTCCGGTCTGGACCGCTACGACGGTGAACTCTGACCGTCGAGAGGACCGATTCGGTTTCGGCTGTTCACCTTTCGACGGTCAGATCGACCCGCTCGTCGTAGAAGCAGATGAGGTCCCGGACGGGCTCGGCGTCGGTGAGCGGATCGGTGTAGGTCCATGCCACATCAGGGATGACCTCGTCGCCGACGACGGCCGACCAGTAGGTTGCCTCGCCCTTGTACGCGCAGACCGTGACCGTGTCCGACGGCACGAGTAGATCCATCCGGACGTCCTCGCGCGGCAGATAGTGTCGGGGCGGCAGGTGGGTTTCGAGCAGCAGGGTCGGGCGTCGACTGTCCGCCAGGACCGATCCTCCCACCGTCACCATCACATGTCTGCCGGTGTCGAGGCAGTCGATGCGCTGGAACGGATCGTGCGGATGACCGACCGCCGTCTGTTCCTCTTCGCGCCACTCGTCGAAGCCCGACCAGTCCAGCAGGACGTGGCCGGCGAGATCGGCATCGTCCGGACGGAACGCGGCGCCGGCCAGCGTCCGTCCGCCGGCCACGAGGTCGCAGGTCGTACCGGGCGTCGTGTGCACGTCGAAGGGATCGACCGGTGTCAGGATCGGTCCGTGGTCGTCGGCGGCGTCGACTGACTGTGCATCGGTCAGCGGCGCAACGACATCGGAGACGGGCACCGCATAGCATCCGACCACCCGGTAGGGCTCCCACACCTGGATGGCCCTCGCGGAGTCGACGACGACTTCTCCGTCGACCAGCGCGCGCACCCGTCGCCGCATGTCCGCCCAGCGCAGTGAACCCAGCTGGGACATCGTGAACTCATCCATCGACGTGGCCATGTGACCGATGGTCCTCCGGTCACGCCGCGCGCGCCAGGCCAGATCGGGCTTTTGCATCGCCGGTCGTGATCGGTCAACCGTTCGGCTCCGTCGTGGGCGGACATCTGGTGACGACGGCGGGAACCCGCCCCGGCGCAGTAACCGCTTCGAGACGCGAAGGCACCGCTCGACGAAACCCCGTGGTGCGACGATGAGCAGATGACCAGCCCGTCGGACCTCGACCCCACCAGACCCGGGTCCGGCGACGCCGCGTGGAATCACGCCCAGCGCGACGAAACGGAAACCCAACGCCTGGATCGCAACTGGAATTCGCTGCTGCAAGAGCTGCGGGTCGTGCAGACCGGCGTGCAGATCCTCACCGGATTCCTACTCACGCTGCCCTTCCATGACGGTTTCGAAGAGCTCGGCGGCACGTTGCGAGTGATCTACCTGATCACGGTGTCGTGTGCCGTGGGCGCCGCGATCCTCCTGGCGGCGCCCGTGGCGCTGCACCGGGCCCTGTTCCGTCAGCACCAGCTCGCGCTGATCGTCACCTACGCGCATTACCTGGCTTTCGCCGGCCTCACCCTGCTCGGCCTGGCGCTGTCCGGTGCGGTCACCGTCGTCTTCGGAGCGACCGCCGGGCCGATTCCGTCGGCGGTCGCGCGCATCGTCACCCTCATGGCGTTCTGCGGGCTGCGCGTCTCCGAGGCCGTGGAAATCGACATCGAGGACACCCGCGTCAACGAGCAGTCACACCGGTGCGTCCGCGTCACCCGCAAGGGCGGCGAGGTCGCACTCATCCCCATGCCGCCGGTTGTGCAGCGCGCCGTCGACGACGCCACCGGCGACCGCACCGCGGGTCCGTTGATCCTCGGAGCGATCAGCGGGCAGCGGATCTCCCGACGCTGCGCGAACGAGGTCATCAAACGGATGGCCCGCAAAGCCAA
>ERZ501064.262-NODE-262-length-13837-cov-8.333769_pt1 | contig 13837 bp, 10 predicted proteins | sample MGYA00510851_ERZ501064 | MGnify/ENA primary metagenome ERZ501064 (study PRJEB25958, sample SAMN03398529) | human skin metagenome | study: EMG produced TPA metagenomics assembly of the Human Skin Microbiome Metagenome (human skin metagenome) data set. | reverse complement strand
GGGTACCCCGATCCGGATGGCCGGCACCCTCGTGACCGCGGGCAGGGCGTCGGCGGTGAGCCACACGGTGAGGTCGGCGTGGTCGGCCAGCCATTCGTACGCGGCGGCGGCCGCGTGCTGGGCCCGCTCGCCCAATGCGGTGTCGGCGCGCACGGCCAGGACGACGGAATCGCGTCCGTATCCCCGTCGCAGCAGAAACGTCAGTGCGCCGGCTCGGGCGTCGTCGGCGGGACCCGGGCCGGGACGTCGCGCGCCGGCGGCCGCACGGGCCAGATGGATGACGGCGGGCGAGGGGAAGCCGGCGTCCCGGCACAGCAGGCGCGCCGTGGCCTCGGCGTCGTCGGCGTCGACCGGCAGGCCCGGCTCATGGCCCGGGAGCCAGACCGGGAAGAGGGCGACGACGATGTCCTCGAGTGCATCGAGGACCTCCCGGACGACCTCCCGGGCGGTGCGATCGCCGGGTCCGCGATGGTCCAGGAACACCGGTAGGTCAGCCGAGACCGAGTCGACGAGGTCGGCCAGGGCGAGGCCGTCGACGTCATCGACACGTAGCACGTGCCCGGGACGCACGGCCGCGTCGAGAGCTGACGGGCGGATGTTCATCGACGCCGACGATATCGCCCGAACCCGACAGCCGCCCGGTGGTCACGGGTGATCTGCGGACCGCCACCACCGCTCGACGGCAGTCCACCGACCGCGGATTGGACCTTGTGGTGCCCGCGGGCACTGCGTTTGACTGGACGTCGACGGCCGCAGGGCGTCGTTGGACCCTGGCGACCGGTGAGGAGGATTCTGTGGGTGCACCGCGAGCCATCGGCCGGCCGGTGGCTCGCTCGAACCTCGGGGTGAAGCAACTCGTCACGCTGCTCGGTGAGTGGGAGAGCGGCGACGCGGCCTACGCGGCCCTCGCCGCCCGCATCCGACTCCTCATCGACGACGGCCGGATCGCGACATACACGCGGTTGCCCGCCGAGCGAATCCTCGCCGATGCGCTCGGGCGGAGTCGGACCACGGTGGTGTCGGCGTACGGAGCGCTGCGCGAGGCCGGCTATCTGGTCAGCGTCCGGGGATCCGGCTCCGTCGCGATGCTCCCGCGGAGGGGGCCGGGCGCGGTTGCCGAGATCGACTTCGCGCACGCCGTTCCCGAACCGGTGCCCGGTCTCGAGGCGATCATCGAGCGGGTCACGGGCAATGTGCCCGACCTGCTGCGCCGGCCCGGACTCGACCTGGTGGGCGATCCGCTGCTACGCCGACGAATCGCCGATCGATACACCGACCGCGGACTGCCCACGACCCCGGCGCAGATCGTGGTGACCCTCGGTGGGCAACACGCCATCGCACTCGTCGCGCGGACCCTGCTCCGACGAGCCGACCGGGTGGTCGTCGAGACCCCGACCTACCCGCACGCCTACGAGGCGATCGCCGAGGCCGGCGGACGGCTCGTGTCGACGCCGGTCACCGCGGCCGGCTGGGACATGGACCACTTCGTCGAGGTCCTCAGCCGGTTGCGACCCGAGATGGCCTATTGCATACCGGATTTCCAGAACCCGACGGGTGCCTCGATGCCGTCCGCCCACCGAGAGCGGCTCGCCGACGCGGCGCGCCGGGCCGGGACCGCGCTGCTCGTCGACGAGACGACTGCCGAGCTCGACATCGATCGTCGGACGGACCATTTCCCGTTCGCCGCGCATGCGCCGGTGAGGTCCTCGGTGCCGGTGGTGACGATCGGATCGCTGGGCAAGACGGTGTGGAGTGGATTGCGGGTGGGATGGATTCGTGCCGACGAGGACATCGTCGACCGGATCGTCCGACGGCGACCCGCCGGTGACCTCGGTTCGCCGATCATCGACCAGCGGATCGCCGCCGAGGTCTTGGCCGGTTACGACGACCTGCTCGCCGTTCGTTCCGCGCAGCTTCGTACCGGCCGGGACACGCTCACCGAACTTCTGCGAAAACATCTGCCGGAGTGGGAGATTCCCGACGTGAACGGTGGGTTGGCGATGTGGGTCGGACTCGGGGCGCCGCTGAGTTCCGCGCTCGCGGCCGCCGCCCTGAACCGAGGTGTGCGGATCAGCGCCGGACCGAAGTTCGGCGTCGACGGGGCGCACGAACGCTACATCCGCGTTCCGTTCACCGAGGATGCCGACGACCTCGCCGCCGGCGTCGACGTGTTGCGGGACGTATGGGCATCACTTGATCGCCCGGGGGCGCCGGACGCGTTGACGCGCCCGGCGTGAGAGATACCGACCGTCGCGGACTGCGTGTCGTTGCCGCACCGCACTTCTCGGCGGTGTGCCGGATGATGCTGTCCGTCGGCGATGCCGTCGCCGGACCACGGCACCGGCCCGCCGGATAAAATCAGTGGCGCCGACCGGTGGGGTCGCGTCACCATGGGCGGGCAGTTGAGTCCACGGATGCGCGGTCGGCATCTACCACCAGGTCGTGATCGGCGATTGAATGCCGGCACACCATGTTCCGGCGTCAGGAGGTCGTCATGACCGCACTGCTCCTCGCGATCGTCAGCGGCATCATCCTGCTCGTCGTCATCGCCCGCACGTTGATCGTCACCATCCGCGACGAGCGGGGACGGGTGCCGTATCGCCCCGCGTACGACACCCGACGTCCGACGATGTGACGAGGCGGGTGGGTGGCCGCGGCTACTCCGCCCGTTTGAGCACCGCGAGCACGGTCAGGAGCAGGATCTTGACGTCGAGCCAGAGTGACCAGTTCTCGATGTAGTAGTTGTCCCACTCGGCGCGGTCGGCGATGGAGGTCTGACCGCGCAGGCCGTGCACCTGCGCCCAGCCGGTGACCCCGGCCTTCACCCGGTGGCGTTCGCCGTATCGCCGGATCTGCACCTCGAACAGCGAGACGTACTCGGGACGCTCCGGGCGTGGACCCACGAGACTCATGTCCCCGCGGATCACGTTGAGCAACTGGGGTAGTTCGTCCATCGACGTCGAGCGCATGATCTTGCCGATCCTGGTGCGGCGGTCGACGCCCTCGACGCCGCCGGGTGCGCTGCCCGCGGTCGGCCGGAATTTCTCCGCGGCGGGGTCCTCGGGCCGCATCGAGCGGAACTTCAGGCAGTTGAACACCCGCGCGTCGCGACCCACCCGCGGTTGGGCGAAGAAGATCGGGCCCGGCGAGCTCAGCCGGACCAGCAGCATGAGCGTGAGGAACAGCGGTGAGATCGCGGCGAGGATCAGGGCTCCGACCACCCGGTCCCCGATGTGCTTGGTACGGAACTGCCAACCGCGCGGGTTGGTGTGCGGGACCGACATCAGGGGCAGCCCGCCGATGTGGTCGACCCGGCTGCGGCGTCCGACGACGTCGAACATGCGCGGCACGATCCACACCTTGACCCCGTGCCGGTGGGCGATACGGACGGCGGCGGTGAGCCTTTCGACATTGGTGACCGCGAAGGCCACGACCAGGACCTCGGCCTTCGTCGCCCGGATCGCGTCGTCGAGTTCGTCCACCCCGCCGAGCTGCGCGATCTCGTTGGTGGGTCCCTCGTCCCGATCGGCGCGGGGTGGCGCGCCGGCGGCCAGGATGCCGACCGGCCGGAGACCGTGCTCCGGCGCGGCCACCATGCGGCCGACCACCTGTGCGGTGATCGGCCCGTCGCCGATGATCAGCGTGGGGGACAGCAGATGACCGTTCTTGCGCAGACTCCGCTGGATGATGTCGCGGATGAGACGACCGAACGGAACCCAGAACAGCGCCGACACCCACACCTTGGTGACCGCGGCGCCGGGTCTGTCGTCGGAGTAGGAGAGGAGCAGAGAACACAGCAGGATCATCGCGGTGATCGTGCATCCGGTCATGACCCGGCCGACCTCGTCGAGGAACCGGCGATTGAGCCCCCGACGGTAGACCCCGCGCAAGGAGAAGACGATCACGAGGGTCGGCACGAAGGTGGCGAGTGTCCACAACGGCGGGTTCGCGCCGCTGCCACTCCTCACCCACCAGATCCCGGCGGCCACCGCGATCGTCGCGGACAACACGTCGATCGACACGGTCACGATCGTGCTCAGGGGATCGTCGCGGATCAGCTCGTGAAAGGTGCGCCGACCGTTGGGCGACGAGTACACCGGGGTGCGCCTCGTGGTCTGCGGGAACTCGGCCTGCGATACACGGGTCGACAAGTCCACTCCATCCGAAAGAACAGCCCCCCGTCCCGACGATTGTAGGTGTACGCGGCGGTCCCGCGTGCGCCTACCGGCCACGTGTTGGGTACCGAATGCTCACCGCCAGGTCACGAGGGCACGCGCCCGTGTCAACGCCCGAAGATGAGCTCCTGGACCAGGATCGAGAGATCGGACATGAGCTGGACCTCCGCGGTGGACCAGTGATGCGCCTCCGAGTCCCAGGCGCAGAACGTGCCGATGACATGTCCGTCGTCGTCGGCGAGCGGGATGCCGAGGTAGGCGGTCACCTCCCCGCTGACGGCGGTCGGGTGGTCGGCGAGGAGCGCGTGGTCGGCGATGTCGTCGATGATGAGGGGTGAACCGCTGACCACCGGGAGGACGCAGAGGGAGTTGACCAGCGACCGGGTGCTGGGACCGTCGGGACTCCCGGACCGGAAGGCGATCGCGGCGGTCGCCTGCTCGTCCGGTGTGATGAGGTTGACGGCGACGTGCGGGACGCCCACGGCATCGATCGTGAGCCGGATCGTCTCGTCGAGGCTGTGGGTCGGCGGGTCGTCGAGCAGGCCGCTGTCCTTCAGCGCGCGCATCCGCTCCGGATCGGACAGGATCGCGCGGAGCGACCGGGCCATGTCGGGGTTGCGCCCGCGCACCGCTTCGAGGACGGCGTGCACGCCGGCCTCGGGTGACGTGTCGAAGAGTGCGGCGAGCTGGGCTGGGTCCGTGGTCGGCTCGCCATCCGGAGTGGGGTCGTCGACGGGGTTCACGGTGTTCGCACCGTCCTCGGTGTTCGAACTCATCGTCACTCCTCTCGCTGCCGGGTCGACCCGGTCGGCACACAGCTCACGCGCAAGTGTTCGGCGGACGCTGTCCTGACCGCACGGCCCGGACCCAGTCGGTCGCCGCGGAGCCGATGTCGAGTATGCCGTGCGGCTGACCGCGGACCTCGATCGCGGTGATCGCATCACCCAGCCGGCATCCCCGATCGATGGCTCCCGCGGTCCACGGGGCCGGGATGACGTCGTCGGCGTCGCTGTAGGCGACGAGCATCGGGGCCGAAGCCCGACCCTGGGGCAGACTCACCTCGCGCAGCCACGTCCGGAGTCGGTCGGTGGCCACGTCGTCGACCGGGCGATAGTCCTCCGGTCGCACCTCCTCGACGATGGCCTGCTTCTGCACCATCGCGGCGTCGTTGCACTCCAGGAACACGCCGAACGCCTCACGCAGCGGTCCGTGCACGTAGTCGTCGATGACGAGTTCGGGATGGATCGCCTTCAATCCCGTCAGGACCAGCGGGAGAAACGCGATCTGCTCCGGGGTGAGGGTGCCGGCATCCATCGCATCGGCCAGCGGCGCGACGTCGAGCGCGGGACTCATGCTCACCGTCCCGCGCAGTCGCAGACCGCGACCGTAGGTCGCCGCGATCTCGTTGGCGTGGAACACCGCGTGCCCGCCCTGTGACACCCCGAAGCCCCACCACTGATCGCTGGTGCCGTCGACGATCATCCGCGTCGCACGCACCGAGTCGATGATGTCGTTCGCGGCGGGCGCCGGGTCGAGATAACGGTGGGGTCCTGGTGTGCCGAGTCCTCGATAGTCCGTCTGTACGACGACGAATCCCTGCTCGAGCAGCGACGCGATGAGCCCGACGGTGCCCAGCAGGTTGCCGTGCAGCGACGGGGCGCAGTTGCCCGCGATGCCGGTCGTCGGGTGTCCGACCGCCAGGATCTGCCATCCGCCCGCCGGTGTCCGGCCGCGCGGCACGAACACCGCGGCCGAGACGGGAACCAGCGCACCGCTGACCGGGTCGGTGGACAGGTAGCGGAACCGCACGGTGCGGTCGACGATGCGCCGCAGGGAGATGTAGGCGTCGGTCGGTATGGGTGATCCCACCAGATCGCCGGCCGCCGCCCCTGGCGGTGCCGAAAAGCTCTGCGATGCATCGTCAGACGCCGGGCCGGCGGAGGCCGAACATGCGGCGGTCAGCAGTGCTGTGACGAGCAGGACGGCCACGAGCACGGTCGCAGGCGGGCGCCTGACGCGCCGCGACACCGTCCTCATGAGCGTGTGAGCAGCCGATCCAGCAGGGACACCGGATCTTCGCAGAGGTGGTCGAGAGCCGCCTCGATGACCGGGCGACCGACGAAATCGCTGCAGAACGTCGCGGTGAAACTGCGCGAACCGTCGATCTCGCTGACGAGCATGCTCGCCGCATCCGGGCCATCGGGCTCGACATAGGCGAACAGGTGATGCGAGGCCGCCGCCAGATCCCACGGCAGATCACCGAAGATCCCGATCCGCCCGAGGTCGCTGACCGACAGTCGTAACCGGTCGGGCACCTCGACCCGGCGCGGGACGGGCGGCTCCTCGGGTGACGATCGACGCAGGCGCGCCCGGAGTTCTCCCGCGGCCAGAACGGCCGCGGGCCAACCGGATTCGGCGACCGCACGGATGCGGTCCCCGATCTCCATCGGCGTCGCGTCGCGTGGAAAGCGCAGTGGTATGCCCACGGCGAAGTTGCCATGGTCCTCGGCGTGCCCGGCGTCGAGATAGCGGCGGCAGTCGAAGAGGATCTGCGTGCGCTCGTCGAGGGGAACGCCCTGCGCGGACAGGGCGGCGCGCCACAGCGCGACGGTCACCGCCGCCGAGGACATCCGGACACCGGTGTCGGCGATCGCACGCTTGAGTTCGTCGGTCTGCCCCGGGCGCATCGCGGCGGTGAGGGCGCAGCGGGTGGCATGCCAGTCCTCGATGACGCGCGTGGGTCCGTGGGTCGGCGGCGAGACGTTCGCAGCGCGCAGGCGCATGATGTCGCGCAGACGTCTGGGGTGTCGCAGGACGTGACGACGCAACGCCTGCCAGGCGGCGTCCGGCGGCAGCGAGCGTTCGAACCGCTCGGTCATCGGGAACTCGTGGTGGCTGGCCAGACCGGCGATCTGCTCGATGCCGAGGCGGCCGTCGCCCATGCCGTGGGTGTGGTCGATGACCAGCCACTGACCACACACGAGCACCTCGAGTCGGGGCAGCGGCTCGGGACGGTTCCGCAGGCGCGTCATGATGTCGCCGATCGGCAGGTCGGCGAGGTCGGGCCGCTCGACGACCCGCGGCAGGGTCGCCACGTCGTGGGCCCAGCTCGCCGACGCCGGATCGGGGACGAGACTCAGTCTCGACGTCGGTGTCCACGCCCGGGTCAGGCGAGCCCGGATGAGGTCGAGATCCGGGGCCGTCATCGGGCCGGTCACCGAGATCGTGCGGGACGTGGCCAGTGCACGGTCGAGGACGGAGGCACGCTGCGCCCCGGCGGTTGCGGCGTTGTCAGAGCGCGGCATCGACGACCTCGCGCATCTCGTCGCGGAACCGTTCGCGCCGGAAGCGCTCGGCCCAGGCGCGGATCTCGGATCGGTCGTAGTCGTCGACGGCGAAGTCGCGCAACGACGCGGCCAGCCGCTCGACGATCTCGTCGTCGGTCCCCGGTTCGATCAGCAGACCGGTCGACCCGGGTACGACGGTGTCGAGGGCGCCGCCTTCACCGAGCGCGATGACGGGCGTGCCGGTGGCCATCGCCTCGACGGGCACGATGCCGAAGTCCTCGATCCCGGGCATCAGGACCGCGCGGGCGCTGCGATGCAGGTTCAGCAGGGTGTCGTGGGGGACGCGGCCGAGGAACGTCGTCTTCGGGCCGGCGAGCTCGCGACACTGCGGCATGGCCCGTCCGTCTCCCGCGACCACGAGCCGGACGTCGGCGCGGGCGGCCGCCGCGATCGCGAGGTCGGGTCGCTTGTACGGGACGAGTCGTCCGGCGAGGAGGTAGAAGTCCTCACGGGGCACCGCGGGATCCGGTGTGAAGCCGTCGAGGTCCACCGGCGGGTGCACGACGACCGACTCACGTCCCCAGTGCTCGCGGATGCGCTCGGCGACGGCCGAGGAGTTCGCGACGACGGTGTGCAGACGGGGCGCGGCGCCGACTTCGCAGCGCCGGGCGACCACCGACAGCGCCGACAGGATCGCGGCGCCGGCTGCCCCGCCGCCCTCGCCCGCGCGCAGCGACGGATCCCATGCCCAGCGGGCCGGACTGTGTACGTAGGCGATGACCGGGGCGTCGGTCGCGTGCACCGCCTGGGTGGCGAAGGCGTGATGGCTGGTGACGACCGCGTCGGCATCCCGCAGCGGCATCCGCCGGAACGCCAGCGGCATCAGCGGGAGCAACGGGGCATAGCTGCGTTCGCCGAGCAGGCGGTAGGCGCGATTGAGCGGCGAGGTGATCGGCGGCTCGGCCAACCCGGCCGGGACACCCGCGGGCCGCGCGATCGGCGCGTGCACCTCAACGCGTGGCCACGTCGCGGCGAGTTGTTCGACGACGTGCTCGGACCCGGCGATCTCCGTGAGTCGTTCGTGGACGACGGCGACGCGGTCACCGGGCATTGCTGCCCACATCTCCCGGCGCGGTGCGGAACCGGTCGGAATCGAGTGTCGCGCCTCGTCGATCGTCAGACGGCGGCTGGGGTGTCATGGGTGTGGCAACCTCGGCTCTCGATGCGGCTGTGGCCCCGGCACTTTCGCCCCCGGCACGATTGTCGGGGACCGGGTCCGCGGCGGTGGACAGGGCAGGCGCGGAAGGCTGCTTCCCCGTGCGCTGCACGATCAGATGACGGGTCGACCCGATGGTCGCGAGCTGGGACAGCGCCCGGTCGGCCGCCTTGCGATCACGTCCAGAAGACGAGACGACCACAGCCGCGAGCGCGACGTCCCCGGGATCGACGCTCTGCCACCAGGGCTCGGTGAGAGGGAACCGGACGATGCGCAGACGGTGCCCGGTGGTCGCGTCGTCCTCCGGGTGACGGATGTCGTCGATCGCGCGAGCGGCGTCGATGTGGTCGCCGGTGAGGATCAGCGCGACCTGGGCGCGGCGATGGCGTTGCGCGAACGCGGGCAGCAGATTCGCCGGCAGCGCCGGCTCGCCCCGCTGTCCGTAGGTGAGCTCCGCGCCGTACCGGTGCGCCGCGCGGCGGGCCCAGATCGGGTTCGGTTTCCGGCCGACCCGCCCACGGAGCAGTGCGAGCAGCTCCGCCGCGATGATCGTCGCGGCGATGCCGGCGACCGCACCCTCCTGGGCCGGTTTGGGGCTGACAGGCACCTCGCTCGCCGACGGTGCCGCGAGGATGGTGAGCGTGTCCGACGACGAGTTCTGCAACCGGGTGAGCTGGGAGTCGAGATCGGCGAGGGTCGCATCGGATTCGACCTTCGCCTCGCTGCGGTCGGGCAGTGCGCGGTTGCGGACGCGCTCGGCGGTCACCTGCGCACGCAGTTGATCGATCTGCCGGGTGATGTCGCGGGCATGGGTGGACAGCGACGCGGCGGAGATGGCGGTGACCATCGCGCGGGCGACGTCTTCGGCCTGGGTACTCGTCGGCGCCGTGGCGGTGAAGTCCATCAGTGTGGGAGCCGTTCCCGGAGTCGTGGTGACGTGCGAGCTCAACTCGCTTGTCGTCCATCCGGTGTCGACCTGGGTGAGCACCTGTTGCAGGACGTTCTCGTCGGTGGACAGCGCCACGAACGGGGCACGCAACTGTTCGACGAAGGCGTCGCCCGGAATGATCGTGCCGGCCGGCGTGATCTCGGTGACGACCGTGGCCGAGTACTCCTTCGGGACCAATGCGGTCCGCAGCGCGAACACCGAGGCGCCGACGAGGATGCCGATCAGGATCGCGGGGACGGCGACACGGACGAGATCACCGAAGTGCCCGAACAGGTCGACCGAGGGCGGCGCATCACGTCGCCCGGCGGCATCGAAGCTGGAGGTCACGCCTAACTCCTGTGGTGTCGGATGCCCCCCGACCATCCCCGGACATTGCAGTGTCGATCAGCTGTCAGTTCACCATAACGAAGGAAGCGGGCAATCGTGGTCGGCACCGGCGGGCGTGGCGTGTGCGAGAAACGATTTCGGAGGTCACCGCGAGGCGAGCATCGAGTACGCCTGCTTCGGTGACCAGTCGCGGCGCACCAGGCCGAAGTTGTGCTCGAGATTGTTCGGGTCGGTGCCGGCGTCTCGCAGCGAGTACACGAACAGCGGTCCGAGCCAGGGCGCGTCGCTCTGGGCGCCGATGGCTATCGCGATGCTCTGTGCCTGGACCTCCTCGGTGACGGCGTTCGTGCCGGTTCCGGTCGGTGCGCCGAACTCGGTCATCCAGATCTTCTTGTCGCCGTCGCCCGCGGCGACCATCACGTCGCGCATGTCCCACATCCGTGCCGCGGTGCTCCACGATGCCGCGGCGGGGTCGTTGGGCAGAGCCGGATAGGTGTAGGGATGCACGCCGAGTGCGTCCAGCGAGCGGTTGAATCCGCCCTGATACAGATTGCGCACGAAGGTCAGCGGTGCGATGTCGCGGCCGTTGTCGGTGCCGGGTGCGAGCCCTCCGGAGATCACCGCGACGCCGGGGACCGCGCGTTTGACGGCCGCGTAGGACGCAGCGAGCAGGCGGCCGTACTCGGCCGAGTTCGCCCTCGGCAGCCAGTAGTTCGCCAGGTTGGGCTCGTTCCAGATCTCCCAGACCGCGATCGATTCGGCGTACCGTTGCGCCGCGGCCGCGGCAAAGGATGCGAAGACGTTGGGGTCGGCGGGCCGGTAGTGGCTGTTGCGCGGGAAGTCGGACGCGCGTGCCGCCCACAGCGGTGTGTAGGTCACCAGCCCCAGCGGACACATCCCGTGGGCGACCACGGCGTTGACCACCCGGTCGATGGGCGCCCAGTTCCGTTGTCCGCGCCGGGGTTCGACGACCGACCAGTCCACGTCGAGTCGCACCGCCCACATACCGAGGTCCTGGGCGACCGACAGCTCCCGATTGAGGTCCTCATCGGACGCACCGAGCAACGAGGCACCCGGCGACGCCGCGACCTTGTTCTCGCCGTTGGCGAGTGAGCACGCAGCCGGCGCCGAATGCGCGTCGCTGCGGACCCATACGATCGCGGCGAGGGTTGCGACGAGGATGCACACGTATGCGAGGGCCGACCGGGTGGCCCGACCGTGCAGGGACCGTGTCATGGATGGTGCCTATCTGACGAGACGCGCATCGCGCGCGGCAGGTGCCGGCGGTGGACTTCTCCTCAGCCGGACAACAACTCGTCGAGCATACGCGGTAGGGTCGCCGACTTGTCGTGTCCGTCCGCGATCCGACGACGCGCCTCCGCGGTCAGCGAACGGCGCAGGTCGGCGTCGTCGAGGACGCGGCTGATCGCCGCGGCCAGCGCGGCGGGATCCGACGGCGGGACGAGGACTCCGGCGCCGTCCCGCAGGAACTCGGTGGTGCCGCCGTGATCCGTGCCGATGACCGGTGTGCCGTAGGCCATCGCCTCGAGGACCGAGAGCGGTCCGGCCTCGGGCGTCACACTCGCCGAGAGCACGACATCCCACCGCTCCAGGGCGGCGCGGAGATCGGTGTGCCCGAGGAACCGGACGCGTCCGGCGAGATCCGGTCTGGCGGCCCGGGCATGCAGTGCGGCAACGTGATCGGCGTCCCCGGGGAAGGAGCCCCCGGCGAACTCCAGTTCGACGTCCGGCAGACCGGCGACCGCGTCGAGCGCGACGATGTGCCCCTTCCAGGGGGTGAGCAGAGCCAGCATCCCGACGACCGGTGGGTCGTGGAGTTCGGTGGGCAGGGCGGGGACCGGCCAGGTGACCCCGTTGTGGGCGACGACGACCGGCAGACCGAGGTCCGCGAGGGGGACCGACGTCGCCTCCGACACCGCCACGGCGCGCCGGATCACGGGTGCGCTGACGCGGATGACGGCGCGCTGCCGCCCCGACGTCAGGGTGTCGTGCACGAGCCAGGAGACGCGGCCCGTCGGTTGCGCGACGCGTACGGCGGGGAGTGCGAACAAGGAGTTGACGATCGTCGAGGTGTCGGACCGACGTGTCACCCGGCGCAGGGTGCGACCAGCGCGTACCCAGTCGAGCAGGAGGCGACCGGCACCCGCGAGGCGCGCCACACCGCGCTCGCCGCTCAGGCCGAGCGGCGGGATGGACACATGGTCGACCGGGACCGGGAGTCGTCCCACCAGGGGGCCGTCGGGACTGACGACCCGCACCGGGTGGCCGCGCTCGAGCGCGACGTCGATCAGATCGAGCATCACCTTCTCCGCCCCGGAGACCTGGCCGGTGTGCGCGACGAAGACGATCGTGCACGGGTGCTCGGAATCGGTCATCGGACCACCTTCGTGTGTCGGCCGGGCGGCGTGGTCACCGCCCGGGTGAGCAGTACCGCGGGTCCGGCGACGATCAGTGCGGTACCGGCCGAGATGACCGGCCAGGGAACCGAATCTGCGAGCCAGACCCCGATGGCGCACGCCGCCACCGTCAACAGGGTCAACGTGGTGAGTGCGCCGAGTGGGAGCAGACCCGTGATGGGCAGCGTCCGACCGATGACTACCCACAGTGCCACCACCGCGAGGGCGAAGGTGATGACGGTGGAGAAGGCGGCCCCGTCATAGGAGTACCGCGGGATCAGGATCAGGTTGAGCACCACGTTGAGTGCCAGGCCGCCGACCGCGATCCACGGGTAGCGATTCGCCCGACCGGTCGCCGCGAGCAGGAAGATGCCGAGCACGATGAAGGCGGTGAGCGCCGCGCCCAGAACGAGCAGCCGCGCGGCGTCGGCCCCGACGACGAACCGGTCGCCGTACAGGAGTCCGATGATCGGGCCGGCGCTCGGCCAGAAGGCGGCCACGGCCACGGCACCGCCCGCGGCGAACACCACCGCCGCACTCCGGCACCGCTGGCGCAGGACCGCCGACTGGTCGGGCCAGGCGGCGACCAGCAGGGTGCTGACGGGTCCGATCGCGGCCAGGATGAAGGTGTCCATGATGTCGGAGAACTTGTACCCGATGCTGTAGATGCCGACCGCGTCGAGGGAATCGAGCAGACTCAGCAGCAGGACGTCGACCTTCTGCAGCGCGATGGTCAGGGCGAGGCCCAGTGCGAGCGGAAGGGCATCGGAGAGCATCGGTTTCCATCGCGACCATTCGACGACCCGCGACGGCCGCAGTCCCGACGACCGGCGCGCGATCCCGACGACCTTGATGATCAGCGACAGGATCTCGTTCGCGACCGGGGCGAGCACGAACACCAGCAGTGCCGGCGCTACGAGCACGGCGGCGATGGTCAGCGCCAGCTGCAGAACCTGGCCCAGGCTCTCGGCGATCGCGGTGAGCAGGAGGCGGTGCCGGCTCTGGAAGATGACCGTGAGTGCCTGTGCGGGCGTGGCGAACACGACGACGAGTCCGGCGATCGCGGTCGCGCGGATCACGTCGCCGGGATACTGCAGCACGATCACGTAGGCGACGGCGATCAGGTAGCCGAGAAGGCCGAGCACCACCCGCAGGGCGATGAACGCCGAGGACGTCTTCGCGACGTCGTCGGGGTCGTCGGAGATGAGCCGGGCCATCACCGCCCGGCCGACCCCGAGGTCGGTGAAGATCGCGGTCAGACCGAGCAGCGCGAACACGAAGGAGTAGGTGCCCCAGTCCTCCGGGGACAGGGTGCGCGCGATGAGGACGCTCCCGGCCCAGCCGAGGGCGGCGATGACCACGCGACTGGTCAGCATCGCGATGGTGGCACGGGTGGCGGCCCGCGCATCCGAGGCGGGGTGCGCGCTGGGCTCGGCGGCCGGCGCAGTCGTCGGCCCGCTCGCTGC
>ERZ501064.256-NODE-256-length-13939-cov-8.739340_pt1 | contig 13939 bp, 13 predicted proteins | sample MGYA00510851_ERZ501064 | MGnify/ENA primary metagenome ERZ501064 (study PRJEB25958, sample SAMN03398529) | human skin metagenome | study: EMG produced TPA metagenomics assembly of the Human Skin Microbiome Metagenome (human skin metagenome) data set. | reverse complement strand
GGGGTGGGCGACTCGCCTGGCGGCTCGTTGCCGGCTCAACCAGCGGGGGTGGGCGCCTCGCTCCGCTCGGGGCCGGCTCAACCAGCGGAGGGTGCCAGCTCGACCAGCGGCAACGGCGCAATCGTGCCGCTTCCGTTCGTCGGACCGGCCATACTCATTCGATGAGAACTCGCACGACCAGGGTGGTCGTCCGCAGCGTGTACGGCACCGCCGCCGTCGAGTGGTTCTTGATCCTCGCGATCGCGACGATCATCGTCACGCGCCTGTATCTGCACCTCACCGGGTATCCGCAGGTCGGAAGCGGAACACTGCACATCGCGCACGCGCTGTGGGGTGGCGCGCTGATGATGCTGGCGCTCATCACCGGATGGCTGTTCCTCGGGGCGACGGCGCGGATCATCGCGATCGTGCTGGGCGGTATAGGTTTCGGGTTGTTTCTCGACGAGGTCGGCAAGTTTGTGACCCGCTCCAACGACTACTTCTATGGGCCGTCGGCGGAGATCATGTACGTGCTCGTCGTGATGATCCTGTTGATCAGCCGCGTCGTCCGGGATGTCAAGCGGCCCACCGGCGCCGAGGCGCTCGCCAATGCGGCGGTCATCGCGGCCGACGGTGTCGCGCACGGGCTTCCGGAACGACGTCGACGCCAGGCCGAAGAGTTCCTCGTGGTGGCCGAGGGCAAGGGGCTCGACGCCGAGACGATCGGTCACATCCGAGCGCTCCTCGAATCCAGCGAGGGTACGCCGGACCGGTTGATGCGACTCCGCGACCGGGCGGTCGCCCTGATCCCGGACTTCTTCCGCAGTCCCCGATGGATTCCGGTCGTCGGTTGGGGGTTGGTCATCGCGGCCGCACTCACCGTCATCGTCGGCGTGCTGAGCTTCTACTTCTCCGGAGACCGCAGCGAAGAACTCGACATCTACATCGAACTCACCGGCAGCACGCCCGCCACCTGGATTCTGTTGATCAGCGGGATCGCGACACTCGCCCTGGCGCTTCCGGCGATGGTCGCGCGCCGGCGCGGTGTGGAGCCGGCCGGGCCGCTACGAGGGCTGCGTATCGCCGCCCTGGTGTTCATGCTGTCGAACGCTCTCGTCGACTTCGCGCTCGAGGGCTTCGGCGCCCTGTTCAATCTCGCCCTGGGCTTGTTCGCCCTCAGCATCGTGAGTTACCACCTCGCGCAGGCGTCCGTCGCGTCGGACGGCAGTCGTGATCAACTGAGGGTGTGACTCATCTCGATCGGACTGTAGCCGCCGCGCGTGTCGAGGGCTTCGACCGGCGGACCGCGGACGTCCCGGGCGCACGGGCCGCCTCGGTCGTCCTCGCGGTAGCGGAGAAGGACGGCCGTCAGGGGATCTGGCTGTGCAAGCGTCCCACGACGATGCGACGCCACGCCGCCCAATTCGCACTCCCCGGTGGCCGGCTCGACCCCGGTGAGGACCATGTCACGGCCGGCCTGCGCGAACTCGACGAAGAACTCGGCATCCAGCTGCCGCCGAGCTCGGTGCTCGGGGCGCTCGACGACTATCCGACGCGCTCGGGTTTCGTGATCACCCCGATCGTCTGCTGGGCCGAGGAATACCAGGAGCCGACGCCCAATCCCGACGAGGTGGCGCTGCTGTTCTTCGTCACCTTCTCCGAACTGCTCGTCGAACCGCGGTTCCTCACGATCCCGCAGTCGGATCTCCCGGTCATCCAGCTGCCCATCGTCGGGTCCCTCGTCCACGCGCCGACCGCCGCGGTGATCTACCAGTTCGCCGAGGTGGTCCTGCGGAACCGGCAGACACGGGTCGACGGCTTCGAGCAGCCGGTTTTCGCCTGGAAATAGCCGCTCAGCCGGCGACGAGTCGCTGCTCGGCCCGACGCACGTAGGGCCGGGCTCCCGTGTCGCGGGCCACCCGGACGGCATCCTGCAGGTCGGCGGTTCCATCCAGCCCGACGACCTCGCGCGCGGTTCCGCGGTACAGCGTCGCGGGTCCCAGACACACGAGTCCGGGCCATTGCACCACCAGGCCCGACGACCAGTCGGCGGTGAACGGCTCGATGCGGCGGCAGATCTCACCAGCGGCGTCGCGGTGACGGGAATCGCGAGACACCGCGTAGAGCGTCTCGATGAGCAGTGGAACGCGCGCCACCACGCGCGAACCGGCCCACTGGTCGGCGTCCGCGGTCAGCTCCGTCGCGAGTTCGAGGGCACGGTCGAGGTCGCCGCTCTCGGCGGCGCCCAGTGCGATCACCAGGGTGAAATCCTCGTCCACCTCTTCCGCGAGCGCATCGAACGGCGGCAACGCCGAGGCGAGCTCGCCGCGGTGCCACGCGGCGATCGACGCGCTGGTCGCCATCGACGACTCGGCGAGAAGTCGTGCACGGTCGGACAGCCCGCCGACCGTCGCAGCGAACCTCTCGGTCAGTGCCGTGCTGGTGTCGTAGTCGCCACGTAACAGCGCGATCATCACCTGCCACCACAACTGCATCGTCTCCACATCGGTACCGCCGATACGTCCGGCGAGCCGGGTGAACTCGGTGGACAGGCGTCGCGCCAGACGCAGATCAGCCGCCTCCAACGCGCAGACGCGTTGCAGATGCAGCGCGGTGGCGCGTTTGTGGAGGTCGCCGGCCGACAGTTCGTACAGCTCCCGGGCGATCTTGCGTCGATCCGCCAGACGGTCGGGAACCCACCGGACGAGGAACTCGGCGAGGTCGATCTCGAAATCCACGGCACCGCTGTCGTGGACGACACGTGCGGCACCGAGATGGTCGTCGGCGCCCGGCAAGCCGAGGACGGTCAACCGGGCTGCCTCCTCTGCGTGAAGGCGCGCAACCACTTCGGGGTCCAGGGCCTCGCCGTGTGTCAGTGCCTCGCGGGCGAGCGCGGCATGGTCGGTCTGGACGACGCCGTAACCGGACCAGTAGCCCGCGACCCCGTTCGGTGCCGACAGCAGTGCGGTCTCGGCGAGGGCGGGCCAATCCCGCGTCAGCCGACTCACCGTCGCCGCCGATTCGAAAGAGTCCGCAGCCGAATCGAACTCCCCGATGCGCAGCGCGGCGGTGCCGGCGATCCGGCGCAATTCGACGGTCGAGTCGGGGTCGAGTCCGGGCAGACCGAGCCCACGTCGTGCCAGGTCGAGCGCACGATGATCGGCCGTTGCCGAGAGTGCGCGGTGAGCCGCCCCGATGCATGTGCGAGCGGCGACGGCGGTCGAGTCCTCGTCGACGGCGCACTCGACGCGGTGCACGGCCAGTGACTCGAGATCGTCGGGACGCACCGCTTCGAAAGCAGCGGCGAGCCGCGCGTGCGCCTCGATCCGTTGCTCGCGCGAGAGGTTGTCGGCGAGCCCCTTCGTGACGCTCGCAAGCTCGCTCCTCAGGGGGCTGGTGGTGATGCTCGCAAGCTCGCTCCTCAGGGGGCTGGTGGTGATGCTCGCTAGCTCGCTCCTCAGGGGGCTGATGAGCCCGCTGCGCACTGCCTCGTCGGCCACGCCCTGACCGAGGGTGCGGGCCACCTCGGTGAACACATCGTCGGGGAGATCGCCGCCTGCGATCGTCACGGCCGTGACGAGCGCACGGGCGCCAGGGGAGAGATCGCCGAACCGCGTCGAGTACATCGATCGGGCGGGATGGTCCCGGTCCGGCGGCGCCCCGGTCCAGGCGATGGCGCACAGTTGTTGCGCCACAGCGGGATTGCCGAATGACTGCGCGACCAGCGCGTCAGCGTCGACCCGGCCCGTGTCACCGAGCTGCTCGAGACGCCGAACGATCAGCGCGCGCATGTCGTCGGAGCCGAGTTCGGTCAGACGCACCTCGGCGACCGGCCCGTGCCGGTTCAGTGTCGACCGGAGGATCTCGACGGGCTCGGCGTCGGGGTCGCGGCAGGTGACCAGGACCGTCATCGGTGCCTGTCCGATACCTGCAAGCACGCGTCCCAGCACAAGAGCCGAGTCGGCGTCGAGCCACTGGGCGTCGTCGACGAGTAACACCGATCGCCCGTGCTCGGCGACGTCGGACCAGATGCGGGCGGTGAGGTCGGCGACGATTCGCGTCGTCGGTACGGAGACCGGGGACTCGCCGAAGAGTTCCTCGAGGCCGCCGAACGTCGGTCCGGGCGGGCCGGGTCGGCCGATGAAACGGCGGGCCGCGGCACTGTGCCGTGCGATGAGGTGCTCGACCAGCGCGGTCTTCCCGATGCCCGACGGGCCGATGAGGACCACACCCGCGGGACGGTCCGCGCCGGTTTGCCAGACCTGTTCGAGCACTGCGTGTTCGGCGACTCGGCCGATGAGTTCGCGTACCGGCTGCGGCGTGGCGGAGGTGGCGGAGAGCGGCGAGACCGCGGGAGACGGGTCGAGCAGGTCGTCTTCCAGCGCGACCGTGTCGGGATGCGGATCGAGACCCAGGTCGTCACGGAGGGCCTGCCGGAGTCGGCGCAGTACGCCGAGGGCGTCGACCGTGCGTCCGTCGTCGTGCAGCGCACGAGCGAGGGTCCGCGCGGCGCCCTCGCGGTAGGGGTCCCGTTGACACAGCGGCGTCAGCAACGCGACCGAGCGACGGTACTCGCCGACCGTGCGCAGCGCGTCGGCTGCGGTCTCGGTGAACTCGGCACGTATCTCCGCGAGCCGGACGAGTTCGGGTGCGATGTCGGCGATGTCGGCGATCTCCGGAAGCGGTTCGCCCCGCCATAGTTCGAGCGCTCGGCACAACACCTCTGCGCCGGCCCGGGGGTCGGACCGGACGAGCTGCAATCCCTCCTGGCCGAACTGGTCCAGCAGATCGAGGTCGGTGACTGCGCCGTCGCAGTGCAGTAGGTATCCCGCGGGGACGGTGTCGATGCGGACGACGCCGGTCGGGGCGAGCGAGCGTCGAAGCCGGGACACGTATCCGTGCAGTGTGCTCGCCGCCGACGCCGGTGGACGACCACGCCACAGGAGCTCGGTCACCCGCTCAGGCGAGCACGCGGTCCGTTCCGCGGCGAGGATGGCAAGCAGCTCGGCGTGCTTGCGGGCTGTCATCGGGATCGGCGACCCGTCGGCAGCCGTGACCGACAGTGGACCCAGGACCCGGATCGCCAGATGTGGTTCAGAAGCCAACTCACGCGCCGTTCGTCGGGTCGCACCAGTCGCGCACAAGGCTAACACCAGCGCGGGTTGTCAGCGTTGTCGTCATGACAACCACTGCACACACCCAGAACCAGAACCACGACGCGTCGGATGGCGACACACCCGGCCCGTTTCGCAGCCCGAGCTGGCCGGTCCTACGCCGTCTCAGCGGCGGAGCCCTGACCCTCGGCGGAGTCGCCTGCATCGCCGGCGGGACGTTGCATCCCATCGTCGACGGCGAGGCCCACTCCGTGGAGGCGCTTCAAGCGGTGGGCTCACCGTGGGCGCAGATCCTGCTCGCCGTCGGCACGACGCTGCTACTGCTCGGCCTGCCCGGGATGTACGCGTGGCTGGCACCCCGGATCGGGATCGCCGGGCTGATCGGCCTCGTCGCCTACGCGGTCGGCAATCTCGTCACCGCGACCGGGCACCTCATCGTCGAGCTGTTCGTCGCGTACCCGTTCGCGAATGACCCGGACAAGGCCGCGCTCATCGCCGCCGACGACTCGATGCTGGGCACCACCGCTTTCGAGCTGCTCAACACGGTCGGCGGGCTCGTGATGCTGGTCGGTATGGGGATGTTCGGCGCCAGCCTCATCCGCAACCGGGCGGTCCCGCTCTGGATCGGCATCCTCACCGTCGTCGGCATGGTCGGTTTCATGCTGCCGATTCCCGCGGTCGCCGGAATCTCGGGATTCATCTACGAGGCGCCGCGTGGAATCGCCATCGCCGCGATCGGAGCACTGATGGTTCGCCGGTGATGTAGATCACAACGCCGGTGGGGATGAAATCGGACCGCGGTCCGGTTAGTGTCTGGTGATGGGTCGCGAAGGCCCACCAGCCATCGATCGAGACCCGAACCGAAAATTTCTGGAAGGACCACGACATGACCTCCGCCACCACCGTCAAGGCACCCATCCCCGCCGGCACCTGGACCATCGACACCGTGCACTCCGCGGTGAACTTCTCCGTGAAGCACCTCATGGTCAGCAAGGTCCGCGGCAGCTTCGACACCTTCTCCGGCACCATCACCGTCGACGAGAACGGCACCCCCGCCGTCCAGGCCGAGATCGACGTCACCTCGATCAACACCCGCAACGAGCAGCGCGACGGCCACATCAAGTCCGCTGACTTCTTCGACGCCGAGAAGTACCCGAAGGCCACCTTCGTCTCCACCGGCGTCCGCCAGAACGGCGACGACTACCTCCTCGACGGCGACTTCACCCTCAAGGGCGTCACCAAGCCCGTCACGCTCGAGCTCGAGTTCGAGGGCACCAACCCCGGCATGGGCCAGGGCGCCGTCGCCGGCTTCGAGGCGAAGGTCGTCATCAACCGCAAGGACTTCGGCATCGACATCGAGATGCCGCTCGAGGGCGGTGGCGTCGTCGTCGGCGACAAGATCACCATCACGCTCGAGATCGAGGCCCTGCAGGCCTGATCCGCACGATCCCCGATGGACCGGCACCGTGAGGTGCCGGTCCATTTGTGGTTTCGACACGCCGCGTGGCCGCTTCGCGTCCGCGTGGCGGCTCAACCAGCGGGATGGTCGGCTCTCCCTTGGGTAGGCTTCGGGGAACGCCGTCAGGCAGGAGAAGCCGATGGGACGACCACGCCGGACCCGTCGTGGTGTGCCGTGGACACGTCTGCGCCGACGCACCGCGGGTTTCTTGTGGGGCACCTCGACGGTTCCGAGCCCCCGGGGATGGGCCCGGATCGGCCCGCCCATGCGCAGCAAGATCGCCCTGCACGCCACCGTCACCGCGATGACCGCCGTGATCGCCAGCAATACCGTGATCGGCGTCGAGACCTTCTTGCTCGTCCAACTCGCCTTCAACGGCGGCCAACTCACCTTCGACGAGACGCTGGGCGCGCCGAATTTTCCCGTGGTCGTGGGTGCGATCATCGTCGGCATCCTGACGAATCTGCTGCTGGGGATGCTGGCGGTCCGGCCCCAGCTGCGCTGGTTCATCAGCTGTCAACCCGCCGACCATGCCCGTCGACGCGCCGTACAGCGGATACCGATCGTGCAGCTCGGAGTCACGGTCGTCTCCTGGAGCGCCGCGGCGCTGTTCTACGTGTTCATCGCCGAAGAGCTCACGACCGCGACCGTCGCCGGCGTCGCGGTCGCCTTCGCGCTGGCCGGTATGTCGAGTGCCTGTCTCACCTATCTGTTCGCCGAACGCGCCGCCCGCCCCCTGGCCGTCGTCGTCCTCGAGGACTTCCCCACGAACCACGTCATGAACGGTGTGCGCGTGCGGATGCTGGCCGTGTGGGCGGTGAGCTCGGCGGTGCCGATGGTCGGTTTGTTGACGGTCAACGCGGGGCGCTGGACCGGTCTGCTGCCCGATGTCCACGGCGCGGTCGACTGGACAACCGTGATCCTCTGCCTGGTGGGCCTCGCATCCGGAGCCCGTGTCATCGCGCTTGTGGGACAGGCGATCACCGATCCGCTGACGGAGATGCGCCGGGCGGTGCACCGCGTGGACCACGGCGACTACAAGGCTCGCGTGCCCGTGTACGACTCCTCGGAACTCGGTGTGCTGCAACACGGTTTCAACAGGATGGTCGAGGGTCTCGCCGAACGGGACCGCATGCGTGAGATATTCGCGCGACACGTCGGCGACACCGTGGCCGAGCTCGCGATCTCCGACGGTGTCGGCATGCACGGCACCAACACTCGCGTCGGTGTCCTGTTCGTCGACATCGTCGGATCGACGGGGCTGGCGCAGCAGCGTAGTCCCGACGACACCGCCGCCCTGCTCAATGCCTTCTTCAGCATCGTCGCCGACGTCGTCGATCAACATTCGGGCTTCGTCAACAAATTCGAGGGCGACGCCGCGCTCGCCGTCTTCGGCGCGCCCGTCGAGATCGACGACCCGGCGGGCGCCGCGCTCGGCGCCGCCCGCGACCTCGCCGACCGGCTCGCCAGCAGCCTCGACATCCGTTGGGGGATCGGCGTTTCCTACGGGGAGGCGTTCGCCGGCAACATCGGCGCCGAACGACGCTACGAGTACACCGTCATCGGCGACCCGGTCAACGAGTGCGCACGGCTGTCCGACATGGCCAAGACCGGACGCATCCCGGCTCTGGCCAGCGGCGCGGCGATCGACGCCGCCGGCGAGGAAGCGCAGGAGTGGAAGCTGCTCGGCACGCGGATCATGCGCGGGCGTTCCGAGCCCACCGCCTTCCATGCGCCGATCGAACTCGTCGAGCGGTTGGGGACGTCGACCAACCTCATCGCGGAATTGCTACGGCCCGCGCGTCGCATCGTCGGCGCCAACCCGTTGCGGCTGACCACATTCTTCGGCGGGTGAAGGCTTCGCTGCGCTCGGCGGAAGAGATGAATCGTTGACGCCGTCCCTATGCGTCAATAGCGTGGGCCGCACGGTCCCGGTTAGGTTGCCGGGCATGACGACGCATCCCAGGGGGTCGCGATGAGTGGTTGGACGACAGCGGACGTGACGGACCAGACGGGCCGGACGTTCGTGGTGACCGGTGCCAACAGCGGACTCGGGTATCAGACCGCGAAGGTGCTCGTCCGCGCCGGTGCCGAGGTGGTGCTGGCGTGCCGCAACACTGCCAAGGCCGATGCCGTGGCGTCGGAGCTGGGGCCGAAGGCGACCGTCGCCAAACTGGACCTCGCCGACCTCGAATCCGTGCGCGCCTTCGCCGCCGGGGTGACCGGCGCCGACGTGCTGATCAACAACGCGGGACTGATGGCGGTCCCGTTTCGACGCACCACCGACGGTTTCGAGATGCAGATCGGCACCAATCATCTCGGGCATTTCGCTCTCACGGCGCTGCTGCTGCCGAAGATCACCGAACGGGTGGTCACCGTGTCGTCGACGATGCACCAGATCGGCGACATCCAGCTCGACGACCTGAACTGGGAACAGCGCCGCTACCGGCGCTGGCGGGCCTACGGCGACTCCAAGATGGCCAACCTGATGTTCGGCAAGGAGCTCGCCGCACGGCTGGCGGCGGCCGGGTCGTCGAAGAAGTCGTTGATCGCCCATCCGGGTTACGCCTCAACGGAATTGCAGGGCAGAAGCGAGAACTTCTCCGACTTCTTCGCGAAGCTGGGCAACAAGCTGCCGATCGCCCAGCCGGCGGCCGACGGTGCGCTGCCGCAGCTCTACGCGGCCACCCTGCCGGATGCGAAATCCGGGACGTTCTACGGGCCGACGCAGTTCTTCGGGATGCGCGGCGCCCCCGGACGCAGCGGTTACAAGAAGGCCGCCGACGACGTCGAGTTCCGGACCGCGCTCTGGGAGGAATCGGAGCGGCTCACGGGGGAGAAGTTCGACGTCGGGGCCGTCGGCTGAGAGCCGAGTCACCGCCTCGTCCGTTCCCATGATCGGACGAATGATGTTCGAGATAGAGAACTTCGGACGCTTGCGTGCCTTAGATTTCTCGGCATGACTCTCTCGAAACGTTCCTTGCGCATCGTCCTGGCCGGAGCGTCATGCGTTGCCGGCGCGACCTTCTCCACCGTCGCGGTCCCGTCGGCATCGGCCGAGCCCACCGGCTGCGTCGCCGGGGCGGCCGTCGTCGTCGCCGCGTCCTACTGCAGTGGCGGCACGGGGGAGCATCGGGTGCAGGCTGCATGTCTGGACTCGACCATGGTCGCGACACTCACCAACGCAAACGGCCCCTGGCGCGCACCGGGGCAGCTGTCGGTCGTGACCATCGGCGCTCAGACGAACGTCGGGAAGTGCATACTCCCCGTCATCGCGATCACGGGCGTGCGGTGATCCTGGCGCGCACCCTGGTTGCCGGCGCCCTGTGCGTCGGCAGTGCTGCGCTGTCGGCGGTGTCCGCGTCCTCGGCATCGGCCGAACCCACCGGTTGCGTGGCGGGGTCGGCGATCGTCGTCTCGGCGTCGTACTGCAGTGGTGGCACCGGTGAGCACCGGGTGGAGGCGGGCTGCATCGTTCCGGCGCTCTACGCCACGACCTTCGAAGCGTATGGGCCCTGGAGAAGCCCGGGGCAACTGTCGGTCGTGACCACCGGAGCGCCGACGAGAGCGGGGGAGTGCATTCTCCCCATCCAGGTCTTCGTCGGGGTGCGCTGAACCGGTTGAAAAAGGCCCGACTACTGGACGCTGAACGCGATGCTGTTCGACGCGCCCGAGATGGTGTCGGTGACGCGGATCGTGAAATCGCCTGCGCCCTTGAAGAAGTAGGACTTCACCGCGGTGCAGTCCTGGGTCTTGAACAGCGAGGCCTGCTTGGGGACCTTGGGTCCGGAGAGGCGGACCTCCATACGGCACTCGTTGCCGTCGACGATCGGCCCGGCGTCGATGATCGAGTTCCAGCGCACACCCAGACGCGAGTTCTTCGGATAGGTGTTGGGCACGACGGCCGCGGTGTTGTTCGGCGTGTACACCCAGACGTTGATCGACTTGATGCCGTTCGGTGCGCCCGGGCGGCCGAGCTTGCCGTAGTGCGTGACCTTGTCGCCGCCGGAAGAGCCGAGCGCGGCGCTGCCGGAGTCGAGGCTGCCGCTCGCGCTTCCGAAGAGTGTGTCGAGCGGGTTGGCGGTCGCCGGTGCGACGGGCAGTGCCAGTGCGGCGGTGGCGAGCAGGGCGGCGGCGATACGGGTGCGCTTCATCGACTTCTCTCGGTCCTCACGTTTATAACGAAATGATTAAAGCACGAGGATCGGCGTGTGCGTAGACAACTGCCCCCGCTGGTTGAGCCGGCTCCGAGCGGAGCGAGGCGCCGTGTCGAAGCCACTTGGTGACCTCGACAAGCTCGGCCGTCAGGTGGGGACGCTCGGCCCGGCGGGTGTGCCCCCCGCTGGTTGAGCCGGCTCCGAGCGCAGCGAGGCGCCGTGTCGAAGCCACTTGGTGACCTCGACTAGCTCGGCCGTCAGGTGGGGACGCTCGGCCAGCAGAGCTGCGCTACAACGTGACCTGCGGTTCTTTCTCGCACTTCGCGGGCACGATGAACACCGGCCGATGGCAATGTTTGAGGACCCTCTCGGCGACGCTGGACCGCAGCAGTGCCTTGAGTCCCGACGCCCCGCGCGTTCCGGTGACCAGGAGATCGACGTCGAGCGCTTCGGCGGCGGCGACGAGCGCACCCCACACCGTCGACTCCACCTCCACGAGCGATCCGCGTGCGGTCAGTCCGCACTCGGCGGCGAGTGTCACGCCGCGCTCGTTGATCGAGGCGGCCTCGTCTTCGAGCGCCTGGTCGACGCCGGCGTCGAGTTGGGTGTCGATGAACGGCTGCATCCCGCCGGCGAGGGTGGACATACGTGCCGGCGTCATGCCGCCGGGCTGCCAGGCGGTGACGACCACTGCGGATTGCGCGCGGAGAAATTGTCCGGCGTAGCGAATGGCGCGGTCGGCGTTCGGGGACCCGTCATAGGCGATCATCAGTGTTTGTGCGGCACTGTTGCCGCCGCTACCGCGCCCGGCGGTGGCGGACCCGGACGAATCGGACCCCACGTCCATTGGCTCAGACTACATGCCAGACTCGTGCCATGGGCCCAACTCGCAGACCCCGGCGGATTCGTCGCGAAGGGATCCGTGACAACCGGATCCGGAATGCGATGACGACAGGGACGGTCGCCGTACTGTGCGCGGCGCTGGCGGCGTGCGCGTCATCGACGCCGGACTCACCGCCACCGACTCCCTCGTACTCGGCGTCGTCGCTCGCTTCGGCGTCTTCGTCGGCGTCGCCGACGACCGTTCCGGTCGCAAACAGTTGTGGTGCAAGCGAACTCGCGAAGCTGTCCGTACGCCAGAAGCTGGCGCAGCTGATCGTCGTCGGCGTCACCGGGGCGGCCGACGCGCAGCAGATCGTCGAGAACGAGGAGATCGGCGGGATCTTCGTCGGGAGCTGGACCGACAAGGCGATTCTGACGAGCGGTGCGGCAGCACGTATTTCGCAGAACTCGCCGATCCCGCTGATGGTCACCGTCGATCAGGAGGGTGGTCGGGTGTCGCGCCTGTCCGCGCTCGGTATCGACCACGCGTCGCCGCGCGAACTGGCACAGACCAGGACGCCCGAGCAGGTGCGGGCGATCGCGGCCGATGTGGGCCGCAAGCTCAAGCGGCTCGGGGTCACCGTCGACTTCGCTCCCGTCGCCGACGTCAGCGACGAATCGGACAACGAGGTGATCGGCGACCGGTCCTTCAGCAACGACCCGGCCGTCGTCACCGAGTACGCGGGCGCGTACGCCGCGGGATTGGCCGACGCGGGAATCACGCCGGTGTACAAGCACTTTCCGGGACACGGGCACGGCTCGGGTGACTCGCACCTCGGTGTCGTGACGGTCCCGTCGCTCGCCGAGCTGCAGGACAGCGATCTCGTGCCGTTCCGGACTCTCCTGCGCGACCCCGGGACCGCGGGCGCGATGGTCGGCCACCTGATCGTCCCGGGTCTGACGAAGGGGTTGCCCGCCAGCATCAGCCGACCCGCGATCCAGATGCTGCGCACCGGCGTCGGCTACGACGGTCCGCGGTTCAACGGTGTGATCTACTCCGACGACCTGTCGGGCATGGCGGCGATCAGCGCGCAGTACCCCATCGAGCAGGCGGTGGAGAAGTTCATCCTCGCCGGTGGCGACGTTGCGCTGTGGCTGTCCACCGACCGTGTCGGTTCGGTGCTCGACAACCTGGAGCGTGCGGTGTCGTCCGGTCGCCTCGCACCGGCCCGCCTCGATGACAAGGTCGTGCGCATCCTGCGGTCCAAGGGTGTGGTGAACTGTTGAACTGCTGAGACCCCGCGTCGAGTGGGGTTTCATCTTACCGATTGGTAAGTTGTTGATATCGTCGGACGGAACAGAAGTCGTGAACGGAGGTGGCGGTCATGTCGGGCGGAACCAAGCGCCTGCCCCGCGCGGTGCGCGAGCAGCAGATGCTCGATGCGGCCGTCAAGGTGTTCGCGCAGAACGGTTTTCGCGAGACCTCGATGGACGCCATCGCATCCGAGGCGCAGATCTCCAAGCCGATGCTGTACCTGTACTACGGCTCGAAGGACGAACTGTTCAGTGCGTGCATCGCCCGTGAGTCCGGTCTGTTCATCGACGCGATGAGCGTCGGTTTCGACCCGTCGCTGTCGCAGCGTGAGCAGGCCGTCACGGTGATCCGTGAGTTCCTCCGCTTCGTGCACGAGCACCGGCAGTCCTGGCGGGTGCTGTACCGCGTCGCCATCGGCACCGCCGGTTTCGCCGGCATCGTCTCCGAGAGCCGCCAGCGGGTCACCGAGATGGTCGCCCAGCTGATCAAGGCGGGCACGACCGTCGAGGTCGACAGCGACATCGACTTCGAACTCACCGCCGTCGCGATCGTCGGTGCCGCCGAGGCCGTCGCCGACCGCATCACCGAGGGCGACGTCGACCTCGAGCGGGCCACCAGCCTCCTCGTCGGCATCACCTGGCGCGGCCTGAAGGGCGTCGGTACCGACGCCTGAAGTGTCGACACCTGAGGTGCAACGCAAACGCTCCCGCGGCCCCGCTTCCTATCCGCTGATTGGATCCAATAAGCGGGACGGAAACGAGACCGCGGGAGCGAAAGGCGAGAGCCCTCAGCCCTCCCGAGTCGTCGCGGTGAGGTGCGGGAAACCCTTGCGACGGTCGCGGATCGCGATGTCGAAGTTCCCCTTGCCGTCGATGCGGCGGGTGTAGAGGTTCACCTTGGCCGGCAACAGGATCGGCTTGCCGAACTTGACGTCGTAGGTCACCGCGTCGGGCAGTTGCGCCTCCACGTTCGCGACAGCTGCTGCGGCACTCCACATCCCGTGGGCGATGGCCTTGGGGAAGCCGAAGGCCTTCGCCGGCAGGTTGCCCATGTGGATCGGGTTGCGGTCGCCCGAGGCGGCGGCGTACTCGCG
>ERZ501064.254-NODE-254-length-14079-cov-8.727182_pt1 | contig 14079 bp, 14 predicted proteins | sample MGYA00510851_ERZ501064 | MGnify/ENA primary metagenome ERZ501064 (study PRJEB25958, sample SAMN03398529) | human skin metagenome | study: EMG produced TPA metagenomics assembly of the Human Skin Microbiome Metagenome (human skin metagenome) data set. | reverse complement strand
GGTTTGGCCCGCCGGGGGCGGCGGGGGGGGGGGGGCGGACGAGGGGGGGGGGGCGGGGGGGGGGCGGGCCTTCGCTCGTGGAAGTGGTTCGACCGGTGGTCAGTGGCCGCCTTCGCCGTGACCCTCGCCGTCGGCGCCGTGTTCGCCGGTGCCGGCCCCGGAGCCCTCTTCGCCGTGGCCCTCGTCGCCGTGATGCTAGTTGTAGAAGGTCGGCTCGGCGTTACGTGCCACGTCCTGGCGCTCGAGCTCGGCGCCGCCGTCGACCGGGGCGTCGACGGTGGTCTGGCCGGCATCGACCCAGCGGCCGTCGGCCTCGCGCTTCTCGAACACGAACGTCAGCTCGGTCGTCAGACCCGCCGCGACCGTGTCACCGGTGTTGTCGAGCTCGACGCTGAGGCGCTTCTCGAACTCGGCGTTGGCGCCGACCGGGGTGCCGCCGCGCAGCGCCCCGTTGGGCGGGATGACGCGGTCATCGGCCTCAGCGCCCTCGATGAAGGTGACCTGCCCCTCCTCGGGGTTGATCCCCTTGAGGCGGTAGTAGACCAGCGGATCGGAGTTGGCGATGACGAACGCCAGCTCGAACGGTCCGCCGTCGCCGAAGACCGTCGATGCGTCGTTCTCGGGGTAGAGGATCTGCACGTCGCGGAGCTCGAGTTCGTCGTAGTTGACGTTCGCGCCGTTGATCGCGGGCAGCTGATTGGCGGTCTGCGAGATCTGACCCGCACCGCAGCCGGTGGTGCCGAGGGCGACGGCGATGCCGATCGCGGCAACCGCGGTCACCATGCGAGATGGCCGAACCGCCGACCGCCGCGCGGAAAGTGATAGCACTGACACCCGATCCTCCCAGGTCAAACGAAGCCGACATGCAGCGCGCGAAACCCTGCACTACGCAGCGTAGTGGGCGCGGTGCGGAAAAGTCCGGCCGGGTACCCGATTGGTCTGTCGCCGTCGCCGGCGCCACGGCCCCGCAGCGGTCGCCGGGTGGTCGAGCCCACGTCGTCCCAGGGGTCGGCGGGCGGTGCCGGGGAGCCCGGTCGACACCGTGGTGGGGCGTACCCCGCGCCAGGCCGACGGGGAGCTCCGGTGGGGTAGCGCACCCTCACCGCGCACCCCTCGCGACCTCGCAAGAGCCTGTCATGAAACCTGTTCACCGCGTTGACCTGCACCGTTGGGTGGGTGCCTCGGAACGCCCGTGCTAGACTGGCTTCACTCGAAAGGGGCAAGGAACATTGAATTTCAAAGTTGGCGACACCGTCGTTTACCCCCATCACGGTGCTGCCCGGGTCGAAGACATCGTGACCCGGACCATCAAGGGTGAGCAGATCGAATACCTTGTTCTCAAGGTTGCCGACGGTGACATGACCGTTCAGATTCCCTCGACGAAGCTCGAGTACGTGGGCGTTCGCGACGTCGTCGGGCAGGAAGGTCTCGATCAGGTCTTCCAGGTTCTGCGGGCCCCGCACACCGAGGAGCCGACCAACTGGGCGCGCCGGTTCAAGGCGAACCAGGAGAAGCTGATCTCGGGCGACATCATCAAGGTCGCCGAGATCGTCCGCGACCTCTGGCGTCGCGAACAGGATCGTGGGTTGTCGGCCGGTGAGAAGCGGATGCTGACCCGAGCCCGTCGCGTTCTGGTCGACGAGTTGTCACTCGCCCAGAACACCGACGACGAGAAGGCCACCAGCATGCTGGACGAGGTCCTCGCCGCCGCTTCCTGACCGCCGGTCGCACCTGGTTCAGGACTCTTCGTGACCCCTACGCCGGAGCTTTCCGGCGCAGAAGTCTGTGTCATCATCCCGGCCGCCGGGTCGGGAACCCGGCTCGGTGAGCCGGTGCCCAAGGCCTTCGTGGACGTGGGTGGACGGACGATCCTCGAGCGATGCGTCGACAACATCCCCGCCTCGCTGGGGGCGACCGTGGTCGTCGTGGTGCCCGCCGACCTCGTCGAGCGGGCATCGGCGTTGCTGACCGGCGTGCGCGTCGTCGCCGGTGGCGCTCACCGGTCGGATTCGGTGCGCGCCGGCATCGCCGCCGCCGGTGGCGCCGGCATCCTGCTCGTGCACGACGCCGCGCGACCACTCACCCCCGCGCGGGTGTTCACCGACGTCGTCGCCGCGATCCGCGCCGGGCATCAGGCGGTCGTCCCCGCCGTTCCCGTCGTCGACACCCTCAAACAGGTCGAGCCCGGCCCGGCCGGTCTCGAACGCGTGACGCGGACCGTCGACCGCGAGGAGTTGCGCGCCGTACAGACCCCCCAGGGTTTCACCCGTGACGCCCTCCTCCGCGCGCACGCCGATGACGCCGGTATCGCGACCGACGACGCCGGCCTCGTCGAGACATGCGGAATCGATGTCCACCTCGTCCCCGGAGACCCGCTTGCCATGAAGATCACCACGCCCTGGGACCTGCGTATCGTGCGCGACATGGTCGGTGGGCGATGAGGGTCGGCATCGGTACCGATGCCCATCGCGTCGACGCGTCCGCCGAGTGCTGGATGGTCGGTCTGTATTTTCCCGACGAACCGGGGTGTGAAGGCCACTCCGACGGCGACGTCGGCGCCCACGCGCTGTGCGATGCGGTGCTGTCGGCGGCGGGTCTGGGTGACGTGGGTTCCGTGTTCGGCACCGGTCGCCCGGAGTGGGAGGGTGTCTCGGGAGTCCAGATGCTCTCGCACGTACGGACTCTCATCGAGGCCGACGGGCTCCGCGTGGTGAACGCGGCCGTACAGGTGGTGGGCAATCGGCCCAAGATCGGACCGCGCCGTGCGGAGGCGCAGCAGGTGCTGTCCGACGTGCTGGGCGGCCCGGTGTCGGTGTCGGCGACAACGACCGACGGCCTGGGCATGACCGGCCGCGGCGAGGGGATCGCCGCGGTGGCCACCGCGCTGCTGGACGCCGCGCTGTCGCAGGCCATGCCGCCGTACGATTCCGCTTAGTCCGCGACGTTCAGCACGAGCCCGTAGGGGCTGCGCTGCTCCAGGTGGCCCCGCCCGTGGGCCCTTGAGCACGCGCGGACGCACACCGTAGCGCCGAACGCCATGCGCCCGTGTCCGGTGGCCTTGCGTGAGGTGCGCGCACCTGCGGCTCGGGCCGTCGGTGGCCAGGTCAGGGTCCGGTAGGATTGCCGGTCGTGACCCTGCGCCTGTATGACACCGACTCCCGAGAGGTGCGCGACTTCGTGCCGCTGCACCCAGGCCAAGCGTCGGTGTACCTGTGCGGGGCGACGGTCCAGGGAGTTCCGCACATCGGGCACGTCCGCAGCGGCATCGCCTTCGACATCCTGCGGCGCTGGCTGACCCACCAGGGCCTCGACGTGCTGTTCGTGCGCAACGTGACCGACATCGACGACAAGATCCTGCGGAAGGCCGCGGACGCGGGACGGCCGTGGTGGGAATGGGCGGCCACCCACGAGCGTGCGTTCGACGACGCCTACCGCGCGCTGGGGGTCCTGCCGCCGTCGGCCGAGCCGCGGGCCACGGGGTTCGTCACCCAGATGATCGAATACATGGAGCGACTGATCGACCGCGGGCACGCCTACGTCGCCGACGGCAACGTGTACTTCGACGTCCTGAGCCTGCCGGAGTACGGGTCGCTGTCCGGACACCGGCTCGACGACGTGCATCAGGGCGAGAGCGCGGGGACCGGCAAACGCGATCCCCGCGACTTCACCCTGTGGAAGGCGGCCAAGCCCGACGAGCCGTCCTGGCCGACGCCCTGGGGCCCCGGCCGTCCCGGCTGGCACCTCGAGTGCTCGGCGATGGCCACCTCGCTGCTCGGCGCTGAGTTCGACATCCACTGCGGCGGAATGGATCTCATCTTCCCGCACCACGAGAACGAGATCGCGCAGGCACACGGTGCGGGAGATGCGTTCGCGCGCTACTGGTTACACAACGGCTGGGTCACCATGGGTGGCGAGAAGATGAGCAAGTCGCTGGGCAACGTGGTGTCGATCCCCGCGATGCTGCAACGGGTCCGGGCGGTCGAGCTCCGCTACTACCTCGGCAGCGCGCACTACCGGTCGATGCTGGAGTACTCGTCTGGCGCGCTCACCGAGGCCGCCGCCGGCTATCGGCGCGTCGAGTCGTTCGTGGCCCGGGTCGGCGCGCGCGTGGGCGAGGTGGTCGTCGGGGATGTCGATCCCGAATTCGCCGCCGCGCTCGACGACGACCTCGGCGTCCCGGCCGCACTCGCGGTCGTGCACAACGTGGTTCGGCAGGGCAACACCGCGTTGGAGTCCGGTGACGGAGCCGCCGCGCTGGCGGCGGCATCCACGGTCCGCGCGATGATGGGGATTCTGGGCGTCGACCCGCTGGACGACCGGTGGGCGGGTGCCGCCGACGAGTCGGCCACCACCTCCGCACTCGACGTGCTGGTACAGGCGGAATTGCAGCGACGCGCCGACGCGCGCGTCGCCAAGGACTGGGCGACCGCGGACGCGGTGCGGGATCGGCTGGCGCAGGCCGGTATCGAGGTCACCGACACCCCCGACGGTGCGCAATGGGCATTGAAGGGTGAGGCGTGATGGCAGGGAACTCCAAGCGCAGAGGCGCGATTCGCAAGGACGGCACCAAGAAGGGGCAGACCGTCGGCTCGGGTGGTCAGCGTCGCCGCGGCCTCGAGGCCCGTGGCGCGACACCGAAAGCAGTTGACCGGCCGTATCATCCGGCTCACAAGCGAGCCAAGGCGGCGTCGAAGTCGGCGGCCGGTCGCAGCGGGGCGCGGGCCCGGGACGAAGGTCCCGAGTATGTCCTCGGCCGCAATCCGGTCGTGGAATGCCTGCGCGCCGGCGTGCCGGCCACCGCGCTGTACATCGCCACCAACTCCGAGCCCGACGAGCGGGTCGCCGAGGCGGTGAAGATCGCCGGCGACTCGGCGATCTCCATCCTCGAGGTCGGCAAACCCGAACTCGATCGCCTGTCCACCAACGGAATGCACCAGGGCATCGCGCTGCAGGTGCCGGAGTTCGAGTACACCCACCCGGACGACCTGATGGCGGAGGCCAAGGCCAGCGGCACCCCGCCGCTGCTCGTCGCCCTCGACAACATCACCGATCCGCGCAACCTGGGCGCGGTGATCCGCTCGGTCGCGGCCTTCGGCGGGCACGGCGTGGTCATCCCCGCACGACGCAGCGCGAGCGTGACGGCCGTCGCCTGGCGGACCAGCGCCGGTGCCGCGGCGCGCCTGCCGGTCGCCCGCGCGACCAATCTGACTCGCACATTGAAGGATTGGGCCGACGCCGGGGCGCAACTGGTCGGTCTCGACGCGGACGGTGACGTCACCCTCGACGACTACGACGGCAGCGGCCCCACCGTGATCGTGGTCGGTTCGGAGGGCAAGGGGCTCTCCCGCCTCGTCCGCGAGAGCTGCGACTCGATCCTGTCCATCCCGATGGCCGGCGACGTCGAGAGCCTCAACGCCTCGGTCGCCGCGGGTGTGGTCCTCGCCGAGTTCGCCCGCCAGCGACGCGGCTAGGCAGCATCCCTCCCGGCCGGTCAGGCCGGTGGCGCGCCGATGACGATTCCGGCGGCGGTGAGTGCGTCGCGCACGGCCTGCGCGTGTCCGACCGCGCCCGGGGTGTCGCCGTGGAGGCAGACCGATCCGGCGTCGACGTCGATCAGGGTTCCGTCGATCGCGCCGATCCGGCCCGTCGTGACGAGTTCGACCACCCGTCGCGCGATCTCGGCGCTGTCCGACAACACCGCGCCGTCGGTTCCGCGCGGCACGAGGGTGCCCTCCGGGGTGTAGGCGCGGTCGGCGAACGCCTCGGAGATGGTGTCGAGTCCCGCCCGTCGGGCGCGTGACAGCACCTCCGATCCCGGTAGCCCCATGACCGCCAATCCGGCGTCGACATCGCGGACCGCGGTGACCACGGCCTCGGCCTGCTGCTCGTGATGGACGATGGTGTTGTACAGCGCGCCATGCGGTTTGACGTAGGTGACGGCCCCGCCGACCGATCGGGCGAGGGCGTCGAGCGCGCCGATCTGGTACACCAGGTCGGCGACGAGGTCCGGAGTCGTCATCTCCATGAACCGGCGCCCGAAGCCGCTGCGATCGGGGTAGGACACCTGGGCGCCGATCCGGACCCCGGCGTCGACCGCGGCCCGGCAGGTGGCGAGCAACTGCGCGGGGGTGCCGGCGTGAAAGCCGCACGCCACGTTGGCGCTGGTGACGATCCCCAGCATCGCCGCGTCGTCGCCGATGCCTTCACCGAGGTCGGCGTTGAGGTCGATGCGTGCCGCGCCGGAACCCATGAGCGCATCGTAGTGGTGGCCGACCAGCGGGGACCGCCCGATCGGTGTGTGTGCGGCGGCGGGTAGACGAAGTCGTCGTTTCGTCTACGGTGGTGGGTATGGCATTACTCGACAGTAAGGTGACCACCCGTAACGGCGTGGTCGAGGGCGCCCGGGGGAAGCGGCTGCGCAAGGGGACCATCAGCTGGCGAGGCATCCCGTTCGCGGCACCGCCGGTGGCCCATCGCCGGTTCCGTGCACCGGAGCCCGCCCACGACTGGCCCGGCGTCCGCGACTGCACCAAGGTGGCCAAGGCGGCCATCCAGGAGAAGCGGTTCACGGCCATCGCACCGGGCAAGTTCGCGCCGATGGCCGAGGACTGCCTCACGCTGAACGTCTACTCGCCCGACGTCGCGTCGTCGGCACCGCGACCGGTGATGGTGTTCATCCACGGCGGTGCGTTCATCCTCGGTACGGCCGCCACCCCGCTCTACGACGGCGCCTTCCTCGCGCGTGCCCAGGACGTCGTCGTCGTCACCATCCAGTACCGGTTCGGTCCGTTCGGCTTCCTCGACCTCGGTCAGTTCGCCACCGAGGATCGTCCGTTCGACTCCAACGTCGGACTGCGTGACCAGATCGCGGCCCTGCAGTGGGTCCAGGACAACATCGAGGCGTTCGGCGGCGACGCGGAGAACGTCACGATCTTCGGCGAGAGCGCCGGCGGGTCGTCGGTGCTCTCGCTGCTGTCCGCCCCGTCGACGACCGGTCTCTATCACCAGGCCATCGCGCAGAGTCCCGCCCCGGAACTGATCGTCGAGCAGGACGCGGCGAAGATCTACGCGGACGAGTTCGTCCGGCTGTTGCGCGACCCGCAACGTCGGGCGACCTCTCTCGAACGGGACGAGCCGCCGGTCGACACGGTCCACGCCCAGCGTCTGCTCACCTCGCCCAACCCGGCGTTGCTGCTGGCGGCGGGGAACCGGCTGATGCGATTCGCCACCAAGACCGCCGGTGGTGCGATCCCGTTCGCGCCCGTCGTCGACGGCGACCTGCTGCCGCGGTCGCCGCTCGCCGCCGCCGCGGGTGGGCTCACGCAGCCGGTGCCGCTCGTGATCGGCAGCAACCGCGACGAGGGCAAGCTGTTCGCCAAACTCTGGAACGTCCTGCCCGACGCCGAACGCACCCTGATGCGCGTCGAGGACGAGGAGGTCCGGCGCGAGATCGCCTCGCACTACGAGGACGGGGACCGCGACCGCATCCGGCTGGCCGGCGACTCGATCTTCTGGGCACCGATGAGCGCCTTCGCCGACGGGCACAGCGCCGTCGCCCCGACCTACGTGTACCGCTACGACTACCAGACGAAGGTGCTCGAGGCCACGGGCTTCGGGGCCACGCACGCCACCGAGCTGTTCAGCGTGTTCGGTGCCTACCGGGCCCCGATGGGTGCCGGTCTCGCCCTTGCCGACTGGCCCGCCACCGGCCGGGTCACCAAGAACGTCCAGACCCGCTGGGGCGGGTTCGCCCGCACCGGCGACCCCGGTTTCGGCTGGCCCGCCTACACCACCGCCGACCGCAAGGTCCTCGTCCTCGACGACCCCGACCACGTCGAGGCCGACCCGGACACCCTGCGGCGCCAGGCGTGGTACCGGGTGCATTCGCCGGCCTAGGCGGCCGTCGTGCACAACGAGAGAACACCCCTCAGCATCCACATCTCTGCTCCCTGAGGTGCGAGCGAAGCGAGCCACGAAGGGCTTCGCAACGTGTCTCACCAGGCCCTTCGTGGCTCGTCGCTTGCGCTCCTCGCACCTCAGGGGGCAATGGTTATGTCGTTCTTTCGGATTAGGGAGCAGGGGTTATGGGCTTTTTCGGATCAGGAAGCAGGGATTTAATCCAGGACCTCGCCTCAGAGCAAGATCGACGTACTCTTCTCCGCTGAGCCACCGGCCACTGCCGAGTAGGCAGCGGCGATCAAGCCGGGGTCGGGCCCTTCGAGCCGGCCCGGCTTGGCGAGTCCGTCGAGCACGACGAAACGCAGCACGCCGGAACGGTTCTTCTTGTCCCCCGCCATCCCCTGCAGGAGATCGGCGAACGCATCCGGGTCATAGGTCGTCGGCAACCCCACGAGATCCAGGATCGCCTTGTGCCGATCCGCCGTGGCGTCGTCGAGGCGGCCGGCCAGGCGCGAGAGTTCGGCAGCGAACACGAGACCCACCGACACCGCCGCGCCGTGACGCCAGCGGTAACGCTCGCGGCGCTCGATCGCGTGGCCGAGAGTGTGCCCGTAGTTGAGGATCTCGCGCAGCGACGACTCCTTGAGGTCGGCCGACACCACGTCGGCCTTGACCTGCACCGAGCGCCGGATGAGATCGGGCAGTACCGGCGACGTCGGGTCGAGGGCGGCCTCGGGGTCGGCCTCGATGATGTCGAGGATCGTCGGATCGGCGATGAACCCGGTCTTGATGACCTCGGCGAGTCCGGCGACGATCTCGTTGCGCGGGACGGTCTCCAGCGTGCCGGTGTCGATCAGGACGGCGTCGGGTTCGTGGAACGAGCCGACGAGGTTCTTGCCCGCCTCGGTGTTGATGCCGGTCTTGCCGCCCACTGCGGCGTCGACCATCGCCAGCAGGGTCGTCGGGATGTGGATGACCCCGATGCCGCGCATCCAGGTCGCCGCGACGAACCCGGCGAGGTCGGTGGCGGCTCCCCCGCCGAGGCTGATGACCTTGTCGTTGCGTTTGAGGCCGATCCGGCCGAACACCTCCCAGCAGAACGACGCGACCGACAGGTCCTTGCCGGCCTCGGCGTCGGGGATCTCGACGCGATGGGCGTCGAACCCCTTGTCCGCCAGATACTCTCGGATCTGTTCGGCGGTCTTGGCCAGCGGCGGCTGATACAGGATCGCGATGCGGTCGGCGCCCTGCGCGGCCGCGGCCACCTCACCGAGGAGTCCCCGGCCGATGGTCACGTCGTACGGTGCGCCGGCGTTGACCCGGATGGCGATGGGTTCGTTCGCTGCCTGTTCGTTCACGGTGATACTCGGCTTCCTCACATCAGTTCACGGGCGAGTTGGACGACCACGGCGTCGGCCACCGCGTCGGGGTCGGGGTCGGCGTCGACGTCGAAGGTGCACACCGCCTCGTAGACGGGTGTCCGCTCGGCGAGCAGTTCGGCGTACCGAGCGGCGGGGTCGGCCGTCGCCAAGAGAGGACGGTCGGTACCCGACACGCGGTCGTACCCGCGCTCGGGCGACACCCGCAGGTACACGACGCGCTGGTCGGCCAGTGCCTCGCGGATCCCGGCGGTCGTCACCGCGCCGCCGCCGAGCGACACCACCCCGCCGTGGTTGTCCAGGACATCGGTGACGACGTTGGCCTCGATCGTCCGGAACCCCTCGAGACCGTCGGACTCGAAGATCTCCGGGATACTGCGGCCGGTGCGCCGGACGAGTTCGATGTCGGTGTCGATGAAGTCGACGCCGAGCCGGTCGGCGAGCATGCGACCGACGGTGGACTTCCCGGCTCCCATGAAACCGATCAGTACGGCCGCCGGGCGGCGACCGGTCGTCGGACGCGTCGGGGTCGGGGGTGCCGGGGGCTGGGTCATGCCCGGGGCGGACGCGCGTCGACGGCAGCCCGGTAGGCGGCGAGGTTCGCGCCGGTCTCGGTCACCGAGTCGCCGCCGAACTTCTCGAGAGCGGCCTGGGCCACGACGAGCGCGACCATCGCCTCGGCGACGACGCCCGCCGCGGGCACGGCACAGACGTCGGAGCGCTGGTGGATGGCGCTGGCCGTCTCCCCGGTCGACATGTCGATCGTGGACAACGCACGCGGCACCGTCGAGATCGGCTTCATCGCGATGCGGACGCGCAGGTCCTCGCCGTTTGTCATGCCGCCCTCGAGTCCGCCCGCGCGGTTGGTCGATCGCAGGACGCCGTCGGCACCGGGCACCATCTCGTCGTGGGCCTCACTGCCACGCCGGCGGGCGGTGGTGAAGCCGTCGCCGACCTCCACACCCTTGATCGCCTGAATGCCCATCAGGGCGGCCGCCAGCTTGGCGTCCAGGCGGGTGTCGCCGCTGACGTGCGAGCCGAGGCCGACGGGCACCCCCGTGGCGACGATCTCGACCACGCCGCCGAGGGTGTCGCCGTCCTTCTTCGCCGCCTCGATCTCGGCGATCATGGACTTCTCGGCATCGGCGTCGAACGCCCGGACCGGACTGGCGTCGATGGCCTCGAGGTCGGCGATGCGCGGCGGCGGGCCGACGTAGGGATCGCTCGCGCCGATAGAGATGACATGAGAGATGACGTCGACGCCCAGTACCTGGCGGAGGAAGTTGCGGGCGACCGTGCCCGCGGCGACACGCGCCGCGGTCTCCCGGGCGCTCGCGCGCTCCAGCACCGGACGGGCGTCGTCGAAGCCGTACTTGAGCATGCCGGAGTAGTCTGCGTGCCCGGGGCGGGGACGCGTCAGCGGTGCGTTACGGGCGCTTCCCTCGAGTTCGGCCGCGTCCACTGGGTCGGCGGCCATCACGGTCTCCCACTTGGGCCACTCGGTGTTGCCGATCTCGATCGCGACCGGGCCGCCCATGGTCTGGCCGTGGCGAACCCCGCCGAGCACGGTGACCTGGTCGGCCTCGAACTTCATCCGCGCACCGCGGCCGTAGCCGAGCCGGCGGCGTGCCAGTTGCCCGGCGATGTCGGACGAGGTGACCTCGACACCGGCCACCATGCCCTCGACGATGGCGACCAGGGCGGGACCGTGGGATTCTCCGGCAGTTATCCAGCGCAACACAGTGATCGATTGTTCCATGCTGCCGAGCCCGGTCCGACGGCGGCGCCGCCGAACCACGCGTAGCACGCGTCACAACAGACCGGCGACGACGATCGTGGCGGCGACGAGCGCGGGTCCGTGCGGATGCGACCCGTTGCCCGCGGCGCCGCGGCGACCGAAGCGATCGCCGACCACCGTGCACACCGCGATGACCGAGGCCAGCGCCACCACGAGCACCGCCGCGTCCCAGCGCACAGCGAGCGCACCGCACGCGATGGCGAGCTTGACGTCCCCACCGCCGCACCATCGCATCCCGAAGGCGAGCGCGTACGGGGCCGCGGCGACGAGCGCGGCCACCGCCGAGCCGGGGTGGACTGCGCACGCGCCCACCGCACCGCAGATACCGGGCCAGACGAGCACGTTCGGGATCCGGCGGGTGTCGGCGTCGGTCACCGCGACGACCGACAGCCAGATCAGGATCACGCACTCGGCCATCCGTCGAGCATGTCGGGGTGGTCGATCGGTACTGTTCGCCCGTCCACAACCGGCACGTCCTGTGGACGGAGTCGGAGCTCGCCCGGAATCAGTCGGCGGTGAGTGCCGCGACCATCACGTCGCGGGGTGCGGGCAGCCCGGTGAACTGCTCGACCTGTCGGAATGCCTGGTTGACGAGCATGACCAGACCACCGACCACGGTTCCACCGGCCGCGTCGACCGCGGACGCGAGCGGAGTCGGCCAGGGGTCGTAGATCACGTCCACGACCTTGCGTGCCCGCGCCACGGCGGGCGTCAGGACCGCGGCCGCGTCGGCCGGCACCGTCGACACGACGACCGCGGACTCGCGACACCTTCGGGCCAGCGCCTCGGCGGGTTCGAAGGGCACGACGTCTCCGTTCATCCCCAACCGCTCACACAGTTCGAGGACGGGCGCGGCCCGGCCGGCGTCGCGGGCGACCACCGTGACGTCGGTGATGCCCGTCTCGGCGAGCGCCATGATGGTCGGAAGTGCCGTGCCACCCGCTCCGACGACCACGGCGACCGGTGAGGTCCCGGCGGCGAGGTCCGCGTCGACCGCGAGGTCGGTGAGCGCTCCCGACACGCCGTCGATGTCGGTGCAGTCCGCGCGCCAACCGGTCGCCACTCGCACCAGGGTGTTCGCCGACCCGACCAGTTCGGCGCGTTCGGTGCGTTCGGCGGCGAACTCGAGGGCAGCGCGTTTGTTGGGCATGGTGACCGAGAACCCGATGAAGTCGACGTCGGCTCCCGAGACGATCTCGGGCAGACGGTCGGCGGTGCACTCGATCCGGTCGTACCGCCAGTCGACGAGCCCGAGTGCCCGGTAGGCGGCCAGATGGACACGCGGCGAGCGCGAGTGCGTGATCGGCGACCCCAGAACCGCGGCCCGACGGCGGTCACCGTGCGGTGAGCGGATGCCGGCGGGCACGGTGTTCATGGCGGGTCCGCTGCTGCTCACTGGCTGCAGCCGGTGGCCACCAGCTTGTTGCGGCAGGCGACCTGGCGGTTGCGGATGTGATCTTCGAAGGTGTTCGCGAACAACGTGGTCCCGGCGGTGTCGACGGTGACGAAGTACAGCCATCCGCCGGGCGCCGGGTCGAGCATCGCCTCCAGGGCGGGCACGCCGACCGCCGCGATGGGCGTGGGCGGCAACCCCTTGTACCGGTAGGTGTTCCACTCGTTGTCGTTCTTGTACGCCTCGCCGTGGACATCGATGTTCGTGATGTCGGCCGTGTAGTTCTGCGTCGAGTCCATCTGCAGCAGCTGGTCGCGGTCGAGGCGGTTACGGATGACCCGCGCCACCTTCGGCGCATCCTCGACATGCCGGACCTCGCGCTCGACGATCGACGCCGCGATCAGGGTGTCGTACGGCTCGAGTCCGGAGTTGTTGCGGTCGAGCAGTCCCCATTGTTCGAACATCGTCGCGCTGCTGGAGATCATCTCCCGCAGGATCTGCGTGGCGGTGTGATCGGGTTCGATGCGCTCCCAGGTGGTCGGCGCGATGAGCCCCTCGATCCGGCGGTGATCGCCCGTCATCTCGGCGACGTTCTGTTCGGCCCACTCGGGCACACCGAGCTCGGCCGGGGTGGTCTCGGCGGCGGCCTTCTCGAGGTCGGCGACCGTCACCCCCTCCTGCTGCCCGTTGAACGAGAACGACGTGGCGTTCTCGATGAGCTGGAAGATGCCCGGGGTGACCTTGCCATCGATACCGGTCTTCGAATCGAGCTGCAGCCCCGGCGGGATCACCACCCGCCCGACGCGGTGCACGGCGCCGTCGGCGGTCAGCATCTCCACGGCCGTGGTGGCCGGGATCTGGGTGCGCATCTTGTAGAGGCCGCCGGACATCGGCTGTCCACCGGCGGCGTCGACGAACGCCCGCACGCTGCCCACCACGTCGGCGTCGACGAGGATGCGGCCGAAGTCGGCGAGCGTGGAGTTGTCCGGGATGTCGACGACGACATCGCCGGAACCGGCGGCGTTGGTGTAGTCCTTGCGCGACTCGAGCAGGCCGGTGGCGCGCACACCGTAGTAGCCGACCCCGGTGATCAGCGCGAGCATGAAGACGATCGCGACGGCGAGGACCGCACGACGCTTGCCCCGGCTGCGCTTGCGGCGCGGCGTACGGCGCTGTTGCTGGTCGGGTTCGGTGTCGTCGGCGCCGGGCCACCAGTCGTCGTGCTCGTCGTGCTCGTCGAAGCGCCGGTCTCGTCGGGCGACGCGATCGTCGTCGCGGATCGGGCGTGCGGTGCCCGGCGTCTCGTAACGCCCGGTCTCGAAACGCCCGGTCTCGTGGCCACCGGTGTCGTACAGCTCGGCGTCGTGGCGTTCTGCCGCGTGACCCGCCGGCTCGTAGTCGGCAGCGGTGAACTCCTCCGCGGCGTGATCGTCCGGGAAAGAACGAGATTCGTCGGGGCGAGGACCCCGGGCCGGAGGCGCCGGAGCGGCCGGACGGGCCATGGTGAAGTCGGTGTCGACGTCGTCTTCGACCGGACCCCCGGCAGCCGTTGATGGACCGGGCTGCGGCGGACCGGGCTGCGGCGGAGCGGGCCGCGGTGGTGCCACCGG
>ERZ501064.253-NODE-253-length-14102-cov-11.953798_pt1 | contig 14102 bp, 12 predicted proteins | sample MGYA00510851_ERZ501064 | MGnify/ENA primary metagenome ERZ501064 (study PRJEB25958, sample SAMN03398529) | human skin metagenome | study: EMG produced TPA metagenomics assembly of the Human Skin Microbiome Metagenome (human skin metagenome) data set. | reverse complement strand
CACCGACCGGCAACTCGTACGTGCTGGTCGGTGTCGGGGATGTCGCCGAGACCCTGGCTCGCTGGGAGTCATCACTACCTCCGCGTGCCACCACACGTATCCACGGGGATACCGACTCGGTCGCCGCCCAGCTCGGCAGCACCCTCGCCGAAACCGTTGTCGGCGTGCGAGTCTGGATAGCAGCGGAGCCGGGATCGGCACTGACACTGCGCGCGGTCGCGCTCGGTGCCGGACTCGAGGACGACGAGATCGCCGTCGTCCCGGTGACTTCCGCGCCGCAGTCGGTCGTGCAGATCTTCTGCGCACACTGCCGATCGGTCACCCGCGCGGCCGCGGCCGTCGATGACATCGTCGGGTGCGTCGGTTGCCGTCGCGACCTGCTCGTGTACCACCACGTCTCGCGTCGAACCGGACAATATCTGGGTTTCATGGCCGACGCCGAGACCGCCCAGTCGGCCTGTCCGGGAACCGGACCAGGCGAGGTACCCACCCTCACGAAGGATCCCTCATGAACACCGGAGTGGCCGACATGAGCAGCCCCGAGTCCGTCGTGCGTCCCGGAGCCGGCGCGACGACGCTGGAACTCGTCGTCACGGCTGTCGACGCCCCCGCCCGAGACATCCGCGCGATCACCTTTTCCGACCCCGGCGGCAACGTGCTGCCCGGTTACATCCCGGGCAGTCACGTCGTCGTGCACGGGGGTGCCTTCACCAACGCCTACAGCCTGACCGGCGACGGCGCGCATCCGTTGCACTACTCGATCTCGGTGCTCCGACTCGATGACGGCAAGGGCGGATCGCGTTGGTTGCACGACGAACTCGAGGTCGGCGCAACGGTGTCGGTGGGGTTGCCGCGCAGCGCGTTCGCTCCGGTCGCCCGGGCGCGTAAACATCTCCTGATCGCCGGCGGGATCGGGATCACGCCGATGATGTCCCACCTTCGGTCGGCGGCTCGCTGGCGCCGGGATGTGCAACTGCTGTATGTCTTCCGTGATTCGGCGGCCGCCCACCTCGACGAGGTCACCGCACTCGCCGGACCCCGTGCCGAACTGTTCACCGACCGGCACTCTTTCGCCGATCGCCTCGCACAGACCCTGCGTACCCAGCCGATCGGTACCCACCTGTACGTATGCGGTCCGGCGGCGATGATCGACGCGGTCACTGCTGCGGCGGTGGACGCCGGTTGGCCGGAATCGCGGATTCATCTCGAGCGGTTCGGGATCGACGCTCTCGACGCCGGCGACCCCTTCCGTGTGGAGCTGACCGCTTCCGGGCGGACGGTCGATGTACCGGCGGGGACGAGCATGCTCGAGGCTCTCGAGAACGAGGGCATCGTCGTGCCGAATCTCTGCCGGCAAGGCGTGTGCGGTGAGTGCCGCATCCCGCTCGCCGGCGGTATCCCGGTCCACCGCGATCTCTACCTCACCCCCGAGGAGAAGGACGCGGGCAACGCCATCATGCCGTGCGTCTCGCGCGCTGCGGCCGCCAGCACCCTGGAGGTTCCCCTGTGACAGACACTCTCGGCCCGGGCGGAGCGACGACGACGGTCGCGCCAGATCTCCTCGCGGGCTTCCCGTTCCCGTTCCCCGAGGACCGCTATCGTTACAGCACGAATGTCGAGCCGGCCCGGACCCCGGTGACCACGGCGGCGGGCGAGTGGGGGACGTCGGTTGTCGACATCGATTCGGAGTACCGCACCGAGATCGATCAGCGCGCGGTGATCCTGGCCGCCGATCCCACCCGCCATGCTGTGTTGCCGCATATGGTCCCGGCCGCGTGGGACGCGATGTTGACCGTCATGGGTGAGCTCGCCGCGACCTGTCCCGAGTTCCGGCTCGCGTCGACCGGACCCGACACCTGGTTGTGGCACAACGAAATCCTCGGGATCGAGCAACACTTCCGATACGGTGACCCGGCGTCACTTCCCGAGGAACCGTTGCGCTACATCAGCTCTCAGGTCCAGGAGGACATCGCCCTTCTGGATCAGCGCAATGGGCAACTCCACGTCGATGCCGGGGTCGTCACCTTCGCCGCCGATTGGAGTTTCGGGTTCGACGTCGGGATGAGCTTCCTCGAGATCCACGGACCGGTGCCGCGCATCCACCCCGAAGGCGTCATCACCCGTGCGCACGAGTTCCTCAAGCGCCTCCAACCTCATCAGCCGTATCGACGAACCAACTGGACGTTGACGATCGACCGCAGGCTCGACGTCTCGACCGAGATCTATCACAAGTGGGGACCGGACCGGGAGGTCATCCAACAGGTCCCCGACGACGAGTTCGGCAGGCGGGTACACCTCCGCGTCGAAGTGCAACACCTCATCCGGCTGCCGGATTCGGGTGCGGTCATGTTCCTCATCCGGACGTACATGCTTCCGCTCGAGCAACTCGCCACCGTCGAGGTCTGGCGCCGACGCACCGCGGAGGTGTTGGCCGAATTGCCCGGTGACATGGCCGATTACAAGGGCATCATCAAGTTCCGGGATCGTGCGGCGCAGTGGCTGCGCGCGGCCGCACCGGCGACGCAGGAGACCACCGGGGCCGGCATGCCGCGGTGGCCCGCCTCGCCCCCGGCCGTCGACACCACCGGGGCGGCGTTCCTCGTGGTGGCGATCGGCGACGATCCGGCAGCCGCGCACGTGTCACGGAACTGGGTGGCGGCCGCCGAGGCCGCCGGGGGGACGCGGTTGGTGGTCCTGGACTCACTGGGCGACGTCGTCGACAGATCGGCGTTGCAGTCTGCTCTGGACGAGTGCCGCACCGGTACCCGAATCCTGGTCACCGGCGGGCAGTACGACGTCATGACGGCACTCGCAATGGCGCGTAACGCGGGGGCGGTGGCGGCCGAACTGTCGTGCTATGTCACGCACACCCGCGACCTACCGCTCTACTGCGCGCATTGCCGCGAGACCTTTCGCGCCGAGGCCGTTGTCGGCGGCGTCGTCGCGTGCCCCGGTTGCGCTCGGGATCTCGAGGTGCACGAACACCATTCACCGGTGATGGGCAGCTTCCTGGCCTCTGCGGTCGGCGGCGACGAATGACCGCGGTCGCCGTAGGGCAGTACCCGGCCCACCTTCATCCGGCCTACGCCACCGGTCCGCGACCGATGCGTGTCATGTCCGTGCGACAACTCACCGACGAGGTCACGCATTTCCGGTTCGGCCCCGTCGACGACGCCCACGCGGTCCTGACCGCGTACCAGCCGGGCAGCCATCTCATCATCTCGGCCGGCGGACAGCGGAATGCCTACTCGCTCGTCGACGACGGGATGTACCCGACCAGCTACGGCATCTCGGTGTTGCGACGTGGTGCGGGCGGTGGTTCGGATTGGTTGCACGACAACCTCGTCGTCGATGCCGTCATCGAGATCGAGGGTCCGCGTTCGATGTTCCCGCCGGTGCTCGATCAGCGCGGCGCATTGCTGATCGCGGGCGGAATCGGGGTCACTCCGGTGCTGTCTCACGCCCGTGCCCTCGCTCGGGACGGGCGTCGGGCCGACATCGTCTACTCCTATCGGCGTGGATGCGGTGCGCACACCGAGGACCTGCGGGCGCTCGCCATGCAACCCTCCGTGACGCTGCACGAGGTGTCCGGGGCCGCGGCCACCATGCGGGTGATCGCTGAGCGATTGCGGGCGCAGCCGCTCGGAACGCACGCCTATGCCTGTGGTCCCACGTCACTCCTGGAGGCGTACACGCGGCTCGCGGAGGACGCCGGATGGCCCAGCGCGCGAGTACATCTCGAACGTTTCACCGCCCCCGAACAGGATCCCGGCGATCCCTTCACCGTGACGGTGGCGTCTTCGGGCCTCCGCATCGACGTGCCACCGGGTGTGTCGCTGCTGCAGCGGTTGCTCGACAACGGCGTCCCGGTGCCGAGTCTGTGCCGCCAAGGCGTGTGCGGCGAATGCCGAATCCCGGTGCGAAGCGGCCGAATCGAGCACCGCGACTTCGTACTGACCGACGACGAGAAGACCGTGGGCGACGCCATGCTGTGTTGTGTCTCGCGCGGTCAGGACATCGAGGTGGACCTGTGAGCATCGAATCGTTCCCGACCCGTCGGGTCGACCACCTGACGAACCTGCCGTGGCCGTTTCCGGACGAAATGGAGGAGTTCTCCTACAGCGTGAACGTCGAACCGGCACGCATCCCGCGTCCGACCCGGGCCGGCGAATGGGGCAGGCACCTCGTCGATCTCGGCGGCGCCGAGTATCCGGAGATCATGGCCGAGCGACGGCGGATCCTCGACGCCGATCCGACACGCGTCCGTGTGCGCCCGGGGATGGAACTGGCCTCCTGGGATCTGCTGTTGTACTACCTGCGCGATCTCGGTCACGCCTACCCCGCGGCGATGGAGCTCACCGAACACGGTGACGGTCGATTCCGTTGGTGCAACCGGCTTCTGGGTACGGATCAGGAGTTCGTCCTGGGTGATCCGGCCACCCTTCCCTACGGCCCCATGGAATTCCTGGCGCGTGAGGTACCCGACGACCTGCTGCTCGTCACCGAACGCGACGGGCACCTGTACTTCGACGCCGGCGTGGTCACCTTCGCCGCCGCGTGGTCGGTGTCCTTCGACGTCGGGATGGACATGTACGAGATCCACGCGCCCGTTCCCCGCATGCTCCGCGAAGGCATCGTCGCCCGCGCCGAACAGTTCCTGCGGAGGCTACCCGCAGACCAGGTGTACCGCAGGGTGAACTGGACGCTGTCGGCGTCGGACTCCCACAAACTCGACGTCAGCCTCGAGGAGCTGCCGGAGTGGGCGGCCGACGTCGCGGGCATGATCGCCGACGGCGATTTCGGTCGCGCGCGACTGCGCATCGAGCTGGAACACTTCGTCCGGTTGCCGATGTCGGGTGCGGTGACGTTCAATATCCGGACATTCATGGCCTCGCTCGAGGACGTGAAGCGCATACCCGAGTGGGCCGGTCAATTGGCGACCGTCATCGAGACGCTCGGCGAGGACATCGCCGCCTACAAGGGTTTTCTCGACTATCGCGACAACGTCGTCGCATACCTCCGCGGTCAAAGTCGCCCGTGAGCCCTGGTCCCGTAACACCCGACTTCTCGTAGAGTCCCAGAACCGAAAGATCGCTCATGGAACCCATACTCGCCGCCAATGCCGACCTGGCATGGATGCTGGCGGCCTTCGTCTTCGTCCTGCTGATGTTCCCGGGCCTGGCCTTCTTCTACGGAGGCATGGTCGGATCGAAGAACGTCCTCAACATCATGACGATGGTCATGTCCACCCTGGCGATCACGGCGGTCCTGTACGTCGTGATCGGGCACGGCCTGGTGTCCGGTCCGTCGGTGGGCGGGTGGGGCCTCATCGGCAACCCGACCGACTACATCGGCCTGACCAACTGGCTCACCGACGACGCTTCCGGCGCCACCCAGACGCTCTACTTCGCAGCCTGGTTCATCCTGTTCGCGGCCATCACGATCGCGATCGTCGCCAGCGGCGCGGCGGGCCGGATGAAGTTCTCGGCGTGGCTGGTCTTCGCGCCGATCTGGCTCATCGTGGTGTACTTCCCGGTCGCCCACTGGGTCTTCGCGGCCGACGTCGACGACAACTACAGCGGCGGGTTCCTGCTGAACGACCTCGAGATCGTCGACTACGCAGGCGGCACCGCCGTCCACATGAATGCCGGTGTCGCGGCCCTTGCCCTCGCGGTGGTGCTCGGTGCGCGCAAGCGGCGGATGGAGCGCCCGCACAACGTGCCGATGACGATCATGGGCGGCGGCATCCTGTTCTTCGGCTGGTTCGGGTTCAACGGCAGTTGCGCGCTCGGCGCCAACTTCCTCGCGCAGGCCGTCATCCTGAACACCCTGCTGGCCGGTTCGGCGGGCATGATCGGGTTCGCGATCATCGAGAAGTGGCGCGAGGGGCACGTCACCTCGCTCGGCATGATCACCGGCACCGTCGCGGGCCTCGTCGGGATCACCCCGGCGGCCAGCAGCATGGCACCGCTCGGTGCGCTGCTCGTGGGCATCTTCGCCGCGGCGGTCGTGGCGTTCCTGCTGAGCTTCAAGAGCAAGCTCAAGATCGACGAGACGCTGGATGCCTTCGCCGTGCACGGCATCGGCGGGATCGTCGGAACCATCTGCATCGTGCTCTTCGCCACCGAGGCCGCGCCGGCCGGTGTCCAGGGGATCTTGTTCGGCGGTCCGGTGGACATCGTCTGGCGTGAGCTCGCCGGCATCGTCATCACCTGCACGTACTCGTTCGTGATGACCTGGCTGATCGCCAAGGGACTCGACAAGCTCATCGGCATGCGCGTCGACGAGGAGACCGAGATGGTCGGCCTCGACACCGCGGTCCACGCGGAGACGGCGTACGAGATCCCCGCCGCCTCGGTCGGTCACGCCGGCGGACTCGCGACCATGTCGCCGGCCCGTGCCGCGGACAAGGTGGAGGAGGCGATGCCGCCGTCGACTCCGGCCTCGGCGCCACCGGCCGGGGTCTGATCCATACCGGTCATCGGTTGGCAACTGCTCGGGGGTTCACCGTTCGACGGTGGGCCCCCGAGCGCTGTGCGTCCGAGGACGTGGAAAACGTTGCCGGACAGATTGACACCCACCGCTCACGGAGTCGAAACAGGGACGAAACATCCACCGGGTCTACTAATAGTAGACAATGGTTCACGCGAGTGGACATGCGGAACGAAAGCCCTTAGAGTCGACCCCGGAGCACATGATGACAACCACCGAGACAACGACCGGCGAACTCGCCGATCTCTGCGCGACGCACGGCACCAAGTTCATCCTCGCGATGTTCGTCGACCTCCGCGGCAAGCCCTGCGCCAAACTGGTGCCGGTGGAAGCGGTGGACGAATTGGCCACCGAGGGCGTAGGTTTCGCCGGATATGCGGTCGGCGCGATCGGCCAGGAGCCGAAGGATCCCGATCTCATCGCGATCCCCGATGTCCGGTCCTTCCTGCCCATCCCGTTCATCAAGGAGGGCCTCGCGGTCGTTCAGTGCGATCCCCATGTCGAGGGCAAGCCGTGGCCGTTCGCGCCCCGGAACATCCTCAAGGCGCTCATCGCGCAGACCGCGGACGCGGGTTTCGAGCCGTGGGTCGGGGCCGAGGTCGAGTACTTCCTCCTGAAACGGGCCGCCGACGGCTCGCTGGTGACCGCCGACGCCGCCGATGATTCCGACCAGCCGTGCTACGACGTCCGCGGTCTCACCCGGATGTACGACCACCTCACCACCGTGTCCACCGCGATGAACCAACTCGGCTGGAGCAACTACGCCAACGACCACGAGGACGGGAACGGCCAGTTCGAGCAGAACTTCGCCTACTCCGACGCGCTCACGACCGCCGACCGCGTCGTCACGCTCCGGTACCTGCTCTCCGCCCTGGCTGCGGAGAAGGGCATGATCGCGACCTTCATGCCGAAACCCTTCGCGGAGCGCACCGGGTCGGGTCTGCACTTCCACCTGTCCCTCACGCAGGCGGGCGACCCGGTGTTCCCGCAGGTCACCGACGACGAGCGAGGACTGGGGTTGTCGGAGACGGCGTACGGGTTCATCGGTGGGATTCTGGAACACGCACCCGCGCTCCAAGCCGTCATCGCACCGACGGTCAACTCCTACAAGCGAACCGGAGCGACCGCGACGCGCTCGGGCGCGTCCTGGGCTCCGCGGCGGGCGACTTACGGCGGCAACGACCGCACCCACTACATCCGGGTGCCCGACGAGCAGCGCGTGGAGCTCCGTGGCGGTGACGGGTCGGCGAATCCGTACCTGGCCGTCGCCGCGCTGCTCGGTGCGGGACTCGACGGCATCAAGCGGAGTCTGGACCCGGGCGCCGTCGGCAACTGCCCCGGCCACATCGCCGAACTCCCGCTCACCCTCCTGCACGCGGTGGAGGCGCTGGAGGCCGACGGGGTCGTCGCCGGCACGCTCGACGCCGCGCTTCCCGAGGACTGGCCCGAGGACGAGCAGCGGGTCTCGGCATACTTCGCCGGACTCAAACGCGACGAGTTCTTCGACTGGCACGCGGCGGTCACGCCGTGGGAGGTCGACAAGTACCTGACGGCGTTCTGACCGTCCTTCCCCCAGAACACAAGACCTCTCAACGAGATTCATCGATCGACGTAAGGAACTGATCATGTGCGGAATCGTCGGGCTGCACCTGCGCAACCCTGACCTTCACCCCCGGTTGGGCGAGATGCTCGCCGGGATGCTCGGCGAGATGCAAGACCGTGGCGCGGATTCGGCGGGTATCGCCGTCTACGGCAACCCCACGTGGGCACCGTCCGGACACGGCTGCATCTCCCTCCTCGAACTCGACGTTCTTCCCGACGAGGTGTCCACGACGCTGAGCGCGGCCCTCGGGGTGCCGGTCGCGGCACAGACGATCGACGTGACGCTGGTGGCCTCCGCCCCGGCGCCGGCCGACGAGCTGCTGGCCGCCGCCCGGGCCGCATACCCGCAGGCCCTGGTGGCCGGTTTCGGGTCGGACCTGACCGTCCTCAAGGGCGTCGGCGCACCCCGTGACCTGACCGAATCCTGGGGCCTGGCCGCGGCGTCGGGATGGCAGGGCGTCGGGCACACCCGGATGGCGACCGAATCGGCGGTCACCTCCTCGGGCGCACATCCGTTTGCGGTCGGCCCCGAACAGTGCCTGGTCCACAACGGTTCGTTTGCGAATCACGCGACCATCCGGCGTGAACTGCGCGCTGCCGGAGTGGAATTCGACAGTGAGAACGACACGGAGGTCGGGGCGCGCTTCGTCGCACACCAGCTTGCGGCGGGCAAGGACGTGGAAACAGCACTGAAAGAGGTCTGCGCGAACTTCGACGGTTTCTACACGTTGCTGGTGTCGAATCGCGATTCGTTCGCGGTGGTGCGCGACGCCATCGCATGCAAACCGGCCGTGATCGCCGAGACCGACGACTGGGTGGCCATGGCGAGTGAGTACCGCGCACTGGCCAAACTGCCCGGCGTGGAGAACGCCCGCATCTGGGAGCCCGAGCCGGAGGTCGTCTACGCATGGACTCGATGACCGCCGAGTTTCCCTCCACCCCTCCCGTTCCCGCCTCGAACGACACGGCGAAAGCTGAGACGATGAACCCCAATCACACCTTCGACCTCGCCGAAACCCCGTTGCGCGAGATCAACTCGATGCTGCACGGGGACATCTCCGGCGAGATCGTCATCGACAACCCGGCCGGAGCCCACAGCGTCGCCGCGGGAGTCAACCTGCCGGTGAAGATCACGATCAACGGCCACGTCGGCTACTACGCCGCGGGCATGAACCAGCAGGCCGAGGTCACGATCAACGGCAACGCCGGCACCGGCGTCGCCGAGAACATGATGAGCGGCAGCGTGATCGTGAAGGGCAACGCTTCCCAGTCGGCCGGCGCCACCGCCCACGGCGGGCTCCTCGTCGTCGAGGGTGACGCCGCGGCGCGCTGCGGTATCTCGATGAAGGGCGTCGACATCGTCGTCGGCGGGAACGTCGGCCACAACAGCGCTTTCATGGCGCAGGCGGGCCGCCTGGTCGTCCGCGGGGACGCCGGTGACGGTCTCGGGGACTCGATCTACGAGACCCGCATCTACGTGCGCGGCGAGGTCGCCTCGCTGGGTGCCGATTGCATCGCCAAACCGATGCGCGCCGAACACCTGGAGGAACTGGCCGGGTTGCTCAAGGCCGCCGGTTTCGGCGACGACGACCCCCGCGACTACACGCGCTACGGCTCTGCCCGCGAGCTCTACCACTTCAAGGTCGACAACACCTCCGCGTACTGAGCCGTCCTCCGCTCCCTGAGGAGCGCCCGGAGCTTGCGGAGGCGCAACCCCTGCTCCCTGAGGTGCGAGGAGCGATAGCGCGGCCGACCACCTGCTCCCTGAGGTGCGAGGAGCGTTAGCGACGAGCCACGAAGGGCCGCAACGTCGCACGACCACACGACGAAAGAGAACCACCATGACCGACAACCTGAGCGTCGAACAGCGCGGCCTGCGCGAGTCGGCCACGTTCGACCGCACCACCATCGCCGCGATCCAGCGCGCGGCCGAGACCGGCATCTACGACATCCGTGGCTGGGGCGCCAAGCGCAAGCTGCCGCACTTCGACGATCTGCTGTTCCTCGGCGCGTCGATGTCCCGCTACCCCCTCGAGGGTTATCGCGAGCGCTGCGACACCGATGTTGTCCTGGGCTCGCGAAACGCGAAGTACCCGTTGCATCTGTCCACCCCGGTGACGATCGCCGGGATGAGCTTCGGCGCGCTGTCGGCCGGGGCGAAGGAAGCGCTGGGGCGCGGCGCCTCGGAGGTCGGTACCTCCACCACCACCGGTGACGGCGGGATGACGCCCGAAGAGCGGGGTCAGTCCAAACACCTCGTCTACCAATACCTTCCGTCGCGATACGGGATGAATCCCGACGACCTGCGCAAGGCCGACGCGATCGAGATCGTGCTCGGTCAGGGTGCCAAACCGGGCGGCGGGGGAATGCTGCTGGGACAGAAGATTTCCGAGCGTGTGGCGGGCATGCGTACCCTGCCGCAGGGAATCGACCAGCGCAGCGCGTGCCGTCACCCCGACTGGACCGGACCGGACGACCTGGCGATCAAGATCAACGAGTTGCGCGAGATCACCGACTGGGAGAAGCCGATCTATGTGAAGGTCGGCGCCACCCGCACGTATTACGACGTGAAACTCGCGGTGCATTCCGGCGCCGACGTCGTCGTGGTCGACGGGATGCAGGGCGGAACTGCGGCGACCCAGGACGTCTTCATCGAGCACGTCGGCATCCCGACGCTCGCCGCCATCCCGCAGGCGGTGCAGGCCCTGCAGGAGTTGGGTGTTCACCGAGAGGTCCAACTCATCGTGTCGGGCGGAATCCGCAACGGCGCCGATGTCGCCAAGGCGATGGCCCTCGGTGCCGACGCCGTCGCCATCGGCACCGCAGCGCTGATCGCGTTGGGCGACAACGATCCCCGATACGCCGCGGAGTACGAGGCGCTGGGATCGGCCGCCGGTTTCTACGACGACTTCCAGGACGGGCGCGATCCCGCGGGCATCAGCACGCAGGACCCGGAACTGTCGGCGCGTTTCGACCCAGTGCTCGGCGGAAAGCGCCTGGCGAACTTCTTGCGCGTGATGACGATGGAGGCCCAGACGATCGCCCGTGCGTGCGGCAAAGCGCACCTGCAGCATCTGGAGCCCGAAGATCTCGTCGCCATCTCGATCGAGGCGTCGGCGATGGCCCGCGTTCCGCTCGCCGGGACGAGTTGGATTCCGGGGGCGGGCCTGTGAGCACCGAGACCGCCTCGGTCGTCATCGTCGGTGGCGGCCTCGAGGGCGTGGCGGCCGCCTGGGCTTTGGGACAACGCGGCATCACCGATGTGATCGTCTGCGAGCGGGACACCGTCGGCGGCGGGATGACGGGCAAGTCTTCGGGAATCGTGCGGTGCCACTACGGCGTCGGTTCGCTGGCGGCGATGGCCGCGGTCGGACTCGAGGTCTTCGAGAAGGCGGAGGAGATCTTCGGCTCCGACATCGGATTCCGTCAGACCGGATATGTCGTCGGCGTCGGCGAGCCGAATGTCGAGAACATGCGCAAGAGCCTCGCGGCGCAACGTGCGGTCGGCGTGCAGACCGAGGAGATCGACGCCGCCGATGTCGCCGCGATGTGGCCCACCGCCGACCTCGAACCCTTCGCGGCCTTCGGTTGGGAAGAGCGCGGCGGCTACGGGGACGCGTATCAGACCGCGCAGGCCTTCGCGGCCTCGGCGCGGGCAACAGGAATCCGAATTCGTCAGGGCACCTACGTCGCCGGCCTGATCGTCGACGCCGACCGGGTGACGGGAGTCCGACTCGCGGACGGTTCGACGATCTCCGCGGACACCGTGGTCGTCGCCACCGGTGTCTGGTCCAAACCGTTCCTCGCGCCCTACGGGGTCGACATCCCGATCGAGGTGCACCGCGAACAGATCGTGATGATCCACCCCGGTGAGGACCTCGGCGAGGTGCCGGTCTTCTCCGATCTGGTGTCGCTGCAGTACGTCCGACCGGACGTCCGGGGCGAGATTCTGTTCGGCAACAGCGATCTCGCGGCGCTCGACATAGCGAATCCCGACGACTACCGGAACCGCGCGGACTCGGACTTCATCGACCTCACCGTCGACAAGGTCGGCACCCGGTTCCCCGGGTTCACCGATCCGGCCATCACCACGAGCTACGCCGGGTGCTACGACGTCACACCCGACTGGAATCCGATCATCTCCCGCGGGCCGCTGGACGGGCTCGTCCTGGCGGCCGGGTTCAGCGGCCATGGGTTCAAGATCTCGCCGGCGGTCGGCCGGTTGATCGCCGACCTCGTCGTCGACGGACGCAGCGCGGACCCGCGTATCCCGGAGTCGGACTTCCGGTTCACGCGGTTCGCCGAAGGCGACCTGCTGACGACGCGCTTCCCGTATGTGGGAGCCGGCGAGATGCGCTGACCGGGACGCCGGATGATCTGAGGCCGTGGCCGTCGACAGGGGTGGAATCGTGTGTCAACTGTCAGGAAACGTTGTTTCTCACTATGCTGGCGGCGTGACGGACGACCCATTGATCCGGAATCAGTCCGGCACCGCGCGAGAGAGACCTGTCGACCAGTCGGTCGAGGAGCTGGAGCTCGAGACGGCGATCGCGCACAACGTGCGTCGCCTGCGACGTCAGCAGGGACTGTCGGTGGGAGACATGGCCACTCGCGTCGGCATCTCCAAGGCGATGCTGTCGAAGATCGAGAACGCCCAGACCTCGTGCAGTCTCAGCACGCTCGCCCGCCTGGCCAACGGCTTCGACGTGTCGGTCACCTCGCTGTTCCGCGGCGCCGAGATGGAGCGGTCGGCGGTGTTCGTCAAAGCGGGCGAGGGCTCGGAGATCGTGCGCGAGGGGTCCCGGGAGGGTCACGAGTACGAGCTGCTCGGGTCGCTGCGCGGTGAGCACAAACGCCTGGAATGTCTCCTCGTCACCTTGACGGAGAAGTCGGTGACCCAGCCGTTGTTCCAGCATGCGGGAACCGAGTTCCTGTACGTCCTCGAGGGCGTGATGGACTACGCCCACAGTCGCTCGGTGTACCGGATGCATCCAGGCGACTCGCTACAGATCGACGGCGAGGGCGCGCATGGACCCGTCGAACTCGTCGAGCTGCCGGTGCGCTTCCTGTCGGTGATCGCGTTCCCGGATTCGGCCGTGTGACAGCCCCATTCAGGTTCGCGACCGGCTGAGGTCGAAGTCGTAGCGCGAGGTCGGCACCACGTCGAGGTGGCGGTCCGCGCCGAAGCGGGACACGCTCTCGAGCATCAGGGTCATCCGGCGCTCGAGTTCCAGCTGATCACCGCCGCTTCCGTAGAACGCGTGGATGTCGCTGACCGCCGCCATCGGGAACAGTTCCTCGACGATGGCCGCGACCGGCGGGGTGCCCTCGGTCAACGGTCGTTCGACGATGTTCTGGACGTAACCGAACGTGGCCTGGGTGTCGATGGCGACCTGGGTGTGATCGTCCAACCAGCGGCGCAACCACTCGACGTGGTCGAGTTCGTCGGGTCGCCGCAGGAACGCGACGTTGGACAGCGCGTCGATCCGCGTCCCGTCCGCGGGCAGGTCCGGATTGAGCGGCGCCCGCGCGGTGACCGCCCAGGCAGCGATCGGACCGTCGAGTTCGTCATCGACGACGGCAAGGACCGGGTCGGGGTCGGGCGCCCAGAAGGACAGCACCGCGACGATGGGCGGGTCGAGTTCGTCGATGCGCATGGCCCCGGAGACCGCGTCGTCGCTGAGGTTGACCTGCACGCGCGTTGCCCCCGCTGCCATACAGCGCTCGACGAGATCGTCGGCGTCGGTGCGGCTCGGCCCGCCGCCCCGGATGGCGACGATCACCTTGGAACTCGTCATCCCGCGGACGGTACCGGTCGTTCCGCGCGCCGGTCGCCGATTCGCAGATCCATCCGCGCTTTTGCTCCCTGAGCTGTGGGGAGCGCAAGCGACAGCCCCCTGCTCCCTGAGGTGCGAGGAGCGCAAGCGACAGCCCCCTGCTCCCTGAGCTGTGAGGAGCGCAAGCGACAGCCCCCTGCTCCCTGAGGTGCGAGGAGCGCAAGCGACAGC
>ERZ501064.251-NODE-251-length-14189-cov-8.617447_pt1 | contig 14189 bp, 11 predicted proteins | sample MGYA00510851_ERZ501064 | MGnify/ENA primary metagenome ERZ501064 (study PRJEB25958, sample SAMN03398529) | human skin metagenome | study: EMG produced TPA metagenomics assembly of the Human Skin Microbiome Metagenome (human skin metagenome) data set. | reverse complement strand
CAGTGACTGGAGTTCAGACGTGTGCTCTTCCGATCTGCGCGTCGGCGGCATGACGCACCCAGAAGCGTCGGGCGGACAACCGCTCGGGCCGCGCGGCGAACACCGTTCCCACCGAGGCGTCGGCCAGGGCCTGCGCCGCCGACGACGCGGCCGCCAGCAGCACGGGCACGCCGGCATCCGCCGACAACCGGGCCGCGGCGAGTTTCGACGCCATACCACCCGTACCCAGCGCGCCGCCGGAGCCGGCGATCACCCCGTCGAGGTCCTCGGGTCCGTTGACCTCGGGGATCAGCCGGGCGCGACGGCCGTCGACGTCCACCTTGCGCGGATCACCGTCGTAGAGGCCGTCGACGTCGGAGAGCAGGATGAGCGCATCGGCACCCGACAGATGGGCGACGAGCGCGGCCAGCCGGTCGTTGTCCCCGAAACGGATCTCGTTGGTGGCCACGGTGTCGTTCTCGTTCACCACCGCCACGGCGCCGAGTGAACGCAGACGGTCAAGTGTCCGTTGGGCATTCGCGTGGTGACCGCGGTTGGAGATGTCGTCGGCGGTGAGCAGGACCTGCCCCACCGTGCGGCCGTAGCGCGCGAACGACGTACCCCACGCATGCGCGAGGGCCAGCTGCCCGACGCTTGCCGCCGCCTGCTTGGTGGCGAGATCCGTGGGCCGCTTCTTGAGTCCGAGCGGGGCGATCCCGGCCCCGATGGCCCCCGAGGACACGACGATGACATCCGACCCGGCCCGCATCCGGGCCTCGAGCGCGTCGGCCAGTGCGTCGAGGCGGTTGCGGTCGAGTCCCTCGGTGAGGTCGGTGAGTGCCGACGACCCGATCTTCACGACCACGCTGCGCGCGTGCGCGATCCGGTCGCGTACCGACCCCTCGTGGACGCGATCGGCGGAACCGGCGCTCACGGGAGGTCCCGCTCCCCGCCGTCCTCGTCCGGCAGCCCGCGCCGCAGGCGACGAGCCTGTTTGCGTTCGGCAGCGCCGACGCGATCGGAACGATCGAGCCGGATGTCGGTGCCGCGCCCGGTGATCGGGACGTCGTCGCCCATCGGCGTGGACGGTTCCCAGTCGAACGTGACCGCACCGATGGTGACGGGCGCACCCGGTTGTGCACCCCGCTTCACCAGTTCGTCTTCGACGCCGAGCCGGTTGAGCCGATCGGCGAGATAACCGACGGCCTCGTCGTTGTCGAACTGCGTCTGCGCGATCCACCGCTCCGGGCGGGAACCCCGGACGATGAAGCCGCCCTCGTTGTCCGGGTCGGTCTCGATCGTGAAGCCGGTGTCGTCGACGGCCTTGGGGCGGATGATCGCGCGCCGGGCGACCTTGGCGGGCTGGGCCTCTCGGTATTCGCGCACCATCCGCGCCAGTGCGAAGGTGAGCTCGCGCAGACCTTCGTGGGCGACCGCCGAGATCCGGAATACGGGCCAACCACGTTCGGCCAGTTCGGGTTCGACGAGGTCGGCGAGCTCGGCGGCGTCGGGTACGTCCAGCTTGTTGAGGATCACCACGCGGGGGCGGGAGGCGAGGTCGCCGAGTCCGTGGTCGTCGTCGAGTGCCGGGACGTACGCGGCCAGCTCGGCTTCGAGCGCATCGATGTCGGAGATCGGGTCGCGCCCGGGTTCCAGTGTGGCGCAGTCGACGACATGCGCGAGCACCGCGCAGCGCTCGAGGTGGCGGAGGAACTCGAGGCCGAGCCCGCGGCCGGTCGAGGCGCCCGGGATCAGACCGGGGACGTCGGCGATGGTGAACACGTCGCCCGCGGTCTGCACGACCCCGAGGTTCGGGACCAGCGTGGTGAACGGGTAGTCCGCGATCTTCGGCTTGGCGGCCGAGAGCACCGACACCAGCGACGACTTGCCGGCCGACGGGAAACCGACGAGCCCGACGTCGGCGACCGACTTGAGTTCGAGGACGAGCGAACGCTGCTGCCCCTCTTCGCCCAGCAGGGCGAAGCCGGGGGCCTTGCGCGCCTTCGACGCGAGCGCCGCGTTCCCCAGCCCGCCGCGGCCCCCCTGCGCGGCCTCGAAGACCGTCCCCTCGCCGACCAGATCGGCGAGGATCGTGCCGCGCTCGTCGAGGACGACCGTGCCGTCGGGAACCTTGAGGACGAGGTCGCCGCCGGTGGCGCCGTCGCGGTTGTCGCCGGCCCCGGGCTTGCCGTTGGAGGCCTTCGCGTGCGGGTGGAAGTGGAAGTCGAGGAGCGTGTGCACCTGGGGGTCGACGACGAGCCGCACGGACCCGCCGTTGCCGCCGTTTCCGCCGTCGGGTCCGCCGAGAGGCTTGAACTTCTCGCGATGGACCGACGCGCAGCCGTGGCCGCCGTTCCCCGCGGCGACGTGGATGGTCACGCGGTCGACGAACCGAGACATCGAAATCCTTCTTCCGTCAAAAAAGAACAGGGCGGGCGGGGTACGCGATGACCCTGCCCGCCCTGTGTAAGAGCTTGTCGTGCCGGTTGCTCAGGTCAGACCGAAGCGGTTTCCGGGACGATGTTGACCGTCTTGCGGCCACGCTTGGAGCCGAACTCCACCGCGCCCGCGGCGAGCGCGAACAGGGTGTCGTCGCCACCGCGACCGACGTTGACGCCGGGATGGAACTTGGTGCCGCGCTGGCGGACCAGGATCTCGCCCGCGCTCACCTGCTGGCCGCCGAAGCGCTTCACGCCGAGTCGCTGGGCGTTGGAATCGCGACCGTTGCGCGAGCTGGACGCGCCCTTCTTGTGTGCCATGTGTCAGTCCTCCTGAGGTCTTCTCGAAGCGGGTCGAACTACTTGATGCCGGTGACCTTGAGGACCGTCAGCTTCTGACGGTGACCCTGGCGCTTGTGGTAGCCGGTCTTGTTCTTGAACTTGTGGATGCGGATCTTGGGGCCCTTGACGTGGTCGACGACCTCGCCGGTGACCGAGATCTTGGCCAGCTTGTCGGCATCGGTGGTCAGGTTCGACCCGTCGACGACCAACGCGACCGGCAGGCTCACCGTGCTGCCGATCTCTCCGTCGATCTTCTCGACCTTCACAGTGTCGCCTTCAGCGACCTTGTACTGCTTACCGCCGGTCTTGACGATCGCGTACGTTGCCATCGAAGTATTCCTCTTACTCGTCTACTCGGACCCTGGGGGCGCGAGCGCTCCTGGGGCGTTTGTGTTGTGCGTGCCGGGGCGGGCCGCAGGGCACCCGGGCATGTGGCCGGGGAAGCTGCGGTTCGCACCAGAGGGCCTGCCGACGGACTACGCACCGTTGCTGTGCCGAAGCGGGCAGAACAGCGCAGACCCTCCGCGGGAGGCGACTTTCCAAGGTTACGGGAACGTCGGCGGTCGGGTCAAACTAGCCCGACCCGGGTCCGACGCGGCCCGGTCACCCGGATCAGTCGTCGGCCGGTGGCGGTCCCGCGGGACGGCCCGCGCTGCGCTTGCGCGGCCGGCGCCGTACCGCGACCGCCGCCTCCGAGTTCCCGGTGGAGACCGGACCCGAGGTCGTCACCGGCGTCTCCGCAGCGACATCCGCCGCGGTCATCACCACGGTGTCCGGCGGTGTGGTCGTCTGCGCCGGACGCCGGACGACCCGTCGACGACGCCGTGCGGCCGCCGGAGCCTGTCCGTCGGTGGCCGAGCCGGCCGGCTCTGGCTCCGTCTCGACCGCCGCAGGTTCGGACTCAGCCGATTCCGTCCCAGCCGAATCCATCTCAGCCGGTTCCGTCGCCGCCGGATACGGCAGGGTCTCGGTCGGCTCGGCAACAGCGGTGTCCACCCGGCTGTCGGCCGTCTGCTGCGGCGACGAACCCTCGACGACGGGTTTCGCCGCATCCTCGACCCGACTCGTGGTGTCACCGTCGGTGGTCGCGCCGGACTCCTCGCCGTGTTCGTCGTCGTGCGCGTGCGCCGCCATCGCCCGGAACATCGGGTGTTCGGCCGGCTTGTGAGCGGGCGCGACGGCCGGGGCGACTGCCTCCGGTTGCGCGTCGGCCTTCTTCTTGCCTCGACGGGACCGCTTCGAACCGGCACCGTCGCCACGCGAAGAGTCGTCGGTCTTCACCTCGACGGGATTCGCGTGCACGATGATGCCTCGACCGCTGCAGGCGGTGCAGGTGGTCGAGAACGCTTCCAGCAGACCGGTTCCCAGACGTTTACGTGTCATCTGGACGAGGCCCAGCGAGGTCACCTCGGACACCTGGTGACGGGTGCGATCACGAGCGAGCGCCTCGGTGAGCCTGCGGAGCACCAGATCCCGGTTCGACTCGAGGACCATGTCGATGAAGTCGACGATGATCATCCCGCCGATGTCGCGCAACCGCATCTGCCGCACGATCTCCTCGGCGGCTTCGAGGTTGTTGCGCGTCACCGTCTCCTCGAGGTTGCCACCCGAGCCGGTGAACTTGCCGGTGTTGACGTCGACGACGGTCATCGCCTCGGTGTGCTCGATGATCAGCGTGCCGCCGGAGGGCAGCCACACCTTGCGGTCGAGCGCCTTCGCGAGCTGCTCGTCGATGCGGTGCACGACGAACGAATCCGGCGCGTCGGCGTGCGGCTTGTCGAATTTCTCGACCCGCTCCATGAGATCCGAGGCCACCGAGCTGACGTAACCCTCGACCAGGTTCCAGGCCTTGTCACCTTCGACGACGAGCTTCTTGAAGTCCTCGTTGAACAGATCACGGACGACGCGAACCAGGAGGTCGGGCTCCTCGTACAGCGGCTTCGGGCTCGACGACCCACCCTTCTTGGCCTGGGCCACCGCCTCGTCGATGGACTTCCACTGCGACTCGAGGCGGGCGATGTCGGCACCGAGTTCCTCGGCGCTGACTCCCTCCGACGCGGTGCGGATGATGACCCCGGCCTCGTCGGGGACGAGCTTCGCCAGAATCTGCTTGAGACGTTTGCGCTCGACGTCGGGCAGCTTGCGGCTGATCCCGGTCGACGAACCGCCGGGCACGTACACCAGGTAGCGGCCGGCGAGGGAGATCTGCGTGGTCAGACGGGCGCCCTTGTGACCCACCGGGTCCTTGCTGACCTGGACGAGCACGTTGTCGCCGGGCTTGAGCGCCTGCTCGATCTTGCGCGAACCGCCGTCGAGTCCGGCAGCGTCCCAGTTGACCTCACCGGCGTAGAGCACGCCGTTGCGTCCGCGACCGATGTCGACGAACGCGGCTTCCATACCCGGGAGGACGTTCTGGACGCGTCCGAGGTAGATGTTGCCGACCATCGACGACGACGTCGCGGTCGTCACGAAATGCTCGACGAGGACACCGTCCTCGAGGACCGCGACCTGCGTGTAGTCCTCGACCGCGGCGTGCTCGTGCCCGTCGTTGCCGGAGATGCGGCTGTTCGCGCTGCGCTCTCGGACGACCATGACGCGATCGACCGCCTCACGGCGCGCCAGGAACTCCGACTCGGTCAGGATCGGCGGACGACGCCGGCCGGCATCGCGCCCGTCGCGCCGGCGCTGACGCTTGGCTTCGAGTCGGGTCGACCCCGAGATGCCCTGCACCTCGTCGCGGGCGCGCTTGCTGCGCGGCTCGCGCTCGTGCACCACCGTGTTCGGCGGATCGTCGGGAGACGCCTCATCGGGTTCGCCGCCACCTTTGCGGCGACGACGGCGACGGCGGCGGCGAGTCGACGAGGAATCACCGGAGTCGTCGTCATCGGATGCGTCTTCGGCGTCGGCCGTGTCGGCATCGTCGCCGGACTCGTCGGCGCGGTCGCCCGCGGCGCCGGACGCCTCGGAGTCCTCCGCCTTGTCCGCACCCGAACGACGGCTGCGGCGGCGGGTGCGTTTGCCCGACGGACGGCCCTCCTCCGAGCGCGAGTCCTCGGCCGACTCGTCGGACGTGGTGTCCTCCGAGTCCGTGTCGGCATCGGTTGCCCCGTCACCGGTCGACTCGTCGGCATCGGACGCCTCGGCGTCGGACTCATCCGTGTCCGAATCAGAGTCGCCCCCCTGGTCTCCCCGACCGCGCCCGCGTCCACGACGTCCGCGTCGACGCCGGCGACTCCGACCCGACCCGGAATCATCGGCGTTGGAATCATCGGTGCTGGAATCATCGGCGTCCTCGGCGCCGGATTCGTCCGGGGTCGAGACGTCGGCGTCCCGGTCGGCCGCAGTCGAATCATCGGCTCTCGACCTGTCCGAGCGGGCGGGCGCGTCCGCTGATGTCGAGGTCGCGGTCTCGGCAGCGGCGGACTCTTCTGCCGGGGTGTCCGAAGACTCGTCCTTCGCGCCCGTCTCAGCGCGGGTCTTCGCACGACCCGAGCGGGCGGCGCGTGGCTTGTCGGCCGGGGCCTGAGGCTGCAGGAACAGCGGCTGCGCGCCGGTCGAGGCGTCGGTCTCCGCGGCCGGGGTCGCCACCGGTGCGTCGTACTGGGCGGCCGAGAACAACGTCGGGGCTGCGGTCGGTGCCGCGGGCGAGTCGTCGGCGGTGGTCTGTGCAGCATCCTCGGTCGATGCGACTTCGGCCGTCGGTGCGTCGTCGGCGGGCGCCGCTTCGGCGGACACCGCCTCGGTTGGTGCGGCTTCGACCGATGCCGCCTCGGCCTGTGCCGCGTCCGTCGGCGGGGTGTCGGCAGGGGCCTCGGCCGGCGTCGTGTCGGCAGCGGCGTCAGGCAGAGCCGCGTCGCCGGCCGGGGCGGCCTGCGGCGGCGTCTCGCCGGTCTCGTCGACGCCGGAGCGCACCCGTTCGGCCACGGCTTTCGCCAGGTCACGATCGACGCTGGATTGCGGGCTGCGGGTCTGCACGCCGAGATTCGCCAGGTGAGCCAGAACCTGTCGACTCGTCAGGCCCAGGAAGCGGGCCAGGGCGTGCACACGAAGTTTGCTGGGAAATTCTTCCGCCGATTCCGACGCTGCGTTCGCGTCAGCCGGCGACCCGTTGTCGGTCACTCAGTCTCCTCGAACCCCCGGGCGCGTCGGGCTGACGCGGCCACGCGAGGGTCTGCTCTGTGTCCCGGTCCTCGTCGGACCGGTGTTGTGTGGTCTGCGCGTCGTCGCGGCGGTCCGTCTCACGGATCGTCCGACGACGCTCTTGCTGTGTCGATGACCGCGTCCCTGATCGCTTTCCACGCCACCGGGCACAGGCGGAACCTGAGTGTTCGCCCGCTGGCAGCAGGGCGAACTCGGTGGGGTCAGCTGCGGTTCCGTGGCGTCGCGGTGCGTCAGTGTCGCACCGCGACGCGCCGGTACCGGGGCGCGTCATCCGGTCGTCGTCGACAAAGTGTGTCGGCGATAACTGTGCAAGTATCCCACACCGCGGTCGGATGACCGCAAAGGATGAGCGTTTGACGTTGCGCGTCGAGCCGAGGCGCTCGCGTTCAGCCCTCGAGTCCGGGGAACCAGAGAGCGATCTCACGCTGCGCCGATTCGGGCGAATCGGACCCGTGGACCAGGTTGTACTGGGTGTCGAGCGCGAAGTCGGCACGGATCGTTCCGGGCACGGCCTTCTCGACCGGGTCGGTACCGCCGGCGATCTGGCGGAACGCCGCCACCGCGCGGGGCCCCTCGAGAACGGCCGCGACCAGCGGGCCGGACGTGATGAACTCGAGCAGCGAGGGGTGAAACGGCTTGCCCTCGTGCTCGGCGTAGTGCCCGCGAGCGACCTCGTCGCTCGCGGTCTTGAGTTCGAGAGCCACCAGGGTCAAGCCCTTGCGCTCGATACGGCTGATGATGTCGCCGACGAGGTTGCGTTCGACGCCGTCCGGCTTGATGAGTACGAGAGTGCGTTCAGTCACGACTGACACCCTATCGACCGGCTACGGTCACGTACCGGTCAGGAGCAGTACTCACCGGCGACCGGGAAGAAGCCGTAGTCGAAAAGGCTGCCGGTGCGCGAGCGCGGATCGACGACCACCTGCAGACAGCCGCCGGGCGAGGCGAGCGCGCCGGCGAGCGCGAGATCGAACTGTTGCGCCAGACCGAGATTCGCGGGCCGGTACTGGGCGGGCACCGGGAGGCTGGCGATGGCCTCGGGCGCCTTCATGGTCGCGGCACGCTGGGTGATCTCGTGGGTGGCGACATAGCTGTACTCCCCCGGACCGACGGGAACAGGTGCGTCCGCGGCGGGTATGAGGTTCGCGATCCCGATGGGTGCCTGGTCCTGCTCCGGTTCGGCCGCCGCCGTGGCCGGGACGGTCAGTGCGAGCGCCGCGCCCGCGAGGACGACGACGGCGAGCACGGGGCGTCGGGTTCGGGCGGAGGTGGTCCGGAAGAGCTGGAACTGCACGTATGTCCTCACATCGGGTGTCTCGGGAAGGGGTTCGACAAGCTGCGAGGATCGACTTGTCGCCCCCGCGGCATGGGCCATTGTTACAGCAAGCCCACCTGGCCGCCCGGGTTCGGCGATAACGGTCCGGCCACAGGTCTTGCGGCCACCAAACCCCGCCCTGAGCAACGAGAACACCGCTGGTCGGACAGCCGGCGGCGAGACGGCCGTGGCCGCCGGACCGATTACTCGATCGGCTCCTGGCCGGGCAGCATCCCGCGTTCGACCCGTTTCTCGACGTCGGCCTTGATGTAGCGGATGTACAGCCAGACCGACCCGAAGACGACTCCCACCACCGCGATCGACCAGTGGAAGAGCCCCCCGATGATCAGGACGACCTGCAGGCCGAGATCGAGGTTGATCGCGTACGGCCGGCCCTGCATCCCGGCGGCCAGGATCATCGCGATGACGACGAGCGTGAGGTATCCGCCGGACAACCAGGTCAGCCCGTCGCCGAGGCGCCACACGATCGGGAACGCCAGGATCACGACGATGACCTCCAGGATCATCGTGCCGGCCATCACGCCGCGGAGCCCCTTCCACGGATCGTTCGTGGGTGGGGTGTACCGGGTCATGAGGGTTCCTTACCGAAGAGTGTTCGCGCGGCACCGGCGGTCACGACGGACCCGGTGATGACCACGCCCGCACCGGACACGCGCTCGCCGTCGGCCTCCTCGGCCAATGCGATGGCCTCCTCGACGGCGTCGGGCAGGAAGGGTTTGACGACCACGCGGTCCTCGCCGAACACCTCCCGCGCGTACTCCGCGAGCGTCTCGGGCTCCAGGGCCCGTGGCGACCCGTTGTCGGTGACGACGACCGCGTCGAGCACCGGCTCGAGGGCTTCGAGGACTCCGCGGGCGTCCTTGTCACCCAGCACGCCGATGACGCCGACGAGTCGACGGAAGTCGAACTCCTCGGCCAGCGCCTGTGCCAGCGCCGCGGCTCCGTGGGGATTGTGCGCCGCGTCGGCGAACACCGTCGGGGCGCTGCGCAGTCGCTCGAGCCGTCCGGGGTTGGCGACGGACGCGAAACCCGTACGCACCGCGTCGATGTCGAGCTGACGATCGGCGCCCGCACCGAAGAGCGCCTCCACCGCCGCGAGGGCCAGCGCGGCGTTGGCCGCCTGATGTGCACCGTGCAGCGGCACGAAGATCTCGTCGTAGACACCGCCGAGCCCCTGGATGGTGAGCATCTGCCCACCGACGGCGATGACCGAGTCGAGGACCGCGAACTCCGATCCCTGGCGGGCGACGATGGTGCCCGCATCGACGGCCGCGCGCAGCAGGACGTCCATGACCTCGGGGCTCTGTTCGGCGATCACCGTGACGGGATCGACGGTGCCGACCGCATCGGGTTCGGCGGGCTTGATGATGCCGGCCTTCTCCCCCGCGATGGCGGACAGGGTGTCGCCGAGATAGTCCGCGTGGTCCATCGCGATCGGTGTGATGACCGAGACCGTGCCGTCGATGACGTTGGTCGCATCCCAGCGACCGCCCATGCCCGTCTCGACGACGGCGATGTCCACCGGCGCCTCGGCGAAGACCGCATACGCCATCGCGGTCAGCACCTCGAACTTGCTCATCCGGGGTCCACCCGCCGCCGTCGACGAATCGTCGACCATGGTGATGTACTGCTCGAGTTCCCGATAGGTGTCGATGTATGTGCGTACCGGAATCGGCTTGCCGTCGACCGAGATCCGCTCGGTGACGCGCTGCAGGTGCGGACTCGTGATCCGGCCCGTGCGCCGGTGCAGCGCGGACAGCAACGCGTCGACCATCCTGGTGACCGACGTCTTGCCGTTCGTCCCGGCGATGTGGATCGCGGGGTATCCGTGCTGGGGGGATCCGAGCAGATCCATGAGCGTCGCGATGCGGGTCAGCGACGGCTCGATCTTGGTCTCGGGCCACCGGGTGTCGAGCTCGGCCTCGACCTCGGCGAGTTCGGCGAGATCGTCGGCGCTGTCGGTGACGCGCAGCCGCGCCGGCTCGGCATCCGGATCGGGTTCGTCCTCCCCCAGGATCGCCGAGAGACCCAGGGGGTCGCCCGCCGCATCCATTCCCAGGACGGCTGGATCCTCGTCGGGGAAACCGGTGTCGTCGCTCACGCGCCGACCAGACTCGCCAGCTTCGCGTTCAACCGTTCAACCTCTTCGGTCGCGATCCGCTGACGGTCCCGGATCTTGGCGACCACGTGGTCGGGCGCCTTGGACAGGAACTGTTCGTTGCCCAGTTTCGCCGAGGTCGTCGACAGTTCCTTCTCGGCCACCGCCAGGTCCTTGGCGAGCCGCTTGCGTTCGGCTTCGACGTCGACGGTGCCCGAGGTGTCGATCGCGACGACCACGGTGGCCACGCTCAGGCGGACCTCGATGGTCGCGGTCGCGCCGAAGTCGGGACCGGCCGGGTCCAGGCGCGCGAGGGAGGTCACGTACGGCAGCAGGTGTTCGAGCCCGGCTTCGCCGAGTCCGTCGAACTGCACGGCGACGCGCTGGCCCGGACGGAGGCCCTGATCGCTGCGGAAACGCCGCACCTCGGTGATCAGTCGCTGCAGATCGTCCACGCGGGCGGCCGAATCCGACGACCAATCGCGCCCGGAAGTGGTCGGCCAGGGGGCCACCACGAGCGATTCACCCCCGGTGAGCGCCTTCCACAGCACCTCGGTGACGAACGGCATCACCGGCGACAGCGCGCGCAGCAACGGCTCTAGGACCGCGCCCAGCACGAGCGACGTTGCTTCCGAACGCTTCTCGTCGTTCTCGGCGAACTGCACCTTCGCGAGTTCGAGGTACCAGTCGCAGACCTCGTCCCACGCGAAGTGGTAGAGCGCCTCGCATGCCTTCGAGAACTCGTAGGACTCGAACCCGGCGTCGATCTCGGCGAGCACCTCGTCGAGCCGGCCGAGGATCCACCGGTCGGCGTCGGTCAGCGTCTCGGCGTCGGGGAGCTCGCCGACCTTCGCGCCGTTCATCAACGCGAACTTGGTGGCGTTGTAGAGCTTGGTGGCGAAGTTGCGCGACGACTGGGCGTGGTCCTCGCCGACCGAGATGTCCGAACCGGGGTTGGCACCGCGGGCGAGCGTGAAGCGCAGGGCGTCGGCCCCGAAGCGCTCCACCCAGTCGAGCGGGTCGATGCCGTTGCCCTTCGACTTCGACATCTTGCGGCCGTGCTCGTCGCGCACCAGGCCGTGCAGGAACAGGTTGTGGAACGGGATCTCGTTGCCCGGACCCAGATCCTTGCCCACGTAGGTGCCGAACATCATCATGCGGGCCACCCAGAAGAACAGGATGTCGTACCCCGTGACGAGAACCGAGGTGGGATAGAACTTCTCGAGATCCGCGGTCTGATCGGGCCAGCCCATCGTGGAGAACGGCCACAGCCCGGAGGAGAACCAGGTGTCGAGGACGTCGGTCTCCTGGACGTAGCCCTCGGGGGCCTGCTCGTCGGGTCCGACGCACACCACCTCGCCGTCGGGTCCGTACCAGATCGGGATGCGGTGACCCCACCACAGCTGACGCGAGATACACCAGTCGTGCATGTCGTCGACCCAGCTGAACCAGCGCGGCTCCATCGACTTCGGGTGGATCACCGTGGACCCGTCCCGCACCGCGTCGCCGGCCGCCGCGGCCAGCGTGGAGACCGCCACCCACCACTGCATCGACAGGCGCGGTTCGATCGGCTCGCCGGTGCGCTCCGAATGCCCGACGCTGTGCAGGTACGGACGCACCTCTTTCACGATCCGGCCCTGTTCGGCCAGCGCCTCGCGCACCTTGACGCGCGCCTCGAAGCGGTCCATGCCGTCGAATTCGGTTCCGGTGTCGGCGATCCGGGCCGATTCGTCCATGATCGTCGGCATCGGCAGGTTGTGCCGCTGACCGAGCGCGAAGTCGTTGGGGTCGTGTGCCGGCGTGATCTTGACTGCGCCACTACCGAATTCGGGGTCGACGTAATCATCGGCGACGATCGGGATCATCCGGTCGACAAAGGGGTGCGGCAGTGCGGTGCCGACCAGGTGGGCATACCGTTCGTCGTCGGGGTGCACCGCGATCGCGGTGTCGCCGAGCATCGTCTCGAGTCGGGTCGTCGCGACGACGATGTGAGGCTCGGTGTCGTCGAGTGACCCGTAGCGGAAGCTGACGAGCTCGCCCTCGACGTCGGCGTAACTCACCTCGATGTCGCTGACGGCGGTCTTGAGGACCGGCGACCAGTTGACGAGGCGCTCGGCCTGATAGATCAGCCCGTCGTCGAACATCTTCTTGAAGACCGTGTGCACTGCGCGCGACAGACCCTCGTCCATCGTGAAGCGCTCGCGCGACCAGTCGACACTGTCGCCGAGCCGGCGCATCTGCTCGCCGATGTTGCCGCTGATCTCGGCCTTCTCGGCCCACACCCGTTCGATGAACGCCTCCCGGCCGAGGTCGTCGCGTGTCTTGCCCTCGGTGGCGAGCTTGCGCTCGACCATCGTCTGCATCGCGATCGCCGCGTGGTCCATGCCGGGGAGCCACAGCACCTCGTAGCCCTGCATCCGACGACGACGCGAGAGCGCGTCCATCAGGACGTGCTCGTAGGCGTGGCCCATGTGCAGCGAGCCGTTGACATTCGGCGGCGGGATCACGATGGAGAACGGCGGCTTGTCACTCGCCGCGTCCGCGGTGAAGTACCCGGCGTCCACCCAGCCCTGGTAGAGCGACGCCTCGTGCTCAGCGGGGTCCCAGGACTTCGGCAACCCGGTCTCGGGTACGGCAGTCCGGGGCGACGCTGTCTCGGGCAACGCGGATGTCTGGTCGGGTGATGTCACGGCCGCTATTCTATGTTTTCGCCGGGCCGGACCTCGCCCGGGACCCGTCCGCGCCCGAGCGCTTCGTGCTAACCCGCGGAGACGCGCAATCTGTGCAGGTCCTCAGGCGCGTTGACGTTGACCAGCCAGTCCGGATCGGAGATCCCCACCCGATGGGTGTTGAGCGCCTCGATCGCGCCCAGCATGCGCCGTTCACCGCCGGCGACGACATCCGCGATCATCGCCGCGGCATCCGTGCGGTAGATCCCCGCCATCGGATGATCCCGCTGGGCGTCGTGGGCGATGACCGCCTGGGTCGAGTCGGTCAGCCCCAGCCGCAGCTCGTCGATCAGCTCCGGAGCGATCAGCGGCATGTCCGTGGCACAGACGAACGCGAACTCGGCACCCGCGGCAGCCGCCGCGGACAGGCCTGCGACGAGCCCGCCGAGCGGACCCGTCCCCTCCTGCTCGTCGGTCACCCAGTGCACCTTCGACGAATCGATCCCCGGCGCCGCCCGGTCGCGGATGTCGTCGACGCCGCGGAATGCCGCAGACGTCTCGCCCGCGACGACCAGCACCGGATCGCAGCGCTGGGACACCACCCGCACCACTCGCGCGAGCATGGGTTCACCGTCCCAGTCGAGCGCGGCCTTGTCGCTGCCCATCCGTCGCGAACGTCCACCCGCCAGCACCAGGCCGGCGAGCACCGAGGTATCCGATCCGTGTTGAGTCACATCGCTCAGTGTGCGCGATCTGGCGCACGGGCGGGGCAAGATGGACATCATGAGCAACACTCGCAACACCGAGACTGCGGCGACGCACCCCGCCGACGAGCCGCGCGAGGTCCGGCGCACACACCCGAAGACCTACGCCGCCGGAGTCCCGGCCGTCGCAGTCGCCCTCAAGCGCGGAGTCGAGCAGATGGGCGCGCTCCGGACAGCACAGACCTTGATCAAGCTCAATCAACGTGATGGGTTCGATTGTCCCGGATGCGCCTGGCCGGAGACGCCGGGCCACCGCAAGCATGCCGAGTTCTGCGAGAACGGCGCCAAGGCGGTCGCCGAGGAGGCCACCCGGCGCACCATCGGTCCGGAGTTCTTCGCCGCCCATCCGCTGTCGGACCTGGCCGGGCGCGACGACTTCTGGCTCGGCCAGCAGGGCCGGCT
>ERZ501064.250-NODE-250-length-14197-cov-8.314383_pt1 | contig 14197 bp, 11 predicted proteins | sample MGYA00510851_ERZ501064 | MGnify/ENA primary metagenome ERZ501064 (study PRJEB25958, sample SAMN03398529) | human skin metagenome | study: EMG produced TPA metagenomics assembly of the Human Skin Microbiome Metagenome (human skin metagenome) data set. | reverse complement strand
TTCGTGACGGCCTCCGCAAGCTCCGGCCTCCTCAGGGAGCAGTAGTTGGGCTCGCTCCGAGGGCAACGAGTCTTGTCAATGCGGGCGCTCCTCAGGGAGCAGAGGAGAGACCGGCGGTTTTGTGGTTCTTTCGGATCAGGACACCCCGAGTTCGGCCCGCACCCAGTCGATCAGGCCCGGCATCGAACCCTCGATCTGTTCGCGTGTCACCACGAAGTCGTCGGGGGTGCCGTAGTACGGGTCGGCGAGATCGAGGTCGTCGGCGGGCGCGGACGGATCGAACGAGCGCAGCAGTCGTGTGCGGTCGCCGAGACGTTTGCGTTCGAGTTCGCGCACGTGGCCCTCGTCCATCGCGAGCAGGAGGTCGGCCTCGAAATGTTCAGGTCCGATCAACGCGGCGACATGTGCGTCGGAGTAGCCGTGCGCGACCAATTCGGTTCGCGCGCGATTGTCGGCCGGCTCACCGATGTGATAGCCGCTCGTCCCGCAACTGGACACACGCACCTTGCCGCCGAGTCCGGCGTCGTCGAGTGCCGTTCGGAAGATGTTCTGCGCCATCGGTGACCGGCAGATGTTGCCCGTACACACGAAGCAGATGTGAAGTTCGTCAGACACTGCTACCTCAACAAGTCGATGTGCGCCTCAGCCGGTCGTCGGGTACGAGGTCACGCACCCAGGACGTCGCGGAGTTCGGCCACGGACTCGACCACCCAGGTCGCACCCTGGTCCTCCCCGCCCAGAGCGTAACCCCACCGCACGAGAATCGCTGAGATGCCGAATTCGGCCGCGCCCAGCACGTCATGGCTGCGGTCGCCGATCATCACGACCGGAGTGGTCACGTGCCCGGTCTGCGGGTCGGTGGGCAGTCCGAGTTCGGCGAGGGCGGAGGTGATCACGTCGGCTTTCTCGCGGCGGGTACCGTCGTCGCTGGCCCCGGCGATGTAGCGGAAGTGTCCGGCCAGATCGAAGTGCTCGAGGATCCGACGCGCGGTGGTCTGGTTCTTCGACGTCGCGATCGCCAGGGTCCGGCCGCCGGCGGCCAGATCGGCGAGCAGCTCGGCCATCCCGTCGAACACCGAGTTCTCCAGCCAGCCGACCTCGGTGTATCGCTCTCGGTACGCGCGCATCGCCTTGTCGGCCGTCTCGGGGGAGAGGCCCAGGGCATTCAGCGTGTCGATCATCGGCGGCCCGGCGATGCCGGCCACGATGCGCGGGTCGGGCTCGGGCGCCCCGACCACGGCGAGAGCATGCCGAAAGCTGTTCTCGATACCTGCGAAACTGTCGGTGACCGTGCCGTCGAGGTCGACGAGTAGGACGGTCTCGGGATGGCGGGGATCCGGCGTCGTCGTCACCTCTCCATCGTGCACGTAAGGTCTGAACACATGACAGTTGGGTACGACGCGCTCGACGTCGAGACCGGCCCGGCCGGGACACCGCCGCCGCGCGCCGATCTGACCGACCCGGAACGTCACGGCGACCAGGACGCCACGCCGGGGCTCGTCGACTTCGCCGTGAACGTCCGCGGTACACCTCCGGCGTTCGTCCTCGACGCCATCCGGTCGGGACTCGACGATCTTGCGCGATATCCGACCGGAGCGCAGGAGCGACGAGCCGTCGACGCGATCGCCGCGGCACACGGCCGTCGCCCCGAGGAAGTGCTGCTGCTCTCCGGAGCCGCCGACGGGTTCGAGATGCTCCCGCGGCTGGGGGTTCGTCACGCGGCCCTGATCCAACCGTCGTTCACCGAGCCGGAGGTCGTGCTCCGCGCCGCGGGCATCCCGATCACGCAGGTCGCGCTGGCCGCACCCTGGGAGCTGCCCGGTCCGGGAGACAGCGGGACCGCCGTGCCGGACGACGCCGATCTCGTCATCCTGGGCAATCCCACGAACCCGACGTCGGTGCTGCACCCGGTCGAGGCCATCGCCGCATTGCGCAGGCCGGGACGGATCCTCGTCGTCGACGAGGCCTTCGCCGACCTCACCCTGGGCGCCGACGGGTCACTCGAACCCCAGTCCCTCGCCTCGGTCGACTGGCCCGACCTTCTCGTGATCCGCAGTGTGACAAAGACTTTCGGTCTCGCTGGACTCCGCGCGGGTTATCTGCTCGGGCCGGTCGACCTGCTCGATCGACTCCGTGCCGGCCGACGACCGTGGGCCGTGTCGACCCCCGCGCTGGCCGCGCTGACCGCCTGTGTCGAGCAACAGGGGCAGCGATACTGCGCCGCGGTCGCGCGGCGGGTCGCCGACGAGCGCAGCGAGATGGTCGCCGAGCTGACGCGGATCGGGCTCCGAGTGGCGGCCGAGCCCGCGGCGCCCTTCCTGCTCGTCGAGATGGCCCACGCCACCGAGGTGAAGCAGCGGCTGATCCGCCACGGATTCGCGGTGCGCAGCTGCGCCAATTTCGTCGGCCTCGGCGACTCGCATCTTCGTCTTGCCGTCCGGGCACTTCCGCAGGTCCGCGCGCTCACGCGGGCGATCGAGTTGGTACGAGAGGAGATCGACAGTGGAACCGGCGAACGCGTCTGACGCGACTGTGACGGTGGGCGACGTGGTCGACGTCGTGGAGCGGGCTTATCCGCCCGCCCTCGCCGAATCGTGGGATGCGGTCGGTCTGGTGTGTGGCGACCGGGCCGACCCGGCGCGCGGCGTGCTGGTGTGCGTGGACGTCACCGATGCGGTGGTCGACGCCGCGGTCGCGGCCGGCGCAGGGATCGTCGTCGCCCATCACCCGCTCCTCCTGCGCGGTGTCACCACCGTGGCCGCCGACACCCCCAAGGGCCGGATCGTCCATCGGCTGATCCGCAACGGGATCGCGCTGTTGTGCGCACACACCAACGCCGACAGTGCGCGGCCCGGCGTCTCCGACGCGCTGGCCGACCGGCTCGGGCTGCGCGGCACCGTCCCCATCGACCCGAAACCGGTTGCGGCAATGGACAAGTGGGTCGTGATGGTGCCGGAGGGCAACGTCGAGCAGGTCAGCGAGGCGATGTTCGCCGCGGGTGCGGGGGCGATCGGCGACTACCGGGACTGCTCGTGGACGGTCGTCGGAACCGGGCAATTCGAGGCCGGCGAGGACGCCTCACCGACCATCGGCGAGATCGGGATGCGCACCCACGTCGACGAGGCGCGGGTCGAGATGGTCGCCTCGCGCGGACTGCGGGCCGGCGTCCTGCGCGCCTTGCGCGACGCGCATCCGTACGAGGAGCCGGCCTTCGACGTGTTCGAACTGGCCGACCTGGGCAGCGATGTCGGGCTGGGCCGCGTCGGGTCGCTCACCGAGCCGATGACGTTGCGCGATTTCGTCGCCGAGGCCGCCCGGGTGTTGCGCACCCCGGCGGGTGTCCGCGCCGCGGGAGACCCGGACGCGCTGGTACGGACCGTCGCGGTGTGCGGCGGAGCCGGGGACTCCTTGCTCGGACGTGTCCGCGGTCTCGGCGTCGACGTCTACCTGACCGGTGATCTCCGTCATCATCCGGTCGACGAGAGTCTGCGCGACGGCGGGCCGGCCCTGGTCGACGCCGGACACTGGGCGACCGAGTTCCCGTGGTGTGCGCAGGTCGATGCGCTGCTCGAGGCCGAATTGGGCACGCCGGTGAGTGTCTTCGAGGCGCCGACCGATCCGTTCGCGCTGCACAGTGCGGGCTGACTCGGGAGAAACCGAGCCGCCGCCGGCTCGCGCGCGCCCCCCGCGTACGGTGGGGGGACTTTCGCCGAAGAGGAGACCGCAATGAAAGTCGACGCCGCCGTGCAGCGACTGCTGCTCGATCTCGCGGACTCCGATGCCGAGATCAATCGTCTCGTCCATCGCCGCAAGACCCTGCCGGAGGACGCCGAGATCGCCGAACACAACTCCGCGATCGATGCCGCCCGTGACGATCTGGTGCGCGCGGAGATCGCCGCCGAGGACCTCGGACGCGAGTACCGCCGGATCGACTCCGAGGTGACCGGTATGGCCAACCGTGAGGCCAAGGACTCGGCCCTGTTGACCGCCGGTGGCCTGGCGCCGAAAGCGTTGTCGGAGTTGCAACACGAGCTCGCGGGCCTGGGTCGCCGGCGAGCGGTGCTCGAAGACGAGATGCTGTCGCTGATGGAGCAGCAGGAGGCCGTCGAGTCCGAACGCACCCGGGCCGCGGCGACCATCAGCCACCTCGAGGAGAAGGTCGCCGAAGCACAGGTCCGGCGCGACAAGTCCCTCGAGACCATCGACGAGGACCTGTCGCGCGCGCGGGAGCGCCGCGAGACCCTCGAAGCCGAGATCGATGCGCCGCTGCTCGCGATGTACGACAAGCAACGCGCCGGCGGCCGCATCGGCGCCGGCCTGCTGCGTGCACGCCGATGCGGTGCATGCCGGATGGAACTCGACCGCGGGACCATCGCCACCATCGCCGCGGCACAGTCCGACGAGGTGATCCGGTGCGAAGAGTGCGGCGCGATCCTCGTGCGCACCGCCGAGTCCGGGATCTAGATTCGTGACCGCGACCGCCGAAGAGTCCGTCCCCGAGGGAGATTCGGCGACCAAGGCGCCGTCGTGGCAGGGTCGGCGCAGCGATCCGACCCGGTTGATCCTGCTCCGGCACGGCCAGACGCCGCTGTCGGTGGAGCGGCGCTACTCCGGGCGGGGCAATCCCGACCTCACCGACGAGGGCCGACGCCAGGCCCGCGCCGCCGCCGCGCGCGTGGTGCGCGAGGAGGGGATCGCCGCGATCGTGACCTCGCCGCTGCGGCGTGCACGGTCGACGGCCGAGGAGGTCGCCGCCCTGACCGGGATCGACGTCGTCGAACATCCCGGGCTGATCGAGAACGACTTCGGCGCCTGGGAGGGGCTGACGTTCACCGAGGCGTCGCAGCGCGACCCGGATCTGCACCGCGCGTGGCTGTCCGACATCACCGTGCCCGCGCCCGGCGGGGAGAGCTTCGCGCAGGTCGCCGAACGTATTTCGCGGACGAAAGCCGAACTGCTGCAGAGGTATCCGGGTCAGACCGTGGTGCTGGTCTCGCATGTCACGCCCATCAAGACGCTGCTGCAGGACGCGCTCGGCGTCGGACCCGAACTGCTGTTCCGGCTGCACCTCGACCTCGCGTCGGTGTCGATCGCCGAGTACTTCGACGACGGCGGCTCCGTTGTGCGGCTCGTCAACGACGCCGCGCACTGGCGCGTCTGACCGCGGATGTTTTGTGCCGTCGCCCCGGGCGTATCCTGAGTGCGCGAACGAGTCGGCCGGGCGGCCGCGGTGCGCGGAACGGGCGGTCTCCCGTCACGCCGCGCATCGAGGAAAGTCCGGACTCCGCAGAGCAGGGTGGTTGTCAACGGCAACCCGGGGTGACCCGCGGGACAGTGCCACAGAGAACAGACCGCCGGCCGCGAGGTCGGTAAGGGTGAAACGGTGCGGTAAGAGCGCACCAGCGGCACGGGTGACCGTGCCGGCTCGGTAAACCCCACCCGGAGCAAGGCCGAAGCACGCACCTCACGGTGCGTGTGCGCGGGCGTCACGAGGGCTGCTCGCCCCAGCCCGCGGGTGGGCCGCTCGAGGTACCCGGCGACGGTGTGCCCAGATGGATGGTCGCCGCCCACGCGGTCTCACGACCGTGCGGGAACAGGATCCGGCTTACGTGCCGACTCGTTCGCCTCACTCTTCTCTAGGGTTGGGGGAGTGAAGCGCATCCTCTCCGCCCCCGACATCGACTTCGCCGGTATACGCACCGAACTGGGCGTCGACGAGGAGTACGGCGACGATGCCCTCGCCGAAGCCCGGGCCACCGCGCAGATGATCGACTCCGGCGCTCCGGGTGCCGACCGGTACGCCGACGTCCGCGAGGACCACACCGGCGTCCCCTTCGTCACGATCGACCCGCCGACCTCCCGAGATCTCGACCAGGCGGTGCACCTCACCGCCGACGGCGACGGGTTCGTCGTCGACTACGCGATCGCCGATGTCGCGGCACTCATCACCCCCGAAGGTGCTCTCGACCAGGAGAGCCGGCGACGCGGCGCGACCGTGTACTTCCCGGACGGGTCGGTCCCGTTGCACCCTCGCGCACTGTCCGAGGGCGCGGGTTCCCTTCTGCCGGAGCAGGTCAGACTGTGTGTGCTGTGGACCATCCGGGTGGCCGGCGACGGATCGGTGACCGATGTCCGGGTGCGGCGGTCCCGCATCGCCTCGGTTGCGCGCCTCGACTACGCCGGGGTCTCGGCCGATGCCGCCGCCGGCCGGCTGCATCCCGCCATCGCCGCCCTGCCCGCATTCGGCGAACTGCGACGCGAGGTCGCGCTGGCGCGGGGCGCGGTCGAACTCGACCTGCCCGACCAGACGGTCGTCCGCACGGCCGACGGGTGGCGTCTTGATCTCGAGGCACACACACCCGCCGACATGTGGAACTCGCAGGTGTCGCTGCTGGCCGGGATGTGCGCGGGCACGATCATGGTCGAGGCCGGTGTCGGGCTGCTGCGCACCCTGCCGCCGGCCGAGGAGGACGCGATCGAGGATCTGCGTGCCGCTGCCCGGGCCCTCGGGGTTCAGTGGCCGGCCGGCTTGCCGGTGGGCCGGTTCCTGGCGGGGCTACCGGGTGGCGAGCCGAGCACGCTCGCCCTGCAATCGGCCGCGGCCGGGCTCATGCGGGGTGCCAATTACCTCGCCCTCACCGGACCCGACGAGCCCGTCGATGACGCGCTGATGCGGCATTCGGCGATCGGTGGGCTCTATGCCCATGTCACCGCACCGCTGCGGCGGCTCGGGGACCGGTTCGCCACCGAGGTGTGTCTGGCGATCGCATCCGGTACGCCGGTACCGGACTGGGTGCACCGCGCGTTGCCGACGCTGCCCAAGATCCTGCGGTCGGCCGACACTCTCGGCGCCACCGCGGATCGCGCGAGCATCGACCTGGCGGAAGCCGTCATCTTGCGTGAGCGGGTGGGTGAGCGGTTCGACGCGGTCGTGATGTCGGGCGCGACCGAGCGCAGGCAGGCGCAGATTTTCCTGTCCGATCCGCCGGTGATCGCGCGCTGCGCGGGTGATCTACGCCCCGGCGACCGCGTGGTCGTCGAACTCACCAAAGCCGACGAAGTGACCCGGACGGTGGAGTTCCGCAAGGTGTGAGGTGTTCGGTCAGAGTTCCTTGGCGACTCGGCGGTACGCGGCGATCGCGCGGTGCCCGTCGGCCTCGAGCCGGGCGTCGATCCGGCCGAGTACGAACATGTCGGGGCCGCCGAGGGTGCCGGCCGAGGCGATCTGTGCGAGTCGCGTCCGGTTGATCCGGGTGTCGTTGAAATCGCCCAGCGCGGACTGGATCTTCTTGGCCGCCACGCCGACCTCGCGATACTTCTTCTTGCCGAGCGGTTCGGTCGCGTCGATGCTGTAGCGCAGCCGCTTGGCGCGCTTGCGGATGGTGTGCAGCTGCTCCTCCCACTCGTCGGAACCCTCGGCGAAGCCGGCGAGACGAGCCTGTGCGCGGTGGATGTGCTTGCGGCTGCGGGCGATCGCCTTGTCGACGACCGTGGTGGCCGGGATGTCGGCGTCGGGGCCCGGCGGGGGCGACGCGATCAGGCCGTCGATGCTGTCGAGCAGGGCGAAGTACCGCTTCGACGACATCGCGGCGTGTGCCGCGCGCAGGGCGCGATCGTGGGCGGTGACCTCGGTGCCGGCGAGCTCGGCGAGCAGCTCCGGCGAGGCGTTCTCGCCACGCAGCAGTGATTCGCTCAACTCGAGCTGCACCTCTGAATCGCGTGCGTCGCCGAGGATCTGGGCGAGCAGCTTCAGCTCGGCGCCGATGTGGGCGGTGCGCTCGGCGTCGAGGACGGTGGGGAAGCCCGACAACACGCTGCGCAGGCGGCGGCACGCCACGCGCATCTGGTGCACCGCGTCGGGGGCGTCGACGCGCACCAGGGGATCGTAGGCGACCAGCGAATTGCGGTGCAGCGCAATGTCGGTGACGACGAGTTCGAGTGCGGTGGGTCGCTTGGACAGGCGCGGTTCGTGCACGGTCGGGGTGGCGCCGATCGCACGGGCGAGCTTCGACGCGCTCGACGCCTCGCGGCCGCCCCCGGCACGCAGCGCCTTGTCGGCGGCCTTGAGGAGCTTCGGCGTGCCACCGGCGAGGAGCTCGAACTCCCACTCCGCCCACTGCTGGCTGTGACCGCCGGGCAGGAGCGACTGGGCGGTGACGAGGTCCTCGGCGAGTTCGGCGAGCGGCTCGTCGTCGGCGCCGAGCAACCGGGTCACGGTGCGCGTCGTGGAGATGACGGCGACCGGCATCAGGGTGCGTTCGCGGATGTGGGCCAGGACCGGTGTCGACAGCGCGGCGGGGACTTCGCCGTCCGCGGGAGCCTCGTCGAAGCCCACGTGCAGCTCTCGCCGGGTTCCCGGAATGCCCGTGGGGCGCTTGAGGTGCCAGCCCTGGTCGCTTCCGCCGGTACGCCGCCGCATGGTGATCTTGTTGCCGGCGAGGTCGAGGTTCTCGGTGTCGAAATAGGTGGCGTCGAGCGAGAACGTCTCCGGGGTCGTCGCCGACACGACACCGGGCAGCACCCGCAGGTCGGGGGCCACGTGTCCGGCGTCCACGTCGAACTTCAGCTCCACCTCGACCTGCTCGGATGCGGCCACCTGTTCCTCCTGGTTTCTCGACGGCTGTCCGTCGAGCTTAGTGGTGCGTGCGGAGTACTGGCGTCGGCTACCGCGCGAACCGGTCCGTGGCCTCGATCAGGTGATGTCTGATACCCGGCTCGTACGACGCGTGCCCGGCGTCGGCGACGATGCGGAGATCGGCAGCCGGCCAGGCGCGGTGCAGGTCCCAGGCGCTGCGCATCGGGCACACGACGTCGTAGCGGCCCTGCACGATCACGCCGGGGATGGAGGCAATCGTGTCGATCTCGTCGAGGAGCTGACCGTCGCGCAGGAATCCGTGATTGACGAAGTAGTGGTTCTCGATCGATGCGAAGGCGAGGTCGAAGCGGTCGGTGTCCTTCTTCTGGGGGTCGTCCGCCGAGGAACCGTCCGACTCCTCGTCGGGGCGGGGGAGGAGATAGCTGGTCGCCTGCTCCCAACCCGTCCAGGCGCGGGCGGCGGCGCGGGCCGTCGCGGCGTCCCCGGAGGTGAGCAGGCGGTGATAGGCGGCGACGAGGTCGCCGTCGCGTTCGTCGACGGGGATGGGCTCGAGGTAGCTCTCCCACAGGTCGGGGTAGATGTGGGCGGCCCCGCCGTTGTAGTACCAGTCGATCTCGCTGCGCCGCAGCAGGAAGATGCCGCGCAGCACGAGTTCGGTGACGCGGTCGGGATGGGCCTGCGCGTAGGCGAGACCGAGTGTCGAACCCCAGGAACCGCCGAAGACCTGCCAGCGGTCGATCCCGAGATGAGTACGGAGGCGCTCCATGTCGGCGATGAGGTGCGGTGTCGTGTTGACGGTGAGGTCCGCGCCGTCGGCGATGTGGGGCCGGGACTGTCCGCAGCCGCGCTGGTCGAACAGGACGATCCGGTACTTCGCCGGGTCGAAGAACCGGCGCTGCGCCGGGGACGTCCCGCCCCCGGGCCCGCCGTGCACGAACACGGCGGGTTTGCCGTCCGGGTTGCCGGAGGTCTCCCAGTAGATCTGCTGGCCGTCGCCGACGTCGAGATGGCCGGAGGCGTAGGGCTCGATCTCCGGGTAGAAGTTCCGCATGGACGTCAGCGTAGTGCTGACGCCCGGGCTCAGTAGCTGTGTTCGGGGCCGGGGAACACTCCGCGGCGCACCTCGTCGGCGTATTGCTCGGCGGCCGAGCGTAATTCGCCTCCGACATCGGCGAAGCGCTTGACGAACTTCGCGGTCTTGCCGTGGGTGAGTCCGGCCATGTCCTGCCACACGAGGACCTGCGCGTCGGTCTCGTTGCCCGCGCCGATGCCGACGGTCGGGATGGTCAGCTTGCGGGTGATCTGACCGGCGAGATCGGCCGGCACCATCTCCATCACCACGGCGAAGGCGCCCGCCTCCTGGACGGCGATGGCGTCGGCGACGAGCTGATCGGCGCCGTCCCCGCGGCCCTGGACACGGAAGCCGCCGAGCCCGTTGACGCTCTGCGGGGTGAACCCGATGTGGGCCATGACCGGGATGCCGGCCGCGGTCAGCGCCGCGATCTGCGGGGCGACGCGTTCGCCGCCTTCGAGTTTCACCGCGTGCGCACCGGTCTCCTTGAAGATCCGGAATGCGTTCTCGAGGGCGTGCTGCGGGCCGATCTCGTAGCTGCCGAACGGCATGTCGGCGACGACGAGTGCATGCGGTGCGCCGCGTACGACGGCGCGGATGAGCGGGATCATCTCGTCGACGGTGACCGGGATGGTGGTGTCGTAGCCCAGGACGACGTTGGCGGCGGAGTCGCCGACGAGCAGGACGGGGATCTCGGCGGCGTCGAAGATGCGGGCGGAGGAGTAGTCGTATGCGGTGAGCATCGACCACTTCTCGCCCTCGGCCTTCATCTGCGCGAGATGGTGGATGCGGGTCACGCGTCGCTTGGCGGACTGGGCGGGGGCGGACGCGCCGTAAACCGAGGAATCGGACATCGTTGTCTCTTTTCTGCCTCGAGTCCCGACTGGCCGGAGAGGGCGCGGCGGGTACCCGGGTTGAACACGGACGTAGGCCATTGTTTCACCAGGACGACCGGTTGTGACCTGCCACGTTTATGCAATTGGTCACAGGCGAAAAGGGGTCCGAGATCGCCGTGTGCGACTCTGTCGGCAGTTCACTTGGGATTTCGTGTCCGGCCCGGCGTCCCAGCTACTGGTCGGACGTCTCACGATGTGGGATGCCGTCCGTAAAACTGCAGCACAGCGAGTTGGAATTGCGCGTGTAACACGGATTTAACAGCGTACTTCTAATGTCGGCGACCATGGATCGCCAAAAGGAATTCGTGCTGCGGACCCTCGAAGAGCGCGACATCCGCTTCGTCCGACTGTGGTTCACCGACGTCCTCGGTTATCTGAAGTCCGTGGCGATCGCCCCGGCCGAACTCGAGGGCGCGTTCGCCGAGGGTATCGGCTTCGACGGCTCGTCCATCGAGGGATTCTCCCGGGTCTCGGAAGCCGACACCGTGGCCAAGCCTGATCCGTCGACCTTCCAGGTGCTGCCGTGGACAACCTCGGCCGGTCGGCACCATTCCGCACGCATGTTCTGCGACATCGCGATGCCCGACGGCACTCCCAGTTGGGCCGACTCACGGCATGTGCTGCGCCGGCAGCTCAACAAGGCCGCCGACCTCGGCTTCAGCTGCTACGTCCACCCCGAGATCGAGTTCTTCCTCCTCAAGGAAGCGCCCCTGGACGGGTCGGTGCCGACTCCGGCGGACTCCGGGGGGTACTTCGACCAGGCCGTCCACGACGCCGCGCCCAACTTCCGGCGGCATGCGATCGAGGCCCTGGAGTCGATGGGCATCTCGGTCGAGTTTTCCCATCACGAGGGTGCGCCCGGTCAGCAGGAGATCGACCTGCGCTACGCCGACGCGCTGTCGATGGCCGACAACGTGATGACGTTCCGCTACCTCATCAAGGAGGTGGCGATCAACGAAGGCGTGTGGGCGACGTTCATGCCCAAGCCGTTCAGCGAGCACCCCGGTTCGGCGATGCACACCCACCTCAGCCTGTTCGAGGGCGACCTCAACGCCTTCCACAACCCCGACGACCCGATGCAGCTCTCGGCCACCGGGAAGAAGTTCATCGCCGGCATCCTGCATCACGCCTCGGAGATCAGCGCGGTCACCAACCAGTGGGTGAACAGCTACAAGCGGCTCATCCACGGTGGCGAGGCGCCGACCGCGGCCACCTGGGGCGGCGCCAACCGGTCGGCGCTGATCCGCCTCCCGCTCTACACGCCGAACAAGGCGTCGTCGCGCCGCATCGAGGTCCGCAGCCCGGACTCCGCCTGCAATCCGTACCTGACCTTCGCGGTGCTGCTGGCCGCCGGGCTCAAGGGCATCAACGAGGACTACGAGCTGCCCGACGAGGCCGAGGACGACGTCTGGGCACTCACCTCGGCCGAGCGTCGCGCGATGGGTTACAAGGAACTCCCCGGCAGCCTCGCCGACGCGCTGAAGGAGATGGAGAACTCGGAGCTGGTCGCCGAGGCCCTCGGCGAGCACGTGTTCGACTACTTCCTGCGCAACAAGTGGACGGAATGGACGAACTACCGCAGCCTCGTGACCCCGTTCGAGCTGCAGAACTACCTGCCGCTGTAAGGGCTGCCTTGCCCGGTCGGGGACCGCGATGTCGTGCCGATCGGATCCGGTCGCTACTTTTGTGATGTGACAACACGATCGGGACCCCCGGGGCGAGCCGGACGCAGCACCGTCCCCAGCGCGGGCCGGCTGGGTCTGCTCGACGACTCCGCACCCCGGAACCTCGCCGATCTCGGGTGGAACACGCCAGAATCGGTCGACGTGTTGTGGGCCCTGTCGCGGTCTCCCGACGCCGACCTGGCCCTCCGTACGCTCGTGCGGTTGCGCAGCGCCGTCGGCGACGAGTGGTCCGAGATCGACGGCCTGGTGCGCGCGGAGCGCGCATTCCGTGGGCGCCTGTTCGCGGTCATCGGTTCGTCGGACGCGCTCGCCGATCACCTGGTCGCCGAACCGTCGAGCTGGCGGCTCCTGCTCGCCGACGAGTTGCCCGACCGTGCCGAGGTCGACCGTCTGATGCTCGCCTCCGTCGGTGCCGAGCCCGTTCCGGGCGAGGTCGAGAAGGGCAACCGGGTGTACCGGTCGGCGCTCACCGGCCCGAAGGCCGTCATCGCACTCCGCCTGGCCTACCGCAACCTGATCCTGCAACTCGCGGCCCACGACGTCGCCTCGACCGTCGAGGACGAACCGGTGATGTGGTTGCCCGAGGTGGGTGCCTACCTGTCCGACTGCGCCGACGCCGCCCTGACCGCCGCCCTCGCCGTCGCCTTCGCCGAGGTCTGCGGGGACGATCCCATCCCGGTCCGGCTCGCCGTGGTCGCGATGGGCAAATGCGGTGCGCGCGAACTGAACTACGTCAGCGACGTCGACGTCATCTTCGTCAGTGACCCGGCCGACGGTACCGCGGCGCGGATCGCGGGCGAGATGATGCGCATCGGTTCGCTCGCGTTCTTCGAGGTCGATGCCGCGCTACGGCCCGAGGGGAAGTCCGGAGCGCTGACCCGAACCCTGGAATCGCATGTGGCCTACTACGAACGGTGGGCCAAGACCTGGGAGTTCCAAGCGCTGCTCAAGGCCCGGGCGATGACCGGCGACATGCAGCTCGCCGACGATTACATCGCCGCGGTCAAACCGATGGTGTGGAAGGCGGCCGAGCGGCCCGACTTCGTGCCCGAGGTGCAGAAGATGCGACGCCGCGTCGAATCCCTGCTCCCCGAGGACGAGCGCGAGCGCAACCTCAAACTCGGGCGCGGCAGTCTGCGCGACGTCGAGTTCGCGGTCCAGCTGCTGCAGATGGTGCACGGCCGGGTGGACGAGAACCTGCGCGTGATGCCGACCGTCGATGCGCTGGCCGCGCTCACCGCAGGCGGTTACGTCGGACGCGACGACGCCGCGAATCTCAGTGCGTCGTACCAGTTCTTGCGTCTCCTCGAACATCGGCTGCAGCTGCAGCGTATGTCCCGGACGCATCTCTTGCCGCAGCCCGACGACCATGAGGCGTTGCGCTGGCTCGCCCGCGCCGCGCACATCCGGCGTGAGGGCGACCTCGACGCGACGTCGGTGCTGCGCAGGCAGATCAAGCACCAGAGCCTCCGCGTACGACGACTGCACCAGAAACTGTTCTACCGGCCGCTGCTCGAGGCCGCCGTCAGATTCGACACCACGGAGCTGACGCTGACCGACGAGTCGGCGACACGACGGCTCTCCGCGCTCGGTTACGCACAGCCCGAGCGCGCTCTCAGCCACATCCGCGCGCTGGCCTCGGCGTCCGGCAGGCGAGGGCAGGTCCAACGACTGATCCTTCCTCAGTTGCTCGAATACATCGGCGACACACCGGATCCCGACGCCGGACTGCTGAACTACCGCAGGCTGTGCGACGTCATGGACAACGACTGGTTCCTGCGCCTGCTGCGCGAAGTCGAGACCACCGGCACCTTCAAGTACAAGAAGGCCGATCTAAAACAGGCTGGCTACGACCCCGCCAAGGTCGATGGCCCGCTCTACGTGCGCCTGCCGGGGTCGAACAGCTTCGAGCCGCTCGATGGTGAACTGCACGGGGCCATCGCACGGC
>ERZ501064.249-NODE-249-length-14230-cov-5.460811_pt1 | contig 14230 bp, 13 predicted proteins | sample MGYA00510851_ERZ501064 | MGnify/ENA primary metagenome ERZ501064 (study PRJEB25958, sample SAMN03398529) | human skin metagenome | study: EMG produced TPA metagenomics assembly of the Human Skin Microbiome Metagenome (human skin metagenome) data set. | reverse complement strand
GGCGGCGCCGGTCGAGCCCGTGGCGCCGGTCGTCGCGCTCGGCGTCGTCATGGTTCCTGTCGATCCGGCCATGGGCGCGGCGTTGGGATCGGTGGGAGCGGTCATGGTTCCGGCGCCGGCCATGGGGTCGGCGGTGGTGGCCGCAGCGCCCATGGCTGAGTCGCTGGCGGCCGGTGTTTCGGCGGCGTTGTCGCCGCAGGCGGCCAGCGACAGGGCGGCGGTGCAGGCGGCTAGGGTCAGGATCGTCTTCACGTGGTCTCTCCGCGTTGATGATGAGATTCGGGAGCGTGCCGTCTTCCTGCCGGTTCCACCTTGGCGGGAACGAAATAAAGGGAGGACCTATCCGCGATCCGTCCGCCGCCGCAGCCCGCAACCCGCGGGTGAACCAGTACAGCCGTGACGCCTTGTTGAAGGATGAAGTTCCCGCATCCCGCCGGCCTGCTTGCGCTCTCCACCGCAAGCGCGCCCCACCGGATGCGCCAGAGCGACGCCGTCCAGATCGCCGAGCGGATGTTCGAGGGGCGCTTCTCCGGCTGGGAGCGCATGCGGCCGGTGTTCGACAGCGCCGGCATCGACCAGCGCCAGACGGCCATGCCTATCGACTGGTATCTGGAGCCGCGCGGCTGGACCGAGCGGACCGCCGCCTATCTGGAGGTCGGGACCGACCTGTTCGTTGCGGCGGCGCAGGGCGCGCTGGAAGAGGCGGGGCTGAGCGGCGGCGAGGTGGACGTGATCGTCACCGTCTCGTCCACCGGCATCGCCACGCCCAGCCTGGAAGCGCGGGCGTCCGGACGGCTGGGGTTCAGGCCGGATGCGGCGCGGGTTCCGGTGTTCGGCCTGGGCTGCGCGGGCGGGGCGACGGGATTGGCGTTGGCGGCGCGGCTGGCCGGCGCGACCCCGGGCGCGGTGGTGCTGCTGGTCGTGGTGGAACTGTGCACCCTGTCGTTCCGCAGCGACGATCTCGGCAAGGCCGACATCGTGGCGACCGCCCTGTTCGGAGACGGCGCCGCCGCCTGCGTGCTTCGCAGCGGAGGTGGCGGCGGCTTCGCCCGCATCGAGGCGAGCGCCGAGCACACCTGGCCGGACACGCTGGACGTGATGGGCTGGCGGGTCGACCCCACCGGGTTGGGCGTGATCTTCGACCGCGCGATCCCGCCGTTCGCGCGCAACCGCCTGAGGCCGGCGGTGGAGGCGATGCTGGCCGGGCAGGGCCGGACGCTGGACGACGTCGATCGCTTCATCTGCCATCCCGGCGGGATGAAGGTGATCGATGCGCTGGAGTCATCGCTGACGCTGGAGGTCGGATCGCTGGACCACGAACGCGCGGTTCTGCGAGACCACGGCAACATGTCGGCGCCCACCGTGCTGCATGTGCTGGATCGCGCGCGTCGGGCGGGCCTGCCGCCGCGCTCGCTGGTGCTGGCGCTCGGCCCGGGATTCACCTGCAGCACCGTGACCCTGGAGGCGCTCGCATGACCGTGGCCGTGATCATCCTCGCCCTGGTGACCCTCCAGCGGCTGGGCGAGCTGGTGCTGGCGAGGTCCAACACCCGCCGGCTGCTGGCGCGAGGGGCGGTGGAAAGCGGCGCCGAGCACTACCGCTTCATCGTCGCCCTGCATGCGGCGTGGCTGATCGGCCTTTGGCTGCTGGTCTGGGATCGTCCGGTCAACCTTCCGCTGCTGCTGCTCTTCGTGCTGCTGCAGGCCGGGCGGGTGTGGGTGATCGCCACGCTGGGGCGGCGCTGGACCACCCGCATCATCACCCTGCCCGGCGAGACGCTGGTGCGGAAAGGGCCGTTCCGGTTCGTGTCGCACCCCAACTACATCGTGGTGGCGGGCGAACTGGCGGTGCTGCCGCTGGCGTTCGGCCTGCCGCTCTACGCCCTGGTCTTCACCGCGTTGAACGCCGTCATGATGTGGGTGCGCATCCGCTGCGAACAGCGGGCGCTGGACGCGGCCTCGGCGTGAGGCTGTGTCCGATCGCGATGGCGGATCAGCCCGGCTGGCCGCCGCCGCCGGTCGCGCCGAACACCTGGCCGGTGGAGTAGCTGAGCAGCGGGTCGGCCGCCGCGACATAGAGGCCGGCGATTTCGGCGGGCTGCCCGGGGCGTCCGAGCGGCGCCTGGGAGCCGAACTGCTGCAGCTTTTCGGGCGTGGCGCCGCCGCTGACCTGGAGCGGGGTCCAGAAGGGACCCGGCGTGACCGCATTCACGCGGATGCCCTTGGGCGCCAGCTGCTTGGCCATCGACTTGGTGAAGTTCAGAACCGCCGCGCGCGTCAGGGCGTAGTCGACGAGATCCTCCGACGGATCGCCGGCCTGTTCGGACGAGGTGTTGACGATCACGCCGCCCGCCTGCATCCGCGTCACCGCCGCCTTGGTCAGCCAGAAGGGCGCATAGACGTTGGTCTTGAGGGTGGCGTCGAAGTCTTCGCTGGAGATGTCGGCGATGCCGGGGCGGGTCTGCTGGCGCGCGGCGTTGTTGACCAGGATGTCCAGCCCGCCCAGCTCGCGCACTGCACGCTCCACCAGCTGGGCGCAGAACCGTTCGTTGCGCAGGTCGCCGGGGATGGAGACGCCCTTGCGGCCCTCGGCGCGGATCAGTTCGATGACCTCGCGCGCGTCCGGCTCTTCTTCCGGCAGGTGGTTGATGACCACATCGGCGCCCTCGCGGGCATAGGCGATGGCGGCGGCGCGGCCGATGCCGCTGTCGCCGCCGGTGATCAGGGCGCGTTTGCCCTGAAGCCGGCCTGAGCCGCGATAGCTGGTCTCGCCGTGGTCGGGGCGGGGGTTCATGCGGGAGGCCAGGCCCGGCCACGGCTGCGTCTGAACGGCGAAGGGCGGCTTGGGATAGTCGGCGGCGCGGGGTGCGGTGGGCGCGCCCGGCGGGTTCTGCGGCTGTTGCTGCGCCAGCGCGGGTCCGGCGGCGGCCGCGGCGGCGCCGAGGCCCGCCGTGGCCACGAATGTGCGGCGCGCCTTGTCGATGTCGGCCATGGTCTTCTCCTGATGGGAACGCCGTTCCTTAACCGGACGAGGTGGCGCCGGTTCCAACGGTGCAGCGAAGCGGACGAGCGGAACATATCCGGACCCGCCGGATTGCCCTTCGACACCCTGCGACCCGCCAAGAGGACAGAGCCATGGAAGACCGCCGCGTTTGGGAGTTCGAGGAGAGCCTGTGGACGGCCGACGCCGACCACTATCGCGAGGCGGTGGACGACGACTGCCTGATGGTGGTTCCCGCTGCGCCGCATGTGGTGGCCGGGCGGGAGGCGATCGAGGCGGTGATCAACACGCCGCGCTGGAGCGAGGTGCGCTTCGAGCAGCAGCAGGTCTCACGCCCGCAGGAGGGCCTGATCGTGATCGCCTATCAGGTGACGGCGTCGAAGCTGGACGCCGAGGACTACACCGCCTTCTGCACCTCGACCTATCGCCGGATCGAGCACGATGTCTGGCGGGTGGTGCAGCACCAGCAGACCCCGCCGCTCTCGATCAGCGAATAGCGGCACCCGTTGCGCGTCAGGCGGCCGGTGCGGCCTCCTGGCGCGCGCGGAGAAGAGCGCTCTCGGCGCGTGCCGAGCGCAGCATGAACTTGAGCTGGTAGGTCAGCAGCCGCCAGTTCAGCGGCTTGGTGACGAATGCGGTGGCGCCGGCCTGAAAGGCGCGGTCGATCGCCTCCACGTCGTCTCGGCCGGTCGCCACGATCACGGGCAGCCGCTCCCAGCGCGGATCGGCCCGCATCCGGCCAAGCAGGTCGAAGCCGTCGATGCGCGGCATCTCCAAATCGGTGACGACCAGGTCGAAGGCACCCTTCTCGAGCCGTTCAAGCGCTTCGACGCCGTCGCCGGCCACCTCGATCTCGGCATGGACTGAGGCCAGGTTGACCTGGGCGAACTCCCGCAGGATCGGATCGTCGTCCACGAAGAGGATGCGGACCTCTTCGTCCAGAACGTAGAAAAAGCCGCTCAACTCAGGCCCTCGCACTCGGCCCGGGGGGACCACGAACACCGGCCGTCCTTAAGCCGCGGGTCATTAACGTGTCGTATCGGTGGAGGACTGGACACCGAAACGAGCGCCCGCCTTGCCCAAGACCCAAACCATCGCGCGCCGCCTCGCCAAGCTGGTGCTGACCGCGCTGGGCGTCTCCTTTGCGGTGACGGCGGTGACGGCCGCCTGGATGGATGCGACGGCGCAGGCGCGGCTCGAGAGCGAGCGCCTGGTGCAGACCGCGCGCGTGATCGGCTCCCTGTCGGCCGAGGCGGTGGCGAACGGGGATCGCGCGGGCGCCTTCAGGGCGGTGCGCTCCATCTCACAGATGCCGAGTCTCAGCTATGCGAGGCTGGAGACTCAGAACGGCGTGTTGCTGGCCGAGACCGGTGCGGGCGCGCGGCTGATCTCGGACGTGCGCGTCGACCATACGCAGAAGGCCTCTCTGCTGCAGGCTCTGAGGACAGGCTCGATCGAGGCGTCGGCGCCGGTGCTGTGGGAGGGGGCGGAGGTCGGGGAGGTGACGCTGTTCGGCCGCACGCCGGACCTGCGGACCCGCATCCTGGCGGCCTTGCTCCCGACATTGCTAGGGGCGCTGGTGGCCATGCTGGCGGCGCTGGTGGTGGCGCTGCGGATGGCGCGCAGGATCAGCGCGCCGATCGTGGCGCTGGCCGGTCAGATCGGGGAGGTGCGACGCACCAGCCGCTTCGAGCCCCAGAACGACATCGCCGCCGACGGCGAGGTTCGGGACTTGGTCGACGGCTTCAAGGACCTGCTGGGCAGCATCCGCGAACGCGACGCCCAGATCGCCGCGCAGATCGACAACCTGGAGGCCGAGGTCGCCAGCCGCACCGCCGAACTGTCCGACGCCAAGGGCGAGGCCGAGGCCGCCAACGCCGCCAAGTCCGACTTCCTGGCGGTGATGAGCCACGAGATCCGCACGCCGCTGAACGGCATCCTGGCGCTCAGCGACCTTCTGGCCCGCACCGCCCTGCCGCCCAAGCCCAAGCGCTACGCCGACATCATCTCGACCTCGGGCCGGTCGCTGCTGAACATCATCAACGAGATCCTGGATTTCTCGAAGGTCGAGGCGGGCAAGCTGGAGCTCGAGGCGATCGAGACCGACCTGGGCGAGATGATCGAGGATGTGGCCGACCTGTTCGCCGTCAAGGCGCAGGAAAAGGGGCTCGATCTCGCGACCTACGTCGATCCGACGCTGGGCACGGTCGCCGCCGACCCGGTGCGCCTGCGCCAGGTTGTCAGCAACCTTCTGAACAATGCGCTGAAGTTTACGGATGTGGGCGGCGTCCTGCTGTCGGTCGAACGTGCGGCCGAGCCCGGTCGGGTGCGGATCAGTGTGGAGGACACCGGACCGGGCATTCCGGCGGACCGCCTGCCGACCCTGTTCGAGGCCTTCACCCAGGCGGATCAGTCAACGACGCGCCGCTATGGCGGGACGGGCCTGGGCCTGACCATCTGCGATCGTCTGGTCGGGGCCATGAACGGGCGCTGGGAGTTGTCGAGCGTGGTTGGCAAAGGATCGACCTTCGCCTTTTCCGTGCCGCTTCAGGAGATTTCGCCGGCGGCCGAGCCGGTGGCGGCGCCCGCCGGCTGGTCGGTGGGCGTGGGCGGGCTGGAGGTCATGACCGGACGCGCCGTGCGACGCTATCTGCAGGCCTACGGCGTCGCTGAAGCCCCGGTCGGCGAAGCGCCGGCCGCCCTGGTCGGAGTGGGCGAGGCTGTCCCCAGCCTCGGCGTGCGCATCGGCGCCAAGGGTGGGGACGACGAGGGCGCCCTGTCCACGCCGCTGCGGCGGGAAGTGCTGGAGCACGCGCTGCGCGAGCTGCAGCAGGGGCGCAGGCCCGAATGGTCGGGGGCGGCCGCGCAGGCCGTGGCGAGCGTGACCTTCCCCGGCGTGCGGGTGCTGGTGGTTGACGATTCGGAGGTCAACCGCGAGGTGGCGTGCGAAGCGCTGGCGAGCCTGGGCGTCGAGGCGGACACGGCCGTGAACGGGCTGGAGGCGGTGGCGCGCGTCTCGGCCGAGCGCTTCGACCTGGTGCTGATGGACGGCTCCATGCCGATCATGGACGGCTTCGAGGCCGCGCGCTGCATCCGTGCCGAGGAGCAGGCTGAAGGGCGGACGGTCACCCCGATCTACGCCCTGACCGCGCACGTGATCGGCTCGGCCGCCGAGGCCTGGCGCGAGGCGGGCATGAACGGCGTGGTGCACAAGCCCTTCACCACCAACGACCTGCTGGAGGTGCTGAACGTGGTCTGCGCCGGCCGGTCGCAAGCCGTGACGGAGGCTGCGGCTCCGCAGCCGGAACCCACTCCGGCAGTCGCGGTCGGCGCACAGGCGGACGACAAAATCGGCGAGGAGGCCGACGACCTGTTCGATCCGGCGACGCGCGCGGATCTGCAGCGAATGGCGCAGCAGGGGCGGCCCGACTTCGTCGAGCGGGTCGAGCGGCTGTATCTCGAGAATGCGCCTTTGCGCCTCGCCGAGCTGACGGCCGCGGCGGGCGAAGGGCGGCTGGAGGAGGTGGCGCGCGCCGCGCACGCGCTGAAGTCCATGAGCCTGAGCCTGGGCGCCCGTGCGGTGTCGGCGCTGGCGGCCGGTCTCGAGACGTCGGCCCGGAACGGCGAGGCGGCCACGCCGGAGCGGGTGGAGGCCATCACCGACGCCCTGCGCCGCACGGTGGTCGCGCTGGGCGGCGCGCCGGCCGAGCCGTCGGGACCGCTGGCCGAGCTGGAGCAGGGGCTCGCCCGCGACGAGCTGGAGATGCACTATCAGGCGCTGATGGACCCCAAGGGCGCCTTCAGCGGCAAGGTCGAGGCCCTGGTCCGCTGGACCTGCCCGGACAAGGGACGACGCTCGCCCGCCGACTTCATCCCCGCGCTGGAGCAGGCGGGCGCCATTGGCCGACTGACCGATTTCGCGCTGGAACGGGCGATGAGGGACATCGGGCCGCTGAGCGACGTGCGGGTGTCGGTGAACGCCTCGGCTGACGAGTTCCAGTCGGCCGACTTCGCCACGCGGGTCGCGGCGGCTCTGCGCCAGGCGGATTTCCCGCCCGAGCGGCTGGAGATCGAGGTCACCGAGACCGCCATGCTGAACGTCGCCTCCGCGCAGCAGTCGGTCGAGGCGCTGCGGGCGCTGGGCGTCGGCGTGGCCTTGGACGACTTCGGCGCGGGCTTCACCAGCCTGCATGCGCTGCGGGACCTGAAGTTCGCGACGCTGAAGGTGGACGCCAGCTTCATCGCCCGCTGCTGCGAGGACACGGCGTCCGCCGCCATCCTGCACGCGGTGATCAGCGTCGGCCGCGCGCTGGGCATGAAGGTCGTCTGCGAGGGGGTGGAGACGGCGGAACAGGCCAGCTTCCTGCGCATCGCCGGCGCGCACCTGCTGCAGGGCTATCACTTCCACAAGCCGCAGGCGGCCGACGATCTGGTCCGCACGCTGGGGCTGGAAGGCGACATCCGGGACGTCGCCTAGCCGCCGTCCACCCGCGGCTCCGAGCGGGGAGCCAACGGCGGTCGTCGCCGTTAGGCTCTGCATGATCGGAGTTCTGGACAGCGTCGGCTCGCCCCGGATCGCGGCGGCGGAGGCGCTGGAGCGCGTGCTGCGGCGGGCGGACCGAGCCCGGCCGGTCGCCGTCCTCTGCCATTTCGATGCCGATGGATTGTCGGCGGGCGCGATCATGGTGCGGGCGCTCTCCGCCGCCGGCTGGTCCGCCACGCCCCTGCCGGTCGGCAAGGGCGAGACGGCATGGGATGCTTCAGTGCAGCAGCGGCTGTCGGACGTCGGGCCGTCCGCCCTGATCGTCGCCGACTTGGGCACGCGCGCCGAGCCGGTCGTGGAGGGCGCGCCGACGCTGGTGATCGACCACCATACGCCGACGGGAGAGCCCAAGGGCGCCGTCACCCTCAGCGGCCATGGGCTGGAGCCTGAGCCGACCACGGCGCTGCTGGCCTGGTGGGCGGCGGGCGCGCTGGGCGACCAGGGCGATCTGCTGTGGTTGGCCGCCATCGGCCTGATCGGCGACATGGCCGACGAAGCGGGCTTTCCGGAGCTGGCGCAGGCTCAAGGCCGCTGGGGCAAGACGGCGCTGAAGGACGCGGTGTCGCTGATCAACGCGCCGCGCCGCACGGCCGCCGCCGACCCGTGGCCGGCGCTGCGGCTGCTGCTGAGCGCCGACGGCCCCAAGGCCATCACCAGGGGCGGGGACGCCGACGCCCGCGCTCTGGTGCAAGCCAAGCAGGAGGTGCGCGAGGCGATGGACGCAGCCAAGCGCGTCGCGCCGAAGATTGCAGGGGACGTGGCGATGATCCGCTTCTCCTCCGGCTGCCAGGTGCATCCGCTGATCGCCCAGCAGTGGCGCGGACGGCTACAGGACAAGATCGTGCTGGCGGCCAACACCGGCTACCGTCCCGGCTGGGTGCATTTCGCCGCGCGCTCGGCGACCGGGCGCAACCTCATCGACTTCCTGGCCGAGCACCGGCCGCCCGGCGCCGACGAGCGCTATGGCAACGGCCACGCCCAGGCGACGGGCGGAGCGCTGAGGATAGCCGACTGGAACGCATTCGTGGCCGATCTCGGCCTGCCCGATCAGCAAGTGGACGCATGACCGACCCCGACCGACCGCTCCGTCTCGGCTTTCCCGTCAAGGTCATGGGCAAGCCGGACATGAAGACGCAGGACACCCGGCGCTGGCAGAAGAACCCGCACCTGAAGTGCTCGCTGGAGCTGCTGGACAAGGTGCTGGACTATCTGAAATCCGAGCGGCTCGACATGTACCGGCTGTCTTCGGACATCGCGCCCTATGCGACGCATCCCGACATGCCGCAGTTCCACTCCATGGTGGCCGACAGCGATGCGGAGCTGAGGGCGTTCGGCCGAAAGGCGCGCGACTATGACATCCGGCTGTCGTTCCATCCGTCTCAGTACATCCTGTTGAACGCGCCCAATCCTGAGCTGACCAAGAAGAGCATCTGGGACCTGGCCAGCCAGGCGGAGATGCTGGACCGGATGGAGCTGAACGACGAGGCGGTGATGATCACTCACGTCGGCGGCGTCTATGACGACCACGAAGCCAGCCGTGCGCGCTGGATCGAAGGCTGGAACCAGTGCCCCGAGCACGTCCAGCGCCGGCTGGTGCTGGAGAACGACGACATCCGCTTCTCGGCCGCCGATGTCCTGTGGATCCACGAGCGGACGGGCGTGCGCTGCGTCTTCGACTATCAGCACTTCTGGTGCCTGAACCCCGAGCGGGCCGACCTGCGGGAGACGCTGGAGGCCTTCATGCGGACTTGGCCGACGGGCGTGCGGCCCAAGATCCACTTCTCTTCGCCCCGCACGGAGCTGCGCGAGATCAAGCAGAAGATCACGCCCAAGCAACGCGAAGCCGCCGCGGCCGGCAAGACGAAGTCCAGAAAGGGCGACGTGCTGAAGTCGACGGTCAAGCCGACCGCGCGCATCCGCACGGTGCTGCGCCCGCCGATCTGGACGGGGCACGCCGACTTCACCAATCCGTTCGAGTTCGCCACCTTCATGCGGACGGCGGAGGGGCTGGAGTTCGACATTATGCTGGAGTCCAAGTCCAAGGACCTGAGCCTGCTGCGGCTGCGGGCGGACATGCTGCGCTATGCGCCGGACGTGGCGGCGCGGTTCGGCATCACCGCCGCCGACGCCCAGCGCCTGGCCGAAGACGAGGCGCTGGTCGATGAAGAAGCCGACAGCGAAGAGGACGCCGACGTCGATGAAGGCGGGCTGGCGGCGAACGGCTGATCCGTCCGCCGCCGCCTTGAGGCGTCAGATGATCGGCTTGCCGCCGGTCACGGCGATGGTTGCGCCCGAAATGTAGCTGGCGTCGTCGGAGGCCAGCAGCACATAGGCGCCCGCCAGCTCCGCGGGCTGGGCGGGGCGGCCGAACGGCACCTGCGAGCCGAAGTTCTCGACCTTCTCGGCCGGCATGGTCGAGGGGATCAGCGGGGTCCACACCGGGCCGGGTGCGACGGCGTTGGCGCGGATCTGCTTTTCGGCCAGCAGCTGCGCCAGACCGCCGGTGAAGTTCTGGATCGCACCCTTGGTGGTGGCGTAGGCCAGCAGCTGCGGGCTGGGCGTGTCGGCGTTGATCGAGGCCGTGTTGATGATCGAGGAGCCCGGCGCCATGTGCGGAACCGCATCCTTGGTGATGTAGAACATGGCCGAGATGTTGGTGGCGAAGGTGGCCTCCCACTCCTCGTCGGGAATCTCGTCGATGCTGTCGTAGCTCATCTGGCGGGCGGCGTTGTTGACCAGGACGTCGATGCGGCCGAAGGCGTCCACCGCCCGGCGGACCAGTTCACGGCAGGTCTCGCGATGGGAGATGTCGCCGGCGAACAGCTCGCAGCGGCGGCCCGCGTCCTCGACCAGGCGGCGGGTCTCGGCGGCGTCCTCCTCTTCATCCAGATAGGCGACCAGCACGTCCGCGCCCTCGCGCGCGAAGGCCAAGGCGACAGCGCGGCCGATGCCGGAATCGGCGCCGGTGATCACCGCGACCTTGTCGGCCAGACGGCCCGAGCCCTTGTAGGTGGCTTCGCCGTAGTCGGGGACCGGGTCCATGGCGTCGCTGGAGCCGGGGCGGGGCTGCTGGGCGGTCTTGAACGGGGGCTTGGGATAGTCGCGCATGGTCGTCTCCTGCGGGGAGCCAGAGGGGAGAAGAGGCAACCCACGGGGCGGCACTCGGTTCGAGCGTGGCCGCCGAATAAGATGAAAGCGGCGGCTCCAGGAACAACACCTCGGCGCGCCTCGTTCGAGCGGAATGTCAGAACCCGCCAAGAAGACCCGCGACGCCGATCCCTTGTACGCCGCCGAAGCGCCCGGGAAGATCCGGGGGGATTTCGCGCCCTCGGACGAACTGCTGATCGACGGGCAGGAGGAGGTTTTTTCTCGCGCCGAGGTCGAGAGCGGCCGGATCGAGCATCAGGCTGGAACGGACGCCCGGCCGGGCGAGGAGCCGGACGTGGAGGGATCGCGATGAAGCGTCTGTTCGTCATTCTCGTCGTTGGCGTCTCCGCCCTGTGCCTGAACGCCTGCGATCGGGGACAGACGCGCGAGGAAGCGCCCGGTCGCCGCAGCGCCGACCCAAGCGCCAACGTCGGCGGCGCCCTGACCGGGCCCAAGCCGACCCCGCAGGTCGCCACGCCGGCCCGCAAGCCGCTGAACAACCAGCCGGAGCACTCCGGGCGCACGGGCGAGGAGGCGCGGCGAGACCAGATCCAACCGGCCGAGTGACGCCTCGCCCGTCTGTCGCGGGGGTTGTCGGCTTCACCTGATGAAGCTTCGCCGTTTTTAAGATGTTGTTCAGCGACACGGCCACAGGCTGACGGCGGTCGGGGCGAGACGATCCCGACGATGATCAGCTTCGGGGGAAGCGAATGGGACGTCGGCACGCGATCGATCGCGCGTTCGAACTGGCGCGAACCGGCGCCTATGCCATCGCCAGCGACATACGCTCGGCCCTGTCAGGCGAAGGATACTCGGCGGCTCAGCTTGAGCTGCTTCGGGCGCCGAGTCTCCGGCGGGACCTGATCCGCGCCTGCCGCGAGGCGGGGCGAGACGAGCGGCGGCCGGCCTCGTAAGCGCACGAACGACTTGCGCCTTTACGGTGAAGCTGCTGTCTTCACCCTTGGGGATCGTGAGCGGGGGCGCGATGATCGCAGGTCGGCTGAGGGCCAACGGGCGCGGCCTGAAACACGGTGCGCGGGCTTGCCCCGACACGGGCGCGGCGGCGCGGCCCCGCATTCTGATCCTGGGAAAATACTACCACCCACGGCCGGGTGGCATCGAGCACGTCACCCAGGTTCACGCCGAACATCTGGCCCGGCGCTGCAGCGTCGAGGCGCTGGTGAATGCGGGGCGAGGCGAGCGTGCGGGCGAGGAGCGGATCGGCGGCGTGCGGGTGCGCCGCATGCGGACCGACGCCGTGCTGATGTCGCAACCGCTGGCGCTGTCGCTGTTATGGATGATGCGGCCGGCGGATCATGAAGAGGTGCATCTGCATGCGCCCAACCCCTACGCCGCGACGGTGCTGTGGCTGAAGCTGCGGACGACGCCGCAGCAGCGCCTACCGCGTCTGTTCGTGATCCACCATGCGGACGTGCAGGGACGATGGCTGGTGCGGTTGCTGCTGCGCCCGCTGTACCGGGATCTGGCGCGTCGGGCCGAGCGGGTCGTCGTGACCTCGCTGCGGAACTTTGAAATGTCGCGGGATCTGCCGCGAGATGTGCGGATCGGGGTCGTGGCTCCCTCGGTGAAGCTGGATCAACACGCGGCCGGAGAGGCGGAACGGGCCGAGGCGCGCGCGTGGCGGCTGGCGCGGCATGGCGAGGCGCCGCTGGTGGGATTCGTGGGGCGCCATGCACGCTACAAGGGCTTGCATGTGCTGATCCGGGCCCTCGCCGCGATGCCGGGCGTGCGCGCGGTCGTCGCCGGCGAAGGCCCTTGCCGCAGGGAAGCGCAGGCGCTGGCGGTCGATTTGGGTGTCGCGGACCGCGTCGATTTCCTCGGCGAGATCAGCCAAGCGGACAAGGCGAGGCTTTTGCTGGCGGTGGACGTGCTGGCCTTCCCGTCGACCGACGCCACCGAAGCCTTCGGCGTGGTGCAGCTAGAGGCGATGCTGCTGGGCGCGCCGGTGGTGGCCAGCCGTCTGCCGACCGGCGTGGCCGATGTGGCCATAGACGGCGTCACCGCCCTGACCTGCGCGCCGGGCGACGCCGACGACCTGGCGAGGCGCCTGATGCAGGTGCTGGACGATCCGCCGCTCGCCGAGCGGCTGCGTCTGCGCGCGCGGGCCCACGTTCTGGAGCGGTTCAGCGAGACCCTGATGTTGGCGCGGCTGGACGAACTGCTTGGCCTTTCGCCCGCCCGCGAGACGGCGGCGTGAGCGTCCGGCGCGGGCTGGCGGCGGCGTCGATCTGGCAGGGCGCCAACTATCTGCTGCCCCTGATCACCTTTCCCTATCTGGCGCGCGTGCTGGGCGTCGAAGGCTTCGGGTTGATCGGCATGGCGGCGGCGATCACAGGCTATGCGCTGATCCTGGTGGATTGGGGCTTTTCCCTCAGCGCAGCGCAGGCGGTGGCGCGCATGCGGGACGACCTCGTTGCGACCAGCGACCTGATCTGGGCCACGGTGCTGGCCAAAGCGTGGCTTTGCGCGGCGGGACTGGCTGGGTTGGCGCTGGCGGCGGCGCTTTCGCCGGATGCGCTACGGCCGGTGCTGTGGGCCTCGGCCTTGGCGGCGCCGGCGGCGGTGCTGAACTTGGACTGGGCGCTGAAGGGAGCGGAGGCGCTGGGGCGGTTCGCCTGGACCTCGGTCGTTGGACGGCTGGTGGCCGCGCCCCTGGTGTTCCTGCTGGTGAGGGACGCCGGTGACGCCGCGCTGGCGGCGCTGTGCGTCAGCCTGGGCGCGCTGGCGACGGCCATGCTGACCCTGTGGCAGGCGCGGGCGATCGGTCTGCTGCGTCGCCCATGCTTTCATGTCCCGGCGGCCTGGAGGCAGTTGAAGGCGGGCGCGCATGTGTTCGGATCCACCGCCGCGATCTCGCTCTACACCAACACCCTGTCGGTGGGGCTGGGCATGATCGCGGGCGCCGGGCAGCTGGGTCTGTTCGCCATGGCCGAGCGCATCCGCAGGTCCGCGCAAGGGGCGCTGTCCCCCATCCTGACGGTGTTCTTTCCGCGCATCAGCACCCTGCACGCTCGTGATCCGGAGGCGGCAAGGCGGACGGCCTGGCGCCTGCTGCGGATACAGGGCGGTCTGGCGGCGGCGCTGGCCCTGCTGCTGGCGGGCGCCGCACCCCTGCTGGTGCGCCTGCTGGCCGGGCCGGAGGCGGAGGGGGCCGTGCCCGTGCTGCGGGCCATGGCGCCTTTGGTCTTCCTGGTCGGGATCAACAATGCGCTGGGCGTGACGGTGCTGCTGCCCTTCGGGCTGAAGCGCGCCTTCACAGTCGCCATCCTGGCCGGCGGAGCGGTCGGGTTGATGCTGCTCTGGCCGCTGGCGAGCCGGTATGGCGCGGCGGGCGCGGCCTGGACCGCGGTCGCCGCCGAGGTCGTGGTCGCCGGGTTGATGGGCTGGGCGGCGGTTCGCGCGTTCGGCGCCAAGGGGCGAGCGCCTTTGGCGGGCGCCGAGGAGCCGGCGTCGTGAGCCTGACGGTCTCGGTGATCGTGCCGACCTGGCGACGGCCCGCCGACCTGCGCCGGTGCCTGG
>ERZ501064.248-NODE-248-length-14256-cov-9.800507_pt1 | contig 14256 bp, 17 predicted proteins | sample MGYA00510851_ERZ501064 | MGnify/ENA primary metagenome ERZ501064 (study PRJEB25958, sample SAMN03398529) | human skin metagenome | study: EMG produced TPA metagenomics assembly of the Human Skin Microbiome Metagenome (human skin metagenome) data set. | reverse complement strand
CGCACACGACGACGGCCCGCTCGGCCCAGGCCTGCGGGTCGCCGTCGCGTGGGGTTGGTGCAGTCATCAATCCTCATGGAACCAGAAGGTAGGCGCCGTACCCAATCGACCAGACACCGGCGCGAGCGTCCACACCCACGAACAAAGAGTGTCATCGCTCCCATTTCGGGGGCACCTACGGTTTCGCTGCGAGCTATTACTCAGGGAACAAGCAAATACATCCCGGTACCGTATCCCTGCTGAACACGCACAGGGCTATTGGCCGAGTATGTTGTGATGCCGATCGACGCAGGTCCCGAACCGGTCGGAACCTCCCAGACCTTCTTATCACCCGGTCGGGGACCGAACGATGCCGTTGCCCACTTCTCCAGACTCAAACCTCTGACGCTCGTATAAGCCGTACCGAACAGCACACGGCATCTGGGGTTCCGCTTCCACGTCGCTCCGTTACCCGAGAACCCGCGCGAAACCGCAGTAAGTCGGACGACCCCTCGCTTGTTCGGCGGTGCGTCTGCCTTCACATCTACGACGCCTCGGCAGAACGAGTGATCACCGAAGGTGCCGAAACTACTTCCCGACGTCTGCAGTTGCGGGATCGGAGCCGCAGAGGCTTGTCCGACTCCCACGACGCTCGTAACCACCGCGATCGCGGAGGCCGCCACCGCTACCATGAACTTCTTCATTCCATTCCTCCCTATTTTCCGAAAGACAGGACCCGGACCTCCACATGGCGAGGGACTTGCCCCTGCGCATGTCGAAGGGTGCGCGCGAATCGCTGCAGAACAGCGACCGCCACGGTCGCCAGACTGCTTGCCGACTCCCACAACGGCTGAGAGCAAGATTTCGGCATACCCGCTCATTGACACGCACACCTATAGACCTCGAGAAGCCGAGTGCCTAAGAAACCAACATGTAGTACGACACACCCACCGACTGCCTCAGACGAATCGGGTTGTTACGGGCATACGTAGACACCAGAAACTCGACCACTCCCGACCCAGTCCTGACCTCGTGAACCACCTTCTGCCCACGCCTCGGACCAAAATTGGCATTGAAGAAGTTCCATTGCGCGTACCCAATCGCACTGGTGTGCACCGTGCCGACCAACAGCTTGCACACCGGATTCCGCTTCCAACTCGGCCCCTGGCCGGTAAATCCGCGAGACGTGAGCGAGACGCGGACAACTCCCGGCTCCCTGGGCGCTGCGGTGAGACTGACGTGTAGTACACCGTTGCAGAATGAATGGTTGCCCACCGTAGCAAATTGGTTGCCGCTGACCGAGATTCTCTGCAGTTCGGGCGCCGCGTTGACATCTCCTGGACCAGCGATCACCCCGGTCAGCGCTGCTACAGCCACCGTCAGTGCAACTGCAATACGTCTTGACATCAAAAACTCAACTCACTTCGTAAGCTACGGGACCAACATGTAGTGCGACACTCCGTAGGACTGCATGACGCGAACGGGGTTGTTGCGCGCATACGAGACGGCCTGGAACTGAACAAGACCGGACCCGGTCCTGATGTCGTGGACCACCTTCTGTCCGCGGCGCGGTCCAAAATCGGCGTTAAAGAAGTTCCATTTGGCATACGCCTCGATGCTCGTATGCACTGTGCCGATCAGAAGCTTACACACCGGCTTCCGCTTCCAACTCGGACCGTTTCCTGTGAAGCCAGAAGACGTGAGGGTGACCCGGACGACCCCGGGCTTGGATGGGGCGGCAGTCAAGCCCACGTGCAGGACTCCTCTGCAGTAGGAATGATCGCCAAAGGTTCCCATGGTGTCGCCGGTAATACCTATGCGTGGCAACTGTGGTGCAGCATCGCTTTTCCCAACTCCGACGACAACACCCGCGGACACGACGACAAGGCCGATCACTACACACAACAGACGTTTCATATTCAAAGGCCCTTGTTCTCAGTGATGTTCGGCTGAAGAGTTGCCAACCTCAGCCGGCCACAAGACGTCACTTCCAGGGACCGCGTTCTTCAGGCTGTCGGACTGTGCGCGAGTCCAGTCGCGTACCGACTTCTCAGTCTGCGGGCCGAACACTACATAGGGTGACCGAGCTTGCGCTCCCGACCATTTGAAGGTCGAAGCCCCTATTCTTGCGTCAACGTCGCCACGATGGTTGACGACATAGTCGACGGCTGGCAACCCCGCGCTGCGCGCGCGATCTGCTGTCACGTGGAATTCAAACTGATTCGGCCCATCAGGCTGCGGGAGCGCGTGCCGTGGACCGTTCTGATTCCATGGCTCATCCGGGTTCGCGCCGGGGTCACCCGCGCCAAGCGCATACGCGAGGGCTCCGCCAGCAGTCCCACCGATGGCGAAACCGACTATTGCGCCTGCAGCGCCAGCCCCGGCACCTCCAACCCCGGCACCGATTAGTGCACCTACACCCGTCTGAAACGGCTGCGGCGGGAACGCGGAGCCGATCAACGCCCCGACTCCCGCACCAACTCCCGCGCCCACAACCGCCGACGGAATACCAAGCGCGACAGCCCCAGCCGTACCACCGGCCATCACACCGATGATCGTCGCAGCAGCACGACGAGTCGCCTCGTCCTCAGGAACACCAGCAGAGATCAAACCCTGCGCGATCTTCGCCTCGCCATACGCCGACCACGCATTGATCGAGTTCACATCACGCTTCGACATCCCCTCCGGAATGTCGGTGACGAAGTTGCCCACACGGATCTTCTCCGGCGGCGGCGCGATCGGCCGAACCGGCGGAGCAACCCGCGGAGCCACCCGATTGTTGATCAACGGAGTGTAGGGCTCGTCATACGAATACGACCCAGGCGCGGTGTACGCCTGATACGGCGCCTCCACCGGCGGACCCGGAATACTGCCCGGACCCGGAACCACCACCGGCTCGACCGTCGCCTCAGCACCGGCACCACCATCCGGCGACACATCGCTCGGACTCGTGCCACCCTGCCCCGGAGCCGTGTCACCCGGACTCGTCCCGCCCTGCTCCGGCACCGCGAACGCCGCCCCGGCGCCCGCAGTGATCGACACCGCGACCACCGCCGACGTCACCGACAGCAATGGACCACTCGGCACCCGACGCTTCCGGTGCCGACCCCGACTATGACTCATTACTCGACTACCTCTCTGGTGCGCCCACGGTGGGCGGAAACTCACTCAACGGATCGGATGGACTGGATGTAGGACTTGCCGCCGATGGTCGTCGTGCGGATGACCTGGCGGTAGGTGATGGGCGCCGCGTCGGGCTGCAGTTCGGTGAGCACCACCGAGTACTCGCCCGGGCCGCGCTCGGCGACCGTCAGACAGTGCCGGGTACCGAGTGGACGCTGGTTGATGTACTGCTGCATCACGTACTCGGAGGCCACCGCGCCCGGCGCCGCGACCGCCCGTGCCGCCCTCGCCGAGCGCAGAACGTAGTAGGCGTGGTTGAAGGCGCGGATCGCACCGGCGCCGGACTCTTGATTACCGGCATCGTCGCCGTCGGACACCGTCGTCCCCGACCCCACCGGGCGCTGCGTACAGGCGGGCTCGCTCGCCACAGCGGACGTGGACGGCAACAGCGAATCGGAGGCGTCAGCGGTGGACGTCGATGCCGTCGTCGATTCGGGCTCGCCGCCGCGCGTCAGGACCACACCCATGGCTGTGGCGACAATCACAAGAATCGCTGCTGCCGCACCTGCGATTCGCAGTGGTGAACCGATACGCGCGCGCTTCTCGCTGCGCGAAGCCGATCCGCTCTTTCGCTTCGCACGGACCGACTTCTCCGCCTCTGCCAGGAACGCATCGAGCTCCGACGCCGGGCGCGGCGCGACGACCTGCGGCGCGGCGACCGACGGCCGAATCGGCTCCTCGTGCTGTGGAACTGGGCGCTCGAGAACGGCCACCGCGGACGGTTGCGAGGCCACCTGAGCTGGGCCGACGGAGCGGTATCGGGCCAGGTGAGCGGCCAGATCGGCGGCTGGCGTCGCGTCGGAAGCGGGCGACGGCGGGACGTCGGGGAACCACAGTGCGGAAGCGCGCGGCGGCACCAAAGATCCCTCCCCCCGGCCGGTGATCATGTCGTCGTGAAGTTGCGCTCAACGACGGCACGACGCAGGGGGTCCCCCGATGACGTCGGCATATGCCGTCGCTGACCTCGGGACACCCTACAACAGCTCTCAGGACCTTCTCAGCTGTCATCCACAGGGGTGACAGGCGATCCTGCGCTGCGAATTCATGCACACAGATGTCGCGCTGACTAGGGTCGCGAGTGTGCTTCTCACGGCCGCAGTCGCCCGCGGGGTCGCGGACGGAACCGTCGACCTCGCCTTCCGGCGATGGGGCCATCCGCGCATACATCCCGGCTCGAGCTTCATCGCGCTGACTCACGTCATCGAGGTGACGTCGCTCGAACGCGTCGACCCCGAACGGATCACGCGCGACGAGGCGCGGCGTGCAGGATACGACGATGCCGACGCCGTCCGGGCCGCCCTCTGCGTCAACGTCCACAATCCGACCTACCGCATCGGACTGCAGTGCATCGGCGAGGACCCACGGATCGCCCTGCGCGCCGACGATGATCTCGCGGACGCGGACGTGGACGAGATCCGAACCCGCCTCGACCGGATGGACTCCCGGTCCAAGATCGGGCCGTGGGCCCGAGAAACCCTCGACCTCATCGCGCGCCGCCCGGGCGTGGTGTCGACCGACCTCGCGGCTGAACTCGGCAGGGACCGAGCAGGATTGAAGCAGGACATCACCAAGCTCAAGAAGCTCGGGCTGACCGACAGCCTCGTCGTCGGGTACGAACTGTCGCCGCGCGGCGTCGAGTTCCGGCGTCGCGACCGCGACTGAGGTCACCGAACATCCGACGGCGACATGTCGACGTGGGCATCATCAAGTTCACGCCCAGCGCACACCCGGCCCGTCACCTGCTGCGCGCCAAGGATCTCGCGGACGTGCGATTCGCCGAGCCGCTGACGGTCGACGACATGGCCGCCGCGGCGAAACTGTCCCGCGCCCACTTCTCGCGGGCCTTCGCAGCCGCATACGGACAGTCGCCACACGCGTATCTGCAGACTCGACGACTGGAACGGGCAGCGGCCATGCTGCGAACGACGGACCGTACCGTCGCCGACATCTGCATGGCGGTGGGTCTTTCCAGTGTCGGTTCGTTCACCACGAGCTTCACTCGCGCATTCGGCAAGACGCCGACGGCATATCGGGATTCGTTCCTGCCCGCCTCCATGTACGCACGGATACCGGCGTGCGTTCTGCGCGTCTACTCGCGCCCGGCTCCGACGAGCCGGACCGCGCAATCCCCGGGAAGTGAAGCATCACGCGACGGACCAGGTGAGGACAGCACACGGGGAGAAGACCTCGACGGCCGCAGCGACTTACGTTGATCTCACACCGCAACATCCCTCAAGCGAAGGAAGACAACATGATTCGCATCGCCAGCGCCGAGTTCACCGAGACACCCGAAGAACGGCCGTACGGCATCGACGCGGGTTTCCGCGACCCGTCGGGAAACAGTGTTCGCCTGACGCAACTGGCCGAGGTACTCGCCTAGACCGCCCGGCGTTCCGGCAATCGCGGGTCGCGTCGCCGCGTCGTCGGCGACAATCCGACCATGAACAGCATCCGATCCGGAGTCACGGCGGCTGTGCTCGCGCTAGCCGCCGCAGGTTTGTGCCTCGTGGCCGGCACCGCGAACGCCGCGCCGTTCCCGGTGATCACGGATGCGCCGACCGCCATCGCCTCTCGATATCTCAGCCCGGCAACCGAGTCGCCCGCCGGCGCCAACCGCTTCGGCTGCCGCGACCGGGACGGACGCAATCCGGTCGTGCTATTGCACGCGACCGCCATGAACCAGAGCGCCAACTGGGCGTATCTCGCGCCGACCCTGGCCAACGCGGGGTACTGCGTGTTCAGCCTGACCTACGGCCAGACGAGCTGGAGCGGCAACACCGGCGGCCTGGGCAACAAGGAGCAGTCCGCCCGTGTGGTCTCGGCTTTTGTCGGACGGGTTCTGGCTGCCACCGGTGCCGAGAAGGTCGATGTTGTCGGCCACAGCCAGGGCGGCGCGATCGCACAGCTCGTCACCCAATTGCCCGGACGCGCCGAACAGGTGGGCACGATCGTCGGGCTGTCCGCGTCGAACCGGGGATACTCCCGCGTCGGGTCGATCACCGACCGGCTACCGGCCCGTGCCCCCGGTCAGAGCTACTGGGGTCCGACGCATCGCTCGATCCGATACGTGAACCTCGCGACGCGATTCGACGAGATCTCGACGCCGTACACCGTGACCTTGATGCCGCCCGGCCCCAACATCACCAACACGGTGATCCAGGACGTGTGCCCGGCGTCGAAGATCGGTCACGTCGGGATGGCCTACTCCCCGACCGTCGCTGCGCTCGTCCGCAACGCACTCGATCCGCAGCGTCGGGTGCCGGTCGTCTGCGGTTACGACTTCCCGGGTTGACCTGGGCCCTCTGGCTTCGACGACCCGAGTTTTGTTCGATCCCCGACCCTCGCTAGACTCGTCTGCGCTGCCTCGCGTAGCACGCCGCCCTAGCTCAGTCGGTAGAGCAATTCACTCGTAATGAATAGGTCAGGGGTTCGATTCCCCTGGGCGGCTCCATCTCCTCCCGGCCACTCATGCCTCGGTTCTGGCCCACCCCTGCGTCGTCAGAAATCCGCCGCGCGGCCGCCTCGACGCACTGACCGCAGGCCGTTTAGTTCACTCGTTCAACCATGAACAGGCGGGCGTGTGGCAGCCCCGCGGTGCGCGACCCCCGTCGACCGACCCTGCGAACGCAGCCCTGGGCACCATTGGAACAATAGAGGCCACTCCGACTGTTCCTTATTTTATCTATCTCCGTCTCTGTATAACATAGGCCATACAGGCCACCCCGCTTTTGCGTATGGATGCGGAGATAGATCAAGTGTCATACAGAACGCTCAAGTCCGTCTTCCACCAGCGCGATCAAGTCGGCGCCGACGCTGAGGAACGGGTCCGACGCGAGTCTCCCGCCGCCCTCCGCTGGGACCTGATGATCGGCGAGTACCCGATGTTCGCGCTGCTGACCCCCGAGATCGCAGTGCTGATCGAACGAATCATGAGCTTTGAGCCGAAGATTCAGTCCGAGTGGGAACATCTGCCAGGACGAGCACGGACCCACTATCTCCATCGCATGGTCATCGACGAGATCCAAGCGACCAACGAGATCGAACAGGTCCGTTCGACCCGACAGGAGATCGGTGCTGCGATCAGGGCCGTCCGGGCGCGACAACCCATCGAAAACAAGCGCTTCGCGGAGATGGCGCGTCTTTACCTCGACATCGGCAACGACGAGGCCGAAAGTCCGCATACGCTGGACGACATCCGGGCTGTCTACGACGCGGTGACCGCGGGAGAGATCCGTGATGAAGACGCTCCCGATGGGCGGCTGTTCCGGCAGGGACCGGTATCGATCGAATCCGGGACCAAGATCGTGCATACCGGAGTCGTGCCCGAGTCAGCGATCGACGCAGCGCTCACCCTGATGCTGAGCCAGGCGCGCGACGATTCGGTCCCCCAACTCATCAGGGCCGTGGCTGCGCACTTCATCTTCGAGTACACGCACCCGTTCTACGACGGCAACGGCCGAACCGGGCGCTACCTTCTCGCACTCGACCTCCGACAGGTGATCGCTCCGTACGCGAGCCTCGCGCTGTCGGCGACCGTCGCCGACAACAAGGACCGTTACTATCGCGCGTTCGCGGACGTGGAGAATCCACTGAATCGCGGGGATCTGACGCCTTTCTTGATCAGAATGTTGGAGATCATCGCCGAGGCACAACATCGGCTGCTGCTCGACCTCTCCGAACGTCGGCAGAAGATCGAGGCGCTCAGGGCACGCCTTCGCGATCTGGTTGATGACGAACAGTTTCCGCTCAGCGTAGGGCTCGACCGCGAGTCGTCACCGCCGATAAGTCCTGACGACTTCGGCGCGATCTTGTACACCCTCGGCCAGGCCTACTACTTCGATGTGAACCGCGCCGTCCGATCGAACACCCTGGCCGACGTGCTGGGAAGATCCAGTCAGTTCGTCCGACCGCGACTCCAGCTCTTGGACGACGCCGGGATCATCGAGACCGTCACGAGGAAACCGCTGCGTTTCCGGCTCACCCAGCGGGTGGCCGCGCTGCTGGATCTGGAAGGACCGTGATCTCCAGTAGCTGACCCTCCGAGTAGATGTCCCGATTTGTGTCATTCAGACGACAGCGAGCAGCCCACTCGTCGTCTAATATCTGATCGACAAAGAGGGGGCCCAGGGGTGGCAGGATATCGGCGCGGCACGCGACGCGCCGTCGAGAACGACGGCGTCGGTCCTCTTCGACGACCCTCGGGCCTCTCCAACGCCTCTCTCACCCTCGGCGCGCTCTCGCTGGCCACCGTCATCCCGACCGCGGTCGCATCGATCAACGTGACCACCCTGGTCCACGCTCTCACCGCGCCGGACACCGTCCAGGTGGCCACCGAATCGACCACAGGGTGGAGCCAACCGATCCCGTTGTCGCCGGGCGCCGGCGGCCCCGCCGCCCCGTCCGTCGCTGCGACACCGACCGGCGGGCCGGCCGCTCCCATGACACGCGACCTGTCTTCCACGGGTACACCGAGAACGCTGGTCATCGACTTTCCGCACTCGGTCGGCCCCATCATCGCCGGCGGTCCCCGAACCCGCGCAGTGTTGTCGACGGAGCTCGACGACGAACTCAAAGAACGTGCGGTGCAACAGAACCTGGCGGTCATGACCGTCATCGCCGGACTCGACGCGAACAGTCCGTTCGTCGTCTACACCGGCGACGCCCAGGGCTCCGGCGGGCCCGGCGCGCCCGGTGTACCCGAGGGCGGCACCAGCCTGACTCCTCCCCCGCCGGGTACCGACGGGCCGGTCATCGTGCTGGTGTCGGATCCCCGTGGGCCGTGGAGCATTCGAGTCTGGCTGGAGACCATCCCGCTCGTCTCGGCGCTCCTGAAGTCGATCGGATGGAAGGTCGACCCGCCCCGGACGGACCGCCCGGTCGAGACGCCACGTCCCGACGCCGGCACGGGCGGCGAGCCAGCGGTCACCGAACCACCCCGCGGCCGGCCCCTCGAGCCGACCACCGACCGTGGGGCCACCACATCCGACGCCGGAGCCGATGCCGAGACGCCCAGGGACACCGTCGAGACACGGGACGTGGGCCGGGAAACCCTGCGGGACATCGTGGTCGACGATGACCAGGACTTGCCGACCGAGTCCTCCGATGTCGAAGACGACGGGGGCACCGGATCGGAATCAGGCGAAGCGGGCGACGACGGTCCGTCCGAGGGTTCGGGCAACTCGCGATCCGACTCGACGAGCCGTGACAACTCCGGCGCGGGCGACGACAGCGATTCTTCCGACCGCGGTGGTTCCGGCAGCGAATCCTCGGAATCCGCCGCCTGATCCGTCGTCGTAGATCAGCTGCTCAACCGAACACGGACGCGAGTGGTGCTGCCGAGTCGGGCGACAACGGCGAGGTCAGCATCACCGGCCCCTGCGCCATGAATCGTGGAGTCGCACCACGATGTTCGTCGGCCGCGTGCACGGTGAACGGATGGACCACGTAGACGTCACCGGGACTGCCGGTCGCGTAAGCGACGCGACGCCCGCGACTCGCGGCGTCCAGTAGCGGACCGGCGTCGAAGGGGCTCATCCCGTCGTCGTCGAGGACGGCGACTGCGTCGCGATGTGACCCCACCCGGATGCGTGTCGGTGCGTCGGTCGGTCCGACCTCGGAGAGCAGGGTCAGGATCAGCACGGTGTGGGGCCGTCGACTCACCACCCACGATCCGTCCTCGCGCGGTGTGTTGGCGTCGATGTGCCAGCCGCGGTCATCGACCGTCGGCGGTAGCGGGAAGCGGACCGGAATGTTGCCCAGGGCGCCACGCGGTGTCCAACCGCCGACGCCACAGATCGCATCGAGCGCGTCGGTCAGCTCCGGACTGTTCGCGAGCAACCCGAATGGGCCGGCTCCCACCATGTCCGACGCCCAGCGCACCGGATCGGTCCAGGCGTCCGGGTCGTCCTCGGACAGACCCAGCTGAGCCCACAATCCTGCCCGCGCGCGATCCGCGGCCTCGCGCAGCGACGGACGCTCGATCTTGAGGAAACCGTCTGCGCTGAACCTGTCGACGTCGATCACCGTCGCAGCCTCCCACCATCGGGCGTCTCCCGCGAGCGATTTTCGCCGCACCGCGGGCGACAGATCACGAACCGTCGAGAAGCTCACGGCCGCAGAACTTCTGGAATCGACTACCGGAGAGCTTGGTCGATCAGGACTTCGGCGGCGGCTCGTGCATCGTCGGCGGCACGCGCCGAGCCCGCGATCGCCGCCGTGGTCTGGGCCCCCTCGGCGAGGATGGACAGCTGCGCGCCGAGGCCGTCGGGGCCTCCCAACTCCGCCACCAGACCCGCGACGTAACGCTGGAAATCAGCCTTCTGCGCACGGACCGCGGCGGCGACCGAGGGCATCTCGGCCCCGAGTTCGCCGTAGGCGTTGATGAACGCGCACCCGCGGAACTCGTCGGTGCCGAACCACTGGAGCAAGAAGTCGAACACGGCGAGCAACCTCTCCCGCGGCGATGACAGCCCCTCCGCACACGCGGCGATCCCGCTGTTCCACTGCCGGGTCCGATCGTCGAGCACCGCGAGGATCAACGCCTCCTTCGACGGGAACATCGAGTAGATCTTCTTCAGCGACACCCCCGCCGCATCGCGGACCTTGTCCATCCCCACCGCGTGGACCCCGTGCGCGTTGAACAGCTGGTCAGCGGCACGGACCACCTGCTCGCGCGGGTCCACTGCGTCGGTCACCTCGGTCTCCTCTGCTGCCGATTTCCCGGCTGGGGTTGCGCGGGGAACGATCGTTCTCTAGTGTAGCAATCACCGGCGAGAACGACCGTTCTCCCGCCCGCCGCATCGATTCCGATCCCGATCGGGTCGCCTCAACAGAGAGAAGTGATCGCAATGGGCTACATCAAAGTCGGCACCGAGAACTCCACCGACGTCGAGCTGTACTACGAAGATCACGGCACCGGCCAGGCCGTCGTGCTGATCCACGGCTATCCGCTCGACGGCAACAGCTGGGAACTGCAGGCGCGCGAGCTCATCGACGCCGGCTACCGCGTGATCACCTATGACCGTCGCGGGTTCGGGAAGTCGAGCAAGGTCGGCACCGGCTACCACTACGACACCTTCGCCGCGGACCTGAACACCGTCCTGGAGACGCTCGACCTCCGCGACGTCATCCTCGTCGGATTCTCCATGGGCACCGGCGAACTCGCCCGTTACGCCAAGAACCACGGCACCGACCGGGTCGCGAAGTTCGCGTTCCTGGCGTCGCTCGAACCGTTCCTGGTGAAGACCGACGACAATCCCGAAGGCGTCGACCGGTCCGTCTTCGACGGTATTGCGGCGGCCGCCAAGGAGAACCGCTACGCCTGGTACACGCAGTTCTACAAGGACTTCTACAACCTCGACGACAACCTCGGCACCCGCATCACCCAGGAGGTCGTCGACGCGAACTGGAACACCGCGGTCGGCAGCGCGCCGGTCGCCGCCTACTCGGTCGTCCCCGCCTGGATCGAGGACTTCCGCGAAGATGTTGCCGCAGTCCGCGACTCGGGCAAGCCGACCCTCATCCTGCACGGCACGGCCGACAACATCCTGCCGATCGACGCCACCGGACGCCGCTTCCACCAGGCCGTTCCGGACGCCGAGTACGTCGAGATCCCCGATGCCCCCCATGGCCTGCTCTGGACTCACGCCGCCGAGGTGAACGAGGCGCTGCTGGGGTTCGTTCAGAAGTGAGCGACCCGGGGTGAGTTCGCCCAGCGAGCACACCCGCGTGACAGCAGGACGGCCGCCGGATGGATTCTCCATCCGGCGGCCGTTTGCCGTCTGTCCCTACCGGGCGTCGTCGTCGACCCGTTCCGCGTCCTCGGCGGTCTCGTCGGACGCCTCGGCGTCCTTGTTGTCGGCGAGGGGGTCGTAGCCGGGGACACCCTCGAGCACCGTCAGTTCCTGATCGATGGCGGCCGAGACGGCCTTGGCATCTTCCTTGATCTTGCGGATGAAGTCCGACATCGCTCGCTCCTCGCTCATCGTCCGGCCGCGGCACGCGACCGTGACCTCATGATAGGTCGAGGCCCGCGTCACCCTCCGGCGATCGGAGTCCGGGCGCGACCGATCAGTCCCGGAACATGTCCGCGTACGACGACGACAGCGCCGGGTAGTAGGCGTCCCAGTCGACCTCGGCGACGCTACGGCCGGCCTCGGCCGCCACCAGACGGTCGAGGTAGTACTCCCATCCCGGGCCCACGTTCTCGGCCATGTCGGCCCGTGGCAGTCCCTGGGCGAAGGTCAGTGTCGTCGTTCCGTGGGCTTCGGCCAGGTCCAGTTCCAGCCGCCACACGTCCTCATTCCCGTCCTGGGCCGGGGACTTCGATTCGACGACCAGCCGGCGCGGCGGATCGCATTCCAGGATCGTGAATCGCTCCGGCTCCACGTCGTCGCCCTCGGCGGTCATCCGGAAGTCGACGAACCCGTCGACGGGGTCGCCCGCCCATGTTCCGATCCAGCGTTCGAGGCGCGCGGGTTCGGTGATCGCCGCCCATACGGCGTCGATCGGCGCGGCGAACGTCCGCTCGAGCACCACGTGCGGCACGCCGGCCCGCACCTCTCGGCGGCCGGTGGCCGCGATGTCGGCAGTCATCCTGTCTCCTTGTGTCGTTTGCCTGAATCGGGCTGTGCAAGAGGGGAGTCCGCGGATTCCTCATCGACGAACTCGCGCACGGTACGTCGCACCTCGAGGTCGAGCGCGTCGAGATGACGCTCATCGAATCTCGGCTGCACGGCGTGCGAGTCCACGGCGCGCGAGTCCACGGCGTGCGAGCCCGCAACCGCCGAGTCCACCGCGTCGAGCCACGCCCGGACCCCGGCCAGCGCGCCGGACGCCAGCTCGTAATGCCGCTCCCGGCCGTGGTCGACGGCCGTCGTCACGCCAGCTTCGCCGAGCACACGAAGGTGACGCGAGATCGCCGGTCGGCTGATCGGGTGGTCGGCCGCGAGATCGACGACGCGCGCCGACCCGCGAGCGAGCCGCTCGATCAGCGCACGACGCACCGGGTCGGCGATCGCCTCGAAGTCATCCACGTCCTATTGGTAACACACGAGTTACCAATAGGGAAGGGTGAAGCTGTCTACGCCCCGACCGGGCGCGCGAGCGCGAGTCCGATCCGCGCGACCATGTCGTCGACGGCGAACTTCGGCTTCACGTTCATGTCGAGGGCCTCCCGGCACGCGAGCACGGCTTCGACGCACTGCAGCAGCTGCTCGGGCTTGGCGTAGCCGGCGAGCGGATTCGCGAGGTCGTCGGCCTTGTCCGGATGCATCGCGGTGACCTGGGCGCCGACGCCGACGACGAGCGCGTCGCGGAACAGCGCGGCGAGGTCGACCAGGGCACGGTCGAGGACGTCGCGTCCGACCCGGGTCGCCCTCGACTTCTGCCGCTTCTCCAGTTCCTTGAGCGCGCCGGCACTTCCGCGCGGCATCCGCGCGGTGCCCTTGCCCGTACCGCCCGCCCCGAGCGCGGTCTTCATCTCCTCGGTCTCGGCCGCGTCGAGTTCGGCACTGATCGCCTTGGCGGCCTCATCGGCCGACCGGACGAGCTCCTCGGCAGCGGCATAGGCGGTCGAGTCGCGGGCGGCGGCACGCGCCAGCCCGAGCGCCTTCTCGCGTTGCGTGCGCGCCTCGGGATCCGTCGCCAGCCGACGCGCGCGCCCGATGTGGCCGCCGCACACCGACGCCGCCCACCGAGCCTGCTCCGGATCGAGACCGTCGCGCTCGACGAGAACCCGCTCGATGTCGGCGGTCGTCGGCGTCACCAGTGCGACGTGCCGGCAGCGCGACCGCAGGGTCACCGAGATGTCCTCCGGGTCCACCGACGGCGCACACAGCAGGAACACCGTGCGTGACGGCGGCTCCTCGACGACCTTCAGCAGTGCGTTCGCGGCCTGCTCGGTGAGCCGGTCGGCGTCCTCCACGATGACGATCTGCCAGCGCCCTGTGCCCGGCCGGCGCGCGGCGGCCTGCACGATGTCGCGCATAGCGCCGACGGCGAGGCTCAGCCCCTCCGGCACGACGTGGCGGACATCGGCGTGGGTCTTCGCCATCACCGTGACGCACGCACGACACTCGCCACAGCCGACGTTCG
>ERZ501064.247-NODE-247-length-14411-cov-5.566105_pt1 | contig 14411 bp, 12 predicted proteins | sample MGYA00510851_ERZ501064 | MGnify/ENA primary metagenome ERZ501064 (study PRJEB25958, sample SAMN03398529) | human skin metagenome | study: EMG produced TPA metagenomics assembly of the Human Skin Microbiome Metagenome (human skin metagenome) data set. | reverse complement strand
GTGGGCGGTCAGCCGTCGAGTGCGACGAACTCGGCGACCGTGCTGTCGAGTTCGCTGGGGGTCGCGCCATGCATGATCACGCCGTCGACGCCGAGGTCGAACTGCGCCCGGACCTTCTCGGCGCAATGCCGTGGCGATCCCATGGCCGCGCAGTCGAGCCACTCGGCGGGGATTACGTCGCGAAGGCGTTCGAAGGTCGCGGTGTCCCCGACGGCATCGGCCCATCCCGGCAGCTCGCGCACCACCCCAGACTCTCGAAACCTCCTCAGCGCGGCCACATCCCACCTGTTCGTGGACACCAGCAGGTCCCCGTAGACCTGGAGGTAGGTGGCGATCCGGCCCACGGTCTTCTTGAGGATGACCTGTTCGTCGAGTTCATCGGTGACGGTGGCATAGCACGACCACACCTCGACCGAGTCGGGGTCGCGGCCCGCCGCAGCCGCGGCGTCCTTGACGGTGCGTACGACTCGGGCCGTCGTCTCATCGGAGAAGAAGGTGTGCAACACCACCAGGTCATAGGCTCGGCCGGCCATGGCGAGGGTCTCGGGCCCGAACGCCGTCGTGGCCAGCCTGATGTCCTCGTCGAAGGTGGGATCGAGCTTGATCGCCGGGAACCGGCCCAGCGCCCCGTCGTAGTCGGTCACGGTCTCGCCACGCCACAGTCGACGCATCAGATGAGCGAACTCTTCGAGTTGCGCGGTGGTCGTGTGCGAGAGGCCGAGACCCGCGATCTGGGGACGCAGGCCCCGACCGACGCCGAGGGTGAAGCGACCACGGGTGAGGCGATGCATGGTGGTCGCGAAGGCCGCGGTGATCGCCGGGTGGCGGGTGTTGATGTTGGTTGCCGCCGTGGTGATCCCGATGCGGTCGGTCGCGGCGCCGGCAGCCCCGGACAGGGCACACGCCTCTTTCACGTTGAGCCGCTCGGAGATGAATGCCTGCCCGAGACCGAGACGCTCGGCGTGCTCGAGTTCTCCCAGCATGTCCCGTGGGTCGGCGACGTGCCCGCCGAGCGTATAGAACCCCAGTCGTTCGGTACCGATTGCGGGTGTGCCGGTCGGCGGTCGATGCTCGTGCGTGACCGTGTCAGACATGCACTGCTCCTTGCTCGCTCAGCGCGATGATCCGCGCGAGCGCATCGTGGTCGCGGGCATGCGCCAGCGAGTTGGTCACCATGGCCGTGAAGAGGTCGTCACCCCGATCGGATCGCGCGACGAGCATGGCGGCGGCGACGCCGATCACCAGGTTCTGGAAGGTGCCGACCGGATAGTCCCGCATCAGTTCGGTCAGTGAGTAATCCGTGACGCCGTGCTCGACGAGGCATCGGTGGTAGTGCTCGAGCAACTCGCTTTCGGATTCCCGGCGGGTCGCCGGATCCAGCGCGCCGCCGATGAAGTAGGCGACATCGACGACGCCGGGCGCGAAGATCACCGTCTGCCAATCGAGAACCGCGAGGGGCACGTCGCCACCTGCCGCATCGAAGAGGACATTGTCCGGCCGGTAGTCACCGTGCTGAATCGTGAACGGCATCGTACGCAGTGCGGAGTAGTAATCGGCGATACGCTCGGTAAAGGCCGTTCCGAGTTCGATGTCGGCCGCGGACAACCGGTTTCGGTACCGGGCGACGAATCCGGCCCACCACTCGGGCATCATCTCGGTGAAGCGAGCCCAGTAGGTGTCGGAGATGTCGAGCCAGGGCGTACCGACGAGTTGCGCCGATCCCCAGTACGGTCCGTGGATGCCCGCAGCCTGCTCGACCGCGAGCCGCACCTCGCCGACGGTGCACCCGGCGAGCTGGTTCCCGGGCCGAGCCGGGGTCAGGTCTTCGAGTACGAGCGCGAATTCGGTGTTGTTGGAGTCGATCTCACCGTGAAAGCAGCGCGGGACGCGGACCTGCAGGTTCGGCGCGATCTCCTGATAGAAGCGCACCTCGCGCAGGTAGTTCAGTTCACTCCGGCCAGCCGCACGGCTCTGCTCCTTGTCGGAGGTGACCTTGATGACGAACGACGACGGGGCGGACGTGGGTGCGGCGTAGCTGACCGTCGTCCGGATGCTGTCGGCGACCTGGCCGGTACCGATGGGGCTGGTGGCGACGTCGGTGATCGCCACCGTGCCGTCTTTGGTACCGGTCGTGGTGAGCACGGTGTCGAGCCAGGTGGGACAGATGTCAGAGGCGTGCATCGGACTCCTTCGTTGACGCGCAGACCGACGCCGGGTTCGGCGTCTTAACATGGAGATGGTCGGCGCGGGACCGACCGGCACGATGCCCACGGCGAAGCAAGTCGGGCGATCGCGGCGGGTGCGCCGAATGGAGCGGCCGGCCCCGAGGGGTTGGGCCCTCTCGGGGCCGGCCGAGTCGAATTCCGAGGAGGAACCTCAGAGGAGAGTGACGGTGCCTGCGGTGCCGTCGACCTCGACGGTCGCGCCGTCGGTGATGCGCCGTGTTGCCTCGGTGGCCGACACGACGCACGGGATGCCGAGTTCGCGGCTCACGATCGCGGCATGCGAGAAGGGAGCGCCCACGTCCACGACGACCGCCGCCGCGGTGACGAACAGCGGCGTCCACGACGGATCGGTGATCGGCGCGATGAGAATGTCGCCGGGCTCGAGGGCCGACGGGTCGGCGGCCTCGGTCAGCACCCGCGCCCTTCCGCGCGCGACACCTCCACACGCGGGGACACCGGTGATGGTGTCGCCGGCGGAGGCTGCGGAAACGTTGGACTCCGACCGCAGCGGCCACTCCGAGACCGGCGGCGGGGTGCCGTCGACGACGAACGGCGGGGTGCGGTCGAACAGGTCCAGGTACCCCTTTTCGCGTTCGACGAGGGTGTCGCGGTACGACGCCGGGTCGTCGAGGAAACTCGCCAGCTCGTCGGCGAAGAGCATGAAGATCTGACGTGGCGCGTCAATCGCACCCCGGTCCGCGAAGCGACGGCCGAGTTCCAGTGCGGGCAGGCGCAATTCGTGAATCAGCATCGCCGCTGTCGTGCGACCACGTTCGCGGCCGCGCATCCACAGTGCCGACGCGTTCAGCACTGCCTCGAACTGGCCTGCGGTCTCGGCGTCGCCGGCGAGCATCTCCCGGATCGCCGCCGCGGCGGCGTCACGCTGCGCGGACCGCTGTGCCGACTTGGCCTCTGGCGCTTCCTCATCCGGAACGTCGCGCATCGTCTCGATCGTCGCGAGGGCGAGGTCGGGGTCGACGCCCCATGTGATCGCGCGGATCTCCCACTCAGCAGGTCCACGGAAGTCCCAGTCGGCGAGGAACGCATCCAACTGCGCGGTGAAGGCGCCGACCGCCTGCGACTCCGAGGCCTTGAGCTTGGCGTAGAGCCCCTTGGTGCCGGCATCGAACAGGGCTGCGACATCGGGATGCTGAGCCTGACGGCTCAGTTCCCACATCCGCAGCGAGGGGCCTGCGGAGTCGACGTTGCCCAGGCCGGCCACCAGGGTGAGTGCCTGTTCCGGTTTGCCAACCGCCTCCGCCAGCTGCGCGATGGCACCGAGTCCGACACCGCACTTCAGGCTGGCCTCGATGTGGTGCTTGAAGAGCCGACGAAGCAGGGTCTCGAACGAGTTCATCCGCTCGACGAGTTCGCCGTCCGACAGCTGTGTCAGGTCCGGTCGCGTGCGGCGGATCTCGTCGACCTCGTCGCGATCGACGTCGTATGCGGCCAGGTCGGTCGCGCCGAGCACCTGCTCGTTGAGCCAGGCACCGGCTTTCGCCTCGTACTCGGCGTTCTCGTCGAAGTCGCGCTTCTCGCTCTCGTAACTCGGGATGCCGGGCATGTCCCCGAAGTACTGCAGATCGACGGCCTCGGCGCTCATACCGGGAACGCGCACGCCGAACAGCCGCATCAACGACATGTTGATGTAGAGGTAGCTGCCGAAGGCCGGGAGGATGTTGAAGGCCACTGCGTCGTCGTAGAGGTCGTCGTCCCAGACGCCGCACGCCACGAACGCGTCGCGCCATCCGGGTTCCAGCGTGTGCTGGAACCCGAGGGACGCGTTCAACGGGGTGATCGGGTCCGGGAAGATCTCGCCGACGTTGGCGCGGGAGTACAGGGGGAACAGTTTCGAGGTCTCATTCGAGATCGGCCAGGCGGTCATGTCCGGCGTCCTTCCAGTTGGTCATGAGCGAGCGGCCGAGTCCTCGGCCCGCTTCCGCATCTCGTAACCACAAGTTCGTGGTTAGCGAACGCTGCGTCACATTATTGTGTGACCCCACTCACGTTGTCAACCATTCGAGTCGCGAACACAAGGTTCTGTGCACGTCTTTTACCTCCAGTGCGCGACCGTGGCTGGACATATATGTGATGGGTGAGTCACTATTCATCCAGACGGCGCGGTACCGGACGAGCTGTCGGGAGGAGAGTTCAGATGCGTGTGCTGGTCACCAACGACGACGGCTACGACGCCGATGGGTTGATCGCGGTGGCCACGGCGCTGATCTCCGCCGGACACGACGTAGTCGTCGGCGCGCCGAGCTCCGAGCGGAGCGGTAGCGGGAGTTCCCTGGGCACGATCGAGGACGGCGCACTGATCGCCACGACCGAACACCGCCTCCCCGATCTCGGCGACACCCCGGTCTTCGCTCTCGACTGTCCGCCTGCGTTGACCGCGGTGGCTTTCTGCGCCGGCGCCTTCGGGCCGCCGCCCGAGCTCGTCGTCAGCGGGATCAACGAAGGCCACAACACCGGGCGGTCGATCCTGTTCTCGAGCACGGTGGGCGCCGTGCTGGCCGCGCGAGTGGCGGGCGTCAGCGGCGTCGCGGTCAGTTGCGGGTTCGCCCCACACCACCGCTATGACACCGCGGCAGCGGTGACCGAGCGCGTCGTCGGATGGATGGCCGAAACCCCTGCCGCCCCGATGACGTTGAACGTCAACGTTCCCGACGTCAACTTCACCGCACTGCGCGGCATCCGGGTGTCCGCACTGGCGAGCCGGAGCATGTTCACCTTGCGGCTGTCCCGCACCGAGAGCGGCCTGCTGATCAATCGCGAGGAGCGGCAGAGCGGTTTCCGCGACGGCACCGACAGCGCCGCAGTGGCGGACGGGTATGTCTCGGTGACCGCTCTGCGCGGGGTCGTAGCGGACAACGACTCCCTGGGTGACGCGGAAACCATGCGACAAGCGATGATGCGGGACGACGAGGTCGGGCTCGCGCAACTGCGCTGACCCACCGGCGACAGAAAGCCGACTCACCGCGAAAGACGTTCGAGCCGCCCGGCATCGGATGACGGGCGGCTCTGGCGTCGTGATGTTACGAAGAACCCTGCCAGGCCCTCACTCGTCACCCGCGCCACGCTGGTGACCCGAGGTCAGCAGCAGATCCTGGTGTAGTTCCATCCAGATGTCGTGGTAGCTGTCGTACATCGGGCGCGCGAATGCGGCGGTGTCCCCGCCGTGGACCTTCTCCAGCGCCGCCGACAGCCGACCCCGGTAGCGGCCGAGTCGCGGGATCTCGGCGCCGACCTCGTCGAGCGCCTGCGCGATCCGGTGATGAATCCGGTCCAGATCGGCGATGACGGATGCGTCGTAGTTGGCATCGGCGTGATCGTTGGGGGTCTCGTCCGGGCGGATCTGCCACGAGGCGCACACCTTCTTGAAATCGCCGTTGATCTGCCCGAAGCCCTCGTGAAAGGTGTCCACCGCAGCACGTTCGGATTCGTTCAACGGGAACTCCGCGGACAGGCGCCCGTGCTCGGCCTTCCCGGCCGGGGTGATCATGGTCCCCGAGATCCGGCCGCCCTCGCGACGCATCACGAATCCGGCGTCGGCGAGCTCCCCGACGATTGCGTCGCGCGTGTCCGCGTCGAGCCCGGTCAGCGCGGTCAGGGTGTCGTCGGTCGCGAGCCCCTTCACCTTGAGGGCATGCAGCACGTCGAAGTGGGCGGTGGAGGTCTCGGTCGTCATACTCTTTCTCCTTGCTGTGACGGATCTTCGGACATCGTCGAAGTTTCCGGTGCCGTGGGTGTTTCGGTTCGCGGATCGGCCGCGGCCCCGGGGGAGGCGAACCGATCAACGAGCCGCCTTTTGTCGAGCTTGCCAGTGGGTAGGCGCGGTAAGTCGGTGGTGAACTCGACGGACCGGGGCGCCTTGAAGTGCGCCAGGTGTTCGCGCGCATGGGCGATCAGGTCGTCTTCACTCACCGACGCGCCGGGGCGCACCTCGACGACCGCCTTGACCGACTCGCCGAACTCGGCGTCCGGCACCCCGACCACCGCCACGTCGGCGACCGCCGGGTGCGCCAGCAGTGCCGATTCGATCTCCTCGGGATAGATGTTGACCCCGCCGGAGATGATCATGAAACCTCGGCGGCCGACGAGGTAGAGGAATCCGTCATCGTCGAGATACCCGATGTCGCCCATCTGCTTCAACGCCGGTCGTGAGACCTCGGCCGGCCTGTCGTGGCCGTCGGCGGCCTCGAAACACACCGTGCCCTCGACGCCGGGCCCGACGTCGGCGCCCGTGGAGTCGGTGATGTGCACCCGTGCGGTACCCAACGGCCGACCCACCGACCCCGGATGCGACCGGGCGTCCGTCGGCGAGATGTAGGTGTGCCCGTATCCCTCGGATGCGCCGTAGTACTCGTGGAGAACCGGACCCCACCAGTCGAAGATCGCTTCTTTGACATGCGGCGGACAAGGGGCGCCCGAGGTGAAGGCCACCCGATGCCGCGGGGAGAGTGCGATCGACTCCCGGTCGGGCAGGTTCAACAGGCGGATCAGCATGGTCGGCACCCATTGTGAGTGCGTCACACAGTATTCGGTGATCGCTCGCATCGCCACCGCGGCGTCGAACTTCTCCATGCACACGACGGTGCCGCCGGCCGCCAGCGTGATCAGCTGGAAGGTGAACGGCGCCGCGTGATAGTTCGGGGCGGGCGACAGTAGGACCGAGTCGGCTCCGACGCCGAGCTCGTCGACGAGGCCCGAGTGCCGGCGCGGGGCATCCGCGGGATGCACGCCGAGCAGCGGCTGAGCGAACCGCTTCGGCCGTCCGGTGGTTCCGCCGCTGTAGAGCACCCGCGCGCCGAGCAACTCCCGCTCCAAGGGCTCGGACGACTGGTCGGCGAGCGCGTCGGCCAACGCGACACACCCGTCCGCCGGGCCGTCGGCGCACACGATCACGGTCCGATCCAGGTTCTTGTCGCCGACCGCGGCAACGACCTGCGCCGCGAGCGCCGTGCTGGTGACGATGGCAGCCGGGCGGTCCTCCCGGATGAGGGCGGCAAGCTCGGCCGGCTTGAGATGCCAGTTCACCGGCGTCACGTACAGACCGCTGCGCATCCCGGCAGCGACTGCCACGGGCCAGGCCAGACTGTTCTCCAGGACAAGCACGACCGAGTCGCCCGGACGAACGCCGCGCGACCACCAGAATCGAGCGAGTCGGTTCGATCGGCGATCGAGTTCGGCGTAGGTGATGCGCTCCCCCGACCCCGCCATGACATAGGCGACGGCATCGGGGTACGCACGCGCAGTGGACGGTGGGTACACATCACTCCTGTTTGCGAATTAATAGTCGCATTGCCTTCTCGGGCCGCAACCGCCAGTTGCTGCAGCTAGGCAATCTTCGACTTTTGTATTGTTGTGGTTCACAACACACCATAGACTATGGTTTAGTGAAAGTGCAGTCACAAACGAGAGTCCATTGGAGAAGACATGACCATCGCTGACGACATCGACCTGATGGATCTCCGCCCGTTCGCGGCCGGTGTCGATCATGACGTGTTCGCGCGGCTGCGTACCCAGGACCCGTTGCACTGGAACACCGAACCCGACGGGCCGGGGTTCTGGTCGGTGACCCGCTACGAGGACGTCAAGGCCGTGGCCTCCAACGCCGAGGACTTCACCGTCACACAGGGCACGCAGATCGCCAGCCGACGCGCTGAGGGCGAGGGCGCTCGCAGCATCCACCACGTCGATCCGCCCGAGCACGGCAAACTGCGCGGGATCGTCACCCCGCACGTGCGGCCGGTCAAGCTCAAGTCGCTCGAAGGCGACATCGTCGCAGTCATCGACGAGCTGCTCGACGCTCACACCGGCGCAGGCGGCATCGACTTCGTCGCGTCCATAGCCGCGCAGCTCCCGTTGGTGATGATCGGGCGGCTGCTCGGCGCACCGCTCGAGGACTGCCCCAATCTGCTGCGATGGACCAACCAGATGGCCAGTGAGGACCCCGACTACTCCGAGGGCCCGGAGACCGCGGTGGCAGCACGGGACGAGGTCTTCGACTATTTCCGCGGACTGGAGAAGCTGCGTCGCGAATGCCCCGCCGACGATCTCATCAGTGTGCTGACCGCGGCCGAGCTCGACGGCGTACCCCTGTCCCGCGGTTACCTCGACGCCTACTATTTGATCCTCATGGTCGCCGGTAACGAAACAACCCGGAACCTGCTGTCCGGCGGCGTCAACGTCCTCGCCGAGAATCCGCAGTGGTGGGAGTTCATGCGCGAGAACCCCGCCAAGATCAGGGTGGTCGTCGAGGAGATGGTCCGCTGGGTCTCGCCGGTGCTGTCGATGCGCCGTACCGCCACCCGCGACATCGAGATGCACGGCAAGACAATCCGCGAGGGGGACAAGGTCGTGATGTGGTTCTGCTCGGCCAACCGCGACGAGCGCACCTTCGACGACCCGGAGACATTCATCGGCAACCGGTTCCCCAACGAGCACCTCGGCTTCGGATGGGGCGCGCACGCCTGCCTCGGCTCCAACCTCGCGCGCCTGGAGGCACGTCTGTTCTTCACCCGCCTCGTAGAGCGCGGACTCGGCATCACCGTCCTCGATGCGCCGAACCGGTTGCAGAGCAACTTCTTCCGTGGCATCAAGACTCTTCCGGTCCGAATCGAGGCCACTCGATGAGCGCGATCGGCGAACTGGCCGGGATCACCGGCCTCGGGACCGGGCCGGCCGCCCTGATCGGAGACCGGGATCTCGCCGACGGCGCCCCGATCCCGGTGATCAACCCGTTCACCGACCAGGAGATCGGTGCGACCCGTGAAGCCGGGAAGGACATCGTCGACGAGGCGGTGGCCGCCGCGGCGGACGCCCTGCCGGCGTGGGCACAGATGCCGCCGGCGCAGCGAGCCGCCGTCCTGCGGGCGACCGCCGATCTCATCGATCGACGCGGCGACCGGATCGCGGCACTGGTGACCGCCGAAATGGGTATGCCCACCACGCTTTCCACCGCGACACAGCAGGCGCTGCCGGCGACGGTGCTGCGGGCGACCGCGGACGCGGCCGAGAGCTTCCCCTGGGAGCAGGTCGCCGACGGGGCGATCGTGCGCCGCGTGGCCGGCGGTGTCGTGGCGGCGATCACCCCGTGGAACATGCCGGTGCATCAGATCATCGCGAAGGTCGCGGCCGCACTCGCCGCGGGCTGCACCGTCGTTCTCAAACCCGCCGAGGCAACCCCTTTCGACGCCGCCCTCGTCCGCGGGTGCTTCATCGACGCGGGCCTCCCCGCGGGTGCCTTCGCCATCGTCAACGGCACCGGACCGGTCACCGGTCAGGCTCTCGCAGCGCACCCGGGCATCGCCCACGTGTCGTTCACCGGCAGCGTCCGCGGGGGAAAGGCGGTCGCCGCGGCGGCCGCGGAGTCGCTGGCACGCACCACACTCGAACTCGGCGGCAAGTCGCCCGCCGTCGTCCTACCCGATGCCGACCTCGACGCCGTGGTGCCGCGCATCCTGGCGTCCGGGTTGGTCAATTCCGGCCAGGCGTGCAACGCCACCAGTAGGCTCGTGGTGCCCGCCGCACACGCCGACCGCATCGAGCCCCTGATCGACGCCGCACTCGGACGATTCGTGTTCGGCGACCCGACCGCGCTGGACACCACTCACGGTCCGCTCGCCTCCGCGGCGCACGCGCGACGAGTTCTCGACCGCATCGATGAGGCACGCCGGGTCGGCGCCCGGGTGATCGCCGGTACCGGACAGCGTCTCGGCATCGGCGACTCCCGTTCGTTCGTCTCCCCCATCGTCTTCGGCGATCTCGACCCCACCGCCGCCGCGGTCCGCGAGGAGATCTTCGGCCCCGTACTGGTGGTGCAGTACTACCGCGACGTCACCGAGGCGATCACGCTGGCCAACGACAGCCAGTACGGCCTGTCGGCCGAGGTGTGGTCCGCCGACCGAGATCATGCCCTGGAAGTCGCAACCCAGTTGGAAGTCGGCCAGGTCAAGGTCAACGGTGTACGCACCCGCGAACGGCCGGCCGTGCCCTTCGGGGGACTCAGAAACTCGGGCTACGGACGTGAGCTGGGCAGTGCGGGCATCGCCGAGTTCACCGAGATCCAGGCGGTGATGGCATGACACGTCCGACACCCGCCGCACGCACCGTGGCCGTCACCGGAGCCGCCTCGGGCATCGGCCTCGCGCTGGTACAACGACTTCTCGATCGGGCACCCGGCACGCGAGTAGTCGCCATCGACATCGCCCGCTGCCCGGACGACCGCGCCCACTCGGTTCTCACAGACCTGTCCGACTTGGAAGCGGTTGCAGCACTTGAGCTGCCCGACCACATCGACGCGCTGGCCAATGTCGCCGGGGTCCCCGGCACCGCCCCGGCGGAGACGGTCCTGGCGGTCAACACCCTGGGTCTGCGGGCCCTGACGTTCCGTGCACTCGAGCGGATGTCCGCGGGCGGCGCCGTCGTCAACGTCGCCTCGATCGCGGCGCACCGGAACACGCTCGCACACGACGACATCGTCGGCCTGCTCGCCGTACGGGATCGAGAAGAACTGCGTGCCTGGCTGTCCCGGGTGCAGATCGACGGCCCCGCGGCCTACGACACCTCCAAGCGCGCGGTCGTCGACTGGACGGTCGCACTGTCGGCGTCGTTGCAGTCCCGAGGGATTCGGGCACTGTCGGTCAGTCCCGGCCCGACCGACACCCCAATCCTGTCGGATTTCGAACAGTCGATGGGCGCGGAGGCCATCGCGCGATCGGCGTCGATGGTCGGCCGTCACGGCACGGCGGCCGAGTCGGCGTCGGTGATTGACTTCCTGCTCAGCCCGGATGCCGCCTGGGTCAACGGCATCGACGTGCCCGTCGAGGGCGGTCTCACCGCACTGCGCGCCGCAGCCATCCCCCTTCCCCTCTCTCGACCCCGCGCCCGGGTCGACATCGCCGAGTGAAAGGCCCACTGATGACCACACCCGCTGTCCTCGCACTGGACGGAACCGCGCCGGCCGATCGAGAGCTGCTCGGCGGCAAGGCCTACAGCGTGAACCGCATGCGGTCGCTGGGATTGCCGGTCCCGCCGGCCTTCGCCATCACCACGCCCGTCTGCGCCCAGTTCACCGAAGGAGGCGGTCAGCTTCCCATTCACGTCTGGGAGGGGGTACTCGGCCAGCTCCGCGTCTTGGAGCAGCAGACCGGAAAGCTATTCGGCGCCGGTCCGTTTCCGTTGCTCGTATCGGTGCGCTCGGGCGCTGCCCAGAGCATGCCCGGCATGATGGACACCGTGCTCAACCTCGGTCTCACCCGCGAGCTGACCGCCCAGCTCGCCGAGGCGACCGGCGACCCCGACTGGGCGCTCGACACCTGGGAGCGGTTCTGCGCCGGGTACGGCGAGATCGTGCTCGGCGACGCCACCGCGGCACCACCCGCCGATCCGTATGACCAGCTGCGCGAGGCGATCGGTGCCGTGTTCGGTTCGTGGAGCAACGAACGCGTCGCCGCCTACCGGCGTCACCACGGACTGGGTGAGGGTGGCGGCACCGCGGTGACCGTCCAGGCCATGGTGTTCGGCAACCGTGACGATCAGTCCGGGACCGGCGTGGTGTTCAGCCGCGACCCGGCCACCGGCGCACCCGAGCTGTTCGGCGAATGGCTCGCCCGGGCACAGGGCGAAGACGTCGTCTCCGGCGAGCGGACACCCGAGAGCATCGACTCCTTCCGGACCCACTCGCCCCACCTGCACGCCGAACTCGCCACCATCGCGAAAACGCTCGAGAACGAACACCGCGATCTCGTCGACATCGAGTTCACGGTCGAGAGCGGCACGTTGTACATGCTGCAGTGCCGCTCGGGAAAGCGCTCCGCGCGTGCCGCGGTCCGCATCGCCGTCGACCTCGTCCGCGAGGGACTCATCAGCCGGGACGACGCCATCGGGCGTATCAGCGCCGAGCAGGCGAAGTCGTTGTCGCAGAACAACTCGGCGGACATCTCCGCCGACGTGCTCGCCACCGGCACGGGCGCCGGGCCCGGCGCCGCGGTCGGTGTCGTGTACACCGACACCGACGACGCGTGTGCCGCCGCGACCCGCGGCGAGCGCGTCGTCCTCGTCCGTCCCTCCACGTCGCCGGCCGATGTGCCCGCGATGTTCGACTCCGTGGCGGTAGTCACCGAGGTCGGCGGCACCACGTCGCACGCAGCCCTGGTCTGCCGCGAGATCGGAGTGCCGTGCGTGGTCGGGTGCGGCACCGGGCTGACCGGCACCCTCGCCGGGCAGACTGTCACCGTCGACGGGTCGACCGGAAAGATCTACGCCGGTGACGCTCTCGGTGCCGAGCAGTCCGTCGACGAGCACGTCGAGGAGCTGCTGTCGTATCTGCCCGAGGCGCTCCCGGCCGAGCATCCACTGGCCCAGCTGATGACCGCACGATCTCTGCAGGGGGCCTGATGAGCACCGACACCGGACCGGACGCACACACGCACGACGGGATCGACGCGGCCTACTCGGCAGCCGGTTTGCTCGACCACGCCGCGGCCCCGACCAAACGCGCGAACAAGCGCGGTGAGCAGACGCGCGACAAACTGGTCAAGGCAGCCACCGAGTGCTTCACCGAGTACGGATACACCCGCACCCGGATCTCCGACATCACGCACCGCGCCGAGATCTCCCAGGGCAACTTCTATCGTCATTTCGTCAGCCTCGACGACATCTTCCTCGCCGCGCTCCGACCGTCCCTGCTGGAACTGGCGAACGCACGACTGCGTCCCGATCGCGCCCAGGGCGAATTGCAGTCGCTGATCGAGGTCAACACCACCTATCTGCAGGCCTATGCCCGCAGCCGACACATGCTGCGACTGCTCCGTGAGGCGGCGGCGGCCAGCGAGAACCGGGGATTCCAGCAGCTCTGGCTCAATCTGCGGGGCGACTTCGTGCGGCGCACCGAACGCTGGCTCGACCGGCTCGTCGCCAACGGCACCATCGAGGCCTGCGACACCGAGCTGCTCGCCGAGACCCTGGGTTGCGCCACCGAACAGATGGCCTACATCCACGTCGGCCTGCCGGCCAGCACACCGCGACGCGAACGCCTCGAGGCACTCGGCACCGCGCTCGGCGAACTCTGGTACCGCGTTCTCCCGCTCACCTCCAGGACCACGGCATGACCCGCTCCGTCACCTCGACCGTCGAGCGCACCCTCGGGGTCGACGTGACCGTCACCGCGGTGCGCGACGAGACGTCGGAGGCACGCACGATCGTGCTGGACTTCCCCGCGGGCACCGACTATCGGCCCGGACAGTTCGTCACCGTGCGCATCCCGAGCGAGCGCACCGGCTCCGTTGCGCGCAGCTATTCGCTGTCGACCGCGCCGGGGGTGGACGCCGCCCCGGCGATCACCGTCAAGCGAACCCCAGACGGCTACGGATCGAACTGGTTGTGCGACAACGCCGAACCCGGCCTGACCCTGCACGTCATCCCGCCATCGGGGGTTTTCACGCCGCACTCCTGGGCGCACCCGTTGTACCTGTTCGCGGCCGGCAGCGGCGTGACGCCGGTGATGTCGATCCTGCGCTCGGCCCTCGAATCCCACGACACGACGGTGACCCTGTTCTACGCCAACCGCGACCGCGAGTCGACGATCTTCGCCGAGGCGATCGACGGGCTGGCCGAGCGTCATCCCGGGCGGTTGAGGGTGCATCACTGGCTGGAGGCCGACCGGGGGTTACCCACCACGGACGCGATCGGCGACGTGGTCGCCGGCGTCGGTGACTGCGAGGCCTTCATCTGCGGTCCGGCGCCGTTCATGGACCTCGTCGAGCACACCCTCGGCGAGCGTGGACTGCAGCACGAGGCGATTCATGTCGAGAGGTACGTGTCGTTGACCGGCGACCCGTTCACCCTCACGACACACGACGACGAGCCCGACGCCCACGAGGTCACCGTGCACATCGACGGTGACGTCCGCGCGGTCCGCTGCGGTTCGGACACCGTGCTGCTCGACGCACTGCTCGCCGCCGACGTCGACGCGCCGTACTCCTGCCGGGAAGGTGACTGCGGGTCGTGTGTGGCCCGCCTGACCGCAGGCGACGTCGACCACGGCAACGGCATCGCGTTGGAACCCGAGGACATCGACGAGGGCTACCTGCTGACGTGTCAGGCGACCCCGAAGGGCCCAGTCACCATCGAGTTCGACTGATCAGATCCCGAGATCCGGCGCCTGCGAGTACTCCCCGT
>ERZ501064.245-NODE-245-length-14480-cov-7.467660_pt1 | contig 14480 bp, 11 predicted proteins | sample MGYA00510851_ERZ501064 | MGnify/ENA primary metagenome ERZ501064 (study PRJEB25958, sample SAMN03398529) | human skin metagenome | study: EMG produced TPA metagenomics assembly of the Human Skin Microbiome Metagenome (human skin metagenome) data set. | reverse complement strand
CGCGACCGAACGCCGACGCCCACACATGGGGAGCCCGCAGCAGCAGCGTCACAGCCCCCGCGCCCGCCAGTGCCATCACATCGGCGCCCAGGACAATGCCACCAACACGCCGGTCGGCCGCCTCGTCGATGGTCGCCGACCCCAGACCACGAACCCGGAACCGATCAGCCCACCGCAGCCCCACCGACAACGCCAAGCTCACTGCGAAGACAATGACCGCGCCGGTCGTGTAATCGTGGTCAGGACCCTGCGCGGCATTGCCGACCACGGGCAGCGCGAGCACACAAATCGCCGCGGGAACCACCAGCGCCGCCTGCATCGACCACCGCAGCGACACCGAACCGATCAGCACCACGACACCCGCAGCCACCACCACCAGCCACGCCAGCGCCGGCAAACTCACACTGAACGCGTAACCGACTTTGCCGCTCGAGACCATCGTGCCCACAGACACACCGGTGGTGTCTGCGGCCGCGGTGAAAGCCATGAAGAGCGCAACGACCACAGAGCACCCCGCGGCGCGACGGACGCGGCGAAACACTGGATAGACCGCAGCGTCGATGAAGCCTTGCGAGTCAGGGACGGCCGTGAGCACCATCGAGACCAGTCCCCCAAGCATCACCGCAGCCAACGCAAAGCCAGCGAAGTTGCCGACCACATCGGCGACAGCTGTGCCCGCCCCAGGATATGGATCTGCGCTTTCGACGTAGCGACTGGCGCCGGAGATCCAGGCGTAGATCACCAGCGCCACAATTAGCCCACCGACCAGCAGTGCAGCCATCAACCGGGGTACGGCTACGCCGTGCGGAGTTGACGGTGCGGTCGCCTCCGTCGACGGCTTCATATCACCCACCACCTACATGCTACTACTGCGCATAGTAATTACGGCGCACGGACTGAAGAACTGGTAGTCGCGGCTGATTCTCGGCTTGCTTGCCACCGCCTCGGTTCGCCGCGGGGCCGCGTCCGCGCGGGCCCTATCCAATCTTTCGCAGGATCGGTTCGGGCGCCCACTCCTCATCCCCGGTCTTTCCGCTCCCCCGGGTGCGCCGTGACGCTGGTCCGCCTTCGAGATCGGTGTCGGATCAGCGTCGAACGTTGATTACCCTAGGGGGGTATGGTACCAAGGTGGGAGTGGCTCAGTTGTCACTGCCGCGGGTGGGGTCGGGATACGGCCGTCCGGGGTATCGCCAGAAGGGAAGGGCAGCATCGCTATGAGTACGTCTACCGTCACTGTCACCGGGATGACCTGCGGACATTGCGCCTCGTCGGTACGCGAACAGATCAGCACCCTCGACGGTGTCACCAATGTCGCCGTGGACGTGGCTAGCGGCCAGGTCACCATCGACAGCTCCGCTCCGCTGGAGCGTGACGCTATCCGCAGCGCAGTGCAAGAAGCCGGTTATCAACTCGCTGAGTGAGGTCGCGGGCCGGGCCGCCCCGGTGGTGGCCCGGCTCTCCTCGGCAGCGCAGCGTCGCTGGGCGATCTCCTGACAGACAGGAACATGACAATGAACGTCCCTTCTAAGCTGGGCCTTTTCGCTGGTGCGCTGGCGGTGGTCTTCGTGGCCGCCTACACTGTGGCAGCCGCGGTGGCCCCGGACCGGTCAGGCGCTGCTGGGTCGGACTCACCGGCGCACGCCGGACACCAGAGCGCACCGGCTTCGTCTGCCGCCGCGGCGCCGGGTGTGCGCGGGGTCACCGTCGGGTCGGGGGGTTATCTGCTGTCTGGACTCGCAGCGCCCGCGCAGGCCGGCCAGGCGGGCGTGTTGACGTTTTCGATCACCGACTCCGCCGGTTCGGCGGTCACCGACTACATGGTGGAACACGACAAACAACTGCACTTGATCGTGGTCCGGTCTGACGGCACCGCATTCCGCCACGTGCACCCCACGGTGGATGCTGCTGGGCGGTGGTCGATTCCATGGCAGTGGCAGACGGCCGGCACCTACCGGGTGTATGCCGATTTCGTTCCGGCAGCGACCGGTGAAACCTTAACGCTGACACGCACTCTCGAGGTGGGTGGAGACTATCAACCCCGCCCTCCAGCCGGTGAGTCGCGGCGGTCGGAGGTGGCCGGGTTCCAGGTCGAGCTGACCGGTGAGCTGCACGCCGGCACCGACTCAGAGCTGACTGCGACCGTGAGTCGCAACGGTCAGCCGGTCACCACCTTGCAGCCGTATCTGGGTGCCTTCGGGCATCTGGTGGCGTTGCGCGATGGCGACCTGGCCTACCTGCACGTGCATCCCGAAGGCTCGACACCCACGCCAGGGCAGTTGTCCGGGCCGCAGGTGAGGTTCGCGACGAACGCACCGACACCGGGCCGCTACCTGCTCTATCTCGACTTCCAGGTCGACGGACAGGTACACACCGCGACATTCGTCGTCGACACCGCTGCAGAGCGTGGTCGAGCAAGCGCGACATCCTCGTCGTCTCCGGCGTCGGTCCCGCCTGAGCACGCCGGGCACTGACCGCCCGTCATCCATCCCGCCGGCTCAACCCACGTCTTGGAGTCCTCATGACCACCACTTCCCCGTCCCGCTCGACCGGGTCTGACATCGAACTCGCCGTCAGCGGAATGACGTGCGCGTCGTGCGCGATGCGTATCGAGCGCAAACTCAACAAGCTCGACGGTGTCAGTGCCACAGTCAATTACGCCACCGAGAAGGCGCGTATCACCACCTCGGGTGATCTGGATCCGCAGCTGCTGATTACCGAGATCGAGAACGCCGGTTATCAGGCCACGCTTCCGCCGTCGGCGCAGACCGGTGACGATGCGAGCGCGGCGGCGACCGGTGAGGCCGCCGGGGACCTCGAGCTGCAGGCATTACGCACTCGTCTGATCGGCGCGGTGGTGTTGTCGGTACCGGTCATCGCGATGGCGATGATCCCGGCGCTGCAGTTCACCTATTGGCAGTGGGCCTCGTTGACCCTGGCCGCCCCGGTCATCGTGTGGGCGGCGTGGCCGTTTCACCGCGCGGCCTGGGTGAACCTGCGTCACGGCACCGCCACCATGGACACCCTGATCTCGGTGGGTACCGGTGCGGCGTTGCTGTGGTCGTTGTACGCCCTGTTCTTCGGTACCGCCGGCACACCCGGGATGACCCATGGCTTCAGTTTTACCGTGGCGCCCTCCGACGGAGCGGGCAACATCTACCTTGAGGTGGCCGCCGGGGTCACCATGTTCGTACTCGCGGGCCGCTACTTCGAGAAACGCTCCAAACGGCAGGCCGGTGCAGCGCTGCGGGCGCTGCTGGAACTCGGCGCCAAAGAGGTCGCCGTCATCAAAGACGGCCACGAACAACGGATCCCGATCAACAAGTTGTCGGTCGGCGAGGAGTTCATCGTGCGGCCGGGAGAGAAGATCGCCACCGACGGTGAGATCGTGTCGGGCACCTCGGCGATCGACGCCAGCATGCTCACCGGCGAATCGCTGCCGGTCGAAGTCGGTCCGGGCGATACCGTCACCGGGGCAACGGTCAACGCCGGCGGGCGGCTGCGCATACGCGCCACCCGCATCGGTGCCGATACCCAGCTAGCCCAGATGGCCACCCTGGTTGAACACGCCCAGTCCGGCAAGGCCCACGCCCAGCGGCTGGCCGACCGCATCTCGAGCATCTTCGTGCCCGTGGTCATCGCCATCGCTGTCGCGGTCCTGGGCGCCTGGATCGGGGCGGGTTATCCAATCGAGGCAGCGTTCACTGCTGCGGTGGCCGTGCTGATCATCGCCTGCCCCTGCGCGCTGGGATTGGCCACTCCGACCGCCCTGCTGGTCGGTACCGGACGGGGAGCCCAGCTCGGCATCCTCATCAAGGGGCCGGAAGTCTTGGAGACCACCCGCACGATCGACACCGTGGTCCTGGACAAGACCGGCACCGTCACGACCGGTCAGATGACGTTGCTGCACGTGCACACCGATGCCAGCACCTCCGACCGCGAAGTACTCGCCCTCGCCGGTGCGCTCGAAGACGCCTCCGAGCATCCCATCGCCACTGCCATCGCCGGCGCGGCACGCGCCGAGCTCGGCGCCCTGGCCGAGGTCGAGGAATTCACCAACATCGAAGGTATGGGAGTGCAGGGCACCGTCGAGGGCCACGCAGTCCTCGTCGGACGCGACAGCCTGCTCACCGACTGGGGCCTGTCGCTGGACGATCCCGATCTGACAGCTGCCCGCGAGTCCGCCGAAGCTGCAGGACAAACCGCAGTGATGGTGGCCTGGGACGGCCAGATCCGTGCGGTGCTGGTCGTCGCCGACGCCATCAAACCCACCAGCGCCGCAGCCGTCGCCCGACTGCAGGCCATGGGGTTGACTCCGGTCCTACTCACCGGTGACAACCAGAAGGCCGCCGAACACGTCGCACGCGAGGTCGGCATCTCCACCGTGATCGCCGAAGTCCTACCCGCCGACAAAGTCCAGGCCGTCACCGCACTGCAGAACGACGGCAAAGTCGTGGCCATGGTCGGCGACGGGGTCAACGACGCCGCAGCGCTGGCCTCGGCCGACCTCGGCCTGGCCATGGGCACCGGCACCGACGTGGCCATGCAAGCCGCCGACATCACCCTGGTCCGTGGCGACCTCAACGCCGCCGCGGACGCGATCGCCCTGGCCCGCAAGACGCTGGCGACGATCAAGACCAACCTGTTCTGGGCCTTCGCCTACAACGTCGCCGCCATCCCCCTCGCCGCACTCGGGTTGCTCAACCCCATGCTCGCCGGCGCCGCGATGGCTTTCTCCAGCGTGTTCGTCGTCAGCAACAGCCTGCGGCTTCGTGCCTTCACCGCACGCACCACACCCGGTGACGAGAACCGCCCCTTCCACACACCCTCGACACATACCCCCCAGGGGTATAAGGTGGCGTCATGAACGAGCACACCTCTGCTGAACACGCCGGTCACACGGCCGCCGATCAGCACCACCACGGCCAGGTTGAGCACCACGAGGCGGTGCTCGATCACACCGGACACCACCACCCCGATTCCTCTGCCGGACAACGCCATAACGGTTCCGGCGACCACGCCGGCCACGACAGTCACAGTGGTCACGGCGGTCACGGGCACGGCGGGCATGGTGACCATGTGGGCCAGTTCCGGCAGTTGTTCTGGATCATGCTCGTCCTCGCGGTGCCGGTCGTCGCGTTCTCACCGATGTTTGCCATGCTCATCGGCTATCAGCTGCCCGATACCGTCGTGGTGCAATGGATTTCCCCGGTACTGGGCACGGTGATGTTCGCCTGGGGCGGGCGTCCGTTCCTGTCGGGGGCCGTGAGCGAGGTGCGCTCGCGCACACCGGGCATGATGTTGCTGATCGCTCTGGCGATCACGGTGGCCTTCGTCGCCTCGTGGGGAGCCAGTCTCGAGGTTGTGCACCATGAACTGGACTTCTGGTGGGAACTGGCCCTGCTGATTGTCATCATGCTGCTGGGGCATTGGATCGAGATGCGGTCGCTGGCCCAGACGACCTCGGCGCTGGACTCGTTGGCGGCACTGCTGCCTGATGAGGCCGAACGCGTCGACGGTGAACAGATCAGCATTGTGGCCCCGGCGCAGTTGCAGGTCGGGGATGTGGTGATCGTGCGCCCTGGTGCCAGCGTTCCCGCCGACGGCCGCGTCATCGACGGAACCGCCGAGGTCGACGAATCGATGGTGACCGGTGAATCGCGCACCGTCCGCCGTGGCGTAGGTGATCCGGTCGTCGCCGGAACGGTGGCCACCGATTCCGGTCTACGCGTGCAAGTCACCGCGACCGGTGAGAACACTGCGTTGGCCGGTATCCAGCGGCTGGTCACCGACGCCCAGAATTCGTCGTCACGTGCGCAACGCCTCGCCGATTCCGCGGCCGCGCTGCTGTTTTGGTTCGCACTGACCGCTGCGGTTATCACCGCGATCGTGTGGACGGTGATCGGTCAACCCGATGACGCGGTCATCCGCACGATCACCGTGCTGGTCATCGCCTGCCCGCACGCGCTCGGCCTGGCTATACCGCTGGTGGTCGCCATCGCCACCGAACGCGCTGCCCGCGGGGGGGTGTTGATCAAAGACCGCCTCGCCCTGGAAGCTATGCGCACCGTGGACGCAGTGCTGTTCGACAAGACCGGAACCCTCACCAAGGGGGAACCGACTGTGATCGCCGTCGAGCCCGCCCCTGGTAGCGACGCCGAGGACGTGCTGGCCGCCGCTGCCGCCGCCGAAGCGGACAGCGAACACCCCCTGGCCCGGGCGATTGTCGCCGCCGCCCGAGACCGGGCCCTGCAGATCCCCTCGGCCACCGAGTTCACCTCCTCACCCGCGGTCGGGGTCAGCGCCCATGTCGAAGGGACGGTCGTGCGGGTCGGCGGGCCGCGCATGCTCGAGGAGCACCGCCGGCACGAACTCGCCATCGCCGAGCAGTGGCGCGCCGACGGGGCCATCATCTTGCACGTCGTGCGTGACGACGAGGTCGTCGGCGCGATCAAACTCGCCGACGAAGTACGTGCGGAGTCCCGCCAAGCCGTCGACGCCCTGCACCATGTGGGGGTGGCGGTAGTGATGATCACCGGTGATGCCGAAGCGGTCGCGCACAGCGTCGCCGCAGAGCTCGGTATCGACCGGGTCTTTGCCGGGGTGCGCCCTGAGGACAAAGCCGACAAGGTCGCCGAGTTGCAGCGCGAGGGCCGCAAAGTCGCCATGGTCGGCGACGGCGTCAACGATGCCCCCGCACTCGCTCAAGCCGACGTCGGCATCGCCATCGGCGCGGGCACCGACGTCGCGATCGCCTCGGCCGGAGTCATCCTCGCCAGCGATGACCCGCGTTCGGTGCTCTCGGTGATCGAACTGTCCAAGGCCAGCTACCGCAAGATGAAGCAAAACCTGTGGTGGGCAGCGGGATACAACCTGATCTCGGTGCCACTGGCTGCCGGGATCCTCGCCCCGATCGGATTCGTGCTGCCCATGTCGGTCGGTGCCATCCTGATGTCGGCGTCCACGGTGGTCGTGGCTCTCAACGCCCAACTCCTGCGCCGCCTGGACCTACGCCCGCAGACCAGCACCACCCACGCGCTGCACGACACCCGCACCACAGCCAGCACCGGGTAAGGAAACAGACCCTTGAAAAGGAGATGATTGTCCGATGACGACATCGTCCGCACCGGAGAACGAGTGCGCACATACCGCGCACGGCTACATCAGTGACAAAAGCCGCTACCTCGCGCGACTCAAACGCATCGAGGGCCAAGCCCGCGGAATCCACCGCATGGTCGATGAAGAGCAATACTGCATCGACATCCTCACCCAGATATCGGCGCTGACCAAGGCGCTCGAAGGTGTCGCGCTCGGCCTGCTCGACGACCACCTCAAACACTGCGTCCTCGACGCCGCCCAGGCCGGCGGCGCCACCGCCGAGGACAAGATCGCCGAAGCCTCCGCCGCCATCGCCCGACTCGTCCGTTCCTGATCCCCACCCGCACAACCGATCACGCCCGACCCTCGGCGCGGACGCATCCGCTCACGTCCGTGGCTGTCGCACCCACTGCGGCACCACCGGCCCGCCCGGGGCCGGGCGTTCGGCCTCGGCATCAACGGCCAGCACCACCCCACGCTCGGCCAGCCACTGTGCGGGATCGACATTCACCCCGGCGGGATCGAGAACCTCGAAATGCAGGTGCGGGCCGGTCGACACACCGCGGTTGCCCACCGTGGCCACGATCTGGCCCATCCGGACCCGAGTGCCCTGCTCGAGCAGATTCTCATCGTTGTGGCCGTAGGTGGTGATCGTGCCGTCATCGTGGCGGATCCGCATCCACAAGCCGAAGCCTTGCGCTGGGCCGGCGGTGATGATCTCCCCATCGGCCACCGCGACAATCGGAGCACCCAGATCGTTGCCGATGTCGATGCCCTGATGGCCGCGCCCATCCCCGAACGTCGAGGTGATCGAGCCGGCAGTAGGCGCCACCGCACCCCCGCTCCCCGGCACCGCAGCACCCGGAGCCCCCGGTTGTGGTTGCGGCCCATGCGGGACGCTGGGATCGTGCGGCACCAACGCCGCCACCAACGTTGCCACCAGACGAGCCAGCGGCAACGCATCGATGATGCGAAAGCCACTGAGCGGATCGACAGTCGAACCAAACGCGCCGAAACACTCCAACGCGGCCACACTGCCGCTGTCGCTGCTCCCGGACTGCGCATGATCACGTAAACACGACGACGCATGCTTGATCGGCTCACCCAAGCTCGCTGCCGCCGCACCGCCCAGCGCCGCCTTGACCGTGTCCTGCACGAGAACCACCAACTCCCGGGCGACATGGTCATCGGGTGCGGCCGCCGCGGGCAGCACCGGCGCCCACGCCACACCCACTGCCGTCGCCACCGCGACCACCATGAGCATCCACCGCCCGTTCACTGCGCCCGCGAACGAAGCCACCACCATGTGCATACCGTCGAACCCTTCTGACGTCGACGTCGACCACCACTCGGGCGGATCGATGCCGAAAGTCCACGCCGAGAGAGCGACGCCCAGCATCACACCACTCACACCACTAGTCCCACCAGTCACACAGGTTTCCACGACTTCAGCCGTGATTTTCGTCGCGAGACATGCTTCTCGCAGGTCAGTAGGGAAGAGGCGAGGGCCCGAACCGCACCGAACTACTATCGTGGCTAGTAGAATTGTTATCGAAGCGCCACCTTTGTGTGGCGTCTGAAACAAGGAGGACTGATGTCGACAAAGCGCGCGCGGATCATGATCGGGGCATCAGCGGCGGGCCTGCTGGTGTTGGCAGGCTGTTCCGACACCGAGGGGCAAGACCACTCCTCGATGACGGAAATGGTCACCACCACCTCGATAGCGGCACCATCGTCTGCGGCCGACATGGGTGAACACAACGCGGCCGACATGACCTTCGCCCAGGAGATGATTTCCCATCACGCACAAGCGATCACGATGAGCAACATCCTGCTCGATAAGAGCGACATCAGTCCCGAGGTCGTCCGACTGGCCCAGAAGATTAAAGCCGCCCAGCAGCCCGAGATCGACCAGATGAAGTCCTGGGTGACCACGTGGGGGGCTTCAATGAGCTCGAGCTCGCAGGGCCACGACATGGGTCAGATGAGTGCCGGGGAATCGATGTCGCCGTCAATGGGCGGTCACGACATGCCCGGAATGATGACCGAACAACAGTTCCAACAGCTGCGCGAGGCCCAGGGAACCGCGGCGGCTCGCCTCTACCTCACACAGATGATCGAGCACCACCGCGGCGCCGTCGCCATGGCCAAGACCGAGATCCAGGACGGGAAGAACCCCGAAGCCATCGCACTGGCGCGAAAGATCATCTCCGACCAGGAATCAGAGATCGCCGAGATGCAGCGACTGCTAGCCGGCCTGTAAGTGGCCCAGCCGCACCCGCCCGACGGCCTCGAGCAGATGACACGCTCGCTATCACCATCACAGCAGGCAAGCTACCGCCACCAGCGCCGACACGGCGCCGGTGGCGGTGACGACGGTAGGTAGGACAACAACCCCTGCAACCGTGGCAGCGGCCATTGCGTGGTGACCACGTGACACACATCGCCGACCGTCATAGAGCCGGTGCAAACGCGGCGTCACACTCGCAGAATCACTGATCGACAACGCCCCCGCCGGAAAATCCGACGACCCGGCCGATCGGGCCAGCGTTCCCAACGCCGAGCACACAGTCCGGGTGCCGACCTGTTCGGCCGCCCGTGCATCAGCGGCCTGCTCGACGAGTGTCGCCACCTCATCAGCACCGCGAGCGAACAGCGGAATGAACGGCAACGCTCGGCCCAGAACCCCAGCGAGCAACACGATCGCGTGATGCCGCTGGCGTCGGTGTGCGCGTTCGTGAGCCATCACAGCATTCAGTTCAGCGCCGGTCAGAACGTCCTGCAAACCCGTCGTCGCAGCGATCCCCGCGTTGCGGCCCGGCAAACAGAATGCCATCGGCCGCTGATCTCTGAGCCACCACACATCAGGAAACCGATCACAACGTTGGCCAACCAGACGTAACGATTGCAGATAGTGATCGCGTGCCCGGCGCATTGCGACCGCAGCACGTGCCACCAGGGCCACCACCCAAACGACCGCCGCCACCGTGCTGGCCAGCACCGCTACCCCAGCCACGGTCTCCACCTGGGCCGGCGCGCCGTGAGACAACACACGCAGGCAGGAGGCCACCGCTGACAACTTATGCACGCCGAAGTGGTTCGGCACCACCAGCACCGACACCGCAGCGACCCATAACGCCGTGAACATCGCCTGGGCGGCCGGCCACGCCACCAACACCCACCGAGCGTCGATGCGTGGCTGGATACGCACCATCCACCGCGGCCACCACCAACCCAGCAGAGCCGCTGCAGCCACCAGCACCACCGCCATGCTCATCAGCGCCAACCCATCTCGCGCCAGGCGCCGACGGTGTTCAACTCGCTGGGACCGTTCTCCATCAATCCTTCTTCCCTCGCCACACGGCACTGCACCCAAGTATGACCGGAACACACGCCTGCATGCCCCAAGAAACTCGGCACCGCAACCCCTAGAACGCTCCCTACTAACGGAGATAGTATTTAGAGTCGATGTGGACAGGGGTCATAGTGAACCTCGCCGACAAGGGAGCGTTTCGGGTGGTCACAGGTTTCGAGCACGTCGATGATGAGCAGCGGCGGTACCGAAAGGCCATGCGAGAGGTCCGGCGGGCGCCAACACCCCACTCAGCGCACACTTTCTTCGCCGAAGCACATGGCCTCTGCACGACGAACCGCCGACGGCACGTCACCGCTCATCTAGGCATGGCGCGCCAGCTGGCGAAGCTCGGCGACAATCGAGGATCGATACACCACACGGCCGCAGCGATTGGCGTTGCCGCCAGGATTCGAGCCTGCCCTAGGTGACATGGCCGGCCGATCGTGCATGGTGCGTCGCCGACCCGCAATTCGCCACCATCGGTGCCAGTGCCGCCGCAATCGCCGACATCCTTACCGACTCGAGCATCGATACCGTCGACGACGACCCAAGAGTCGATCCCCCGCGCTACCTCTGATGGCGGAGCGGCAGCACAGCGGATCACCAGCTACGACGTCATAAGGTAAATTGTCGGCGAATTGCGTTGTGTAGCAATATCTTCCGTCACCAGTGACGAAAGTGAACGGGAATCACGGGGCCGAACGCCCCGGCTGATGTACATTCGCAACAGCGAACCGGATCACATTGGTGGCTCTTAGAGCGCGCCGATGGTGATGTTGTTCGTTGCACGCCAGCAGCTTTGGCTACTTGTGACTGCGTCTGACCGCAGCTGGCTCGCGCGCCGCGAACATGCTTGCCCAGTTGTCGACTACAGCAAAGATCCGGTTTGCTAATGTGGCGACGCGTTCTTCTGAGTTGCCACACCCAGCCGAAGACCGTTCTCACAGGATCGGAGGGGAGGGCGGTGAGGCCCCCTACTGTGCAGTCCCTCTCCCCTCCGTCCTGGGTCCGAGGCCGCGTGTCACCCCATGCAGGGAAGGTCAGTGCCCGATCTTATGAAGTAGCTGCGAGGCCGGCATTTTCAGAGCTTTGGCGATGCGCGCCAGGGTGATGATGGTTGCTCGCCGCGATCCGTCTTCCACGCCGCGCAGCATGTTGCGCTCGACGCCGGCCTCGAGACCCAGGGCCCGCTGACTGAGGCCCAGTTCCTCGCGGCGGGTCGTGATCGCTTCTCCGAGAGCGCGTAGCAACGCAGGTTCGTCGATGTCGACGGCCATGACGGCTCCTCCTCCCCTGTCGCCCGCCAGGTCGGCGGGCGCACTCGGCGTGGCTGAGCCTACCGGCGAGGTCGCCGCGGGCGGCACTACGACGGCGGTGCGCCCGGTCGGCGCGGGACAGCTGCTCACTGCGCGGGTTTCACGATCGTCAGGGTCAGCTGGTCGTCGTCGATGTGCTCGTCGAACTCCTCGACAGCCAGCCAGTGGTCACAGTAGTACTGGTCGCGGCCGGAATCGTCCATCGCCGCCCACTGCTCAGGCAGCGGGCCGACGTAGCGCTGCACCCGGCGGACCAGATACGACCGCTCGACAACCTCGGTGCGCGCCAGCTCGGGCATCGCTTGCTCGACCAGCCCGACGAGGGCGGCGGCCGCGTCATGTTCAGCGTCGACACTGCCTGCGAGGTCGCAGGCTTGGCGCCACTGCTCGATGCTTGCGGCGATCGCTCGCGCATGACTACTCATCGGTGTTGCCGCGCAGTTGTTTTCGGTGGTCGTTGCCATGTGCTGCTCCTTCTTGCTCCGTGCCTTGATGGTTGCTTATAGGCTACCGCTAATGGTAGTCTATAGGCAACCACTAAGGATGGAATGAGCGAGGAAGCGACGATCATGGGGCACATCATCTCGAAGACAGCGGAACACCGTCCGGCGCTGCGCCGCAGACGATTCCGCCACGACAACCCGACCGCGCTGGACTTGTTCTCGGGATTCGGCGGATTCACCCAGGGCATCGAGGCCGCCGGATTCGACACCATCGTCGGGGCCAACCACAACCGCTACAAGGTCGAGGTGCACGAGGCCAACCACCCGCACGTCGAGCACTGGATCGCTGATCTGATCAACACCGACTCCGACACCTACCACTCGGTGCGCGAACTCCCGGCGGCCGATCTGCTGGTCGCCGGGGTGACCTGCACCAACCATTCCCAGGCCAACACCCAGCGCGCCTACGAACAGGGTCTGACGTTGTTCGACCTCGACGACCCCGAGTTCGAGGAACGCGCCACCCGGTCCGAGCGGGACCGCGCAACGGCCAACTGCGTGCTGCACTACGCCGACCAGCACCATCCCCTGCTGATCCTGGTCGAATGCACCACCGAGTTGCAGTCCTGGGGTCCAGCGGTCCCCGGCCGACGCAAGGTCGGCGACGGCTCGACGTATCGGTGGTGGCTGCGCGAGATCACCAAGCTCGGCTACGAGCACAAGGTGCTCTACCTCAACTCGATGTTCTTCGGCGTCCCCCAGAGCCGGGACCGGCTCTACATCGTGTTCTGGGACCGCGCACTGCCCGCCCCCGACCTCGATCACCGCCCCCAGGCGTGGTGCGGACCCTGCGATGAGGCCGTCGAGGCGATGTGGGCGTGGAAGACCGGCGTGCCCGCCAGCGGATCGGTGCGCTACGGCAAGCAGTACAACTACCGCTGCCCGCGCTGCTTCGGCGAGGTCTCCCCCACCACCACACCGTCGTTGACGGCCCTTGACCTGACCCACCTGGGCACCCGGATCGGCGAGCGGACCAAACCGCTGGCCCCGGCGACCATGGCCCGCGCGGAGCGGTGCCGTCAGAAGTTCGCCGAGTTCCCCGCCGTGCTGATGCCGGCCAAGGCCCAGCGCGGCGTGGAACGCCATCCGCTGCAACCGATGGCCACCCAGACCTCGCAGCAAGAGACCGCGCTGCTCAGTACTGGCGCGATCATGGTCGCCGCCGGAAACACCTTCGAGCGCCCCGGATCGCAGTGCCGGACCCGAACCCTGGGGCAGCCGCTGTGGACCCAGACCGCCACCAACGCCACCGGCCTGCTCACTCCCCCGGTCGCGATGGCCATCAACAACTTCCAGGGCGCACCACGCGGCCTCGATGAGGCGCTGCCCACCCAGGGCGGTTCGGAAACCCTGAGCATCGTGTCCTCCGGTGTGGTGCCCTTCCGCAAACACACCACCCCGACCAGCCACGCCCAGGCCATGCCGACGGTCACCGCCGAACAGACCCCCGGCCTGCTCACCGCGACCGGCGACCCCGCGCTGCTCGCGGGCTGGTTCAAACAGAACGGCAGCACCGGCACCGAAACCGCCGCGCACCCGCTCACCGACCCACTGGGCACCCTGACCAGCCGCGACACCACCGCCCTGCTGGCCACTCACTGGCGCGACGCCCTCGCCGACATCCCGCTGGAAGACTGCTTCTTCCGCATGATGACCCCGCACGAGGTCGGCCGCGGCTGCGGATTCGACCCCGACTTCGGCGACCACAAAGGCACCTTCACCGTCTGGGGCAAAGGCCGCGACCAGATCGACGGCTACGGCAACGCCGTCACCCCACCCGTCCCGCTGTGGATCGGCACCCGCCTACGCGAAGTCCTGCACCCCACCAGCGGATGATGACGTCGACCGCCCCGGCACACCGTGACCACTGTGCCGGGGCATCCGGCCCAGTCCACACGGACGGGCCGCGCTCGGACAGCTCGGAAAGCCTCACCGATCACGCCCGTTGCTATTATTGCTGCATGATTGACGCTGGCCGGTGGGGTGCGATCCGCGACCTGGCGGATCGCCAGTTCGGGCTGTTCACCACCGCCCAGGCCCGCAACCTCGGCGTCGCGCCGTATGTCCTGGCTCGCCTCGCTTCCCGTGAGGCCATCGTCCGGGTACACCACGGTGTCTACGAGGTCCCCGAGTCCTCGGCCTGGACCACGCTCGGTGACTGGGCGGCACAGTGGTTGGCGCTGCACCCCGCCGCTGACATCGAGGACCGCC
>ERZ501064.244-NODE-244-length-14531-cov-6.409989_pt1 | contig 14531 bp, 23 predicted proteins | sample MGYA00510851_ERZ501064 | MGnify/ENA primary metagenome ERZ501064 (study PRJEB25958, sample SAMN03398529) | human skin metagenome | study: EMG produced TPA metagenomics assembly of the Human Skin Microbiome Metagenome (human skin metagenome) data set. | reverse complement strand
CGAACCCACACGGGCCCCCCGACCGGCGCGCCCCAAGCCCACCGGTAAGCGCGGGGTGGGCCCGCACGTACCCCGCCCGCCCCGACCCACCCCCGCCGCACACGACGTCGGCGAGCAGGCCGGCGGCCGGCTGGGTCAGGTGTGGGCCAACCACCGCCGACCGATCCTGGTGATCACCGGCGCGGTGATCGCTCTCGCCGTGGCCGCAGGGCTACTGGCCGGTGGCCTGTTCTCCGGCGGCGACTCCCAGGCCCCGACCGATCCGGTCGAGGCGATGGCAACCCCCGACCCCACCTCCGATGCCGTGGAATGCCCCACCCGCACCGAGGGCGCCACCACCACCGGCCGCGACCCCGGCAATCAAACCTCCGGGGCCAACGTCATCAAGGCCTTCGACTACGCCTACTACACCTGGCGCTCGGGCACCGCCGCGCGAGCAATGGTGTCCTCCAACGGCAAAGTCGCCCCCGCCATCCAGATCCAGTCCGCGATCGACGTCCTCGACCAGGACCTGCGCTACTGCCTGTCCATCACCGACCGCGGCCGCGGTGTCTACGGCGTCGAACTCACCGAAATCCCGCCCATCGGGGAGCCACGGGTGATCAACCAGAAGATCACCACCACCGAGATCGGCGGCAAGTACTGGATCGCCGCCATCGAAAAAGACACCCCCAAACCCTGAAACCACCCCGCAGACACACCACTTCCGCGAAAGGAACCCCACCGATGATGAACACCCTGACCGAGGACCGCGCCGCGGCGCGCGCCCACGCAGCACCCCCGCCGCGGGCCGCGCGACGGGCTCTGCGCGCCACGATCGCTTCGACCGCAGTCGCCGCATCGCTGGCCGGTGCGGTGCTGTCGGCCGCGCCGGCGCTGGCCGATCCCGAACAGGGCGGCGTGATCCCGGAATCCACGCCCGATCAGGGTGGGGTCACCCCCGAAGCGCCGCCGGTCACACCGCCCCCGGTGGCCCCGCCGCAAGCCCCGCCCACCTACGACCCAGGGCCGGGTGTGATCCCCGCACCGCCACAGGAAGCGCCGTACCAGCCCTACTTCGAACCGCAGGTCTACAACGAGCCCACCTACGACCAGGCCTACAACCCGGCCCCGCCGCGGGCCTACACCCTGCCGCGCCCGGTCGCGCCGGTCCGCCCGATCGCCCCGCCGCCCAAGACGCTGCGCGTGGGCAACGTCGTCGTCGAGGAAGACCAGCTCAAGCGCGACGCACCGTGGCTGACCGACCGTCAGCGCAACTCGATCAACGAGTGGTCTGCCTACGGCGAAGCGAAGATCGCCCAGGGCCTCATCAGCGTGGGTGTGCCCGAGGACGAGGCCTCCCGCCAGGCCGCGGCCACCATCATCGGCGTTGCCCTAGGCGGTACCGCCGGTGCGGCAGCTGCGGGCATACCGGCCGCGGTCGTCGGCGGTCTCGGCGGTGCGGCGATCGGCGCCGGCATCGGTTTCGGTGTCGGGTCCTTCCCGGTGCCCGGTCCGCAGACCGGCTACACCACCGCGGTCGGTGCCGGTATCGGCGCCGCGGCCGGTGCCGCGCTGTTGGGCATCCCCGCAGCGATCGCCGGTGGCGTGGTCGGAGGTGTCGCCGGTGGCGCGATCGCTCACGCCCTGGGCGCTGGTGACCCCGGCGCACGCCCGGACCGCCCCCGGCTCCCGGGCGAGCCCGAACCGGTCCGCCCGCAGCCGCGCAAGCCGCAGCAGCAGGTCGTGATCGACAACCCCGGCGCCAACCAGTACGAGGTGCACCTGCCCGCCGACCAGGCCGCCAAAGCCGGTCTGCCGGCCGTGCACTACCAGGTCAACATGCGCGGAGATGTCAACGCGCAGGTCAACGTCGGTGGTCGCAACCTCGAAGCCAACTGGAGCGGTGAGCAAGCCCGCGCCCCGTATGCCGCGCTCGGAGCGGCGAAAGACCAGGCAGAAAAGCAGGTCAACCAGTGGACCCGCCAAGCCAGCGTCCAGCTCAAGCAGGTCGTGCCCGGCATCGACGTCACCTGGCCCCAAGAGAAGAAGCAGCCGGCCAACCCCGGCCCCAGACACGCCCGCCGATAACGAGGGGTGCGGGCGCACCACGATGCCGGGACGGACCACCCACAGTGGTCTGTCCCGGCATCTATCCCAGACCACCGTCCTTCCCGCGGGCACCCACAGGAAGCCTGACGTGTTCACCCACAGCCTGACGACCTACCAGGACCGGCACCTGGGGATGCAGTACCGCGCAACGGTCTACCTCGACGGTCAGTGGTGGATGGAGTGGACCGGCAGCCTCGACTACGTCACCGACCATCTCGCCGCCGCGGTCCGCGATCCTGCGCCAGCTCGCGAGAACCGCGATTTCTGATCACTTTGACTCGATTGAAAGGACCGCTCCGACAATGATCACCGGCCACACTTCAACATTCCGTACCCAAACATTGCTGACGGCCGTGCTGTTACTGAGCGTGCTGGCCACTGCACTGGCCATCGGGGCGGGTGCCGCGACCGCTCGCCCGACCGAAGCGCCGCGGCTGTCGGCCTACGGTGATGAGATCTGGACCTTCGGCAACCACGCGAACTGCCGCGGCACGATCCACGTCAGCGCCAAGACCGACCCCCGCCAGCCCGGGAAGCTGTTCGTCACCTACCGCCCCGGACGATTCACCGGCGACGGCCCAGGCTGGGCCCGCAACCCGGTCTGCACCACCCGTGTCTTCGCCAACTGGACCATTCCCGCCCGCTACCACTGGAGCGCACCGGTCAGCGCCGGCCCCCGCGGCGGCAAGGCAGTCACGCAGGTCCTGCGCACCGGAGCAGGGCTGCACGGCATCGGTTTCGCCACCCCCGCGGTCCCGCAGAAGCCCGTCCAGTACACGCTGTTCGTCTCGTAGTACACATCAACGGACACAACAGGTTCGGCCGGAGAAAGCACCGCACCCATGATCAGGTTTCTCAGAACCTCGTTCAGCGTGGGCGAAGATCAGTGCGGGCGCCGCGGCCGAGCCTGTTGTGGATCCAGTAGTCGACCGTCTCAGCCTTCCAGCCCCGGTTTCGTCCGACCAGCGCGTCAGGGTCGGGCAGGAGTCCTTTGCGCAAGTAACTCTTCATGGTCGCCACGGACAGCCCTGCGCGATCGGCAAATTCCGACAGCGACAGGTAGCGGTGCACGTCAGAAACAATACCTCCTTTCGGCTACACATTGACCCCTAAAGGGGGTATTGTTGGCCGCGGATCAACGGAAGGGAATGACGATGAAGGCCTTGGTTCTTACCGATCGCGGTGACACCGAGTACGTCGAGCTGCCCACCTCTAATCCGGAGCAGGCGTTGCGCGAAGTCGTTGGCGGGCCGCTCAATCCACTGCCGCTGACCCACCTCGCGGATCACCTGGACCTGTGGACACTGTTCGAACCCCTATCCACGGTGACTGTCGGTGGAATCGGCTACAACGATGTGGCCTCCCAGATCGCCACAGCCGGAGTCGGCACACCGCGGGCGGTGATCGGTACCGCGGTTCTCACCGCGCACACCGACTCGGGCATCCTCGCCGCGCTCTCCCCACACGACTGCGCCGCCCTGGACCGCATCATCGCCGAGATCTACACCGGCTACCGCACCGCCGGATAACCCGACCACCACCTCGAGGACGAGCCGATGAGCACTCACTCCGCACAACCCGCCGGCGACCCGGCCACCTGGACGGTGGACCAGCTCGCCGAACACCCAGCCGTGCGCACCACCTTCACCGTCCTCGGGCACTTGAACCCGCGGGTGTTCGAGTCGATCGAGTTCTCCCTGGCCTGCGACGAGATCGCCGCTGTCAATCAGATCCCAGCGTCCTGCGGGCTTTTCGCCACTGCGATCCGCCACCTGGCGGCCACCGCCGCGCGAGAAGTCGATTCCCGCGAGTCCGATGTCGACACGCACCCCAGCGAAGACGACTTCGCGTACGTGCCTACCGCACGGGCCGAGCTGCGCATGCTCATCGCCCAACACCAGCGGCGCGTCCTGGCATCCAATCGCGACGTCGACGCCGAACAGCGCACCGTGCACGCCGCGGTCGCCCGCCACCTCAACTACTGCGACCCCCGCAACTACGGCGGCGTCGACGGGCTGCCCGACGTCGAGGTCCGCGACCTCATCGCCGCCTCGATCAACCAGCAGATCCGCGCCACCACCCACCCCGCGATCCGCGGCCACCTCCACGGCGCGCGACTGCTGCTGACCGGCGCCGTCGCACCCACACTCGTCCTCGACCCACAGGAGGCCGTGCAGTGACCACCCCGACCGGTGACTCTTACCCGCTGACCTTCGTCGAGCTGTCGCGGTGGAACGTCGCCCAGCCGCAGCCGGTGAGCTGCCCACGTCACCGCACCCCGGAACCCATGGTCGCCGGCACCCACGAATCCGCCGGGCACCCGATGTGGATCTGCACCGAATGCGGCTACGCCACACCGGTGCTCGACGACGAAGCCCGTATGACCCTCGGCGCCACCCAGACCTTCACCACCGGCGCGAAAACCGCGCAGCTACGCCCCGACACCCGTCTGCTCGCACTGCCCAACGGGCCAGCGACCGACCACACCACCGGAACCGTCGCTGTCCGCGAAGGCAATGACGACCCTCTGGCGGCGCAAGTGGCCAGTTTCGGTGCAGCTTTCGCCGCACTGGTCATCGTTGGATACCTCGTCGGGCTTCTGCCGGTCGCACCAATCGTGCCCGCCCTGACCGCCCTGGTCGCCGCCGCTGCGGCCGGCGCCCTCACCCACGACCGGGTCCGCGCCCGCCACCACCGCCGGTCGACACCCACGACCGGTGTGCCACGGACCATCCAGGCAGGGCATCTGCTGGCCGGGGACTGGATCATCAAACCCGCACCGTCAGTGGGTGGCCACCCCTGGCCCCAGCCCACCGACGAACCCGCCGCCGCGGCGATCACCACCGAGCGCGCCGCCCGCGTCATCCAAGTCGCCCGCCTCGGCGTCACCAGCCAAATCCGGCTCACCACCACCGCCGGCACCCTCGTCCTGCCCGACCTCGCACCGGTCGGCGTCGTCAACATGGCGGACCCCGCCCTGGCCGACTTCACCTACCACCCCCGCGGATAACCCGACCACCAACCTCAGGAGCAGCCGAGATGGACTACTACACCTACATCGTCATCCTCGCGCCCGGCGCCGTCGTCCTGCAGATGGCATTCCTCTACGACATCTGGCGCCTGCGCGACCGGCTGACAAGCTACTTCCAATCGGTGATCGCGGTTGTGATCGCCTACGTGTGCGCGATGCTCCTGGATACGGTGTGGGCCTCGCTCATCGCGGTCGTCGTCGCCGTCCTCACCCTGATACTGGGCTTTTGGCTGGCTTTCGGACCCGACCCCCACACCGACGACGACACCTCCGTCCACGAGTAGGAGAGGTCATGAGCATGGCCCTAACCGACACTGCGACAACAGGAATACGCGCCGATTGCGACTGCGACTGCCACCAGGAGAACCAGCACTGCGAACGCTGCTGCCTCGACCCCGACACCGGGTTCTGCGAGGACTGCACCTACTACCTCGAGCTGAGCCGCCACAGCCACACGGTGCGGGGGCGGTGATCGACGGTGACCCAGTTGAGCCTGAACCTGCGCGCCCACGACTTACCGCCACGCTGGGACGGCGACCCGGTCGACTGGTCACCCTGGCAACCGATGCCCGCGATGACCCTCTGTCCGCCACCACGCACACAGGGATGCGACAACTGTGGTTCGGCGGCCAGGCCGTTCACCTGCCACGGCACCCGCACCATCGCCTACGGTCCCAACGTCATCCCCATCGGTCGGGGCCGTCTGCGCGATCGCCACATTCATGCCCGGCTGGTCGTGCACCGCTGCCCGGACTGCCGCCACGACACCGTCTTCGACCCCCACACCGGCCAATGGTGGGACCTCGACGACAGCGACTACCAAGACGCCGGCTCCTGGGAACCGACCACAGGCCCCGGCACCCACCACGAGGAGTGACTGACCATGCCCGGCGCCTACTGCCGCTACTGCGACCACCGATGCTTCGTCGACCGCGTCCTGCCCGACACCGGCCGACGTCTGCACATGGCCACCTGCCCGGCCGGGAAAGACCACGACCGCAGCATGTCTGGCTTCGACGCCGACACCGCGATCAACCCGGCCGCCGCGATCAGTGACGACGATCCACAGGCCACCACCCCTACCAGCGGGGTCCACCGGTGAGCACCTCCATCGAATGGACCGACGAGACGTGGAATCCGTTGTCTGGGTGCAGCAAAGTCTCACCAGGCTGTGACCACTGCTATGCCGAGACGATCGCCCACCGCTTCGCCGGCACCACGGCCTACCCCGACGGATTCAAGGTCACCCTGCGCCCCGAACGCCTCGAACAGCCGCTGCGGTGGACACGCCCCCGGATGGTGTTCGTCAACAGCATGAGCGACCTGTTCCACGACGACGTCCCGGACGACTACATCGTCGACGTGTTCGCCGTCATGGCGATGGCTCGCCGGCACACCTTCCAGGTCCTCACCAAGCGCCACGGCCGGATGCGATCACTGCTGTCCGACCCAGGCTTCTCCTCCGAGCTGTGGGAACGAATCGGGATCGTCAAGTATCCAGACGTTCCCACCGCGGCATGGCCGCTGCCGAACGTCTGGCTCGGCGTCTCGACCGAGAACCACCAGTGGGCCGGCATCCGTATCCCCGCGCTCCTTGCCACCCCGGCCGCCGTCAGATTCATCAGTGCCGAACCACTTCTCGGCGGGATCAACCTCTGTGCGTGCACAGGGTTGGATAGTCGTGCCTGCCCGCTACACGCCGACCACGCGCACCTCGACTGGGTGATCGTCGGTGGCGAGTCCGGACCGAGGGCGCGGCCGATGCACCTGAACTGGGCGCGTGGACTGCGCGACCAGTGCGTCGCCGCCGGGGTGCCGTTCCTGTTCAAACAACACGGGCAGTGGTCACCCGTAGCGCCCCTCGACGCCGCCGGCCGAGCCGACTACCGCAACGCCCACACGATCGCCGACGACGGCACCCTCTACGCTCCCGGGGATCTGGCCTACCCCGACGGGCCCCGCTACGGCGAAGCGCTGCGCGCCGGGCACAACCGCGCGCACCTGCACACCACCTTCCGCGTCGGAAAGAAGGCCGCCGGCCGCGAGCTCGACGGCCGTCTCTGGGACCAATACCCCACGGCCCTTCACCCCCGTCCAGCAGCGGCCAGGAGTACTCGGTGACTGCCGAGCTGTCAGCCGATGAACGAGACCTGTTGCGGGAGTGGGTCCACATCATCGCGCCGGTCATCGCCAACCCGGGTGAGGAGTGCCGCCGGCTCCGCGAGTCGCGCAGAAGCGGGGGAGGGTTCGGCCGCAACTACGAGGTAACCGGCCAACGGTTCACCGGCACCTGGGCGCACTACGAGGTGACCGACCGATTCACCACCGGCCCTCACGCCGGACAACCCTCACGCCTGCGATTCGACCCGCCGCACCGCGAAGTGTCGATCACCGTGACGCGTCTGCGCCGGTGGGCCGACGCACTGCCCACCGAGCTGCGTGAGCGCGCACAACACGCCTGGGCCACCCGCACCCGCAACCTGACCGCTCTCACCGCGATCGCACTGGAAGCCATCGATCTGCACTCTCTCGCTGAACTCGAGGCCGCCCGCGATGAGTGGTTCACTACCCTGCCCTGCACCCAACCGCCGGCACTCTCACCGCACTGCACTGACGCCGGCCACGTGGGCTGCTGGCATGGTCACGCTCGGCCGAGCTACGTCAGCGTGCGTCACGACGCCGCGCGCCGCCAGCACGGCCCACGCGGATACGTCGCCACCTTCCGGCCAGGGTGGTCGCGCTATACCGAGACCACCTCGGCTCGCATCGTTATTCCCGCCGACCACTACACCTGCGAATGCAGCTGCCACACCGACGGATACGTCGGACAGCAGCTCGACCTGTTCGTTGAGATGCGTTGACTCAACCGCCTCCCGACCTCAGTTGCTGCCGCATCTGAGGTCGGTGGTGCTGATCACCGCCGCTGCCAGGGTTGATTGCACAGTTGGTAACGCCGATGCTCTGTGCATCGGGACGTGTCTTATATCGTTCGCATATGTCCACTGGCGGTTTGGAAGACTTTGAGCCGGCACGGCTGAAGCTGCTCCGCGAACGGTCGGGATTGACCCGCGCTGATATCGCTGTGCGGTGCCAAGTGACGCTCGGCACCGCCCGTAGTTGGGAGGTCGGCCGCAGCGTGCCCTCCGAGGTCAATGCGCTGCGTCTAGCTGAGGCTCTCAGCATTCATCCCGCTGACCTGACGAACACCCCACGTAACCAGCCCACGCTGCGCCAGCTGCGGCAATGGCGGGGCCTGCGGGGTGAGGATGCCGCCAACAACGCCGGAATTGGCACCACCCCGTTGTACAACGCTGAAACCTACATCTCCCCCATTCCCGAACACATCCGCTCAGCGCTCGCCGAAGCGTATGGCGTCACGGAGAACCAGATCACCGCGGCGTGGAAGCGCGGACGCAAGCTACGGTTCGGCGACGTCGAGTGAGGCGCGCTGGTTCGGGGAACGGCGACGTCGTCGCCGTGGAACGATCCTGTTGTTGCACCATAGAGGCATGACTTCTTCGTCGATCCCTGTCTCCGAGTACACAGCCGGGGGCCACGTCACTCCTGATCAGAACCCGTTAGTGCGTCAGATTGCTGGCGGCCGGATCATCAAAATGTCGGTGGGCGGCGCAGACAACAACGTGTACCTGCTGCAATGCGCAGCTACGGGAAAAGCGTTGCTGATTGATGCCGCCAATGACGCCGAGCGAATCGTCGAGCTTGTACGCCAGGAGTGTCCCGCCGGACTGGAGCTTGTAGCAACCACTCATGAGCACATCGACCACTGGTGGGCGTTGCCGGACGTCGTCAAAGCGCTCTCCTGTGCGACGGCTGCGTCGAGAGCTGCGGCCTCCGAGCTGCCGGTCACTCCCGATCGCACAGTTGCCTCAGGTGACACCATACGAATCGGCGAGTTGCCCCCTGTAACAGTGATCGAGGCGCGCGGTCATACGCCCGGCTCCATCATCTTGGCTTTCACCGACGCGTCGGGGCAGAGTCACCTCTTCACCGGCGATTCGTTGTTCCCTGGGGGCCTCGGTAAGACCGCCGACGCTGCGGCTTTCGCGAGTCTCTTTGCCGACGTCACCACGCAGGTATTCGATCGATATCCCGACAACGCGATTGTCTACCCCGGCCATGGTGACGACACCACTCTTGGTGACGAGCGACCTCACCTCGAGGACTGGCGGTCCCGAGGATGGTGAACGCTGCGGGGTCGGCCGCTGGTGACTGGACAGAGGGCATCAGCGCAACGGCAGTGCTGACCGCCAAGATGCGCGCCCTGGAGCTCGAGTCCGAGAATCCACTCGTAACTGATCTCGCCGCGGCGCACCTGGTGGCCGCGTCAGGTCTTGAGATGGGCGCAGTAAGCCTCTCTGAAATGACTGGTCAACGGCTCTTTGAGTCGAACGTCGTGCGTACTTGGTGGCTCGATGAACAGATCGGGAGCGTGTTGTACAGCGCCGTCCAGCCTCGTCAGGTGGTCATCTTGGCTGCTGGTCTCGACAGTCGTGTGACTCGACTTTCATTCCCCGCGGGCACCACAGTCTTCGAGATCGATCTCCCACAGATTTCCATGTTCAAATCGACGGTCTTCGCCGAGGAACCATCGATCGAGCTTGCCGCGACCTGGCGGCAGGTCACCGCTTCAATCACTGAACCCGGCTGGTCTGACCAACTTGTCAAGGCCGGCTTCGATCGAGCGGAACCGACGATCTGGGTAGCTGAGGGCATTCTGTTCTACCTCAGCGATGCCGAGACTTCCTCGGTCCTCTCTACCGTCAGCGGATTGAGCGCGTCGGGCAGCACACTTTTGGTGGCCCACTTCGGGCCAGGATCGAGATCGGATGCACAGACCCGCGAGATGAACTCAACAGCAACACAATCGGGGTATGGCTTTCAATCCGTCGTCGAAGACCCAGCGAGCTGGCTTGGCGACTACGGATGGACAACCGACGCTACGACCATCGCGCGAGTAGCTGAGAGTTTGGGCCGCAGCATCGATTACGGAGAGCCGGAGCGCGCTGGCGCTGAGGTCACCTGGCTCATCCGAGCCGACCGGTGAGGTCTACTCACACCCGCGTGGCGTCAGCAATGTCGCTCAGTTCCACCTGCAAGTTGTAAGCAGTCAGAGGGTCTTTGGCTGCTCTCCAGAGGTGAAGTCGGTTGCTACTCGGGATCGCAACTCCTGGAAGGGCGAATTGTGGATTTGAGTGTCGCGCGCGCTCCCACTGCGCAGCCGAGCGACGCAGTGTGCGATACCGGCGATACCGGCGTGGAAGTTGGTTCACCGGATAAACCAGCAAGGTCGCTCCAGCCGACACGACGATGAGAAGTACCAAGGCGAGTGATATCGATGGTGCGTGCTCGAGGTACCAGTTGCGGGTGTTGTCATCGGAGGCGTTCTCGACGATGAGATTGAGCATCTTGTTGCCGATGTAGAGGGCTGCCGAAGCTGCGGTGGCGGCCCAACCCAGCAGTGTGAGGCCGAACGGGCCTGTCAGCGGAACGATGGTCAAGGCATTGAGGGCCAGAACCAGGTTGACGACCGCTGCTGTGGCGATGACACCGAGGAAGATGCTCCAGTACGCCCAGGTCGACATGGACCACGGTTGGGGAATGCCGTCGGTGATGTAGGAAGTCGGCCCGCTTCGTGGAATCGGTGACCACAAGAACGTGGCCACCATCGCGACGATAATTGCCAACTCCGCCAGCAACCCGCGTCGCCAGGACGGCTGGTAGCCGGTGAGGCTGAGCATGAACACCACGGCCGGCACAGACACCAAGGCTCCCAACGTCATACCCACCAGGGTCATGAGATTGTGCTGCCCAGTGAGGGCATAGAGCACCGTTTCGCCGAAGCTGTCGGCGATTTCGGGTGTGCGAGCAAGCTTCGCAAGGGCGATGAGCGCAGCCACCTGGGTGAATGCCCACCAGCTTGGCGAAGCGTTCGGCGGGACATTGCACATGCGGTAGAGGACCAGCAGCAGCAGAGAACCGCACAACGCGATCGTGACGACGAGTGCCATCGTCTACTGCCAGCCGAAGACCCGGGAGGCCTGAACAAGCATCCTGCGTTGGGTGGGCGTGGCGTGGTCAGGGACAAGCACGTCCCGGTATTGATCCGCTTTGGAGATGAGCAGCCGGGCAAACCATTCAGCCTGTTGCTCGAAGGGATGCTCGTAGTTGCATCTGGCCAGCGGTGAGCACTGCATTGATGCGACGTGCAATTTGAGGACTTCCCTGGGGACGCGCGGAAAGATCTCTTTGAGATAGTCGGCACGCTCGTCGTCGGTCAGGGTATGAGCCAGCAGGATGTGCCCCAGCTCGTGCGAAATTGAGATCTCGCGCTGGACGTCGGTCAGCTGGTCGCGGATATAGACATAGTCGGCGTGAGGCTTCGGGAACCAGGCGGCCGAACAGTGCTTGGCCAGATCATCAGGCAGGCGGCGCAGAGCGATCGGCCTCCCTCGGCTCAGAGAGACCTTCGCTACCAGCGACTGGATGGTCCAGGGACGGAAGAACGGCAGCGATTCGACAACGTCGTACGCGGCGCGGTAATTGGGATCGTCACGAAGCGAGGTCACCAAGACTGTCCATCGCCTCCGGAGATAGTGGCTTGCTAGAAGCTCTCAGCGCGACGAGTCCTGTCTCATTCGCCGCAAGACTCCACACGGTCCTTGCTTGGAGTGCAATCGGTCCGTACTTCTCGACGTCGTCAGAGATCATGATGTCCACCGAGTCGGGTTCGCCCCACCCCAGGACTTCGGCGAGAGCTTGTCTATGCACCTCGCTCGGGGTTTGTCGTCCGTCGAGCCACGACTGGACGGTTCTGGGGGCCATAGCCTCGCCAAGGTGCTCGCCTAGCCGATTGGCCAAGACCTTGGCGGAATCATCTGCCAAGGTCTTGTTCGCCACCGCTAGCTGGATCAAGAGGTGCAGCCGGTCGGCAAAGCTCATCGGTGCGTTCACAGGGATCACTCCTCGAGGAATGTCGTTAGTTCGTCGTGCGGAGCATTATATCTTTGCGTTTTGCAGCCAATCGGGCCTCGAAACTCGGCACGAGGTGGTGCGCATCGCTAGGCAAAACGAGTCCTGCCAGCCAGCGTCGATACAGCTGCTCGATTCGCGTGCCGTGGTCTTCGGCTAGCGGGGCGGTCAGGTGAGGCCGGAAGGTCACTCCGATCGCTGGCGGTATCTCTGAACCTGGGCCGCCCACGCGTTCGAGTACCTCGGTGACGTAGACCGCGGTCAGTCGCTGAACAGCGTGGCGGAGGCCGGAGCTGAATTCGGATTCGGGCTGTTCAGAGAGCAGACGATCAGCTGCGCGTACCACGTCGTGAATAAGGTCGACTGGCATCGCTACGGTCGCGAACGACAGGCTGTTCTCCAGGCTCGGCCGGGACACCTCTTCGCGCCGCGCCGCCGAGGTACCAGCATGGAGGGTGCTCGCCGCTGTTCCTTCCGGCCACCGTAGACCTTTGTCGATCTTCTGCAGGGTCGTGGGGCGGGGCGGCGCGGTATCAGGCGTAGGGGCCTCGATACGCGCCAAGGTGGTATCGGCCGGCCCGCCGTTTTCGTGCACCTGTAGGCGCGTCAAGCCCAACGTGCGTCGGCGTTCACTCACCGCACTCGCCAGTCTCTGCAATTCCTGTGGCACCTGTGGCCCATCCGCCATAAGTGGAACCGTATCGGATTGACCTAACCACTGTGTGGCCCCCACAGGCGGAAGCGTGTCATGAAAACGAGGATGAAGCCTCATAAGCCACGCAAGATCCACACTTTCCATAGTTTTGTAGTGTAGATGACCCCCACTGCGCCGTGCGTGTAACGGTTGTGTACTGAGAAAAAGTGACTTAGTGTGATGCTCACATGGACCAGAGTTGCTGACTACTAGACACAAGGGCGACACAAGTAGGTGATAAGGACACGTAACTCCGTGCACGTCCGCTCAGCCAGGCAATTTTGACGCCACGCAGAAAAGTTTTCTCGCGTCGCACTCGAAGCGACACCACCAGATCCATCACACGCCTTGGGGGCCACTCACATGACCCAACACAGATTCGACAGCGCTACTACATCGTTAGCCGTGCTCTCGGTTGCAGCGCCAGCACCACAGCCAGGGACACTTGACTGGCCTACTCCACTCACCGTGGCAGAGTTCCCGCACATGGTTCTGGCGGTAGCTGGGACTGTGCACACTCCTCGGGGCCAGGAGCTGTCCGCTGACAGCGCGTTTGCCACGGGAGTGGCATTGCTCGCTGCGGCTTGGTGGGCGGGGTTCCGCAGCGCCAGTCAATTCACCGAGGCCGAGCATGCTGATGTGGTGGTTCTGCCGGCACCGGCAACACCCGCTTGGGGAGACCCCGGATATCTCTACTTCTTCTTTCCCGGCAGCTACGTTGCCGTCCGACCTGAGACGGGCACCGTAATCGTCGGAGACGGCACCACGTTGACCGCCCCCCTGGCGTGGGCCGAAGGCGCGGCGACAGTGGCGGCTGCACGCTTCGTCGCCAACTCTGACGAGGCGGTAGTGGCATGAACGCCGATCACCGCCGCGTCGGCGGCTGGGCAGACCTCGCAGCGGAGATTCTCGATACCGATCCCTCGCCGCGTGACTGGATCGGCGATGCTATCTGCGCGCAGACCGATCCCGACATCTTCTTCCCCAACAAAGGACAGTCGACTGCCGCTGCCACCCTGGTGTGCCAGGCATGTCCAGTCAAGACCGCCTGCGCGCAGTGGGCCGCGGATGCTGGTGAGCGATACGGCGTGTGGGGCGGTATCAACACCCGCGCCCGTGATTCCGTCATCGTGGCCGGGGCGAAGGCGAGCTGATGATCAGCGAACAGCCGACACCATGCGCCCGGCAACCCGAGCAGTGGGACCTCGACGTTCTCGTCCACTCCCCCGCATCAGCCCATCAGTCCCTGGTTAAGTGCCTGCGTTGCCCAGCCCTACAGCCATGCCGTCAAGACCTCGCCGACAGCGGTGTCGCGCCCCGCGGACTGATCTGGGCAGCTGACGCCTACGGCGACGACGGCGAACGTATCCCTGTCCACGCACTCCTGGCGTATCTGCGGCGACGCCCGCCCAGACGCGAGAGCGCACCATCTGGCAAGCCAACCCCAGGAGCCGCCGCATGACTCGCCCATCGCCCGTGCCGGGGTTGGCAACCCGTGGCGCGCCTCCATCGTCGAAGGTCACGAACGTGAAACGATCACGCTTGGACCCATGTCTACACCTAGCGAGGAGGCCTCTGTCATGTAGCCGACAGCACGCGAATGTCTTGCGTAGCAGTCGTTTTGCCCGTAGCGGGGCGGAATGGGAGCCGCCGTAGGACACCAGCGAGCGAATAACTACACAGCGATGGAGACACCGGTCCCCCCGAAGGGGAGTACACGGATTT
>ERZ501064.242-NODE-242-length-14633-cov-5.129990_pt1 | contig 14633 bp, 27 predicted proteins | sample MGYA00510851_ERZ501064 | MGnify/ENA primary metagenome ERZ501064 (study PRJEB25958, sample SAMN03398529) | human skin metagenome | study: EMG produced TPA metagenomics assembly of the Human Skin Microbiome Metagenome (human skin metagenome) data set. | reverse complement strand
CTTTTTTTTCTTTGCGGGGATGGTGGTGCGCCCGCTGCGCCCGGGCGCGCCGTGCCCGGTCGTGCCGGTGCTGATCGGCGAACAGCGCCTGGGTAAGGGGCTGTTCGGCGTGCGCATCGCCGAGGCGATGGACTGGCCGTTGCCCTCGGAGATCGCATTCAGCCCCGACGAGCGCAAAATGAGCATGGCTGCAGCGCGCGCCCCGGTGGCCGAACTGGCCGAAATGTCGGGCCTGCGCAAGCGCGACGCCGAGGAGGTCAAGCGCTGGACCACCGACACGCAGGACGTGTACCGCACGCCCTACGGTAAGGTCGAAGAGGCGCACCCGCGCCGGTTCGCACTGTTCGGCACGGCCAACAAGCACGAACTGAACGCCGACGAGACGGGCAACAGCCGGTTCATGCCGGTGCTGTGCGAAGCGATGCCGCCGGCCGATTGGGCCTCGGAACTGCCGCAGATCCTGGCCGAGGCCAAGGCGCGGTTCTGCGGCACCTGGGGCCAGTACGTGGCCCTGGTGCAGTCGGTCCCGAACCTGGTGAAGGAACACAACCATCTGGACATGCGCGCCGGCCGCGGCACCGTCAAGTCGGACTTGGACGACCTGATGCCACCGATCCTGTCCAAGCTGCTCGGCGAGACGGCCGCTACCGTACGTTCGGCCGACATCCGGTTGTCGCTGGACGCCAGCCCCGCCGGGCGTAAGTACGATGCGCGCGCCGTCTCGGCGTGGCTGCGCACGCGGCACTGGACCCAAAGCACCAACGCCGATGGGATGCGGACCTATCGCATGCCGGCCGGTTGGCGCGGCGAGTCGGGCGACAACGTGGTGGCCATCGGTCCGTTCGCCGCGGTCAAATGAACCGACGAACGGTATTGACAACTGTGTAACGGTGTGGGAATCTACGCCCACACCCACTGAACAGGAATGCAGACATGGAACCGTACGCAAAGACCGGATACTGCCGACCGACCTGGGCCGAAATTACGGCCAAGGCGCGGCGCAACTGGCTGTTGAACCGCAACACGCGGTGGCACGGCCAGAAAGGCGCACGGCCGTGATCCTCTACTGGCTGATCCTGATAGTCCTCGGCCTGGCGCTGTACGCCTCGCTGGCCGGCATCCCGTACGCCCTGGCCGCCGGCTCTGACTGGTGGCTGCGCTTTCACCGCCGCACCGCGACCGTCGTGTCCGTCCTGCTGATCGCGCACGTGGTCATCGGTGCGCCGGTCGCTTTGACCCTCTGACCCACAAACGGAGAAACACATGGAATTCAAACTCATCTGGCATACGGGTGACGAATCGCTCGAAACCTGCAACGTCGAAGACGTGACCTCGATGTGCCCCATCGCCGACGAGGCGGCTGTGTTGGCACTCGAGATCGGAGAATCGCACACCGACTCGGACGGCGACACCTGGGAGCGCATCGCATGAACCAGATCCCTGAAACCCCAAACACCGACAACGAGCCCCTGTGGACCGTGGCGCAAGCCGTCGGCTTCCTGAACCTGCCGGCACCGCTGTCGATCGGCGACCTGTCCAAGCTCGGCAAAGAGTGCAGCATGGTGGCGCGCATCAAGTTTCGTCCGACCGGCGTCGTGCCGGTCGTCGGCCAGCGCTGGCCGTCCGAGAAGTCCTATACCCGCGACGTGCTGAACGAGGTGTTCCGCCTCAACCCGGCCACGCGTGACTACATGCCGAAGGAGCAAGTGTCGTGAAAACGATCCGCAACCTGGTGCTGGCAATGTTCGCCATCCTGGCCGTATGCATCTGGGCCAACCCGGTCAACGCGCAGTCGTGGGAGGTCCGCCGGCTGCTGGCGGACTACGGCTGGCACGGCGTGGGCGGCTCTGTGCAGGTCCACCAGCCGACCCTGGAGGCATCATTGCCGTGGGTCGGGATGTGGCAGCGCGCGCCGCGTGGTGATCGCTACGGCGATTTCAGCTACATGAAGGTGCTGGTGAACTGCGACCAGTGGTCGCAGATCGCCTTCGCCACGCTCGACGCCGATTACAACTTCGTGCTGATCGCAGACCTGACGGACGATGCACCAGTGGCGACCTGGCCCGAACCCGGCACTGAGCCTTACCGGACGATGACTGCGGTCTGCGCCCTGTTCGGCTACGTACGTCAACCTGAGTCGCTGGGCGGATCTGCGTCCATCGGCAAGATCGAGAAGCTGTCAGACCGCCAACCGCCGAAGGTGAAACCGTGAATTATCAAGACAAAGCCGTGCCAGTAACCAATGCAGTCGAAATTGCCGATGCCATCGGCCACGGTGCACAGTTTGAATACACGTATTTTCCCGGCGACCGCTACGACCTGCCGCGCTGGCCAAATCCAGATTGCGAAGGTTGGGTTGACGTTGCCGGCAATCTGGCAACGCTGACCGCGTTACTGGAGGACACACGCGGCAAGGTGCGCGCGTTCTACCCGATCCAGAACCACGACGCCTACATGGCCGCAGCCCGCACGCTGCGCGACGAGGAATGACCCGATGACCTGGCGACCCGCCACCCACAGCGAGCAGACGGACCGCGCTCCGTTTGACGCAGACCACGCCCCACTGGACTTTGTGCTGGACGCGAGCGACCAGTCGTTCGTGGCCGCAGCCCGGCGCTGCACCCGAAGCCACGAACCGCTCCAGGTCGTGTGGCTCGATCCGGAGGACGACGAAGCATGAGCAACCGCCCACTCACGCCGTCCGAGCAGGGCCGGCGCAACTCGGCCCGCAGTCCGTGGCGAACCTGGAAACCGGGATGGCTGCGTGAATCGCAGTACGCACCGCCCAGGGAGCCGCGCAAATGATCGAGCAGATCGTCAACCATTTGGCCCGCCAGCCGGCGACCAAAGAACAGCTGCGCGAACTGTGCGGCACGCCGTACGTCAGCACGCCGTTGCGCCGACTGGTGCAGAGCGGGCATGTGATCGAACCGAAGACCGTCGACGGTACCTACCGTTTGTCGGGAAAGTATTGACACTACGTAACGCGGGCGTTACAGTTCTACCACACCCACCAACGAGGCACCCACAATGCTCGCACTCGGTATTTTGTTCCTGGCCGTCCCGGCCGCCTGGGCCGTCGCCATCCTGGCAGCGGCGTTCATCAACAGCGGCGAACGCCGCGCCGACACGACGGTCGAGGTGACGCTGTGAGTAACGTACGCTTTCGTGTAAATACGCACGGTTTGCACGTCTCCGGCGGCACCTTCGACTGGGAAGAGATTCCCGAGTTCCTCGGCTTCGTGGACGCACGCAATGTGTTGAACCTCGAAGTCGGGCAGAAGTACGAAGACTTCGAGGGTGACGAATGGGAGCGCATCGCATGATCGCCGCGCCCAAAGCCCCGCAGGCGATCCGTCTGCTCTCGCCCGGCGCTGCGACCCAGCGTCTGGCGGTCCGTTGCGCCATGGCGGTAGCGATCGTCGTGGCGTCCTATATCCTGGTCGTGACCTTGACCGAAGTGGCCGCGATCGCGGCGAGGATGCAGTGATGCGACCCTACATAGATTGGGAGTCCGTTTTGATGCGGCTCGGTCTCGCGCTGTTTGTCTATTGCGCCATCACGGCGGTCACTGCACTGTTCGCAGGAATGGCCCAACGAGGTGGCGCACCGTTTCTTGTGCAGCTGATAATCGGATTCGGCCCGGGCATCCCTGCGGCCGTTGTGTGCTGGGTACAGACCAAATGAACTCCCTCTGGCCAAAGCGCCTGGCCGCGCCCATCTTTGCCATCGACGCCACTGCGATGGCGTTCTGGCAGTCCCGCCACAATCTGCGCAGCCCGCCGCAGCTGACCGACCTGCGCGCCTTGGCGCGTGCGATCCGAGGTGTGAAATGATCCCGATCACCGTATCACCGAAACTGATCCTCTGGGGTGCCGTGGCGCTGGCCGTGGCCGGCGGCATCGGCTACGTGTACCTGAAGGGCCGCGGCGATGCGACCCAGAAACGCGACCTGCAGGTCGCGCGCCAGACCATCAAGGTCGAGCGCGAGACGCTGAAAATCACGTCCGACATCAATATGCGCGTGAATCTGGAGGGCATCCAGACCGCGACCACCGCCCAGGAGGCGACCCGTGAAATCGAAGAACTCCGAACTGCGCGAATTCCTGATCGGGCTGTTGCGCCTGACTCTGTTTCTGGCAGCTCTGTCTGTGATGACGATTGTGCTCGCGTCCTGCAGCTCGCTCGGGAAGCCCGAGCGGCAGCCGTCGCCAGTAGCGCCCGCCTGCAATCAGCGCGAACCGGCGCTCGATAGCGGCGATCCGCCGAGCGGTGCGGACGTGACCGACTGGATGGCTTGGGCTGCGGCCTACGTGCAGGCCCAGTATGCGGTCGTGGACCGAGACAACAAGCGCACCGCCACGGCGGACTGTCTGGACGAAATTGCGAGGATCAAGCCGTGAGCGATTCCGAAGAGTTCATGAACGTTGTAGCAGGGTTGACCTGGGAACCTACGTTTGCGTCAGGACGGCATAGGCCCGGACCGTGGCTCGGAGCCTACAAGCTACCTAACGCCGACTGGGTAATTGAAGCCGTCCACTGCGATTTCAACGGGCTTTGGACACGCGCCGCGATGCCAACCGCGCAAGTAGTCGCGCCGCCCTTGTACGTAATGCCACTGGGCGCGCTTTCAGCCTTGTTACCTGATTGATCCAACACTCGGCCTTGCGGCCGGGTGTTCGACGTTGTAACATCCGCGTTACGTAATCCCACAGAGCAGACGCCCACAACATGACCCGCAAAACGCCCCGTTGGTATCAGGACGAGACGGTCGACGCCGTCATTACCGCCATCCAGGCGGCGCGCAACACCCACCCCATCGCCGCGGTCGTGACCGGTGGCGGCAAGTCGCTGATCGCGGCCATGTTGGTCGAGCGCCTGATCGGCCTGCACCCGGCCGCCCGGATCATGATCCTGGCCCCGTCGCAGGAACTGGTCAGCCAGAACGCGGCCGAGGCGCACGGCTATCTGGCTCCGGCACTGGCCTCACAGATCGGCATCTACTGCGCCTCGCTGAACCGTAAAGACCGCCAGCGCAAGATCACGTTCGCCACTCCTCAGTCGGCGTGGCGGCAGATCCGCCGGTTCGGCCCCATCGACTACATCATCGTGGACGAGGCCCACGGCTTCCGGCGCGAGCTCAAATCGATCCTGAAACTGGTCGACGGTGCGCGCGAGATCAACCCGGTGGTGCGCTTCATTGCGCTGACCGCTACGCCGTTCTTCATGAAGGGTGTGAAGACCGTACCGCTGTCCCAGGGCGACCTGTTCACGGCCAAGGTCTACGACCTCACGACTGGGCGCAACTTCAACCGCTTGGTGCGCGAGGGCTACATCGCACCCATCGTCGCTCCGACAGTCCGCTTCCCGCAAATCGACCTGGATGGGGTGAAGACCTCCGGCGAGGACTACGACGAAAAGCAGCTGGCCGAAGCGGCCATGAAGATCACCGAGGAAGTCGTCACGGTCGGGCTGGACAACCTGGAGGATCGCCAGCACGTGATGTGGTTCGGGGTCAACGTGGCGCACGCCACGATGATCCGCGACGCACTGGCAAAGCGCGGCGAGGCCGTGACGCTGATTTACGGCGATCTGGACAAGGGTGAGCGGGTCGAGGGTATCCGCGAGTTCCTGCAGAAAGAGACGCGGCACATCGTGTCGGTGGCCACGCTCACGACCGGCTTCAACGCACCACACGTGGACGCCCTGGTCATCGTGCGCGCCACCCGGTCGCAGATCCTGTTCCGGCAGATCGTCGGGCGTGGCTTCCGGCCCTACCCGGGCAAGGCCGACTGTCTGGTGCTGGACGCCGGCGGCAACTTCGCGCGGCTCGGGGCGATCAACGCGGACCTGGAACAGGGCGACAGCCGCGCCGGGCTGTGGGAGTGCAGCGCGGCCACGATGGAGGGCGTAGGTGGCCCGCAGCGCGAGCGTAGCGGCATCCGCTTCCCGGCACCCAGCCCGGAGATCGAAGAGCGCGACCTGCGCGTCCTGTTGAGCCTGGAGGGCTTCAACGCCAACGAGCCCGGGTGCGGGTATCTCAACGACCCCGAACACATGCTGTGCCGCAACTGCGGTCGTCCACGCCAGGGATTCATTACCCAGTCGCGCAAGCCAGACCCGAAAGACCCGACCTCGGGCATCGGTGACGGCTATGACATGCACGACGAGGACTCGATCGTGCTGCGCGATGACCTGTGCGTGGAGACAAAGACGCTCCCCGTAGATCACACCGACGTGCGTGCCGAGGGCGACAGCGTGCTGAATTTCACGTTCCACACGCCCGTCGGCCAGCACGGCCTGCGTCTGGATTTCGACCGGCGCACCGCTGACAACCGGTTCTTCGCCCAGGCCCGCAAATTCTGGGAGGTCAGCACCGGTCGGAAGCTGCCCGGAGAGCCGCACCGCGTGTTGCTGCAGCGCGAGATCATCCCGCACCCGACCGAGATCACCTTTACCAAATTCGAAGACGGCATGGTCTACCTGACCGAGTGCCGATTCATCCGTGATGGCCAGATGGAGACGTTCCGCTATGACCCGAAATACTGAGGTGCTGCCATGAGTTTGCAACTCCACAATGGCGACTGCCTGGAAGTCATGAATTCGATCCCTGACCAGTCAGTCGACATGGTGCTGTGTGATCTGCCGTACGGTACAACACAGAACGCTTGGGACTCGGTGATCCCGTTCGAGCCTCTGTGGGAGCAGTACCGTCGCGTATGTCGAGGTGCGATCGTGCTGACCGCAGCGCAGCCATTCACCAGTGCTTTGGTGATGAGTAACCCGAGCGGATTCAAGCAGTCACTGGTTTGGCACAAAAACATCGCCAGTAACTTCCTCAATGCCAACCGGCAGCACCTATCGCGACACGAAGACGTGTTGCTCTTCGCGCACGGAAAACATATATTCAACAAGCAGCTGAGCCCAGGCAAGCCGTATATAGCGAAGAGATATGGTCACGACGACGCCGGAGACAATTACGGCGCAGTTACTCGCACTACTACGGTAAACACCGGCGGTCGAAACCCCACCACTGTGCTGCAGTTTGACCGGGAAACGGGACTACACCCGACCCAGAAGCCTGTGGCGCTGATGGAGTACCTGATCCGGACCTATACCAATCCCGGTGACGTGGTGCTGGATAACTGCATGGGCTCCGGCACAACTGGCGTCGCCTGCATCAGCACAGACCGCAGTTTCATCGGCATCGAACGCGACCCGGGCTATTTCAAGATAGCACAAGGGCGCATCGACGCGGCGCTAGACGAATTGCTGATGCGCATGTAACATCGCCGTTACAACCCACCGGAAACCCACGATGCACCCTGACCTGTTGTTCCTCGATTTTGAGGCGGCCAGTAAGACCGACCTCAAGCTGCACGGCTTGGCCCGCTACCTGGTAGACCCGACGACCCGGGCGTACTGCCTGACCTACATCCTTGGCACTCGCACCGCCGACCTGTGGGAACCTGGTGTGACGTTCCCCGCGAACGTGGTCGCACACGTGCGCGCCGGCAAGCCCGTCGTGGCTCACAACGCCGGGTTCGACTTCCACCTCTGGAACGAGGTTCTGGTGCCGTGGTTCGCCGCTCAGGGTATCGATATCCCGAAGCTGCGCGCCGAACAGATGCGCTGCACCGCAGCGCGCGCTCGCTACAACGGCCTGCCCGGAGCGCTGGATCGCGCCGCCGCAGCCCTGGGGCTGCCACTGCAGAAAGACCAGGAAGGCAAGAAAGCGATGTTGGAGATCGCGCCCAACCCCGACTGGACGCCGCAGACGCACCCCGAACTGTTCGCCACGACGTACAAATACGCGCTGACCGATACGAACCTGCTGCCGCTGTTGTGGGACGCGACCCAGCCGCTGCCGGACCAGGAGCAGCGCTACTGGCTGCTGGACCTGGAGATCAACACGCGCGGCTTCGGCTGCGACGTGGAGGCCGCGCAGGGCATGTCGGACATGTGCGACCTGGCCCAGCAGCTGATCGACTTCGAACTGGAAGTGGCCACCGAGGGCAAGCTGCTGTCGGCCACCGTCGTGCAGCAGATCAAGAAGTTCGCCGCCGATCTGGGCGAGGACATGGACGACGCCGGGCGCGAGTCGATCAAAACGCTGCTGGCGCGCCCGGACCTGCCGCCGGCGCTGCGCGACGTGCTGGCCCTGCGCCTGGACGCCAGCCGCGCGCCGAAGAAGCACGGCGCGATCCTGCGCGCCCACGTCGACTCGCGCATGTGTCACAGCACCGTCTATCACGGCGCGCTGTCCGGGCGCTCCACGGCCTACGACGGGGCGTGCGGCGGCGCGCAGCTGCTGAACGTGGCACGGCCACGCCCTGGCCGCAAGGCGGAAGCCTGCGAAGCGTACCTGGAGGCCGCGCGCCGACGTGACTTCGATTATCTGTCCTCGCCCGAGGTCGGGCCACCGCTGGCGGCACTGGCCGACGCACAGCGCCCGCTCTTCCGGGCGACCTATCCAGACCACGTGCTGGTCGATGCGGATCTGACCGGCATCGAAGCGCGCCTGGGGCCGTGGTGCGCGGACGACGAAGAATTGCTGCTGGAGGCTGAAAACAAGACCGACGGCTATGTGGTGGAAGCCATGTCGATTTTCGATCTGCCGGCCGAGCAGATCACGAAAGACTTCCACCGCCAGATTGGTAAGCTGTCGCGCCTACTGCTGCAGTTCGGCGGTGGCTATGAGGCGCTGGTGCGCGGCGCGGTCAACTACGGCATGCACATCGAAGATGACCTGGCCCAGCGGGTCGTGTGGACCTACCGCAGCAACCGACCGAAAATGTCGCGCTGGTGGTCACTGCTGGAGTTTGCCATCCTGATCGCCTTGGACCAGCCTGGCAAGCCGGTCGACGTACCCATCGGGCGCGGCCTGTGCAGCAAGGTCACGTTCGTCAAAGACGCAGTCGCGTTGCGCATGCACCTGCCGTCGGGCCGGGCGATCAGCTACCACAACGCCCGCCTGACGCTGGAGCCGGGTGCATCGGCCCCGATTGCGGTCTACGACAAGCCGGAAGGGTACGTTGAGACGCTGGACCGCAAGATCGTCAGCAACAACATGGTGCAGGGCCTGGCCCGAGACCTGTTCTGGGAGGCGATGCTGTCCGTGGCTCCGGTCGAGAAGATCGTGCACCACGTCTATGACCAGCTGGTGCTGGAAGTGCCGAAGGATCGCGCCGAGCTGCGCCTGCAGCAGCTGATCGCCCGGTTGCGCAAAACGCCGGTCTGGTGCCCGGGTCTGCCACTGGACGCAGCCGGGTACGTGAACCCGTCGTGGCGAAAAGACTGACGAACGGTATTGACAAATCTGTAACGGTGTGGGAACCTACGCCTACACCAACGAACTGAGCCACCCACATGATTAACGTCGAATACACCGCAGAGCAGGTCGAAGCGCAGCGCGCCCAGTGCGTCGCCGCCTACGCAGCCGGTCTGCCGCAGATCGTCATCGAAGTAGACGTCGACTTCACCCCGAAGGGCAAGCGTTCGGCTCGCATCGTCCACACCGACCGCAACGGCCGTCAGTTGCGTTGGTACGTGTCGGGCCGCATCTACCGCGAATTCAGCGCCATCACGGGTGAAGCCGCGGCAACCACCCGCCAGTGGTTGGCCGGCTAAGCCTTTCCCCACTACACTGACTGAGACCGCAGACCATGAAGACCTTCCGCACTTTCGACCTGAAAGACTTCGGCCACGGCACCTGCTCGCAAGAGCGCATGCAGGGCTGCGCGCCCGAGGGCGTGACGAACGCCAATCCCTTTGTGGCGCAGCCCGAACCGCCCAGCTACTTCGACCTGCGCGAAGAGCGTGACGAGCTGGCGGTTGAAAACGTCCAGATGGCGCGCCGACTGGAACGCCTGGAAGACCAGCTTAAGACCTACAGCACGTGCGCAGGACGCCTGCAGGCGGAACTGATGACCCTGCGCGACGCGGCGCTCAGTTTCTGCAAGCTCTATGACGAATGTCCTGATCGCACGAAGTTAGGCGGCGAGGTGGATGCACTGACTGTAAAGTGCATAGGCGCGAATGCAGTGCTCACCGCCTACGGGGAAGATCCGTACTGACATGTGGGTCCGCTGCTCACGCTGCCAGAGCCGCCGGCGCTTCACGCCGGCGCAACTGGAACGCGCACCGCGCTGCAAGACGCCCGGATGCACGGCAGCACGCAAGCGGGCCGGCAAGCGCCAGTCCTACTACATCGATCACTACCGGCAGCACGTAGAGCGCAACAAGGGCCGCAAGGCCACGGTCTGCCGCTGCCCGTCCTACCATTTCCCACATCGCCGCGAGTCTGGCTCCTGCCAGTGGCGGCCACCATTTTGAGAGGTTCCACGTGAAACAGTTTCGATGCACAAGTCGGCTTGGCAAGGTATACGGTGTTTGGAGCGAGCGCCATGCGGCTCGATACCTCACCGACGAGCAGATCGACTCCATGCACCCGGGAGACGTCAGTTTGGACGCTGACGGGGATACCTGGACGTGCGTCTCGGACAGCTGTGAGAAAATCCACGACGAACCGGCAGCCGAAACCCGCCTCGCAACCGACGCCCAAGCAGAACGCCTGGAGCGCATCGCCACGGCCGCGCTGCAGGGGTGGTTGGCTAGTCCAAACACAGCGCGTACCGCGCTGTACACGGAGATGGCGCAACAGTCGGTTGCGTGCGCCAAGGCGCTGATCGCAGAACTGGACCGGCAGTCATGACCGCCTACCCACTAGAAGCGCCGCTGCGCGACCTGTCGCCCGCACGTCGCGTCTACATCGTCCGTCGTGGCCTGGTGTTTCTCTACCCGACCGGCATCGTCCAGGACATCGCCAACGACCGATACACGATGGACGATGATCGGCCCTGGACGCCACTGGCGACCGACTGGGCGCAGGGCCGCGCGCTGTCGGACCGCCTCACCGACGAACTGGACCTGTGGGATCACCACAAGCTCAAGACCCTGGCCCGCGTGCTGTGGCGCAGCACCGGTGCGTCGGCCGATGCGTTCGAACTGTGGTGGGAGTCGGTCAACCGGGACGCCCATCCGGAGTGGATCGGTGCTGCGGCGCTGGTCGCCGGCCGCGAGCTGATGACCTACTCGCTGTTCAAGCACCGGCATCTGGTTGACGACGTGCACACTTTTCCGTAACGTATGCAAAACCGCAACGTGAGCATTTCAATGAACCGACAGACCGAGCCCGTCGATCCCCAGATCTACCTGACCAAGCCGCTGGAACAGTGGACGCTGCGCGAGTTGACTGACGCGTTGGGCATGCGCACCTCGGCCCAGGTGCTGCGCACGCCCGAGGGCAACGTGCGGGTGATGCGCTGGCGCAAGACGGCCACCATCGAGCGCATGCAGGCGCTGCAGGCTGCCGTGCGCGAGGACGAGTCGTTCTACCGCAAGACGCTGGTCGAGCGTCTGACGCAGCGCCAGGCCGCACCGGCGGTGTCGGCATGACCGACTTCATGGACCTGCCGCTGGAACAGTGGACGTTCTGCGAGTATGCCGACGCCCTGGGCGACCGCACGGTCGCGGACCTGTTCGGCATCACCACGAGCACCGTGCGGCACATGCGCCGCAAGAATCACGCCTCGGCCGAGCGCCTGGCCCAGCTGCGCGAAGTCGTAGCGGCCGATGAGACACGGCTGCGGCAGACCCTCGTTACCATCCGCGCTACCGGCGCTTTCCGCCGCGGCGCTTAACCCACAAAGGAAATCAGACATGAAGATCGTATTGAACGGCTGGGAAGACGTACGCGACCATGTGGCGCTGTTGAGCCCGGCATTGCTGGTCGAATGGAACGTCGGTCTGCGCCGACAGTTCGATGAAATGAAAGTCGCTCAGATCAACCCGGCCGCTGTCGACATGGTCAAAGACATGATCGGTCGGGTCCACGCCGCAGGAGCTGCGCCCACCGCCGAGGATGCCTGGGCCGCAGCCCACTACGGCCACGACGTGCACCCCGAGGGCTACCAGGGCTTGCCGGCGGACATTGCGCAGCCGGAGACGCCGGAAGAGCAGGTCGAAGCGACTGGCGTAGGTGCAGACACCGACGGTGAATCCGGCGACGAGTGCACGGTCGCGGTTGATGCAGACGGCGCGCCGTACCACACCGACTGGCACTCGTCGCCGGCCAAACTGACCGACAAGGGCGTGTGGCGCGCACGCCGTGGCCGTGACGCGGGCGCGTACGCCGAGTGGTTGGCCCAGTACGCCGTCGAGCCGGCCGAACCGGCTGAGGCCGAACCGGTTGCCACTGAGACGCACGCACTGCCGCAAGACGAGCCGGTCAAAGACCTCGAACCGACGGCCGCTGATCCGACCTTGGACGTCGACCTGGGCACGGTGATGGCCGAGGCGCTGGAGATCGCTGGCGATCAGCCCGACGGCCATATCGAACTGCTGGCTGCGTGCAAAGCCTTCATGACTGCGCACAGCCACGCCGCGTTCAATGACCTCAAGGCGGCGGTAGCGCCCGACGGCTCGCCGGGCGGAAAGTCGCTGCAGAACTTCGCCCCGGCCGAGCGCCGGCTGATGCAGGCCGTGCTTGCGGTGTACCCGAAGCCCGAGTAACGGTGGTCGCGAGAGCAGAGACGAGAAACCCGCCGAAAGGCGGGTTTCTCTTATCCACGAGCCTAGGCCCGATCAGATCGTGACGAACGTCTGGCGTGCGAACACGAACTGCACCACGCCCGGCTGCAGGATGCGCTGGCCTGCAGGGGCCTTATACGAGCGCATCGCACCGTCGGTCAGGTTGTACCGCTTGCCGGTGGACGGCAGGGTCACGGTCAGGTTGACGTCCAGCTTGGTGCGGCCGGACTGCTCGGTCTGATAGATCTGTTCAAACACCGACAGCGAGGGGCTGTCGGCCTGCAGGGTCAGCGTGAACGGGATCTGGTTGAAGACGAAGCCCTTGGACAGCTTGCCGTCGATGCCCATCGAGTATTCGCCGTTTTCGACCTCGCCCGCTTCGAACACGTTGTCGGCCGCATAGCCGGACAGAATGATACCTTGCGGGTAGAGCCCTTCGACCTGGATGGACAGGACCGAGTTGGCGACGGTGAGAGTGGCAGACATGTCGGTCCTCCTTACAGGACGGTGGTGGAGGACACGACGATCTTCTGGATGCTGCCGCCATCGCAGTACCAGAAATTCACGGTCGGGGAGCCGCGCTCGGAACGCACGGTGGTGGACAGCGGGTCGGTGACCTGCAGGTACCAGCCCAGGGTGGACACCTGATCGGCGATCACCAGGCCGGCCTGAGTGTTGATCTGGGCCTGCTGGGACGGCGACAGGGTGACGCCGGCACGGATCACGCCATTGGCCAGCGCCTGCTGGATGGTGCCCTGCGCGCCCTGGTACACGGCCGCGTAGCCTTCGGCGTTGTACGGCAGGGTGTTGTAGGCCAACAGGGTTTCAAACAGCGCCTGCTGCATGTTGCGGCGCAGCCAGATCTGGTTGAGGTAGGTGTCAGCCCACAGGAACTGGCCGCCGATCTTGCCGTTGTAGTACAGGGCGTAATCGTTGGCCGTGGAGGCGTAGGCACCGTAATAGGTGTAGCCGTTGGACAACAGCGCGTTGGCGTCGGCCAGGTTGGTGACGTCCGCAGACACGCCAGTCGTCTCGGCCGCGACCAGCTGGCGGAAGGCCAGCGTGCTGCGCCCCTCGGTCATCAGGTAGTTGGTCGAGGCGGCCCAGGCCAGCGCGCCGGCCGCCTTGGCCAACGTGCCGTAGACCGGCAGCGTGCCCTGGTACGGAGCGGCCATGACGAGGTTGCCGAAGCTGGCCGGGTTGTCCGGCGACAGGCCGGCCGCGTCCTGGTCCCAGCTGGCATAGATGAACTGGAAGTCCTGCGCGCTGTTCCAGATGGCGAAATCAGTGCGCTCGTCCAGGTCCGCGCCCCACACGTGCGTGAACGCGGCCCAGTTGCCCGACAGATTGCGCACGCGGGTCATGGCCGTGTCCGGCGTATCGGCGTCCACGCCGGCCGCCTGCAGGGCGCTGAGCACGGCATTGCCGGATTTCAGCGACACCTCGCGCTCGGCGCTCTTGCCGCCGAACAGCACGGCGACGCGACCGAAGGCCTTGGGATCGAGGGTACTGTGCAAACTCATTTCGACTCCCCCACGAACAGTGGGTGCTTGATCAGTTGCGGCGCCACCGCGCCGATATCGCCAGCGCCCTGGCACAGCAGAATGTCGCCGGCACGCAGTTTGTCGGTCTTGCCGCCGTCGATGCGCAGCGTGGTCATCGCGGCCAGCGGCAATTGCGCCGGGCGTGCGGTGGCCAGCGGTGCGCGTGACCACTTGAGCGGCTGGCCGTGCTCGGCCTCCAGCGCCTGCGCACGAGCGCTTTCGCGCGGCGCCACCAGGCTGAGTGCCAAGCCGTGCTTGCCGGCGCGCGCAGTCCGGCCGATGCGGTGGCGATAGGTTTCGGTGTCGGTGGGAAGCTCGTAATTCACCACTGCCGCGAGGTCTTCCACATCCAGGCCGCGCGCGGCCACGTCACTGGCAACCAGTACGTTGCAGCTGCGATTGACGAAGCGCACCAGCACCTCGTCGCGGTCGCGTTGCTCCATGTCGCCATGCAATGCCAGCGCGGAGAACCCGAACTCCTGCAGCGAGCCGGCGACT
>ERZ501064.238-NODE-238-length-14884-cov-4.359835_pt1 | contig 14884 bp, 16 predicted proteins | sample MGYA00510851_ERZ501064 | MGnify/ENA primary metagenome ERZ501064 (study PRJEB25958, sample SAMN03398529) | human skin metagenome | study: EMG produced TPA metagenomics assembly of the Human Skin Microbiome Metagenome (human skin metagenome) data set. | reverse complement strand
GAGCTACTGGATGAGGATGGAACTGCTCATATCTCTGGGAGCATGAGCGGCGATGGCGGCGAAGCGCTGGGCCAGGCGCTCGCGGCGGATCTGCTGGTCGTCGGCGCCGCGGAAGCGAGTGCGGTACCGCTCGGCAACCTCGGACTCGGCAAGCGGTCGGGTGTCGGCGCCGTCGCGGACGAACCAGTGCAGCGGGCGCCGGCTGTCGCCGCGCTGTCCGGTGACGGCGTGCGGCGCAAGGGGGCTCGGCGGGACGATCACCGCGAGGTAGTGCCCGCCCGCAACAGCGGCGATCGGTATCCAGGCGACGCGGGAAGCCGGGGCGGAGTGGTTGACGAGGGCCCGGCCGAGCCGCTGGATGAGGGCTTCGGGGTCGTCGGGGAACGGCGCGGCTGCGGACGCGGCGCCGTCGGACTCCTCGACGCCGATGAGGAGGAGCCCGCCGGCGGTGTTCGTGAGCGCCGTGATGTCCTTAGCCAACTCCTGCTCGGCGGTCCACGGGAGCGGGGCGCCAGGCGGGGCGCCAGGGTAGGGCTGGGCCTTGAACTCCAGGACTTCGGTCTCGCGGACCTGCGCTGCGACGAGCGCCTGGACGGCGGCGTCGGTAAGGCCGGTCTCGTCGAGGGGTCCGCCGAGGAGCGCCTCCAGCGCGGGGCTCCTCCAAATTGCCATGTCGAAGGATGTCATGAACGGGATACGTTGGGTTCCGGCGCGCCACGGGGCCGACAGGTCCAAGGCAGGACTTGCAGACCGTGAGGCCGCAATCCGTGCTCGTGGGTCACAGCTAGTGTCAGGTTGCAGCAACGACTAACGGAGTCGGAGCAGCGTCAACTGACGGGCCTAGGGCCAAGGAGGATCCAGGACCGGAGATGGAGAGCGCTGAGCAAGTCGTCGAGGCGGCGGCATCGGAGTTCATCGATCCACGAGCGCTGCTTGCTGACTGGGCGAACACCAACGACGAGTGGGCGCGGCTTCTTGTCTCTGAGGTCATTGCGACTGGGCGTCCGGTCGATACGGCGACGATCGCGAAGGCGTACCAGCTCTTCCGGCAGGAGAAGGCCCTGGACAAGCGTGAGCTGCCCGCCGTTGCGAAGCTCGACATCGAGGCACGGCAGGACGAGTCGGCACCGCCGCTGACTGTGGTGCGCCTGTCGGAGGTGCATGGCGTCAACGCACTCGTGCCTAGGGTGGTAATTGAGCCCCATGAGGGGCTGACGATTCTCTACGGCGAGAACGGCACCGGTAAGACCGGTTACTCTCGGATCTTCAAGGCGCTGGCGAACAGCCGAACCGCTGACACCATTCTCGGCAACATCGAGGCTGATTCGCTCGAGGAGCAGGCCGCGAAGTTGGACTTCAAGCTTGGCGATGACGAGCGAACCGTGGCCTGGACTGGCGAGCGGGGCGTGTCACCGTTCACCCGGATGTCCATCTTCGACAGTCCCGCCGTGACAACCCACGTCGATGATGACCTCGACTACGTCTACACCCCAGCTTCCCTAGCGCTCTTCAACCACGTCACCGCCGCCGTTCAAGCGGTAGCAGGCCAGATCGATGCGGCCATCAGCGTGCTCGGCACCGGTGGTTCCGGGCTTCTCTCTAGGTTTCAGCGCGGGTCGACTATTTACCCGCAGATCGAAGCGCTCGGCGCGTCCACCGACCTCGTCGCGTTGAGAACCAAGGCCGTGACCAGCAACGACGTCGACCAGCAATTAGATGTACTTACCCAAGCTGTCGCCGCATTGCGGGCCAACACCATCGGTACGCAAATCGCCGCGCTGAAGAGCGAGCTCCGCGTTCTTAAGCAGTCGACAACTGCGGCCGAGGCACTTTTGTCATTCGATGCGTTCACCTACAACAATGCGCTGACGAAGCGAGCCCGGCTTGCCGCTGACTACGAGGCCTTCCGTACCGAACTCTTCGCCGTCGCCGATCTACCCGCTGACCCGGACGACACTTGGAGTGGCTTCATTGAGGCCGGCGAGGCCTACCGCCAGAACCTCGTTGAGCTCGGTGCACACGACTCGGACCGCTGCCTCTACTGTCGCCAGCCGCTATCGGACCCAGCACGTGATCTGCTCGTCAGGTACTCGACCTACCTCGAAGACAAGATCTCGGCCGACATCCGGACGACTGACACCCTGCTGGCCGGCTACAAGAGCCAAGTCGCTGGCATCGAGGGTAACGAGATGGTCACGTTCGTCGACGAGTACAAAGACGAGAAGGAGAGGCCCGCTTACTTCTCCCAGGTCGAAGCGATCAAGGAGGCAAGGGGTGCCCTGGCGGCTGCGGTCGCCGAAAGCAAGCCGGCCAGCCTCGAGATCGCTGACGCTGTCACGAATCACAAGGTCGACGTCGATGCCGCGCTGGAAGTAGTAGGTGCCAGCATCTTGACGCTCGAGACGCAGCAGCAGAATCGCACCCAGGTGCTCGGCGAGAAGCAGGCCGAGTTGCTGGAGCTGAAGGACGCCGTTGAGCTTGGCAAATCCTGGTCAGTAATCGAGGCACAGGTCAGTAGTGCCAAGGAAGCTGACCAGCTCAAGACCCTCAAGCGCCCTTTGCCGTCGCTGGGGCGGGCCGTCACCGAGCTAGCTAAGACAGCAAGCGACCAACTGATCAACCAGAGCTTCGACGCGCTGTTCTTGGAGGAATGCGACGCGCTCAGGGCCCCGGCCCTAAAGCTCCAGTTCGTCGGACGTGAGGGAAAGGCACAACGTCGCAAGGTCATGAGCGGCAAGCACAAGCCCTCGAAGGTGCTGTCGGAAGGGGAGCAGAAGGTGCTCGCCCTCGCCGATTTCCTCGCTGAGGCACGTCTAGCCGGTATCACTGCACCAGTCATCTTCGATGACCCCGTCTCCAGCCTCGACCACCGGCGGATCAACGAGGTTTCCCGGCGTATTGCCCGCTTGGCCGACGACAACCAGGTCATCGTATTCACGCACGACATCTTGTTCGCCACGACGCTCCTCGGCCTGTTCGAGAAGTCGAAGCGTTGCGTCTACTTCCAGGTCACGGACGAAGACGGCAAGGGGAGGATCACTCGGGCAACCGGCCCCCGCTGGGACACCCTCAACGGGATCAAGGGGAAGATCAACGGCACCATTCAGGCCGCCAAGCAGCAAGAGGGCGAATCCCGGGACGCACTTGTCCGGGTCGGGTACGGGTGGATCCGGTCGTGGTGCGAAGTCTTCACCGAGACCGAGCTACTCCAAGGTGTGACCCAGCGCTACCAGCCGAACGTCGGCATGACGAAGCTGTCCAACATCAAGACAGACAAGCTTGGCGAGATCATCCCGAAGGTCACCGAGGTGTTCGAGGAAGCCTGTCGGTACATCGACGGTCACTCCCAGCCACTCGTGACGCTCGCTGTCAGCCCGACACTCACGGGCCTGGAGCAGCACTGGGCCGACTTGCAGGAGCTAAAGAAGGTCAACGACGGCAAATCGACTAGCGCGGGGTAGCGGTCGGACGCCCTTCGCTCGCCGCCTCCGCCCGACCTTGCTTCGAATCGTTATTGCGCATGGAGGGCAGTGCTCCGAGCCTCTCGGCTCGTCTTGCCGGGCGCCTGAAGTCGGTCAAGCCGTCTCGGTCGCACGTTCGCGGAGCGCGCCCAGGATGCCCGTCCGGTAGCGCGCTGTGACGCGGCGCTAGGTGCGCTCTGCATCATCCTTGATGAGCTTGGTGACCTTCGTGGCTTGGGTGAACTCGCCGCCCGCTGCGAAGAAGGCGCGCAGCCATGTCTCGGTGACGAGCGGATAGCCGGCCGCAGTGAAGGCGCTAAGGAGTTGCACGACGGCGTCCTTGCCGTTGCCACTTGAGAGACCTGTGTACTGCTCGTCGCCCGAAGACTGCGCTCGAACGGCACAGGACTGGCCTCTCGTGTGTGGAGCCGCTGTGAAGGTTCGCGGCGCTGATGCAGTCGAGCCAGCGCCGGTCGGGATCGTTGCCCCTGTGTTGAGTTCCAAGACTACGGTCGGCGGCGGAGTGCGTTCCCAAGTTCGGCCGCCAGGCGCGTATAGGCGACCGAACTTAGTTCGGTCAGAGGCCGAGGATCAGTCCAGGGGGACCGGGTAGGCAGGGGCTCTCGTGCCGGATCTCTCGGCACGATGTGGATGTGGAGATGAGGTTCAACGTTTCCCAGGACGCCGTAGTTGATACGCGTAGCTCCGACCAGCGGCTTGAGGGCACGTCCGACAAGTGTGGCGTCGGACCACAGATCCGACAGCTCCGTGGGGGTGAGATCCTCTATGTGTTCAACATGGCGCCGGTACATCAACAGCGATCGGCCCGGGAAGCGAGCATCGCTGTAGAGACCAAGCGCGGTTGCTCGCAGGGCGGGCGCTTCGACCGGCAGATGCAGTCGGAAGGCGCACGTCTCACACGTCCATCCGTCAGCCACGCAACTCCCTGCCTCCAGCGATCGGGATTGTCAAAAGGTCAGGTACTTGCGGGTGAGCGCCTGCAGCGTGACGCCCGTTGATCCAAGTGGCTCGGGCGAGGCAAAGAGCCGCTCCAGCGCCTCTTGTAGGTCATTGGTACGTGCTCGGGCGAGCTGAAATTCCGGTGGCAAATTCTCGGCCGCGGGATTGTCGACGGCCTTGATTGCGTTGCGCCATGTCTTGTCCTCTTGCCAACCTTGGAACTGGTTGGCGATCTCCAGCACGTCACGTAGGGCGGCGGCGGTATCCCCTTCCGGTTGGACAAACTGCTGTATCTGTGCCAGTCGGGCAAGCGGAGGCATTCGAAACTGGCTCATCAAGTACATCCGCGTGGTGTCGCGCTGCTCGATGACAGGCATGAAAAGCGACATGATGGAGCCGGCAAAGGTCCACTTGCGCGAGGTGCGGAGCTTGATGTAACGCAAACCCCACTTCTGGCCCTCCATTTCCTGCCATCGCTTGGCCTGGTAGTCCACGGCGATAGTTCGCCAGAACCGGACCATGTCATTAAACAGAAAGCGCGGAACGCGGGGTTCGTCTTGTCCTGCGTAGTCGTACAAATAGCGGCTGAGAATCGAGGAAACTAGTCCCTCATAGCCGTTGTGCTTGTTGAGCCACTCACTCTCCTGAAGTACCAGTATCCGTCGAGACAAGGACTTGTTGGTGTCATCGTCAAGGCCGATCTGGTTGACCATGTCCGGCGCGCCCACCATGACGCCAAAGAGGCCCGACGCACCTGGCGGTTCGGCAGTGATGTTGGTTAGCGCGGTGAGCGCCGCCTTGCGAAACGTCTGGATCATGCGAGGGTCAGGAACCACCTGGTTTGCAACGACCAAGTAGTCAAAGTCGCTCCCGGGTGCCATCTCGTCTCGTGCCATAGAGCCGAACGCGAGAATGTCTACGCCCTTACTCTCGGTGAAGCCGCCCAACTCCTTGTCCAGGTGATTGTTCACCTCAGTCCGCGCCTCGCCGAGTATCTGCTGCGTCCGAGCGGCGGCGGCCTCCAGGTGGTTCAGGGTAAGACCGAGACGACCCTTGGCGTCTTCTAGAACCTGATGCACTTCTCTCAAGCCACGTTGCTCATCAGAGACTCCGCCGCTTTCTCGGGTAAAGCGCCCAGTGCTTCGAGGACCCGCAGAGCTCGTTCGATGGACCAGTCGTCCTGCCAAAGCAGCGCGTCAACACCGGACGGTGCGATGCCCAACTCTTTAGCCACATCCCCTCGCTCGCGCTGGCCGATGATTTCTTTGGCTCGCTTTTCGAGACGCTCGGCCAGGTCTCGCTCAATGTTTCCGGGTTCCGTGAGGGACGCGGTCATCAGATCTTCTTTCGATGGGTGGTGGGGGCGAGGGTTGTGCACGTAGCGGCGGGCCGCCTGCTCGTCCAGATCCGCCAGACGAGCGATGATCGATTCTTCGATGACGCGACGGTCCGCAGAGGGGAGTGGCCTGACCGGCTCAGAGGTCTGCCAAGGTGAAAGTCCTGGCGCCGGATCGATCTGCCAGCGGCGCGGAACCAAGTGGTAGTGCATGTGCGGGACCACGTTGCCAAGCACGGCGTAGTTGATGCGATCGGCCTGTACCGCCTGCTGGATGGCGAATCCGGCACGGCGTGCGTCCCCGAGGAGCGCGCACGCAAGATCATTAGGCATGGAGGTCATGTCTTCGACGTGCTCGTGTAGGACGAGCAAGCACCGACCGGGGTACCGCGCGTCGTCATAGAGGCCCAACGTCGACACTGTGAGGTCAACCAACGGATGCCACAAGGCCATGCCGCACCGACGGCAAGCGAAGGTGGGACGCGCTGTCATGGGCTCATCAAAGGGCATGGCTACGACACTCTCTGAGGCAGTCCGGTGGTAGCCGGCTGGCCAGCGACGGGGCAGCGCGAGCACGGCACAGTGAAGCAGTACGCCGACTTCGCTGCGTGGCAAGAGGGGCTCCTGTGCCGGGACGTGCTGGCCCCGCTGAGGGACGCGCACGAACCTGCCCGGCGCCGCATGGCGCGTCGGGCCCTTGCAGCTGCTAACTCCGCTTCTAGCGTGGCCGGGTGTGGCCGTGGCTTGCACTTCCGCGCGGACTCGCGCCAGGCGTCGTGAGCCTGGAGGGGCCCCATCCTGTCGGCCTGATGCTCTCGAGTCGACACACCGCTGGTTTCTACTAGGGGATGCTCCGCGAGGGCGTGAGCCTCGCCGTGGCCGGCGACCTTGAGCGCCGTTGCGTCGGCGCCGAGCTCCGTGACGACCGCCCCGAGCTTGTCGCCGGCGTCCTTCTGACAGGGCCGTGTTGGGGACGGACAGGAGCGGACGCGGTCACGCGTCGCCCCCATGATCATTGCCTCATCTTGACCTCGAGCTGCGCACGAAGGAAGGAGGTGTTCCATCCGTCCATCCTTCGCGCGCTTGCCACCCGTGGTTGGGGTGTGGCGCACGCTATGGGGCGTGGCCCCGGGTGAGCAGTCAACCGGTCTCGTCGCACCGTTGTAGGACAGCTCCCTCCGGCCTCCGTTAGCTGTGGCCATCCCGAACCGAGACAGCTCCTGGCTGACCCCGGATTATCTCGGCGGCTGCGCTGTCGGAGACGGCCTCCCCAAGCGACAGTACCTACGCAGCATGCGGTTTGTGCACGTGATCTTGTGAACCTGCAGTAGGGCTCGACCGACGTCGACAAGGTCGCGTTAGAGGGTGAGCGCCGGACGCGGGTCGGTGCTGTCGCTCAGTACCGCAGCAATCTGCGCGGTAGGCCAGCCGGTACGCAGGGACAGCTCGACCGCCGACGTGCCGGCGAGGTCTACCGCGGCGGCGAGGAGGGCTGGCGACTCGGGCACACCCACGTCTCCTGGTTCTTGGTAGCGCCACCCCCGCGACCCCATGGTCTTCATTGCCTGCTGGTACGTCGACTCAGCCATCACCCCCAACGTCCAGGCGCGACGAAGCAGCGACGCCATCGACGTCCCCCATCGCTGCTTGAGAATCTGCAGCGCGGCCCAGTCCGGTCGCGACGGCAACTCGTCGATGATGTCGGAGGCGGGCATCAAGAACGCGGCCGCGAAGCGGTGGGCCTGCGCCTCAACCGGCTGGGGCGCCAGATCCCTTCCCGGCGTGTGCATCACGAGGTGGGCGAGTTCGTGAGCGGCGCTGTGTCGATCCCGATCGCGCTTACTACCGTCGCGACCCAGGATCACCACGGGCCGCTCTGGGAAAGGCCCACTGTAGGCGTGGACGTCCGGAGAGACGATGCCGTGCCGTGCCACGACGATGCCTTGGCGTTCCACGAGGCGCAGCAGATCGGCAACCGGCCCCGGCGGGATGTTCCAAGCTTCGCGCACGGCTGCGGCGATCTGCTCCGCGTCGGCGGGGTCGTTAACCGGATCCAGGGGGAATCGCGGCAGTTGCAGGGGAGGTAGTCGTACTGATCGGCTGAGGGCGTCGACGATGTCCCGCAGGAGGTGCGTGGTCGCGAGTGCCGCGCGCCGTTGGGTGGCCGTGACCGACCGCAGCGAGCGGAAGTGGCCGAAGCCGTCGAGGGCATCGAGGTCTAGTTCGGGAAGGCTCGACGGTGCGCTCCCTGTGGCGAAGAAGGCCGCGGGGAACTCCAGGGCATCTGCTAAGGCCGAGAGCCGAGACTCGGTCGGACGGGCCTGCCCCTTCTCGAACTGCGATATGGCCGCGGAAGTGAGCCCCGCCCGCCGGCCCACCTCGGTCTGAGTGAGCGCACGAGCTTCACGGGCCAATCGAAGGCGTCGAGGGGAGAACAACGGCACCACCTCGGCCGCTGCCTGAGGCGGCAGGTCCCCTGCCACGCCGGTCATCGGTGACCGCGCCCGGAATGGTCCCAGCCGCTCCTTGACCCCGTGGTGGACCGACGTACTGACGAACGACGACAGGTCGGTTGCGCACCGCCTCCAAGCCTGACAAGATGTCCGTGCATGAATTTAAAGTACCGTATGGCCGGTATCGCACGATACTGGTTCACCACCTCAGAGTGAGGGCCGCGCACTGCCGTCGGCCCACCGGGGTGGTAGGCCAACAGGCGCCGCCCGCGATGGGTGTCGCTCGGAGAAGTGTCAGAGGGGCAGGGTTAGGTCGTGTCGGTGTTCACCCCTGGGTCAGAACGTGTCGGCTTCGTGGCGGCACAGACGTCCTCGTGTGGAGAGTTGCAAGCGGCTGCGCGGCACTGTGCGAGCACGGGCGGCACGTTGCTCGTCTCGTCCCGGGAGGCGCTGGACCAGGCGCGTCGCATCCGGGCCATGAGTGACCTGACGATGATCGTCGACGTCTTCCGCTGGCGGCGGACCTGGGCGAACTCCGAGATACCGACTGCCCTTCACGAGGGCTTCGGTCTCGCACTGCAGGGTGCCGACGACTGGGCGGGGGACGTCTTGCGGGCCAGTCGCGCCGACGCCGTCCTCCTGCCGGCCTTCATGGTGAAAGCGGGGGACACGCTGGCGCTGGCGGCCCTTCTCGAGACCACGGCCGACAGCACGGTGCCTGAGCTCATCGATTTCGTCCCGACTGAGGCGCGATCACTTTCCACCCGCTATATCGACGACTTTCTGGCATGCCTGCAGCGATACCCGAGGCGCCGACGAGCGTTCCTGTTCGCGGACGTCAGGGAGCCGCTGGCGAAGTTCGATCGGCTACAAGGCTTGCGACGACTCCTTCATGCCTTCCCGGGCAGTCTCATCGTGGGTGTCGACGCCCTGGTCGGTGTCGACGCCCTGGCGCACGGCGCCGGCTGGGCTGGCGTCGGTGCCTCGTCAAGCCGTCGCTGGCCACAGCGCCCCGACGACACCGGTGGACGACCGCCGGCCGACGGGTACCTGCCGGGCACTTGGCTCCGCGAACTGCTCGAGATGCGTAGCCCCAACTACTACGCCGACTGGTACGCCAACGCCCCCTCGCCACGGTGCCGGCACTGCGCCCGCCTACTCGACCTCTTCGAGACGACGTGGGCAGACAAGACGGCCATCATCGAGCACAACCTGCACGGCATCCGCGACTACGGCCGCGAGCTCTGGACGCAGCCACCCGACGACCGGATCAAATGGCTGAAGACGACCCGGCTGCGAGCCCTGCAGGCGCACGTCGACCTAGGGTCAGTCACGAAGAAAGTCGAAGCTGACCTGGCACTTCGTCGACTGTGTGAAGTGGACGACGAACCGGCCTACCGACAGACGACTCCCGACGGCCGCTGGCAGCCGATGTAGCCGAATGCAGCGCGCGCTCCGCGAAACGCCACGCCGCGGGCTTGAAATAGCTGCGCACAAACGGCTGCGGCGCCACCAGCTCTGCTGCCGAATGAACGTCCTTCCCCACCCATATGCCCACACCAGCCGCCTCCGCCTCCCAGGCGAACATCCCGCTTCGCGGGGGAGGCGACGGCAGCATGAGCACCCGCTGGGCGAACGGCGCGAACTGTTGAGCGCGAGCGAGCGTCGACCGTCCGATACTCCCGTCGACGACCGCGGCTAGCACCGTCAACGGCGGCGTCAACAGTCGAATGATCCCCCCGCCGTCCCACTCGATCGCTCCTCGAGGAGCCGCCGACAGTAGCCTGCTGCACCGCTCCCCGAGTTCGTCGGTTCGGACCGGCACGCGCCATGGCAGGTTCATCAGTGCATCGAGTACGGGCAGCGCGGTCACTGCATGAAGGCCGTACTCCGCTCGTCGTGCGATTTCATTACAGTCGAGAACAACTAGTGCGTCGGCCCGCCCCCCGGACGCCCGGGCCCCCCCCGGGACCACGCAGACGTTCACGGACTGCGCATCCGCCGGGCGCACAGCGCTCGTCCAGTGCAGCGGGTGCTGCGGCAGCTTCACGGCGCCCCTCCGGTCGTCTCATCGAACATCTGTTCGAACGTAGCTCATAACTCCGACACGAGGGCGTGTCCTCTCCGTACGCGGCGGCATGTGCTGGCGACTGGGGGCTCCTCAGGCTTCAGGGAGTCGGGGCCTCGAGGTCCCCACCCGGAGGGATCCCCCGACCTTCATCGGCAGGTCGATCACCCTCGTGCGGGGCCGCGGTGCCTCAGACACTAGAGGTGCCCGAGTGACCACATTCGCGACCTAGCGCGCCGCTGACTCGTTGAACTTCGCGTCGGGGTGGACATGCCCTGCGGCTGGACGCTGGGCAGGTACGAGCGGTCTCTGCGCGAGGCGGTGGTCAATGCCTGGCTGTGCACGTTGGAGCCTTGCCAACCCCGCCGTGCGCTACGCCCATCCATGGCCGGCCCGTCGGACTGGAGGTCCGGGTGCTGGCCCACCCACCGACGCTCCCGCAACGTGCGGTAGCCGGCGGGCAGGGTGCTAGCCGACGGCGGTGGTTGCAGTTCTGGTTGCAGTTGGGCCCGTTCGCGGTCGTGCGCCAACATCCGCCGTCGTCCAAACTGGCAGCTCAGACGGCATACGGAACGACGGCGAACCCGCCTGAACGCGATCATGACGGCCTGGCAGTGTAGGGGTCAGGGGTTCGAGTCCCCTCAGCTCCACCCGAATGACCAGGCCGCTCCCTTCCGGGGAGCGGCCTGAGTCGTTTCTAGGCCCGGCAGGGGCGGCTCAAGACTTCTTCGAGCTCTTCTTCTTGCCGCCCTTCTTCCCGCCCTTCTTGCCCAGCTCGCTCTGGGCGGCGGAGCTGGTGCGCGGGTTCTTCTTGCCTTCCTTCTTGGCCTTCGCGTTCGCCTTCTTGGCCGTGTCGCTGCCCTTGCCGCTCTTCTCCGCCACGCCGCGCCTCCGGGTCGGGTCCTGCCGCCGGGGTCCGGACGGCCTGACTGCAGCCCCTACCCGGCGCGGACAAGCGGCAACACCGGGTCACCCCTCCGGGAAGCGGACGCCCGCGAGCTCCTGAGAGACCTCCCAGACCCGGGCGGCCTCATCCGTGCTGCGCAGCGGCGCGTACAGCCGCTCCGGCGCGGGCGGGCCGCCGAGGTGGCCGAAGCCGCTCGGGCCGTAGAAGCCGCCGCCCGCCGCGTCGGGGGAGGTGGCGGCGAGCACCGCCGGCAGGGGAGCCGTGTCGACCGTCCCCAGCAGGATGCCCCGCTCCGACAGCATCCGGATGATCCGGCGGCTCGGCACCTCCGCGCTCCGGCCGAGCTCCGGCCGGGCGTCGAGCAGGCTGGTCGGCGCGACGCCCGGGTGCGAGAGGTTGCTCGTGACGCCCCACCCGGCGGCCCGGCTGCGCCGGTCCAGCTCCAGCCCGAACAGGCCCATGGCGATCTTGGACTGCGAGTACGCCCGCATCCCGTCGTAGGACCGCTCCCAGCCGAGGTCGTCCCAGCGGATGGCCCCCCGCCGGGCCGCGATGCTCACCTGCCAGGTCACCCGGGCACGGCCGGCGCGCAGCAGCGGGATGAGGGCGCCCACCAGCGCGACGTGGCCCAGGTGGTTGGTGCCGAACTGCAGCTCGAACCCGTCGGCGGTCGTCTGCCGGCCGGGCGGCGTCATCACGCCGGCGTTGTTGACCAGGACGTCGACCGGCCGGCCGTCGGCGCGCATCTTCTCGCCCAAGGCGGCCACGGAGGCCAGCGAGGAGAGGTCGAGGTCGTGCAGCTGCACGTCGGCGTCCGGGGTCTCCGCGCGGATGGCGGCGACGGCCGCCTCTCCCTTGCGCGGGTTCCGGACGGGCAGCACGACGTCGGCGCCGGCCCGGGCGAGACGGCGGGCGATGCCCAGCCCGATGCCGTCGCTCCCTCCGGTGACGACGGCGCGCTTGCCGGTGAGGTCGGGGACGGTGATGTCGGTGGTCCTGCGTGGCACGGGGCGCTCCTCGGTCGTCGGTCAGGTGCCTCCACCGTCGCCCGGATCCGCGCCGCCGTTCAGGGCCGGTCGATCCACTGACCGGCAGGGCCAGACTGCGGGCGAGGGGTGGATCGGCAGGGCGTGGCTGCGCCGGGGCGCGGGCGGTAGGAACGGGACGACACGAGGGAGGCACGGATGGACATCGACCGGATCGGGCTGGCGGACTACCTGCGCCGCCGTCGCGAGGCGCTGCAGCCCGAGGACGTCGGCCTGCCCCGCGGCGCCCGCCGCCGGACGAGCGGCCTGCGGCGCGAGGAGGTCTCCGCGCTGTGCCACATGTCCAGCGACTACTACTCCCGGCTCGAGCGCGGGCGCGGACCGCAGCCCTCCGAGCAGATGATCGCCGCCATCGCCCAGGGCCTGCACCTCTCCCTCGACGAGCGCGACCACCTGTTCCGCCTCGCCGGGCACCACCCGCCCGACCGGGGCGCGGTCAGCGAGCACATCAGTCCGGGGCTGCTGCGCATCTTCGACCGGCTGCATGACACCCCCGCCGAGATCGTCACCGAGCTCGGCGAGACGCTCCGCCAGACGCCCCCGGGCGTCGCGCTGACCGGGGACCTCACCGCATACCGCGGCCCGGCCCGGAGCATCGGCTACCGGTGGTTCACCGACCCGGCCACGCGGCAGCGCTACCGACCGGACGACCACGCGTTCCTCGCCCGCATGTGGGCGTCCGGCTTGCGCGGGGTGGTCACCCTGCGCGGACCGGGCTCGCGGGCCGCGCAGCTCGCCGACCTGCTGCTGGCCCGCAGCGAGGAGTTCCGCCGCGTCTGGGACCAGCACGAGGTCGGCATCCGCCCGCGCGAGGTCAAGCACTTCGTCCACCCCGAGGTGGGCGCGCTCGAGCTGCACTGCCAGAACCTGCTCGACCCGCAGCAGTCGCACTCGCTGCTGGTCTACACCGCCGCACCGGGCAGCGAGAGCTACGAGAAACTGCAGCTGCTGTCGGTGCTCGGGGCGCAGCCGGTCGGCTGACGCCCGCCACCGGAAATGAGTGGCCCGGCACCGGACCGGCGGGCCAGGCTGCGGCCATGACCAGCAGCGACGTCGGGGACGCCGGGACGGCGGCCCGCTACGACCGCGAGTCGGCCTTCATGTTCGCGCCCGACGTGCTCGACCCGGCGGTCGACGTCCTCGCGGAGCTCGCGGGGGAGGGGCCGGCGCTGGAGCTCGCGATCGGCACCGGACGGGTGGCGATCCCGCTGGCCGCCCGCGGCGTCCCGGTCACCGGCATCGAGCTGTCGGCACCCATGGCCGACGAGCTGCGCCGCAAGACGGCCGACATCCCCGTGCACGTGGGTGACATGGCCACCACGACCGTCCCGGGCACCTTCTCGCTGGTCTACGTCGTCTGGAACAGCCTCGGCAACGTGCGCACGCAGGCGGGGCAGGTCGCCACCTTCGCCAACGCCGCCCGCCACCTCGCGCCCGGTGGGTACTTCGTCGTCGAGCTCACCGTCCCCGCCCTCCGGCGCTTCCCGCCCGGCCAGACCGCCGTGCCCTTCCACGTGGGGTCCCACCACGTCGGCTTCGACACCCTCGACCCGGTCACCCAGCAGGGCACCTCCCACCACTACTGGCGCCGCGACGACGGCGCGGTGCGCTACGCGGCGAGCAACTTCCGCTACGCCTGGCCGGCCGAGCTGGACCTCATGGCGCAGCTGGCCGGGCTGGAGCCGGTCCGCCGGACGGCCGACTGGCGCGGCACCCCCTTCACCGGCGACAGCGAGAGCGCGGTGTCGGTCTGGCGGCTGCCCGCCTGACGGTCAGAGGTGGCTCGTGTCGTCCAGGCGGACGACGGTGCGGTTGGCGAAGAAGTCGTCCTCCTCCAGCACGGTGATGCCGCCGCTGCTCGCCCGGAAGTTCACGCGCCCGGCTGCTTCCGGCGGCATCCCGATCCACGCGGCGACGACGAAGGTGAGCGCGAAGCCGTGGGTGACCACCACCGAGTGCGCCCACGGGCGCGCCAGGACCTCCTCCACGGCGGCGCAGACGCGGGCGCCGAACTGCCGCCGGGTCTCCGCGCCCTCGATCCCCTCGTGGTGGTCCAGCCGGTTCCCCGTCGCGGGCGGCGGGACGAAGCGGGCGTCGAGCCAGGCCTGAGGCCGGCCCTCGGCGGCGCCGTAGGACTTCTCCCGCAGCCCGGGCAGCAGGACCGGTGCCACCCCGAGCAGCCCGCCGATCGCGTCGGCCGTCTGCCGGGTGCGCGTGAGGTCGGAGGACCACAGCCCCACCTCGGCGCCCTCGGGGACGAGCTCGCGCACCCGCGCCGCGACCGCCCGCGCCTGCTCGTGGCCCCGGTCGGTCAACGCGCTGTCGAACCAGCCGCCCACCAGACCGGCGCGGTGGTGCTCGGCCTCGGGGTGCGTGACGACGAGCAGCCGGCGCACGGGTGCTCCTCTCCGGGCTCGGGGCCGCGGGCACCCGCGGCAGGCCGAAGACTGCCGGACGGCATGATCGGCGTCGAGACGGGCCCGCCGGCCCGCGCTGCTGATCGCTCCTGGGAGGACCGCCATGCCCACGCTGGACCGCGCAGGCGACGTGTTCGTGCTCGACCTCGGCGACACCGAGAACCGCTTCCACCCCGACTGGCTGGCCGGTATGGGCGCGGCCCTCGACGAGGTCGAGCAGGCCGACGGCGCCCGCG
>ERZ501064.237-NODE-237-length-14891-cov-15.691022_pt1 | contig 14891 bp, 18 predicted proteins | sample MGYA00510851_ERZ501064 | MGnify/ENA primary metagenome ERZ501064 (study PRJEB25958, sample SAMN03398529) | human skin metagenome | study: EMG produced TPA metagenomics assembly of the Human Skin Microbiome Metagenome (human skin metagenome) data set. | reverse complement strand
TTGACGCTCGAATAGCGACCGGTCAGGGCTGTCGATATGGCCTGGTCAAATCCCAGCCCATTGAACTGGTAGGTGAACAGGTTCTGAGCCAGTCGATTCGGCACGCCGCCGCTGCCGGAGCCGGAGCCATCCGCACCGATGCCATCCATGCTGCCCGAGCCGTTCAGCGACTGCGACTGGCGCGTATGGACGTGGTCCTGGTGGCCGCCCCATGCAGATGAGTAGTAGCTACCACTAGACACATTGTTGCGGCCCGCCCAGCCGAGCTTCTGCCCGGTGTTTGGATTCATCCAGATGACCTGCTCCAGCTGAGGCATGTTGGGTCCGTTGGCAATCAGGTACTCAGCCCACTTCTGGAGCTTATCGGTGGGTCCATCCCAGTCGATGCCTCGGTTCAGGCCCTGAGGGTTGGGGGCATACCCCGCCTCCCCTCGGTTGTCCTCCTGGTGTCCCGCATAGGTCGACGCCTGAATCCCGAACTGGGTGCAGATTTCGTAGACCCATGCCGGGAAGCCCGGAGAGCCATAGGTGATGTTGGTACCAGGAGGCATACCGTACGGCGTCGCGGGCTTCTTCTGGTCGTCAGCCGGCATCGGAGGTCCAGCAGGACCACCGGGAGTGCCCGGTGCAGCACCCGGCCTGGGAGCGTTACTGCTGCTGCCACCGCCGCCCTTCAGCTTCGTGCCGGGAGGCATCTTGCCACCACCGGCCACCAGAGGACGGAAGGTGCCGAAGTGCTGCTGAGCGGTGCCGTGGTAGACGAGGGTGGACCAGTCGTTCCAGTTGCCTCGACGCTGATACAGAGTGCGAGCGATCTTCGTGCTCACCGCCGGGTCAAATCGGTTCTCGCCGGGGAACATACCGTCGTGAACAGAGTTGATCTGCCACAGACCTCGGTCCACCGATCCGTCGGAGTTGGCCGTATTGATCGCGCCAGGATTACCGCCGGACTCGGCCTTGATGATCGAGGAGCCGATGACGACGTCTTCGCCGCGCCACCCAGCGTTGGTGACGATCCAGACAATCTCCTCGTTGGAGTACGCGCTGCCGTTGGCCGGAGGGCCGATCGAGCTGAACACAGCGTCACCCATGCTGCCACCACCGGCAGTGTCCGCCGCGCCCGCAGCCGACTCGTACTCGAACATGTCCTTGAACAACTGGAGAGCGTCGTCGTGCAGGTTCTCGATCTCGGGCAGCTGGTCCTCGACGTAGCCAAGGAACGACTCCGGGAAACTCTGCACCAGAATCTGGTCCATGTCCCAGCCGCCGACCTGGTTGAGCACGGCCTTCAGCATGTTGCCCAGGCCCGAATCCCTCTGCTTCAGTGGATCGTTGACCCCGCCCCCGCCAGCACTGTCGGTGCCCTGGTTGCCCGACGAATTGGGATACATGAGCGCATCCCACTCCTCCTGGGTGAAGTTCGGAGGTGCCTTGGAGCCACCTGCCGGAGGAGGAGCGTCATCATCGTCTGCCGGATCGTTGGGTGCCTTCGGATCGTTCGGATCGCCACCGGCAGGGACGTTGTCGTCAGGAGTGTCATTCATCGCCGCCGTGGCCGACGCGCCGAAGGGCTCTATCCGCTGATTCAAAATCTCCGCCGACGCGGGCAGACCTGGGTCCCAATACATGTACAACAGGCGTTTGATGGTGCAGCTCGCGCGGAGTGTGACGGTCGAGGGATACAGCTGGAGTCCCGGCACCAGATCGAGGTAACCCGCGAAGACCTGGATGCGATTGATGCGCTTCATCCAGCACACCACGCGGTCCATCCGGCGGAACTTGTCGTTGTAGCGTCCGCCCTTGTTCGACAGAGTGAACTCCAGGCTGCTTGCGCCGCCTGTGATCCGATTGACGCCGCCGCGCACGATGTCTGCCGAGACGTCGACACCTTCGATGACGATCCAGACCTCCGGCGAGTACACCAGGGTCTTGAAAGCCACAGGGGCTCCTACGACGGGACCGAGACCGGGGCCGGTCATGAGTTACCTCCTTGCCCCGGTCCATCTCGGGGCGGAAGCCACGGGGGTGGCGCTGGAACAGTCGGATTGGGATTCGCGGGCGGATTCAGCACCGGCTCACCAGGATTGCCGATGTCGACCTCCTCCCACTTCGCAGTGGACTCAGCCATCGACGACGTGAACGTCTTCTTGGACAGCATAGAGTCGATCAATAACAGCTGAAGGGTCGCTCGCGGAGCGATGTTGAACCGCTCATCACCAGCCTGGAGATTGAGGATCAGGCCGGACCAGTTGTCGATGTTGCGGGCAGGCCAGTACAGAGTGACCTCGGGATACTGCACCGTCAGCAGCGACCGGAGGTGATGCTTGCGCACGTACTCCTGGAGAGCCTTGTACTCGTTCCAGCCGTTGAACTGCACCTGGAGCTGGAGACTCTGCTGGCTGGCCTTGATCGGCCAGTGATGACGCGCACGCTTGGTCTGGCTCGATGCGAGCGAGCCGACCATCGGCGAGTTGAACTGGAGCACCTTCAGCTCCAGCGTCCCCACATAGGGGCACGTCATCCGCAGAGTGGACACGTCATCCTCCCTGAATTGACTGGTAGCTCAACAGGTATGGGAGCTTCATGGGCAGGATGTCTGCCTCGACCGGAAAGAAGAAGCCACGCTTCTCGTTCCAGGCGAGCCCACCGCAGTAGGCATCGACGTCGTAGTCCATGACGGCAGGACGACTGATAGGCGTATTGGATGAGTACATCAGAAGGAGCCTCCTGTTCCGATCCTCGGCGTCTGTCCACCGGGGTTGGGGGTGGTCGACCGGCCCGGCTGCGGAGTGTTGCTCGGGGCCTTCTTGCTGTCCTGATCGGCGGGAGTGCCGTCAGGCTTCTTCGAGCCGTCGGCTGTCTTCGCTCCACTACCCCACGTCGGCCAGGCCGCAGAGCCCGGATCATCGGAGTTCGTGTTGAAGTCGTTGTGCTCGTACTCGATACCCTTCTTCAACCTCTCGATCTCTCCCGCGATGGTGTCAGAGGTGACGACTCCGTTCACGTCCTCCTGGATTTTAAATGTGAGAGTGAACTCGCGAGCCACCTCGTTCCAGGAGTCCTTGAAGGGGAAGTTGACCGCGTACACCTTGAACACCCAGTTGCGCGTCGGGTACGTGAACGTCCCCGGCTCGCCACCCTGCCTCTGCTCAAACATCATGTCGCGCATGAAGACTGCGACCTGGTAGAGGTACGCCCAGCCACCGCGCCCCGCCTCGGCAGTGACGGTCAGGTCGTCCATGCTCGCAGACAGAATCTGCACCACACGGCCACCGTAGGTCTCATCCACCTTGGTGTTGAGCGTGTAGGTCCAACGGATCAGGTTGGGGTTGGTCCGCAGCTGGAGGGTCTTGCCCTTGTAGGTGAGCGAGGCGAGAGCCATCAGCCACCACCACCGTTGTCGTACGACGACCCGGCGGGCGGATCGTTACGGCTCGCGCCATCCTCGGACGAGTCGGAGCTGCGCTGGTTCTGGCTGATGTTCGGGCCGTTGGGGAGCAGCTTCAGCAACTGAGAAGCGCGCTCGGTGAGATCGAATGCTCCACCGCCACTGCCTGTATCGCCGCTGACCTCCTCCTCCTGGCCGGTCATGTTCTCCAGCTTCACGAAGTCGTCCGCACCCGGCAGCTTCAGCTTGGCCTCACCGTTGACGATCCGGTTCATCAGGTCCTTGTTGGCCAGGGCCTTCTTGTCGAGCTTGACCTCCTTGCCGTCCTTGTCCTTGATCTTGATGTTCGTGCCGTACTGATCCATCAGGCCGGAGATGCGATCGTTGGTGTAGCCGGTCTCCTCGGCGTTGTCGGTGAGCATCTTGTTCCACTCGGAGTCGCGCCGCTTGCGGTGCTCCTCGGCCTTCTCGTCGGAGCCCACCAGCCCCTCACCGAACGCAGTAACGCTGCTGTCGGCCCAGTTGAAGGCGTGCCCCGCAGCCTTGAAGGTCGAGCCGATCGAGCCCCAGAAGCCCTTGTCCTTCACCTCGCCGCCGGTCTGCTCCTTCTTGACCTGATCGCTGGAGCGCTTCATCTCCTTGTCCATCTTGCCGCTCATAATCGACTCGACGAGGGGCTGGAGCTGACCGGGCGGGACGTTGATGCCGAACGCGGACAGGCGCGCACTGATGATGCGCAGAGCCTGCGTAGTTCCCGCCGTACCCCGACTCATCATCTGCTGGATGCTCGGGTTCATGACGATGTCTTTGACGACCTTGTAGGTGCGCTCGGTCGCCAACTGCCCGCCGTTCTCCTGTTCCAACAGGTCCGGCAGAGCGCCTGCGGGATCGCCCCGGTACTCCGGATTGATCCGACGAGCCAGCGCAGCGTTGTTGGTCATGCCCTGCTGGAACACCTCCCCGATGCCCTTCAGGTTGGGGTCGGTGGAGCCGAGAGTCGTGAGGCGCTGATTGAGCGCACTGGTGTCGGCAGCAGAGGCATGGACGAACTGGTTCATGCTGTATTCCTGCATGCCCATGTACTGCTCGCGCAGCTGCCCCGAGGTCATCTTGACGTTCGGGTCCTGAGCGAAGTTGCTGACGGCAGTGATGTCGCGCTGCGCCTGTGCGACGGACATGCCGCCCTTGTTGACGTTGACCGAGAGCACCTTCATGGACTCGGCAGTGTCCATGTTCATCTTGCGCAGGTTCTCGGTCATGAACTCGGTGACCGTGTCGAACTCCTTGCCTGTGTACCCGTTCTGGAGTGCCGACATCATAATTTTTCGTGACTGCTCAGTGGAGATGAACGGATTCATCGCCATGACGCGGACACCCATCTCGAAGCTCGCGCCCTCCTGGAAGCCACCGCCTCGCGGGGTGCCCTGAGCGACCATGCCCTGGTACCACTCGCCTGCTGAGCTGATGCCCTTGATCGCACCGACGCCCGCACCGAGCACACCGAGACCGCGCGCGGCTGTGCCGAGATTGCCCTGGAGGCCGCGCAGGGGCGCACCTGCCGCAGCGATATGCGACGCGGTCTGTGTGGCGTCCATACCCTGCGCTTCGGCCTCAGCGGCTGCTGCCGCCTCTCGGGCAGCGATCTGCTGCTCCAGCATGCCCGAGGCCCGCGTGCCCATGCGCTGTGCGCCCTGGATGCCGGAGGCGATCAGCTCAGTACCGCTGCCACGTCCGCCAGCCGCCGTCTGGGCGAGGATGTTGTTGAACCACTGCGAGCTACCCGCCTGCATCTGCTGGAGACGCTGCGTCCAGTCGATCTCCTCGCTGCTACCGCCAGAGTCACGCCCCGGACCCGTGGGACCGTTGGGGCGTCCGGACGGTCGAGGAGCGCCGCCGGGGCCGCTCCCGGCACCACCGCCGCCTCCACCGCGACCCGCACCGCTGCCCGGACCCGTGGGAGGAGGAGGCTGAGCGTCCTCTCCACCGCGCCGGATGATCCGGGGGTCCTGGCCGTTCTGAGCGATGACGTTGGCGAGCTGGCGCGGATCGTTGCGCCGGAGGTCTTCCAGAGCCTCGCGCTGCCGGGCTTCACGAGCCTCGGTGTTGCTGCCGTCGCCGGGCTGTCCGGTGAAGTCGGGTCGGGTGGCGTCGTTGCGCCCCCAGCTGCCGCCTGAGCGGCCTCCTGCGAGGATCGGAGCCGCGCCGTTGATGTACTGCTGGGTGGCCGAGTTCGACTGCGCCATGACGTCAGGGAGCTGGCGCAGATACTCGACGAAGTCGGCCTGAGCGCGCGCAGCCGCCTCCATGTTCGTCGCGAGGTCGTGGGAGGCAGCGACGATCTGGGCCAGGTTGTTCGCAGCGTCCTGAGGGACGTCCACCGACAAGCGTGCGGTAACCGAGTCCTGACCTGAGTCCTGGAACGGATCGCCGCTCCCCATCGGTGGCATCGTCATGTCATACCCATCCATCCTCGGGGCCTTGCACCGGAAGGTCCCCGGCGCTGACCGCTCTCATCTGACTCGCCTTGCGCAGCCAGGCGTCGATCTCTCGGAAGTCGTCCGGGCCGACCGGCACCTCCTCCTCTCCATCATCCCCCACCATCAGGTCCGGCGAGCCGAACAGCTGCACATAGTGGTCCCAGTCGTTCACGGCGAGCTGGTGCTTGATGAACGATTCCTCCTTGGCCTCGTCCTCCCAGCGCTTCCAGCTCATCATGTAGGTCAACGCCCACTTCTGCCACCAGTTGAGCGACGGCTTGGTGAGAACACCCTGTTCGTAGGCTAGACGGATGACCAGCTCGGTCCGCCCGTCTAGCCTTTCAGTTTTCCCAGCTTCTCCGCCAGTTCTGCGAACTCGGCGTCGAGGGTGATGATCTCCTGGTAGATGTTCTGCACCACCAACGGGTAGAACCGGATGACCCGCCCCCACTTCTGCTCGAACAGCACATCGGGGTCCGGGTTGGCCTCGAAGGTGTTCTCCCACGACTGGCCGTCCACCGACTTGATCGAGGCCGCGCAGACCGCCGCCTGATACGCCTTGGGGAAGGCAACCTCGGAGTCGCGGTAGGGCTTGACCTTCTCGCCCACGCGGATGATGTCATCGACCATGAGGGAAGCGATGACGACCGGGCGATCGAGGACGATGACCTTCTTGACCCGCTTGCCGATGGTCAGTAGCGAATCGAACTGCTGGCGCTCCTCGGGAGTCAGCTCGGTGACCTCAGGCCCGGTGTTCTCCGGCTCGTCGGCCTCCTCCAACTCGCCCACGCGGGTGATGTCAGGATTTTCGAGGTCGGGATTCAGCTTACTCAGATCGGGCGCTTCCAGACCCTCGTCCAGTGCCTCGTCCGTCGGCGAGTCGTCTTCAATTGCCACATTCACTCCTCAGTGAAAGGTCGGGTTACTACCTGAGTGTATACCCGCTAATGAGAGAACCCAGGGCGTAACAGCCCTGGGTCTCTGACAAAGACGGGTGGAGGCTCAGTGGTCCTCGTCCGTCGGCGAGGGCCGACGCCCACGCCCGTTCTGGCGATGATCGAGCGTTCCGGCCTGGATGGACGGACCGGAGCGGTTCAGCCCCAGAGCGTGCATCTCCTCGTCGGTGGGCAGCTCTGCGGCGACGTGTGGCTCCAGGCCCGAGACGATGCCGTAGGCGTCCGACTGGCGTTCGATTCCGCGCACGTTGTTCTCCTAGTAGTACCGATACGGTCGTCCGCCGATCGGACGCCCTGCTGCACTGAGCGCCCACAGGAGCGCGCCGATGATGATGAGGGCGACACCGATCCAGAGCAAGACCGAGATGCCGAGCAGGAACCCGAGCACCAACAGGATGACTCCGAGAATGATCATTTTTTATTTCACCTCCGTCGCGCGTAGCCGAACAGCTGGAGCAACAGCGAGATTGCTACCAGGATGAGGGTGATGATCGCGATGATCATGAGAGCGTCCATCAGGGGCTCCTTTCGCCTGTCTCCAGTCTAGACCGCAGTGGTGTGGGTGTACTGGATACGAATGGACTTCGGCAGGGAGAGCATGCCGATGTCGATGCGCTCCGACTCATCAAAGTCGGTGATCACACAGTTGTGGTAGACGCGGGTGCGATAGACGCCGCTGGGGTTCTTGATGATCTTCCGGCAAGTGATCTCGCCGAGCGACAACTGCCGCTTCAGGACCTCCAGCAGGTTGTTGGTGCCCTCGAAGCCGGGCAGCTGCGCCCAGACCGGAGCGTTCCACAGCTCGAAGAACGTGAGCTGAAGAGTGCCCGCACCGACCGCCTGTGCCGTCACGATCTCGACGGGATGTTCCTCGTCGATGGGCTGAATGGCCTGGGCAGCAGCGACTGCTGTTGGGGCCGTGTCGTTGAGGACTTGCAGCCACGCGAGCTGCTGTCCCTGCCAGGTCATGACGGTAAATCCTGAGCCTCCAACTCTTACCTTACTTTGCGACATAAGTCAAGCACTTCCTTCCGTATTTTCAGGCAATTCGGGTAGGGGGTGCCCTTCCAGAATGTCGCCGAGGGTCTTCGGTGTCTCAGAGCCTTGCCGAAGTAGGTGTCGCGCCCAGATCAGGGAAAGCGAGTGCGTCTTGCTGAAATCCCAGACCTTGCGCAGAGCGGTGTTGTCCGGCCTGAAGTAGCCCTTGATCTCCACCCAGTGGTCGTACTCAGGTAGGTAGAAGTCAGGGACGTAGGCGCTCCACCCCAAGTCAAATCGCTGCGGCTCGTAGCTCCACTTGATGCTCAGGCTGTCGGCGAGGACTGCGAAAGCCACCTCCGACCTACTACGCATCTTGATTCGACGTCCGTCCGCCGCACCTTCGTACTCGGTAGCAACAGAACCGCACGGAAGGGCGATACGGTTGGAGCGGTAACCCTCCAGCAACGACTTAGAGATTTTTTCTCTGATCTCGGGAGTCTTCTCGTAGGTGACCACGCTGATCTCGCCAGCCGCATAGCGACGCTTTAGAGTCGCACTGGTCTTGTCGCGACGCTCCTGAGATACCACTTGTCCGCGCCGAGAGTCCGCCGACCGCTGCCTACGCAGCATCTCGTTGGCGTGTCGCTGCTCGTCCGTCAGAACCGGCTTGGGACGCTTCAGGTAGTCGTAACAGCACGACGCAGGCTTCGGGCAGAAGCGACGCATCCGGTGCTCGTAGGGCACCTCTCGCGCCTTCCCGCACCACTCGCAGAACACGACGACATAGCGCCCTCCCCGGACGCCTACCGTCCTGCTCTGACTCATCGGTTACTCCTTGGTGTCGTAGTCGTCGGGGATTAGACGGACTGGATCGCGGTGTCGGAACCGGTCGAGATGCTCACGCTGTCGACGAACTCCATCAGGGCCAGCTCGAAGTCCGCATCGTTCTTCCCTTGAATCATGACACCGTTGTGCCCGAGAGCAAGGAACTCGTCGAACTTGGACTTAGCCTGATCGGTCAGGTAGCCCTTGATCTCCACCCAGACGTCTGCTTCATCCAGGTGAAAATCGGGCCAGTAGTTGCGCCCCGACGGGAGATGGAAGCGCCGGGGCTCGTACCTCCACGAAATGCCTGCCTCATCGAAGCGTCGAGCCGCCGTCACCTCCCAGTTGCTCCGCATAGCCACCTGGCCGTAGGCAAACCTCGCGTTCCTCACGAACAGGTGGTCATATACGCCATCGGCCCATCTCTTGCGCACAGACTCAGACCGAGCAGGTGTCACATTGAGCTTCCTGCCCTTGCGCGCAGCACTCAACTTCGCCAGATGCTCAGGAGACTGGGGCACACCCTTCTTGGCATGTGCTCCTGCCGCCATACGCTTGGCGATGTGCTCCGGTGACTGTGGGCCGAACTTGTGCCCCTTCGGTACAGGCATGGCTACACCGACTGAATCGCAGTGTCTGAGCCAGTCGTAATGCTGACGCTGTACCGGACCATTATATAGTTCAGCGGCAGAGCCGGTCGCCAGCCGTACCTGATCTCGACCACGGTCGGATCGGTGTTGAGCTGCCGCACCTTCAGGTCGACGTAGCCGTTGATGATCCGATCTGTGACCAGCGAGCCCAACGCAGCATCTGCGCTCGCCTTGACGTTCACCAGCGTGAGGTCGTCGACCACGCCGCCGATGAGCTTCTCGCTGTCGAGGAACGCGCGCAGTCGGTAGACCATCGCGTCTTCCTGGCCGACGACATTCCACTCGCGGGTCAGGGTGCCACCGGCAGCATCGGTGGTGACTCCGTGGCGCACCTGGAGCTGACCGCGCCGGGTCTTCTCCACGACCATCAGGCCGTTGGACGACTGGAGATCGCGCTGAGCATCAGGCTCGCGGCTGCCGACGTCCACGAAGCCGCGCACCTGCTTGCGAGTAAGCGGGACCGCCGGAGACTGCGAGACCGACAGACCGGCGATGGCAGCAGCGAGATACTGCCCACCGATGACGATCTCCTTGTTCAGCTCAGGCGCGTAGTACTTCATGGTGGCCGGAGAAGCGACCGCGATGCGATTCAGGCTGATCGCCTGAGCGTCGGCGATGAGTTGAGTGTGGGTGACCGCGCTGCCGGAGCCGTCGCGACCGATGACCGCGCGCCGCTCGTAGCGGTTACGGGCCTGGTTGTTGATGTGGCTGACGACGAGCGCCTGGACGGCCTGTGCGCCAGTCGCCGGAACGATCACCGCGACATCAGGGTCGTCCTTCAGATGATCGAGCGCGGTCTGGTAGTCGGCCATCGTCGGGACGGTCTTGTCGACCGGGTCCACTGCCGCGCAGACGACGCGCTGAGCGCCGTTGGTGAAGGCGAAGCTCACCGCCAGGCTCAGCTCCGACTGGATGTTGCCGAGCGCGTCGAACGGGGAGCCGTAGGCGTCCCGGACGTCGTCGTAGTCGTAGAACATCTGGGCCTTGTAGTAATCGCCGTCGGTGTAGTTGTAGGTGATCTCGACGACGTCGCCCTGGTCGATGTGACCACCGTCGTCCTCCAGTACGCGCTTGATCGTGTAGAGGTTGTCGCGGTCGGTCTGGGTGCTCGCGCCGCCAGAGACCTGGACGATGGTGTAGTCGGTATTGAGCGCATACGCCTCGCCGGAGTTGGGGTTACGGACCACGAGCGTGTTGGTCCGGATGCCCGCCTTGGACAGGGTCCGGTTGGTCGCAGCCGAGAACTCCGAGGTGTCAGGGTCCTGGACATCGGGGTCGATGGTCAGCGATTCGGTGAAGGTCCGGTAGCCGATGGCCTGACCGAAAATCCCCACCGCCGTCGGTGTCGCGGCCTGCACGGACAGCTGAGGACCGGGCACCGACTCGGTGTAGAGACCGGGTGCCTGGTACGTGGTGAAGTCGGTCATCGTGTTTCTCCTGCTCGGTTGAGAGCTACCTCTCTGTCCAGTGTCCTATATCCAGCGGCCTTCGCCATCATCTCCAGTATCCGCCAGCGGCGCATAGTCGTAATTGATATCAATCCGACGCAGGCGATACAGACCTTCGTTCGTCGTCACGAGCATAAACTGTCCGATCACCTCGAAGGCGTAAGCGTCTTCGTAGACCAGCTCGTCAGGGTTCCAAGGCGTGCCGACGTTGACCGACTGCCCCATCGGAGTGGGACGGTCCGAGTTGATGGTGATGGAGACGTGCGGGTTCTTGTTGAACTCGTCGTACAGCGGCGAGAATGATTCCTCGAAACCGTGCTCGGTCAACACATTCGGGCTGGAGACGCGGCTGAAGGCGAGCGTGTTGATGATCTGGTCGGCGAGCCGATCGCGCTCCTTCGACGACAGGGCCAGCAGCGTCAGAGTCACGCGACCCTGGTACATCATCTCCTGGAGCAGATCGCCAGTTTCTTGGTCGCGCAGCATGTGGCCGTGGCCCGCCGGAGACACGCTGGATAGCGAGAACTGCACCCAGAGACCGGGGTAGTGGACCTTCTCCATCGGGTATTCCATCTCGACATGGACCACGTCCGTGTCGGGATCGCTGAAGCTCTTGCCGTTCAGGACCGTGCGGAACGCCTGCACCACGCCGCGCTTGACGGCCTCCATCGGCCCACCAGGGCTGCCAGGAATCTCGGCGTTGACGTCGGTCTCGGGGTCGAAGCTAGCGACCATCCGGCTTCTCTCCCTTCAGGACACCCTTCATCTCTTCGCGAATCAGGGGTTGCATCTCTAGCATCGCCTGACTGATGGCGTTCTGCATGAATCCCTCAGGCCGGATGCCCGGATGACGCCAGCGCTGGTCGCGCCAGACCGGTCCCTTCTTCGCGTCGTACTTGCGGTCCTGGTACCCCATCCCCGGAAGGCCCACACCGCGCACCTTGTAGAAGCGACCCTTGATCGGGACGGTCTTGCCCTCCAACTCCGTCATCAGACGAGGCCGGGTGCCCTTCTCCTGATAGATGAGATATTTTCTCGTCGTCCTGATACCAGCACTGCCAGGCAGAGGGGCAGGCTCAATCGACAGCTGACTCTCTCGCGACCACCCTCGACGCGCCATGCCCTCGCGAGCGTGAACCACCGCGCGCTCGGAGATGCGCTGAGTCAGGGAGATCGGCAGGGGCATCCTCATCGTCGGAGCCCGTCGTAGCGCGGCACGGTGAAGTCCGGACTGACCAGCCGACCGTTCACCTTGTAGATGACGTGACTGGTGTCGAGCATGTGAGCCTGGGCCTTCTGTCCGATACGGTCAGCGTCGGTCTGGACGTGCTGATTGCCGGTGCGCAGGCTCATGATCGTCACGACGTCGAGCGAGAACGCCTCAGCAATCTCCAGAGGCCGGTGATCGTGGCTCCAGCGCTTCACCCGCAGCAGGTAGTCGTGCTCCATCATCTGCGGGTTGGCCTCCATCTGGACGCCCCGGTTGCCCATCTGCCAGACGCCCTGACGCTCGATCTTCTCCAGATTGGTCGAGTCGTCGAACATGGCCCAGATGCGAGCCATCGTCTTGACTCCGCCATCGAAAGACGTGCCGTAGCAAACAGAGCAGCTACCCTTGTCAGCCTGCTTGTAGTCCGGGTCGTAGCAGTTGGGGCAGCGCGGCACGTTCTCGTCGATGCCGGGGTGGTACATCGCGAGCGCGATGACCTCCTCCCCGTGCGCCTGCATCGACTCGATGACCGCCTTGCGCGCGTTGCGGATGGCGTAGGGCTCGACCAGATCAATACGTCCCATGACTCACCTCTGCATGATGATGGAGAGGTCGTGCTCCGAGCCCTCCCAGATGATGGTGCAGTCGTAGCCGATGTCGGCCCATGCCTGCTTGATCTCGCCCTCTCGCCCTGCGTCGTCACGGTGCCAGTACGTCCCGAAATACTCAACCACTTGACGAGTCTCTTCGTTGACGAAATCCGGGTTGTGGTGCGATCCGTCATGCCATGTCATCCATCGCGAACCGTCGCCAGTGTGACGGAATCCCAGCTTGGCCAGCGGTTCAACTAGAGCCAGCTCGCCCTTGCTGGGGCGAATAGAGCCGTCTCCGACCCTCTTCATCAGATGCTCCAGTGTTTGCTTGTAGCCACGTAGTCCGTGGTTGGGCTTGGGCCTGCTGGCGATCTCGCGCGCAAACTCAGGGTTGTCGCGAAGGTACTGGCGCTGATACTTCCACCTACACTCCGTCGAACAGTACTCGCGCCGTGAGCCGTTGACGTACCGCAAGAACGAAGTCCCGCAGGGACACTGCCCCTTGACCCGCTTATCCAGCGACATCTTGTTCGCTGTCGGATTGTTCGCCTTGCACTCAGGAGTGCAGTAATTTTTATTGGTTCTGATGTGGCTCCGAGTCAGCATTGCTCCACATCCGACGCATGGCCTCAGGTAACACGAATCGCACTCCCGGCTCAGATGGTGGCCGATATAGCTCTCGCCACACGTCTTACAGACGAGCGCCTTGTGCTTATGTCTTGCCTGCTCAGAGTAAGTTTTCATCGTCTCATGATTATGGAAGCGTAGGGATAAAATCTCATGCTTCTCACTTGCATAGAGTAGCTCGACCGGAAGAAGTTGCGTCCACCGTTGCCGCCGTAGATGCCACCGGCCACCAACAGAGCGCCACCGCCGAGCCCCAGGAACTCGCGCTTGGCGAGCTTCAGAGCGTTCTCGAACTGCTCCTTCTCGTCGTCGAGCACGGACTTCCACCGCTGCGCGTAGTCGCGACGGTCGGTGTAGGTGACCGTCATCGCCACCAGATTCGGCTGCTCGGTGTAACTGCGGATCAGGTGGCGCAGGACCTCGATGTAGGTGCCCATCGTCAGGAAACCCATGAAGTGCTCGGGCAGCTGACGCTGGCCCTCGCCGAGCCCAAAGCGCGTCAGCGGGACACCGTAGGTGTTGATCCGGTTCATCGCGATGTGCATGAGCTGAGCGATGCGCTCGAAGTTGAAGTGGGACTGAAACTGCTCGGTGAGGTTCGGCCCGCCGTTGGTCGAGTCGAACAGGTCCGCGAACATCCACGACACCTGTTCGACGACAGCCTTCTCCTCGGGCCGGAGCGCGTCGTACACCGGCATCTGCTCGGTGATCTGGAGGTAGTCGGTGTAGGTGACGTACTGTCCGCCGACGGTGTAGGCCCAGACCGCTGTGATGTTGCCGCGCTCGGCAGTGTGCTCGGGGGCCAGAGTCACGTGGTAGGTGCCGACGTCATCTCGGACGATCTGAGTGCCGGAGAAGGCAGCCAACTGTTCACCCTCCTCGGGCACCTCGTCGTCGGTGGTCGTGGTGCCGTCGAAGTCGGTGTCGAGGACCAGGGTGAGAGTGATGTCGGTGACGTCGACCGGCTTGCCCTCTGCGCCGACCACGATCAGCCCCAGCTCACCAAATCCATTCTGGGAGACCTGCTTTCGAGCGATCGAGGACGACAGCACCTTCGGCGAGTAGGTGCCAATACCGACATAGGGGAAGGGGGCGCTCATATCACTCCATCATGGCGAGACGTACTCGATTTCGATGCGGGTGTCCTGCTTGTCGCTGGTGGAGCTGTAGGTCCACTGCCAGCTCGACCCGTTGTGCTTGGCCTTGACGCCGACCTTGTCTCCGGCTGCGTACCGGATCAGCCCCGTGGCCGCGACGGTCTGGGGCTTGCCCGGATTGAAGATGGTGCGACCTCGGATGAACTCGAAGTTGCGACGGTAGGTGTCCTGCCCGTTGAGCAGGACCATCGTCTCAGCCCAGTCACTGAACAGGTCGTTGTTGGACCAGGCGACCGACGTCGACACGCGGTAGAGACCGGCCACCGGGATGGTCAGCTCAGTCATCGACGTGGCCGCGTTGAACATGCCCCAGGGGTCCTCCTCCTCGGTGCGCCACTCGATGACCGAGCCAGCGGGGTAAATCCTCTGAGCGACACCCTGGAGTAGGCGACAGATGGGCTTGCTGGCGACCGGGAGCAGCCGCCACGACGGGCTCGACGCCGGAGGGAACGTCGCCCAGACGTAGACCCGGTTGGTATCGGACTCGTAGATGGTCATTCCCAGTGGAGGACTGGTGGGGCGATTGGTCGAGGTGCAGACCGTCCAGCCCATCCCGATGATGTCGGTGGCGTCGTGGGT
>ERZ501064.235-NODE-235-length-14970-cov-5.947905_pt1 | contig 14970 bp, 15 predicted proteins | sample MGYA00510851_ERZ501064 | MGnify/ENA primary metagenome ERZ501064 (study PRJEB25958, sample SAMN03398529) | human skin metagenome | study: EMG produced TPA metagenomics assembly of the Human Skin Microbiome Metagenome (human skin metagenome) data set. | reverse complement strand
GCTCGGCCTCGGGTGCCGGCTCGGACTGCCCGGCCACCGCGGCGGCCCGGTCGGCGAGCTCGGCGAGCTTCTGCGCCTTGGCCTCGTCGGCGGCGTCGAGGTCGTTGCGGGTGTCGCCCATCGTCTCGAGCGCGTCGGCGAGCAGCTCGAGCCCGAACACCTCGGCGTCGGTGCTCGGGTTGGAATCCTTGAGCGCGTTGAACGAATCGAGCGCCTCGTCGAGCAGCTTGTCGAGGTCACCGCGCTCGACCTCGGCGAGTGCTTCCTTGATCTTCGCCTTGCGCTCGTCGACCGACAGAACCGCGCCGTTGGCGCCGGGGGTCTGCGCGGCCTGGATCAGGCTTTCGAGAGTGACGTTGCCCATCGCTGTGCACCTTCCGGGGGTGGGTTGTTTCCGATCTCATCCGGTCCACCCGGCCCCTAGCCAGCGATGTTGTCCCGCTAGTCGCCTACTGTAGCGCGTCACCCGCAGGTCAGCGCGTAACCTTCCGCCAGATCGAATCGGGTGCGTCCTCGCGCAGCGCGCGTACCTCGTCCTCGGTGAGCACCCGTTTGATGGTGCCGTCGGCGAACTCGACCTCGAAAACGATCGTCTTCTGACGGCGACACCCGCAACCCATCAGCCACCCAACCCGTCGTAGTACCGCTGTCTACGCTCGGCCCGCTCGATGGCAGCCTGCGCTGTCTCCCACTCGCAGCAGCGTCGCGCCCGCTCGGCCGCCCGATGCCGCCGCACTAGATCAGTGACGATCTCGGCGACGCGCATCGGGATCAGGAACGGGCCGACGATCAGCCACGACACGGCGTCACGCCGCCGTGCGGCGCCACTGCTTGCCATCAGTTTCGGTCCCATCCGAGTACCGGGCGACACCAGCGTCGCCGTCGTATTCCACGAGGTCACCACCCTCGGCGCCCTTGAGCGGTGACTGATCTTCGAGCATCGTCGTGCCGTCGTAGCCCATCTCGGGCAGCACCGGCGACCGCGCCCACGACTTGCCCGAGAACTCTGTGCCGTCGTCGTAGTACGCGGTGCCGTTCTCGAACTTGACCAGCTTGCCGCCGTCGGCGCCGCTGTCCGGCGACTGTTCCTCGAGCAGCTCGGTGCCCGGCTCGCCGCCGTTGCGGGCGGGCCCGTCCGGGATCGTCGCGTCGGGCGCCTCGAGGTCGGCCGGCGTCGACGTGTCCGGTTCATTCGAGAACGTGCCGGGCACCGGCGGTGCGGGACGGGACGCCGGCTCGGCAGGCGGCGGGGTCGCCTTGTTCTCGACGGGTTTCGGTGCGGGCGGCTCGACCGGTTTCGGTGCCGGTGCCGGCGGCGCGGGTGGCGGGGCAGGGTCGTCGGTGCGCTTGCCGAATATGGCCTCGCCGACCGCCCGCGCCATGTTCGACACGTCGCGCTTCACACCCTTCGCGGTGTCGTCGACGGCCTGCACCGTGTCGTCGACACCCTTGCCGATGACGTCGCCGATACTCACGCCGTACTTGTCGGCGCCCTCCTGGGTCTGCGCCCGCCGTTTCCCGCCGGCGGCGTGCAGGCTCTGCACCCGGTCGAACTCGGACTTGACGGTATCGCCGAACTGCTGCGCCCCGAACGCCTCGCCGTTCATCGACTCGGGCATCGCCTCGGGCACCTCGAGTGCGTGCTCACTGATCGGGATGTCGACGACCTGGTCGGCGATCGCGATGCGCACCCGGTCGAACTGCACCGGCATTCCGACCGCGTTGTACAGGGCGCCGAGGTCGATGCCGTACCCGGCGGTGATGTGCGGGATGAACGCGTCATAGGTCGGTGCGGGCGCCCGGTCGCCGAGCGCCGCATACACCTTGTCGCGCAGCGCGGTGAGTCCCTGCGCCTCGACGAGGTACACCGCGCACGGTTCGTCACCGCGCTCGTTGAATGCGGCGCGGCCCATGATCGTGCCCTCGACACCGCCGGCGCCGACGGCCTGCCCGAACTCGGTGAGCACGTTCGCGACGGACGTCTGCACCCCTGTGCGCCAGTCCTCGGATGCGCCGGTCAGGTCGTCGCCGAGGTAGGCGAGCGTGAGGTGCAGTTCGGTCTCCGGTTCGCCGCCCACGACTGCGAGTGCGTGCGGCGCGACCGGCAGTAGCGCGATCATGCCGCCCGTGTGGGCCTGCGTCTCGACCTGCTCGGCGACCTCGTCGTCGACGGGCTCGACCGTGTCGGGCACGGGGATCGCGGCGAGCAGCTGCTGCACCGCGGGGTCGTCGAGCATCGCCCGCGCATCAGCCGGTGTCGGTGGCAGCGCCGACGCTGCGAGCATCCCCCCACCCTTGGACTTGCGGCCCGGCCACTCGCCCTTGACGTCGTGATACAGGTTCGCGGCGAGCCCCTTGATCTGCTCGGGGGTCATGTCGTCGATCTCTTCGCTCAGCGCCTTGACCAGCGACCGGTACGGCGTCGGCGTCGGCGCCCACCGTGCGAGCCCGACACCGGTCGTCCAGTACCGGTGCAGTTCGGGCGGCATCCTCCCGGCGAGGTCGTTCGCCGTCGACGACGCCGACGCCACCAGCTTGCGCACCCGCTCGATCACCCTGTTGCGGCGCACCGACGTCGCCCGAGACGTCGCCGACGCGACGAGCTGCTCACGCTGCTGCCGTTCCCGCTGCTCGTTGATCCGGGCGACCACCGCCGACCCGCGAGCCTTGACCTGCTGCGCCGACATCGTGATGCGGATCTGTTCGCGGGCGGCCTCGTTCGCGGCCGCGACCATCTCGTCGCGGGTGATCGGCCCGTTGCGCACGATGCCTGCGGCGACGAGCATCGTCGGCATCCCGCCCGCGGCGACGAGCTGCTCGGTGCGGGGGATCGGGAACCCGGGCACGTTGACGGCGAGCGCGGCGACGAGCTCGAGAGACTCGCGGCCAGTGTCGGGGTCGGCGATGCGCCGCCAGTCACCCGACAGCGACGACCGGCGCAGCGTCTGCGCTTGAATGTCGTCGGTGCCCGGCAGCACGCTGCCCGCGATCCAGATACCGTGATCGTCCTCGCCCGCCCGCACGCACGCGACCTGTGACCCGGTGTTGTCGTAGTGGGCGGCGGCCTGCACGGCGTCGCCGGTGCCGGCGTGACCGGTGCCGAGGGTCAGATACCCGACGGGCAGGTCGCCCTCGGTCGTCGGGACCACGCCCTGATGGAAGTACCGGTAATCGGTGTTCGACCGCGGTGGCTTGACGTTCTGCCCGGGAAAACCGATGTGGTTGGTGCGCCATCCGGCGAGGTGCCCGTACACGCGGCCGTCTTTGGTCACCTGGATCGGGGTCAGTCGGTCGAGGTTGGGGTTTCGGAACACGTCATGCGGCAGTGCCACGCCGGCCGCGGTGAGTGATCGCCCGATGGTGCTGATGGTCACGGTTCTGCCTCTCGTCGTCTGTCGTCGAGTATGGCGCACGGGGTAGGCTCGACCGTGGTTTGAGCGTGTTACGCCGTCCTTCGATGCGGTAAGCGCGGCCATGTAACCGGTAGCTTGTCAGGAGTCAGAGCCGGGGCGCCGTCAGCTGCACGCTCGAACCACACAGCCTCGGCCCCGGGGCGATCACTGGGACGGTTCGCCCGTACCTACATCGCCGGGGCTCGACCGTCCGGCACATTGCGGTGTGCCGGGAAGTGGGCGCCGAGATCACTCGCCGGATGACGAGGCTCGGCGCCCGCGCCCAAATAGATCGGCCCGCCACCTGTGAGGGTGGCGGGCCGGTTCTCGGTCGGGGTCAGGGGAACACGTACAGATGATCGCCGGTGTAGTTCGGGCCGGTGTAGTGCGACTTGGCGCCCTTGCTGTTGATCCATCCGAGCACCTGCGCGTAGCTGCCCATCGTCGTGCGCTTGTTGCTCAGCGCGTACTGCATTTCGATCTGGTTGTAAACCTCATCCTCGTGGACAGTCTGCCCGGCGAAAGCTGCGAGGATGGTCTCGGCGGTGTTCTGTGCGATGCGGCTCACTGTGTTGGACATGCCAAAACTATAGCCTCACTGCGCGGCTATTGTCCACCCCTCGCGGGCTGCGACTTTCACCAGCGGAACGTCTCGCGGTCGGGGAACGTCACCCGATGGTCGCAGTCATGCCCGGGTGGCAGCTCGCAGCGGGTCCGCAGCGTCAACCGGATACGGCCCACCATGCGGGCACCCGTCGTCTCGGCGTCGCAGCGCGGCTCACCCGGTTCGACCGTGCGCGGCTCGACGTCGATCGGGTCGTCGGCGGCGACCAGCTCACCGACGAGCACCACCTCGTCACCCACGACGCTCAGCCTCTCGCCGACGAAACTCGGTGTAGGCATCGCGCTGCGCCTCACGGTTGCCAAGCGCCCACACCGACCCGAGGACACGACGACCCGCGTACGGGTTACCGGCGCCCGGCCGCGACACCTGCCCCGCCTTGTACGCCTCGATCGCCTCGGCCGGCGTCGGCATCGGCTGCTGATCACGCGGAATCATCGCAGCTGCCCCGTCCACGGCAGCGCGAGGCCATCGCCCGCAGCCCGCGGCACATAGTGCACGTGCAGGTGCGGAATCGTCTGTGTCGCGGCAGCGCCGCTCGAGGTGATGAGGTTGTAGTCGACGTTCTGCCGCCGCGCATACGCGGCGGCCGCGCGACCAGCGATCGCGATACCGGACTCGGTGTCTGCAGCGCGGTGCTCGACGTGCCACATCGGAATGAACAGCATGTGCCCGGGCACGACAGGGTTGAGCGGCTCGAACCACGCGGCGGGCATGTGCGGGTCGGTCTCGGTCTTTCCGTCGGTCACCAGCGCGCAGAACACGCAATCGGATCGCCGGTCGTCAAACATGGTCATCGCAAATAGTCCTCTCCCATACGCCGCCCAGACCAGCGCCGCCACTCCTGCATACACACCTCGGCGTCGAACGTGATCAGCCCGGCGTCGATCATCGACTCGAGGTCGGCCTTGGTGATGCGGGCGCCGACCTCGTCGAACCACAGCGCCGCCTCATCGCTGATGTACTTGCGGGCGGTCACATCGTTGACCGACCACAGCATGTCGGCGGTGAACCCGCCCTCGAGGTCGCGATACCGCGGCTTGAGTAGCTGCCCGTTGCAGTCGGTCTCGCACATGATCACCCAATCGAGGGTGAACCGCCGGTGCAGTTCCGACACGAGATCGGCGTGATTCGTCGAGACGAGCCCCTCACGTTTCGCCCGGGCGACGAAGTCGCGGCGGTGCACCTGGTCGAGGTCGAGATCCTGCACCTCGGCGAGCGCCTGCTCGTAGCTGATGCCGCGTTCGTCGGCGAGCTGCTCGGCCTGCTCCCATATCTCCTGTTGCCGCTGCTCGGCCGGTGTGAGTTCGCGGCGGGCGGTGAGCCGGTCGAACTCTTCGGCTGCGGCGGCCTCGCCCCACAGTTCGGCGTACCGGGCCCGCTCGTCGGCGAGCCGATCGGCGTCGGTTTGTACATCGTCTGTCGACTCATAGGTGCTCGAGTCGCCGGAATCCCTGAATCCAGTTTCGCCGTCGTCGACGACCTCGGCGCGCTGCACCGCCTCGGCGAGCGCAGCCTCGGCCCGGTCCATCCGCTCGAGGCGTTCCATCATCAGATCGGGGTCGCTGCCGTCGGACACCTCGGCAAACGCGGCGCACGCCTCGTCGAGCTCACGCTGCGCCGCCTCGACCGCGGACTCGGCCGGCGACCCGGGCGTCGGTATCTGCTCGGGCAGTGCGGGCGGATCGGCCGGCACCACATCGCCGGGCAGACCCTCGTCGCCGGTCGTCCACTCGTCGAACGGAATGTCGGGGTCATAGTCCGGATCCGGTTCAACGTCGGGCAGCTCATCAGACCAGCGCGGGTCATCCAGCCATGCGCCGTCGTCGTCGATCTCGATGATGTCGTCGGCCGGTTCGGGCTGCCCGTACTGCACCTCGAATTGCTCGGACTCGCGGCGCCGGGCGAGTTCGTCCTCGACCTGCTGTCGCAGCTCGTCCTGCTCACGTTCGTCGGTGCGGATCAGGTAGTCGGCGAGCCGCGCGTCGGATGCGGTCTCGACGTCCGGTGCGGGGATGGTCTCGCGCTGGTCGGTGAGTTCGACGTCGATCGGCTGCGCCGGCATCTGTTGCCCGGCGTCCTCGCCGCGCTGCCCGACTTTCGGCGCCGCCCGGCCCTCGTCCTCGGCGACCCGCAGCGCCGCAGCGTCGGCGGCGTCGGCGTCATCCGGGCCGATCCGCACCGCACCCGGCTCGACCGGACCCTTGCCGCCCTGATCGTCGAACTCGTCCTGCAACTCGTCGTCGTCGTAGATCAACATCGTGCACCGGCAGTTATGCAACGCGATACCATTGCCGCTGTACCAGTGATCCGAGGTAGTGAGGTTGTACACCCAATGCCGCCCCGCATAGCTATCGACGACGACCACCTGCGACGGCTTCATGCCGACGTCGTGAGCGTATTGCAGATGAGCCGCACTATCGGCGTCAGCCGACCGACTATCGTCCGACGGCTGCGGCACCTCGGCCTGCCCGTCAGATCCGGCAGTGAGGCGAACCGGCTCGCTGCGGAACGCGCCAGCACCGAGCAGCGCCGCCGCCGAGCTGCGGCCGCGAACAACGCGCGGCGTCGCACCGACGCACTGCCCGCCGTCGACTACACCGCCGATACCGTGCGGCGCAGCACCAGCGGCGCCGTCACCCGCGCCCGCAGGCTCTCCGTCGCTCAGCCCGGTGAGGGACCGCTCGCCAACGCCGCCCGCGCTGCGGGCATCATCCTCGTCGCTCAGCAGCCGGTCGGCCCGTATAACCTCGATTTCTGTGCCCACAGTCGCGTCGCCGTGGAAGTCCACGCCGCCCGATACCACCCGCTGCTGCACCCCCGTCTCGCATATCGCGCCGAACAACTCGTCGACGCGGGGTGGTCGGTCGTCTACCTCTGGCAGGACGGGCAGCGGGGTCGCGAGCAGGTAGTCGCCTGGCTTGATCCGACCAGCGGGGACATACCCGCGCGTGGTGAGTACCGGGTGGTTCGGGGTGATGGTGAGGTCGTGGCCGTCGACCGTGACGAGGTGCACGAACGTGCCCTCGTGTACGCGGCGCGCGGCTGCCCGCAGTCCCTGCCCGTGCCCTGATACTCGGGTGTCGCCCACGACGCAGTTGATCACCTCGTGCGGGGCGACGCTGATCGAATCGGCGGGATGCTCGAGCAGGAACCCGCCGATCCGGAACGGCTGGTCGAGCGGGCAGGTTTGGCCGTCGGCGACGCGATGCGTTGCGCGGGTGCGCGTGTCGTCGGTCGACAGCCATCGTTTCCACATGCGGATACCGGTGCGCTGCTCCCGTTCCCGCGCGGCCGCGAGCTGCCCCGCAGACACCGCGCCGTGCGACTCGGTGCGCGCGATGCGGCGGGCCTTCCACTGCCACTCGTTGAGCGACTCGTCGTGTTCCTCCCACAGCGACCGGCGCAGCGCCCGCAACTCTCGGCGGGCCGCCCGGTCGAGGTTCGGTTCGGCGAGCGCCTGCTCGACCTCGTTGATGCGGGCCCGCAACTCGCGCGACTTCGCGTCGATGTTCAACACCCGGCCGATACGCTCGGTCATCTCATCGACCGTGACCGCATCCGACAGCGCCTCGAGCAGCTCGGGCCGGATGTCCTCGAACGCACCCGCCGGCCATATCCGCAGCCGATCCGACACCTCGGCGAGGTACTGCTGCTGATGGGCGAACGCGCCGGACGGGTCGGCGCGGCGGGTCTGCTGAAACGCTTCACCGAACGCGACCGACACCGTCGGCAGGATCTGATTCTCGAGCTGGTTCTGCCACGCGCCCCACGTGCGCTGCACCGCGGCGTCGACAGCGATGTCGGCGTGCGCGGTCGCCGGGGTCATCGGCGGGTCACCGGCGGCGGTGATGTAGCGGGTGAGCCCGAGTTCCTGGAATAGGGCGACGCGCACCTCGTCGAGCCACGCGCCGATGGCGGTCAGGGTGGCGGCGTCGATGCGGCGTTCGCAGCGCCGCAGCAGCCACTGCTGCTCTGCGCGTTCGGCCGCGACGTCACGCACTACGCCTCGTCGAGCAGCCGGTACAGCTCGGCGCGGTCGGGTGCCTGCTGCCGTTCGATCAGGTCACGCGTGTACTGCTCACACACCTGCTCGTAGCGTTCGGTCGGCCCGGTCAGCACCACGGGCAGCATGTCCCACGCGCCGCGCAGCAGCACCGGCCAGTCGTCGCCGGCTGCGCGTAGGTCGGTGAGGGTGTGCACGAGGTACTGCTCGCACTGGAATCGGTGCCGGCTGTTGCGGCCGGTCGCCTTGGACCGCATCGACGCGAACTGCAACGCGCGCAGCACCGCGAAATAGGCGACGGCGGCGATCGCGTCGGGCGTGTCCTCTGCGACTGCGGGTGACAGGGTTGCGGCCGCCATCGACTGCATCGTGTCGGGATGGGTCTCGTGGGCGTGCTCGACCCGTGCGGGTCGGTGATCCCGGCTCGGTCTCTTCTGATCAAGCCACGGCATATCTTCGACAGGGATGCGCCTTTTGGTGCGGCTCACGCCGAACTCCCATCGTTAGGTGGCGGGTCGTTAAGGGTGTCGGGTGGCGAGTTGTCCGGCCGGTCGGCCACCGGCGGCGCCGGTGGTGGGGTGGTGCTGTCGCCCGGCGGCGCCGGTTCGTCGGGCACCGTCGTCTCGGGAATGTCCACACCGAGCGACCGCATCAGCTGCACCGCCGCACCCGGCTGCTGCCCGAACTGCGACAGCAGCGGCACGATGTTCTCGAGCAGCACCCGCGCGGCCCGTTCCTGCGGGGTCGGCATGTCCTCGACGTCGAACCCCATCTCGGCGAGCGTCTTTTCGGCCGACAGAATCCGGTTGTCGTAACCCCACTGCGCGTCTTTCGACCGGTCCGGGCGCAGCTTGAGCGCCGAGGTGTCGAACCACACCGAGAACTCGTCGGCGTTGAGTACGCCAGCCTCGGCGAGCAGCGGCCGCACGATGTCGGCGGTCATGGTGTGGCAAAACGTCGTCATGATCGGCGCCACACCGAGCTTGATCTCGGACTCGTCGAGCGACCACGCCGAATTACCGGTGAAGAATGACTGCCCGTTGCGACGCGCGAACCACGTACCATTTTCGGTCGTTGGGCACCAGACCACACCCGAGTAGCTGACGGTCTCGTATGGGCGGTTCCCGCCGCGGCCCTTCGCCGGTCGCTGCCGGTTCGACTTGAGTGCCCGCACTGCGGTGCCGCCACTCGATTCATGAGTCGAGACGGCTTGCCCGGACAGAATCAGTGCGCGCTCGAATGCGTCCAGCGAAGCCGGGTCTTTCTGCCAGATGTCAGTCACCCCATGCCGGTAATGCCACCCGTCGCCTTGGCAAGACACGTTGATGAACAGGTCCAGTTGGGCGAGCGTCAACGACTCGACGAAATCTAGACAGACGATCTTCGCTGCGCCCGGTGCGTGTTCCGTGACCACGTCGGCGACCTCTTTGCGGAGGTGGAACACCGTCACCGGGCCGCCGAGCGACGACCCGTTCGGCTGCACAGCCTCACGCCACATACCGCCGTCGGCGCCGAAGGCTCGGGTCAAACATCCGCGTATCCGATCCACCCTCGCCGGGTTCACCGTATGCGACTGCGCGATGCGGATGCCGCCCCCTGGATTGAGGCTGCCCTCTGTCCAGTACCAGCCGACGAGTTCGACCAGATCGTCGGACCACTTCGCCACGTCAGGCAGGTTCGCTGACGGAGCACCCGTAATCACCGTGTGACGGGCGTTCAGTCGCTCGCTGGTGGTCCAGTCGCGCCGATGCCCCGTTACCTTTCCTGCGGTCACCGTGGGCACCAGAACGGGCCAACGGTGAGCGGCAGTCGTCATCGAGTTATGCCGCTGCGTCGCCATGTACCGCATCGGTTCATCGACAACATCGGCACGGTAGATCGCCTGGACGGGCTTCCACTCGGACATGCCGGTTTCGTGGTTCAGAGTCAGAACGTCATCGCCGATCTCAATGTCGGCGTGTCGCACCCAACCGCGTTCGCGGGTGTAAACCTCGGTCTGATCGTCCACACACCAGTGGTTCATGCCGCCGGCGCCCTCGAGCACACCGGGGTCGGAGTCCATGCCGAGCGCGATCCGCTTGATGGCCTCGGCGCGGCGTTCGTGCATGTGCGGGTCGAGGGTTTCCGAGAATGTGAGCAGGTGCGCGACCTCGGCCATCGGCCTGCCCTCAATCCACGGCACCTGCGCGACGAGCGGCGCCAGCGACTCGGCCGATGCGCGGTCCTCGATCGCGGTCATCATGTAGGTCTGCAACTCTTCGGCGAAATTCAGTACGTTGCCGTCTTTGTCGAACAGCTGCACGTCCGAGGCGACCAGCAGCACACCGCCACCCGAGGCGAGTTTCGAGTCGATCTGCGCGCCCACGTATTTCGTCATCTGCACCAGCTCCCGCAGCACCGGGATCAGCGCCCGCACCGGCGCATCGGCGTGCGCGAAATACTGCGGTGACGGCGTCCACGACCGGGCCAGGATCTCGACGTCGTCGTCGACGCGGCGTGGCTTCACACCGTCGGTGATCTGATACTGCCCCGACCTTGAGCCGAGCACCTCGTCACTCGAGTGCACCTGCCACACCACCCGGCCCGGGTGATCCTCGTCGTCGCGGGCGTTGAAAATGGATTCGCCGTTGTGCTCGATGTGCTGCGCGTACCGCTTGAGCTTCTGCTCGACCTCGGGCAGATTCCCGAACAGCATCTGCGACAGCTCAGCCACCCTGCCCTCGGTGACGCGTTTCGGGTCGCCGACGTCGCCGGCCTTGTGGTGACCGATGTACACCCGGCACTGCGACACCGCCCGCGCCTTCCGGTCGGCGAGGAAACGCATCTCGGGCGACTCGTTGCGTAGCGCCCACACATCTTTTTGCCACTGCTCGGCTTGCCGTTTCCGCTGCCGGGGCACCTGCCGGCCGTTGCGGGTCTCGGTGCCGTTCATCAGCTCAGCGGCCGCGGTCAGGCTGGTGCCGCGCCACGACGTTCGGCGAGCACCACGTGCGTCGCTCAGCTCGTCGATCGGGTACGCGGTGACCGTCGTCGCCGACGGCGCGAACTGCCGGGCCCTCGCGATCACACTGTGCGGCGACGGCTCGGGCAGCGCGTCACGCACGATCTGCAACGCGGTCGATTCGGGGCGACGTCTCACGGGGGTCTCCTAGTTCAGTCGTCGGCGGGGTCGAGCCACGTCGACCCGACACCGGTCACGAGCGACGCTGCACCCGCGAGCACCATGATGAACCACCACCGGGTGTCTGCCCACCAGTACGCGGCCACCGCGGTGCCCGCACCGACCCACACCGACGTGCACCACGGGCAGGTGATCAGGTAGGCGAACCACTGGTCGGGGCCGAGTCGCAGCACGATGCGGTCGCGCACGGGCTTGAGTATCTGGTCGGCGACGATCAGCCGGGTGACGCGCCACACGAACAGGATGGTGAGCAGTGTGACGAGCGGGTCGATGGTGGTCATGCTGGTCAGGGTATCCCGCTGTTAATGCGAATGCCCCGACCCTTCGGGTGTAGGGTCGGGGCATCGAGCCGAGTTGCTTCCACTGCCCGGAAGCGGTCCGGCCGACCAGCACGCGCTGTTGTCACAGCAACAGCAGGGTGCGCGCTTGGTCGTCCTGCCAGTGTAGGGCAGCGAGTCAATCTTCACCCAGCCCAAACTGTGAGCCCGATTTGTCCTCGGGTCTAACCCCCGTCAGATGGGCCGCCGCCGCCTCCCCACATTCGGCCGTGGGACACCTGTTCTCAGGGATGGACTCCGAGAACGCGCAGGTGGTGAAGGTACCGTGCCCCGTGGGAACAACTGGGGAGTCTTGCTGCTACTGAGGGCAGCCGATAGCGACGGTCCTGCCGGTGGATGGCGCCCGCGAGGGAGTGGAGCGCGCCGGGGGATTTGAGCACAGACCCAGCCACAACAAAACCCGCCCACCACATTCGGTGAGCGGGCTTTGCCTCCCGGCGGGCTCCCGCGGGAACCTCTCCGCTAACGCTCCGAGAACCCCTTTGGGTTCAGTAACACCCGGCGTAGCTGTAGTAGTCGGTGGTGTCGTTGGACTTGGCGACGATGACGCCGTTACGCCAGATGGTGCACGATACGTGGCCGCCGTTGTCGTCGACGATCCACGCAGACACGTAGCCGCCGTACTCGTCGGTTTCGGTGAAGTCGTAGAACCGGCAGCCCTGCGACATGTCCTGCACCTCGGTCGAGGTGTTGCCGTAGCTGTTGGTGTATTCGAGTTCGGCGACGCCGTCGCCGCACCACATGTACCGCACGCGGTCGTACTGGTCGGTGGTGACGGCGGTGGCGGGTGCGGTAATAGCGGCGGTGAGCGCGCCTGCGGTGAGTGCGAGCACGGCGAGAGTTTTGCGGATCATGGTGGTGTTCCTTCGGTGGATGGTGTTGCGGTGGTCGGCGTGTCGCCGTTGGGTACGGGTGCGGGCGGCGCGGTTCTGGACCGCCCGCACCCGAGTCTCAGGGGTGGTTGATCAGGATGGTGCGGATGACGGCCCGCTCGGTGTGGGTCAGTCGGGCGTGCCGTCCGGCCGGGCCGATGGTCGCGGTGATCTCGGCGAGCGCGTCGTCGGTGATCTGCGAGGGGTCGAGGTTGAGCTGGTTTGCGATCTGTGCGGTGGTCATGACCAGAACTGTATAGCCTCACGGTGCGGCTACGCAAGTCCTAGCCGGAAATCAGCCAGCCGAGGTAGATGACCAGCACGAACAGCGCGCCGAGCACGGCCGCGAACAGGTAATCACCCGGCTCGGTGCGCACGTATTCGTCGGGGCAGTGACGGGTGCGGACACCGCACACCTCGTCACCGTGAATCGGGCAGACTCGTCGGATCATGGGGTTTCGCCTTTCTCGATGCGGCGCAGGTACGCCGCAGGGTCTCGCATGTAGAGCTGGTGCTGCCGGTCAGCGCGGGCGGCGAGCTCGGCGTTACGGGCGGCTCGACGTGCGCGGCGGGACTGCACGCGCGGCCACGTTGTCAGGTATCCGGCCACCAGCCCGAGCAGCGCCGACACGATGACGGTCACTGCGGGGTTGTCGGCGATGGCGACGATGACCACCCACACGCCGACGAGGGTGGCTGCGACCGCCGCCGACCGGTGGTCGCGGAACGCGCGGGCGACCACTTGATAGCCGCGCACATACTGCTGCTCGACGGGCTGCCCGACCGGCTCGCTGCTGCCCCAATCGACGAACTCGTCGGCGACCCGCTGGACGCCGGCGCCGCGATTCTCGAGGTACGTCTCGGCCTGCGCCCGCAGCTCGGCGTCGGGCGAGTCCGGCTCTCCGGCCGCTTCGGCGGTCGCTTCGGGGTTGGCCACGGCGCCATCCGCCGGCGGCTCGACACCCGTTTCGGCGGCGATCTCCTCGGCCGAGCCCCCGGCCGGGGCCGCCTCGCCCCCGGCGGTCGCTTCGCTGGCCGGATCGCCCGCGGGGGGCTGCTGCAGGCCTTGCTCCTGCTCGACCACCTGGGGCGCGGCGGCATCCTGGGCGTAAGCGGTCGGGGCCAGAAGAACCAGCGCCGTGGTCAGGTACATAAGGGGACGGTAGGTCATCATGGCTTCCTTCGCTTGATGCAGGTTCCGCGCGTCACCGTACTATCGCACCGGGAACCTGACCGTTCCCTGATGCAGATCAAACCGTTCCGCCTTGTTCCCGGCCTTGCCGCGCGGCGGCGCGGGGTCTATGGCGCGGACATGCTGCCCGCCGACCGCCTCGACCAGATCGTGCAACGCTTCGACTATCTCGAGGCGCGGCTGAACGCGGGCCCCGCGCCGGACGAGATCGCGCGCGTCAGCCGCGAGTATTCCGAGCTTGGTCCCGTCGTCGCGCAGATCATGGAATGGCGCGCGGCCCAGGCGGGACTGGCCGAGGCGCAGGCGATGCTGGCCGATCCCGACATGCGCGAACTGGCCGAGGACGAGATTTCCCGCCTGCGCGCCCGGATGCCCGAACTGGAGCAGGCCCTGCGGCTGGCCTTGCTGCCGAAGGACGCGGCGGACGCCCGCCCCGCGATCCTTGAAATCCGCCCCGGCACCGGGGGCGACGAGGCCGCGCTGTTCGCGGGCGACCTGCTGCGGATGTACCAGCGCCACGCGGAACAGCAGGGCTGGGACTTCCGCCTGCTCGAGTTGGGCGAATCCGAACTGGGCGGGGTCAAGGAAGCCGTAGCCCATATCGCGGGCGAGGGGGTCTTTGCGCGGCTGAAATACGAATCCGGCGTGCACCGGGTCCAGCGGGTGCCCGAAACGGAATCGGGCGGGCGCATCCACACCTCGGCCGCGACCGTGGCGGTGCTGCCCGAGGCCGAGGAGGTGGACATCGACATTCCCGCCGCCGACATCCGCATCGACACCATGCGGTCGTCCGGGGCGGGCGGGCAGCACGTGAACACCACCGACTCGGCCGTGCGGATCACGCACCTGCCGACCGGCATCGTGGTGACGAGTTCGGAAAAGTCGCAGCACCAGAACCGCGCGAATGCCATGGCCGTGCTGCGGGCGCGTCTTTACGACATGGAGCGCTCGCGTGCGGACGCCGAGCGCGCCGCCGACCGCAGGTCGCAGGTGGGTTCCGGCGACCGCAGCGAGCGCATCCGCACCTACAACTTTCCGCAGGGCCGCGTGACGGACCACCGGATCAACCTGACGCTTTACGCGCTGGACCGGGTCATGGGCGGCGATCTGTCCGAGATCATCGACGCGCTGGTGGCCCACGACCAGGCCGCCCGGCTGGCCGAGGCCGAAGGATGAGCGAGGCCCGCGCCGTGCTGGCCGAGGCGACCGCCCGGCTGGTCAGGGCGGGGATCGGCAATGCGGCGGGCGAAGCGCTGGCGCTGAGGGCCCATGCGTTGGAGGTGACGCGCCATGCCCTGCGCGACGCGCTGGCCGGCCAGGAGCTGCTCGGCCAGGAACTGGTCACGGGCGACCCCGCCGGCATCGCC
>ERZ501064.234-NODE-234-length-14975-cov-10.592761_pt1 | contig 14975 bp, 11 predicted proteins | sample MGYA00510851_ERZ501064 | MGnify/ENA primary metagenome ERZ501064 (study PRJEB25958, sample SAMN03398529) | human skin metagenome | study: EMG produced TPA metagenomics assembly of the Human Skin Microbiome Metagenome (human skin metagenome) data set. | reverse complement strand
GGGGCGTCGTCCACCAGCCGGCCGCCGTCGTCGAGGTACCAGGTGCGGTCGGTGGCCGCCGGCGGCCAGTCGGGCAGGCTGCGCCAGGTGCGCGCACCGCTGACGTGCACGCGCACCCGGTCGTGCCGCTCGGGTGCCGGCGGGGCGCCGCCGGCGAGCGCCCGGATCGCGGTGAGCGCCGCGTAGCCGTGGACTCCCGGACAGCTGGTGCTGTTGTAGTCGCGGTGCCCGGAGATGACCGGCAGGTTCGACTGCGTGCCCGCCGCGAACTTGGTGCCCGCGAACCCCTCTGAGGTCAGCGTCGCCGTGCCCGCCGGGTTGAGTCCGGCCTTGCCGAGGCGCCAGCGCAGGAACTTGCCGGTCGCCGACACCATCGCCGCGGTCGGCGGCACCTCCTCGAGGTTGCCGATCATCGACACCCCGAGGGTCTCCTTGTTGAACCCGCCGGTGTGCGTGCCCTCGACATTGCGGTCGAGTCCGCCGAACGCGCCCTCGAAGATCTGGCCGTACTTGTCGATGAGCACGTTGTACCCGATGTCGCACCAGTTCAGGCTGCGTGCGTGATAGGCGTAGATGCCCCGGACGATCTCCGCGGACTGCTGCGGGGTGTAGTCGTTGCTGCCGGCCGTGTGGTGCACGATCGCACCGCGCATCTGCGGCGAGTACACCGGCTGCGAACAGCGGATGGACTCGTCGGCGCCCCAGGCCTGGCGGGCCACGACTTGCGGTCCGCCGGTCAGCGGCGAGAGCAACGACGAACCCAGGCCGAGCAGGCTCTCGGGGCTGATAAGCGTCGCCTTCAGCGCATTGAGGGCAACGGTGGCCAACTCCGTCACCACCGTGCTCGCGGTGCCGACGGCCAGCTGGGCGAGATCGCCGCCCTGGGTTTCCGCCGCCGGGATCGCGAGGCCGTCCTTGCTCGCGGCGACCTGCACCTCACGTGCGTCGCCCACCCAGACCGGTTCGGTACCGACCGGGTTCTTCGCGCTGGGCGCCTGTCCGCGGCTGATCTGCTCCAGGACCGTCCACGGTCCCCACTTGCCGTCGGGGTTCTTCGCACGCAGCTTGAGGTCGACGTCCACGGGTCGCTCCCAGGTGAACGCCACCATCTTGATCGGCGCCTCGCGCGCGATGTGCGTGACCGCCGCCCCGACCTCGCGGCCGTCGGCCATCGTGGGTGTCGCCGGGGTCGTGCTGTTCGGGTTCGATCGGGTCGGGGTCCCCGGTGCCCGGTCACCTCGAGGCGCCGGCTGTTCCCGCGTCGTCGACGGTGCCGACCGCTCGCTGCTGCTGGGCGCCTCGGTCGTCGGGGTGGCGGCGGGTTCGGTTGTCTCCGAGCCGGTTTCCGACGGTGACGATTCTGTCGAGGGGGATTCCGGCGGCGACGATTCTGCCGATGACTCCCTCGACGGCGATCCCGACGGGGCAGAGGGATCGGTGCTCGACGATGAGCCGGCTCCCGGGACGAGACCCTTCGGCAGCGGGACCGTCAGATCCGGCAGCGGGAACGCGTGCGGATCGATCGGCGGCAGTTCGACCCCCGCCGCGGCGAGGCCGGACGTCGCCACGTCGACGATGGCGGCGGGCAGTTCCCGTAACGGGACCTGCTCGATCTCGGTGTTGGAGACCGTCTGCTTGTTGTCCACCAACTGTGGTTCGGACTGGCTCGCGATCACCACGAACGGGCTCGCGACGACCGCGGCGGCGATCGCGGCGAGCGCGATCGAAGGTTTCGGTCTGGGGTAACGCACTCAGGTCTCCTCGCAGGTTGGTCGGACCGCGGCGCTGGTGCTCCGGGGGTGTGGTCGGGTCCGCTCAGCCGTCGACATCAGCGCAGCCGACGGCGTCGAAGCCACCAGGACTTCGAAGTCGTCGACTGTGCTCGGTACGGCGGTCATCGTCGCCGTCAGGCATCGACGACGGCGGCGACACACGCCGCGCATCGGTAACTCGTGATGTTCTTGTTATCTGTGTGACGGATGTGACTGATGTGTTGATGCTCGACGATGAGGTGGCAATGAATCCGGGGACCTGACCCCCGCGCCAGAGGTCACGGCGGCCCGGGCAACTCGTGATCCGGTTGTGATCCCCTCGGGTTGGTGATCGGCATCTGAATTCACTAGGGTCACTTAAGTCCCAATCGTCACATCAGTCACAGGCGTTACGAGCGGTGCAGAAGTTCGCCGCCCGCGGCTGGTGTCGTCGCGACCGAAGGATGTGTTCTGCAGTGACCAAAGCCCGACCTACACGGCTTCTGCCGCGATGGACGGCGAGCGGTGCGCGGCCCGGACGGGCCCGCAACCGCGCGTTGACCTGGGCCGCGGCGGGGCTGGCGCCCGCACTGCTGGCCGGTGGACTCGCTGTCGCGAGCTCATCGGAATCGGCCGAACAGGTCGAGCTCTCGGTCGGGTCGACGGTGACGCTGATCGGGCACGGTCATGGCCACGGCCGCGGAATGGGGCAATGGGGAGCGTACGGCTACGCCCGCAAGGGCTGGACGGCACAGCAGATCCTGCGCCACTACTACGGTGGCACCACCGCGGGGAAGGTGGACAGGCCCGAGATCCTGGTGGCCCTCACGGGTCAGGGCTCGGTGAATGTGCACGCGGACGCCGGCATGCGAGTCGGTGGTCAGACGGTGGCTCCCGGGCAGGCGGTCAGCCTGTCCGGGGGCACGGCCACCATCCGCAGCGGGTGCGGCGGCGGTGTGGTGCGGTCGGTGCCGGCCACCTTCGTCGAACCCCTCAGCATGGCGCCCAACCGCCCGGCCGGTGAATTCCTCAAATTCTGCGGATCGAACAAGGCCTACCGCGGGGCCATGGGCCTCGAAGGCGGGCGCGTGGTGAACCGCATCCACATCGACGACTACGTCAAGGGCGTGATCCCGCGCGAGAGCCTGCCCGCGTGGGGCGACTCCGGCGGCGCGGCGGCGCTGCAGGCGCAGGCCGTGGCGGCCCGCACCTACGCACTTGCGGCGATCGCGGGTGGCAAGAAGATCGACGACACCCAGAATTCGCAGGTCTACGGCGGTGTCTCGGGCGAGGACCGCCGGACCAACGCGGCCGCCGACGCCACCGCCGGCCAGATCCTGATGCAGAACGGTCAACCGGCCTTCACCGAGTTCTCCGCGTCGACCGGCGGCTACACGGCCGGCGGACGTTTCCCGGCCGTCGTCGACGAGGGCGACACGGTCTCGCCCAACCACAACTGGACCGCCACCGTCAGCGCGGGCAGCATCGGATCGGCGTTCGGAGTCGGTGCGCTGCGGAGCTTCGAGGTGATCGAGGCCAACGGCCTGGGCGCCGAACACGGACGCGCGATCAAGGTGCGCGCGGTCGGCTCCGGCGGGACCGCGGAGGTGAGTGGCGAGGAAGCTCGAACCAAGCTGCAGCTGAAGTCGTCGTGGTTCGCGGTCCAGGGTCAGCCCTCGCCGCCGCGGATCGTCAAACCGCCCACCGGCCCGGCGTCGCCCGGCGGCGGGGGTATCGATTTCGGCAGCCTCAACCAGCTCGCCGAACAGATCCTGCCCGGATCGTCGAAGTTCCTCGACATGGCGACGTCGGCGATGAACGGACGGTTCGCGGACCTCGGCGGGATCACCGGACCGCTGGGCCAGGCGCTCGGTGTGCCGACCCTGACCCCCGACGCCGCGGGCGTCACCCAGCTCTTCGAGAAGGGGATGATGTTCTTCACCCCGGCCACCGGACCGCGGGTCCTCGTCGGCAAGGGGCTCGAGCGCTACCAGGATCGCGGCGGCATCCCCGCGCTCGGTTTCCCGAAGCGCGACGCGTTCCGCTGAGAGCTCAGTCGCCTTCCGGTCCCGCCTTGACGATCTGGGTGGCGACCTCCACGAGTTTGGTGTTGGTGTCCTGCGACAACCTGGCGAGCAGTGCGAACGCTTCGTCGGCGTCGAGCCGGTAGCGCTCCATGATCATGCCCTTGGCCTGGCCGATGATGTCGCGCGAGCCGAGCGCGGCGCGCAGTTGCTGCTTCTCCTGGATGGCCCCGAAGGCGGTCGCGGCGTGCGCGGCGAACAGCTCGCCGAGTTGACGGGCCTCGGCGGTGAATGCCGCCGGTTCGGTGCTGTGAAGATTCAGCGCGGCCGAGTCATCGCCGTCGATGTAGAGGTAGAAGCAGGCCATCGACCGGATACCGAGATCGGCTGCCGCAGCCGCGAAGTTCGGCCAGCGCGTCTCGGTCCGCATGTCGTCGATCCAGACGGTGAGATCGGAGACCGCAGCCCGGATGCACGGGCCCTCGCCGAGGTCCCGCTGCAGATTGTCGGCCTGGCCGCCGAGGTCGCCGACCATCACCGGCGTCTCGATGGTGCCGTTCGCGACGAGGGTCACGGTCGCGTACTCGGCTCCCGGAATGGCGTCGACCGCGAATTTGGTCATCGAACGCAGCGCTGCTTCGGTGTCGTCGCTCTCGCGGCGCATCTCGCCGGCGATGCGCGTCATCTGAGCCCCGAAGTCCGCCAACTCGGTCACTCCTGCCTCCTCGTGAGACGTTGTTCAGAGCGCTTCGACTGGACCGACAGCAAAGCGCAGGCTTCGAACTCCCCCAGGCGTTCAAAGAGATCATTATGCCGTACGGTGCGTGTCCGCGACGGTGACGAGTCCTTCTCGTTGCGCGACCGACCCGATGGGTGACGAAGTCATCACGTCGACGCAGAAGTCCGTGTCCGAGTACGACGCTGACGGGTGCAACGCCGACGACCGCAGGGCCGCGTGCACCTCGTCACCGGTTCGCGGGTACTCCTCGACCCGCCACCGCCAGTGCACCGCGAGCACCTCGCCCGTCGGGGTCAGACATTCCGGCAACCGCGCGATCAGTTCGTCGAGATCCGCGTCACCGAGGTAGTAGAGGACCTCACTGAGGACGATCAGGTCGAACCGGCCGGGCGGCCAGTCGGAGACGATGTCGCCGACGCGCACCTCGACGGAGTCGTGGCCGTCGAGTCGCTCGCGTGCGAGCTCCACCGCGCGCGGACTGACGTCCGTGCACAGCAGATGATCGGCGCGCGTGGCCAACTGCGCGCTGAGCACGCCGACCGAGCAGCCGGGCTCGAACACCGACCCGTACCGGGGAGAGCTCAAGGCCGCCAGGCTGAGGGCGTACTTTCGTTGTTCGTACCACCGCGACGTGAAGCCCCAGGGGTCGTCGCTGTCTCGGTACATGTCGTGGAAATAGTTGTCGGCGAGCCCTTCTCGGCTCCCGGCGGTGTGGTCGTCGGCCATGTCGTCCGTCCTGATGATCGTCGGTGTCGAGTGCCGTCCCGGGCCCTCGTCGATGCCGATGTCGTGAGCGTCTTGAGTTCACACGAAGACGAACTCCCGATCGCGGAGCAGGCGGTCGAGGATGTGCGGTCCGAGGACGGTGGCGTCTTCGGGGGCGGGTGACAGCGGGCGGATCTGGGTGTCGAAGGCCTGCACGGCCTCTCGTTTGGCGGCCTCGAGATCGTCGTCGAGGACGAAGGTCCGCATCCGCTCCCACGGGATGTCGGGATCGTCGGGTGTCGCCCAGTGCCACATCCAGATCGGATACATCCAGACGGGGACGCCACATCGGTCGCCGACGCGTCGGGCACCCCGTCCGACGGCCTCGTGGTCGGGATGACCGTCGTGCGCCCACACCGCCAGCAGGGCCGTCGGGGTCTCGGGCTGCTCGGCGAGGGTGTGCTCGACGATGGCCTCGATCTCGTCCTCGTGGTCGGCGAGCGTGCCGTCGCCGAGCCCGCACCATCGCGTCGGTTCGATGCCCAGAACCGATGTCGCGGAGTCCACTTCGGCGCGTCGTCGGATCGCCAGCTCGGTGGGCGAGAGCGTGGGCGAACCAGGGTGCGACGCCGAGCCGTCGGACAGGCAGAGCGCGACGACCTCGATGCCACGTCGGTGGGCAGCCGCCATCAGCCCGCCGACCCCGAGTACCTCGTCGTCGGGATGGGCGGCCAGGACCACGAGCCGCCGGACGCCCGGCTCGAAGTCGGGCCACGGACCCCGCGCGGCGAACCACCGTTGCCATTCGACTTCGGGAGTTCCCTCCGCCGAGGTGGGGGTGGCGCCGAAGCGGTGCGTCGAGGGGGAGCCGTCGGCGGTCATGGACCCGCCGATCCCGGTCCGGGTGGGACGCCGTCGGTCAGTGCGCCGAGTACTGCGAGGTCTCGATCGGCGTGGGACTGCCGGATGTAGACGGTGAGATCGGCGACGGCTTGCGCGTGACCGGCGTCGGCGGACAGCGGGCCGGGACCGAGCGCGCGTCCCACCCGGTCGATCACCGCGGTCGCGACCTGTTCGACCGACCAGCGCACGGCGAAGGCGAGTCGTTTCGACGGCGCGCCCGGGTCGGTGTCGATCTCGCGTGCCGCGGCCTGCAGATGCGCCCAACCGGACGCGAGATGGGCGTCGACCGCGCCGGCGTGCATCAGCAGCAGCGGGTCGTCGGAACGGGCGGCCGCGCGGTAGAGCGGCGCCGCGACCTTGCGGGCCCCGCCGAACCAGCATGCCGCGACCCCGATCCCGCCGTGCCAGAATCCCGGCCGGTCGAGGTATGCGCCCGGTTCGCCGATCGCGTCGGCGGGCACGGCGTCGAACGTGACGGTCCCGGTGTCGGAGTCCCGCATGCCCGCGTTGGCCCAGCCCGAGCTGTCCGCGGACACCCCCGGGTGGCCGAGGTCGACGCCGAACAACCGGTTGCCGGTGTCGGTGCGCGCGGTGACCAGCGCGTGGGTGCACGACGACGCGCCCGAGCACCACTCATTGGTCCCACCCAGTTCCCAGCCGTATGCGCCGCGGCGGGCGTCGACGCCGCTCCCGCGGGTCTCGGCCGCCCATACACCCCAGAACTCGCCCGGGGAGGTGCCGCCGTCGCAGATCTCGGCGAGGATGGCGTCGGCGTCGGCGTGCGCCTCGACGAGGCGACCCGTGCTGATGTCGTCGGAGCAGGCCCGGACGAGGGCGGCGAACCGGTCGAGGGTGCGTCCGCCGCCCGGGCGGGGGAGCGCGAAGGACGGGTCGCCGACGATCGCGCGTGCCCGTGCGGGCGTCACCCGGCGACCTCGTCGGGCCGGGCCCCGGACAGTTGCCGCAGGTAGCCCGCGAAGCCGTGCCGTGCGCGCCCGTCGCGTCGCGTCGAGGTGCGGACCGGCGCGTGCGCACCCCGTTCGATGACCGCGTCCGCGGCATGCAGGCGGTCGACGAGATCGACGTCCTCGTCGGTGTCGAGCTCACGGAACCCGCCGACCTCGGCGTAGGTCGAGGCGCGGACGCCGAGATTGGCGCCGTGGACGTGGCCGTGCCCGGGGGACGGGTCGTACTCCCGCAGGTACATCTCGCCCGTCCCCGCCGGCCACTCGTCGAAACCGTCCGGGGTGACCGTGCCCACGTACGCGTCCGCCCCCGCGTCCGCGGCGGCGACATGCTCGGCGAACCAGTCGCGCGGAACCGTCGAATCGGCATCGGTCGTCGCGAACCACGTGGTGTCCGGTTCCGACGACGACGCAACCACGGACGCGAAACCGGCTCCGCGCGCCGCGCCGACACAGCGGACATCGACCACCACGGTCGACACCTCGTCCGTGACCAGCGTCGCGGAGTCGTCGTCGCAGGCGTCGAGCACCACGATCACCTCCACGGGGATCGGCACCGCCATGGCCGCGGCCTGCAGGGCTTCGAGGCACGCGGGCAGACGCTCGGCCTCGTTGTGGACGGGCACCACGACGACGATGCGCTCGACCGGAGCCGTTGCCTGGTGTTCCTTGGGGAGCCCCGGAGCCTGCGGAGGTGTTTGTGTCTGCTCCCTGAGGAGCCCCGGAGCCTGCGGAGGGGCGTCACGAAGGGTCGCGGACACCCGGTCGTCGGGCGATCGTACGAACAGCGGCGTCACTCAAACCCCGAACTGATCACAGGAGAGGATGGGGCCCGGGGGCTACAGGCCGATGTTCGAAACAATACCCGCCTTCCGTGCCAGGCCACGTGGCTCGGAGATTACTCAGGGAGGGTCCGTTACCCTGAGGACCCGTGGCAACCAGTAGCAGCTATGACCTGATCGTCGTCGGCTCCGGATTCTTCGGCCTCACCGTCGCCGAGCGGGCCGCGACGCAGCTGGGCAAGCGGGTCCTCGTCCTCGACCGGCGCGACCACCTCGGTGGCAACGCGTACTCCGAAGCCGAGCCGACGACCGGCATCGAGATCCACAAGTACGGGGCACACCTGTTCCACACGTCCAACGAGCGGGTGTGGGAGTACGTCAACCAGTTCACCGACTTCACCGGCTATCAGCACCGGGTGTTCGCGCTGCACAACGGGCAGGCCTACCAGTTCCCGATGGGCCTCGGGCTGGTCAGCCAGTTCTTCGGCCGCTACTTCAGTCCCGACGAGGCGCGGAAGCTGATCGCCGAGCAGGCCAGCGAGATCGAGACCGCCGAGGCGCGCAACCTCGAGGAGAAGGCGATCAGCCTGATCGGCCGCCCGTTGTACGAGGCGTTCATCAAGCACTACACCGCCAAGCAGTGGCAGACCGATCCCAAAGAACTGCCCGCGGGCAACATCACCCGGCTTCCGGTCCGCTACACCTTCGACAACCGCTACTTCAACGACACCTACGAGGGTCTACCGGTCGACGGTTACACCGCGTGGCTCGAGAACATGGCGGCCGACGACCGCATCGAGGTGCGCCTGTCCACCGACTGGTTCGACGTCCGTGAGCAATTGCGCGCGGACAGTCCCGACGCCCCGATCGTCTACACCGGCCCCGTGGACCGTTACTTCGAGTACTCGGCCGGCCGACTCGGCTGGCGCACACTCGACTTCGAGACCGAGGTGCTCGACACCGGCGACTTCCAGGGCACACCGGTGATGAACTACAACGACGCCGACGTCCCGTTCACCCGGATCCACGAGTTCCGGCATTTCCATCCCGAGCGGAACTCCTACCCCGACGACAAGACGGTCATCATGCGGGAGTTCAGCCGGTTCGCCGAGAACGACGACGAGCCGTACTACCCGATCAACACACCCGAGGACCGGGCGATGCTGACCACCTACCGTGACCTCGCCCGCACCGAGACCGCAAGTGCCGGAGTGTTGTTCGGCGGTCGCCTGGGCACCTATCAGTACCTCGACATGCACATGGCGATCGCGAGTGCGCTCACCATGTTCGACAACACCCTGGCACCGCATCTGCGTGATGGTGCGCCGCTGGTGGCCGACCCCGCAGGAGCCGAATAGATGACGGTGACTCCCGTGAACCAATCCGACATCCCCGACGCCGGAGTGGGGCCGTCGAAGGCGAAATCGCTTCTGCAGCGGGTGATCTTCCCGCGCGCAGGCGAACCCCTCGACGTCCGGTCGCTGTACGTCGTGGAGTCCGAGAGCAACAACCGCCGGGCGCACGCCCCCAGCCGGACCTCGGTGCTCCTCGGTGCCGAGTCCGAGGTGAGCTTCGAGACCTACTTCAACGCCTTCGCCGCGGCCTACTGGCGCCGCTGGAGCATCCTCGACTCCGTGGTGCTCCGCGTCGAGGTGATCGGCACCTGCCGCGTCGACCTGTACCGCTCCAAGATCGACGGGTCGCGTATCGGCATCGGCGGTGACCTCGTGGACACCGACGAAACCGGCCGCGGCGTAGTCGAATTCGAGCTGGACCTCGGCCCCTTCGAAGACGGCGGCTGGATCTGGTTCGACGTCACCACCGACACCGACACCGAGATCGTCTCCGCCGGTTGGTACGCGCCCATCGAGGCGCCGACCCCGGACGCGGAGACCAAGCGCGTCACGGTGGGCATCCCGACCTTCAACCGACCCACCGACGCGGTGAACGCGTTGGCCGCGTTGACCTCCGACCCGATGGTCGACGAGGTGATCGACGCGGTGATGATGCCCGACCAGGGCACCAAGAAGGTCATCGACGAACCCGGTTACACCGAGGCCGCAGCCGCTCTCGGCGACCGGCTGCACATCTTCGACCAGGGCAACCTCGGCGGCTCCGGCGGATACGCGCGCATCATGTACGAGGCGCTGCGGCTCACCGACTCGCCCTACGTCCTCTACATGGACGACGACATCGCGATCGAGCCCGACTCGATCCTGCGGGCGCTGGCCATGTCGCGATTCGCCAAGGCGCCCATGCTCGTCGGCGGTCAGATGCTGAACCTGCAGGACCGCAGTCACCTCCACTGCATGGGTGAGGTGATCCGGCGCGACACCTTCATGTGGACCGCCGCGCCGTTCGTCGAGTACGACCACAACTTCTCCAAACACCCACTGCGCGACCGCGAGAACTCGAAGAACCTGCACCGGCGGATCGACGTCGAGGGCAACGGTTGGTGGATGTGCATGATCCCGCGCGAGTGTGCGGAGCAGATCGGCCTCCCGATGCCCCTGTTCATCAAGTGGGACGACTGGGAGTTCGCACTCCGCGCGTCGAAGGCCGGTTATCCCACCGCCACCGTGCCGGGTATCGCGATCTGGCACATGGCCTGGAGCGACAAGGACGACGCGATCGACTGGCAGGCGTACTTCCACCTGCGCAACCGGCTCGTCGTCGCTTCGATCCACCACGACGGTCCCATCAAGGGGATCGTCCGGTCGATGACCAAGGCGACCGCGAAACACCTCCTCTGCCTGGAGTATTCGACGGTCGCGATCCAGAACGAGGCGATCCGGGACTTCCTCGCCGGACCCGATCACATCCGCAGTCTGCTGCCCACCGCGCTGCCGAAGGTCGCGCAGATGCGCAAGCAGTATCCGGACGCGGTCGTCCTCCCCTCGGCGACCGAGCTGCCGCGGACCTCGGGCGAGGCAACGCATCTCGGGACCTCGATACCGCTGAACCCGATCAGCAAGATCAAGGCGCTGACCGCCGCGGTGGTGAACAATGTCCGCCCGGCCGATCCCCGGCATCACGAGGTGCCGCAGGCCAACTTCCCGCCGATCGAGGCACGATGGTTCTCCCTCGGACGGGTCGACGGTGTCACCGTCACCACCGCCGACGGCCGCGGCGTCGTCTACCGGCAGCGCGACCGCGAGAAGATGATCGAGCTCGCCCGGGAACACTTCGCCCTCGTGAAGGAACTGCAGGACAAGTTCCCCGAGATGAAGCAGCAGTACAGGTCTGCACACCGCGACCTGACGTCGAAGGAGAGCTGGGCGGGTGTCTTCGGAATCTGATGGTCCGGTGATCGGCAGCGGGGGCGACACGGTCCTGGAGGACCGTGCGGAGACGGGGAAGGTCCCGGCCGACGACACCCCGCGTCCCCTGAACGGCGAGGAGAAGGCGCTGGTCGCCATCCAGGCCGGGATCGGCGCCCGCCCGGGCGTGCGCCCGGCCGCGCGCGGGCTGTCGCACGTGGGCGAGCACGCGCTGGGCTGGCTCGCGATCTCGGGGGCCGGGTGGGCCCTGGCCCGCCGCCGCGGTGACGTACGGGCACAACAGCTCTGGCTCGAGGCGGGAGTGGGCGCCTTCGGCGCGCACGCCGCGTCGGTGATCGTCAAGCGGATCGTGCGCCGCCCGCGGCCCGCACACCCGGCGATCGCCATCGGGGTGTCGACGCCGAGCAAACTGAGTTTCCCGTCCTCACACGCCACCTCGACCACCGCGGCCGCGATCCTCATCGGCCGCGCCGCCGGCTGGGACCCGAAGGTGCTGCCCGCTGTGCTGGTCCCGCCGATGCTGCTGTCCCGACTGGTGCTGGGCGTGCACTACCCGACCGACGTCACCGCGGGTGCCGCGATCGGTGCCGCGAGCGCAGCGGCGGTCATCGTGGGCGATAAGGTGCTGCTCGAACCCACCCGGAATGACCAGGAGTCCGGACGTGCCCGCCGCGCGGCGCGCGTCCTGGCCCGGCTCGGCCTGACGGCCGCGGTCCCCGGCGGGACGCTGCGTCTTGCCGCGTCCCCCGTCATCGCGCGGGTGACACGACACAGGGAGAGTGCATGAGCGAGGAGCCGATCGAGCACGGGAAGGTTCTCGGACCGCCGAAGAACCTGACGTCCGGGCTGATCAAGGCCGTCCGGCCGCGGCAGTGGGTCAAGAACGTCCTGGTGCTCGCCGCTCCGCTCGCCGCGGGCAACATCACCGACGTCTCGGTGCTGGGCTCCGCCGGTATCGCCTTCGTCGCCTTCTGCCTCGCCGCGTCGAGCATCTACCTGGTCAACGACGCGATGGACGTCGAGTCCGACCGCAACCACCCGACCAAGCGGTTCCGGCCGATCGCGGCCGGCGTCGTCCCGGTGACCCTGGCCTATGTCCTCGCCGTCGTCCTCCTCGTCGGCTCGATCGGCATCGCGTTCCTCGCCAACTGGCAGACGGCCGTCGTCATCGCCATCTACCTGGTGATCCAGCTCGGCTACTGCTTCGGCCTGAAGAACCAGGCCGTCATCGACATCTGCATCGTGTCGTCGGGCTTCCTGCTGCGCGCCATCGCCGGTGGTGTCGCCGCCGAGATCGTGCTGTCGCAGTGGTTCCTGCTCGTGATGGCCTTCGGGTCGCTGTTCATGGCGGCGGGTAAGCGCTACGCCGAGCTCCAGCTCGCCGAACGCACGGGCGCCAAGATCCGCAAGGCCCTCGAGTACTACACGACCACCTACCTGCGCTTCGTGTGGACCCTGTCGGCCACCGCGGTCGTGATCTTCTACGGCCTGTGGGCCTTCGACAAGGGCGACACCAACGTCGCGTACGCCATCTCGATGGTGCCGTTCACCGTGGCGATCCTCCGTTACGCCGTCGACGTCGACGGGGGTGCCGCGGGCGAGCCCGAGGAGATCGCGCTCGGCGATCGTGTCCTGCAGCTGCTCGCCGTGGCGTGGCTGGTGTGTGTGGGTGTCGCGGTCTATGCAGTCAATTGATGAGTCGCCAACCGGATTCCGGGCGCTGACGACCGGCCGCACCAAGGTCGCGGCCGTCAGTTTCGTCGTCGGGGCCGCCGTCGTCACGACGTTCTTCGCGATCGGTGCGTGGCAGCGCCGGTGGATCGCCGACGACGGACTCATCGTCCTGCGGACGCTGCGCAACCTCTTCGCCGGCAACGGTCCGGTCTTCAACGCCGGGGAGCGGGTCGAGGCGAACACCTCGACCGCCTGGACCTACCTGCTGTGGTTCTGGGCGTGGCTCACCGACGGTCAACTCGAGTACGTCGCGCTCTGGGTGGCGCTGGTGTGCTCGGTCGCCGCGATCCCGATCGCGATGTACGGCAGCGCGCGACTGTTCGGGACACGCATCGGCGGGCTCACCGGCGACGGCTGGACCCTGCTGCTGCCGTTCGGCGCGGTCATCTACATCGCCATTCCGCCCGCGCGCGACTTCGCCACGAGCGGGCTCGAGAACGGACTCTGCATCTTCTGGGCGGCCGTCCTGTGGTGCCAGCTCGTCGCCTGGGCGCGGCGCGGCGCGCACACGAGCCGCAGGAGCGCGGCGGCCACGCTCGTACTCGCCTTCACCGCCGGTCTGGCGCCGCTGATCCGGCCCGAACTGGCGATCCTCGGCGGCCTCGTGCTGCTGCTGGTGTTCTTCGCGCCCCTCGGCTGGAAGATGCGTCTGGGCGTCGTCGTGGTCGCGGGGACCCTGCCGGTCGGCTACCAGATCTTCCGGATGGGCTACTACGCCCTGCTGGTTCCCAACCCCGCGGTCGCGAAGGACGCCAGCGGTGCCAAGTGGGACCAGGGCTTCGCCTATCTGACCAATCTCTTCGGCCCCTACGTGCTCGTGCTGCCGGTCGTCCTGGCGGCGGTGGCCGGGGTGCTGCTGGTCGTCGGCGGCCGCATGCGGTCGAAGAGGGCCGACGCCACGGGTGCCGACGCGACCGCGGATTCGGTTGACGCAACGGCCGACTCGACGACGGACACCCGGTCGACGCGCCTCGCCGGATGGTCGCGCCGGCTGCAGTCCTCGACCGCGGTCGTGACCGTCGTGGTCCTCGCCGGCATCGTGCTGATCGTCTACTGGATGCGTCAGGGCGGCGACTTCATGCACGGCCGGGTGCTGCTCGTTCCGGTCTTCATCACCCTGTTGCCCTTGATGGTCGTGCCGGTGACGATTCCCGCCCACGTCGGTGCGGCGTTCCGTCGCCGGCCGTCGACGGACTCCGAGTCCGTGATCTCCGACCCGGTGGACGACGCGGCTCCGGCGCCCGAATCCAGCCCCGCCGACCGTCGGCGCGCGCGGGCCCAACTGGTCGGCGCGGTGGCCATGAGCGCCATGTGGATCACCGTCGTGGTGTGGGCGGTCTCCACCCACGCCAACGTGCTGCCGAACGCGGGCATCGACATCGGCCGCAGCGGCATCGTCGACGAGCGCCGCTTCTACGTCACCAACATGGGCAACGAGAATCCCGTGACCGCCGAGGATTACCTCGACTACCCGCGCATGAGCGCGATGGTCGAGAAGATCGACGAGTACCGCGAGGACGGCGGCGTCATCCTGCCGTCGTTCAACTACGACGAGTGGTACGTGGCGCAACTTCCCGGCGTGATGCCGAAGGGTGCCGAGCGGCAGGTGACCGTCTACTTCCTCAACCTCGGCATGACGAGCATGAACGCCCCGCTGGATGTGCGCGTCATCGACCAGATGGGTCTGGCGTACCCGCTCGCCGCGCACACCGAGCGTCTCGAGGACGGCCGCATCGGCCACGACAAGATCCTGCCGAGCGAGTGGGTCGTCGCCGAGGCCGGGGCATACCCGCGCCGTCCCGTGCTGCCCGGGTATCTCGACGAGGACCTGGTCCGCCAGGCCCAGGTGGCGCTGCAGTGCCCGGAGACCAAGGACCGGTTCGCCTCATTCGAGGCGCCGTGGTCCTTCGACCGCTTCAAGCACAACCTGCGCCAGGCGTTCACCTTCAACAGCTATCGCATCCAGCGTGAGCCGGAGTACGAGATCCAGCGCTGCGGCCTGGAGATGCCACCGCCGGTGAACCCACGCTAGTGTCCTGAGTCATTAATTCGTGTGCAGTAGTGGGCGATGGAGTCGAGGATCTGGTCAGC
>ERZ501064.233-NODE-233-length-14989-cov-11.188027_pt1 | contig 14989 bp, 12 predicted proteins | sample MGYA00510851_ERZ501064 | MGnify/ENA primary metagenome ERZ501064 (study PRJEB25958, sample SAMN03398529) | human skin metagenome | study: EMG produced TPA metagenomics assembly of the Human Skin Microbiome Metagenome (human skin metagenome) data set. | reverse complement strand
AGTACAACCGGGCGCTGATGCCGGTGGTGTTGCTGACCTCGTACAGGTCCTCGATGATCTCGGCATCCCATTCGCGGGACTTACCGAACAGGACACCGACACCGGTCGGCGGCACCTTGTCGCGCAACGACTCGCGGTCCCGGTCGCTGTAGAGCGTGACGTCGAACCCGGCGTCGAGGAAGCCGAGGGCGGCGCTGGTCCCGGCCAGCCCGGCCCCGATGATCGCGACCGATCGTCGTGCTGTCATGAATGGATCTCCCCTGGTTGTCGGCGTGGAAATGACTGCTCGACAGGGTGCCGGGGCGATCGGTGTGGCTGAAGGGTTAGACGCACCGAGAACGAATCGGCGCTTCGGTGCCGCTCGGGTGGGGAACGCGCTAGGCGTCGTCGCGAACCCGGCGGTACCGCTCGTAGATCACCTGTCCTCCGTAGGTCCGGGTCTCGGCGAGCGACAGCCGGATCGTGTCGGCGACCGGCGGCAGCAACGGGGTACCGCCACCGACGATGACCGGGTAGCGGAAGATGCGGAACTCGTCGACGAATCCGAGTTCGATTGCCTGCCGGGCCAAGTCGGCGCCGCCGATCTCCACGTCACCGTCGGTCGAGTCCAGCACCGCGGTGAGCTCGTCGGCCAGCGATCCCTGCGCCAACCGCGCGTTGCCCTCGACCGACGTGAGGGTGCGGCTGAAGACCACCTTGGGCAGCGCCGACCAGAGGTCGGCGAACGCGGCATCCGCGTCGTTCTCACGCATCCGCGGGTCGGTCTCCCAGACCAGCATCGTCTCGTAGAGCCGTCGCCCGCACACGAAGGCACCGAGTTCGCCGACCCGTTCGGTGTGGAAGGCGAACAGATCGTCAGAGGGGACCGACCAGTTGAAGTTGCCGTCGCGGTCGGAGATGAAGCCGTCCACCGAGACGCCCATCGACAGAAGCAGCATGTGGGGATGTTACGACGCCTCGCCGCCACAGTCGCGGACTCCGACGCAGCAGGTGAACCCACGAGTCTGCTGTGAGGTCCGACGACACCCCGCTCGTGCCAGGCTTCCCTCAGGTGCGGGCAAGTACCATCGCCCTCTGTGCGTACGCCCCTGACCGATGCGACACCCGTCGCAACCCCGAACGAGGACGCCGCGACCGGCAACACGTCCGGGTACCGGCTGGACCTCGACGGGCTGCGCGGCATCGCGATCGCGCTGGTCGCGATCTTCCATGTCTGGTTCGGCCGGGTGTCCGGCGGCGTCGATGTCTTCCTGACCCTGTCCGGTTACTTCTTCGTCGCGTCTCTGCTCAAGCACGTCCTGGCGACCCAGCCCACGACGAGTTCCTGGGGCGCGGCGATCAATCCGTGGCCGCGATTCTCCCGGCTCCTGCGCCGGTTGCTGCCCGCTCTGCTGCTGGTCCTCGCGGTCACCGCCGGACTGATCGCGCTGATCATGCCGACGACGCGTTGGGGACCGCTCGGGGCCGAACTGCAGGCCAGTGCCCTGTACTACCAGAACTGGCACCTCGCGTTCGAGTCGCAGGACTACGCGGCCGCCGACTCCGCGAACAGCCCGATGCAGCATCTCTGGTCGATGTCGATGCAGGGCCAGTTCTTCGTCCTCACCCTCGTCTGCGCGCTGGCACTGGGCGCGGTGCTGCGTGCCCTCGGCCGGCGATCCGCATTCTTCGCCGACCCCAAGGTGGTCCGTGGAGTCGTCGGGATCGCGCTCGGCGTCGTCGCACTGGGCTCCTTCGCGTGGGCCAACTACCGCCACGGGATCAACCAGCCCTTCACCTACTACGACACCGTCGCCCGTCTGTGGGAACCGCTCGTGGGCGGACTCCTCGCGGTGTGGATGCCGCGCATCGCGCTGTCGCAGCGGGTGCGTGACCTACTGGGAATCGTGGCCCTGGGCCTCATCGTGACGTGTGGTTGGTGGATCGCCGGCGTCCAGGAATACCCCGCGGCGTGGGCGCTCGTCCCCGTGGGAGCGACGCTGATCCTCATCTGGGTCGGCTCGTCCCAGACCGCCCCCATCGATCAGGCCCCCGTCGATCAGAAGACGGCGTCCGGCCAGACCTCGATCCGATCCGGGGTGAGCCGCGGTCTCGCCCATCCCCGGCTGGTGTGGCTGGGCTCGATCGCCTACGCGCTGTACCTGTGGCACTGGCCGCTGCTCATCTTCTACCTGGCGTGGCGCTATCAGGACGATGTCTCGTGGTTCGAGGGCACCGCCATCCTGGCCGTGTCCGTGCTGCTCGCCTGGCTGACCACGAAGTACGTCGAGGCGCCGCTGCGTGCCGGGTCGGCGAAGCGGAAGCAGTCCCCGGTGCCGCCCGATGCCGATGGCGTGGTCGCGCGGCCGCCGTTCGAGAAGACCAGAGGCTACCGGCGCGCCCTCGTCGCGGTACTGGTCGTCATCAGCGTCGCAGCCGGCGCCGCCGCGGTGACCTGGCAGCGCGACGCCGCCAACGCCACCCTCGACACCCAGAACCTCGACCCACGGCTGTACCCGGGTGCGCGGGCATTCCTCGACGGCGCTCCGGTACCGAACGTGACCGCACAACCGAGTCCCCAAGTCGTCGACATGGACTGGCCGATCACCTCCTACGACTCGATCATCAGCGGCTGGAAGGACCCGTCCATCAAGGTCGGGTACTACGGCAACGTGAACGCCACCCGAACCATCGCGCTGGTCGGCGGTTCGCATGCGGAACAGTGGATCACCGCGCTCGACGCCATCGGCAAGCGCCACGACTTCCGCGTGACCACCTACCTCAAGGTCGGGTGCGCCCTCACGACCGAGCACGTGTTCACGTGGTTCGGCCAGAAGTACTACCAGTGCAACGACTGGTCGCGTCGCGTCATGGAGCGGCTCGCCGTCGACAAGCCGGATGTCGTGTTCACCAACAGCACCCGGCCCGTCGAGTCGGGCGACGGCGACTACGTCCCCAAGGACTACGAAGAGATCTTCGCCGAGTTCCGCGACCGCGGGCAGCGGGTCGTCGCGGTCCGCGACAACCCCTGGGCGACCGGACAACTCAAGCCGCCGGAGTGTCTCGCCAGCGGTCGCAAACCCGAGGTGTGCGGCGTGCCCCGAGCACAGGCGATGGCGCCGGCCGACCCCGCCGCCGCGCTCGCCGGCGAGTTCCCCAACATGAGCTTCCTCGACTACACCGACGCCATGTGCGACGACGAGTACTGCCCCGCGGTCGTCGGGAACATCCTGGTGTGGCACGACTTCCACCACCTCTCGGCGACCTTCGTCCGCAGCCTCATCCCCGCCGTCGAAGCCGATCTCCAGCGGTCGCTGGGCTGGTGGTGAGCCGACCCTTCGTGACGCTCGCAAGCTCGCTCCTCAGCCTGAATCTTTCATGGGTGGCTGGGTTTTCGTCGATCAACGGTCGGTGTGGGGTTGTGGGGTTGGTGTTGGTGTGTGGGCAGGGTGGGTCGCCAGCGTTCGGTTCGCTGGTTGTTCTCAGTTCCTGGTGGGGGTGGGGGCTGCGGTGACCGGGTGCGTGTGACAGGGGGCTGGTTAGGCGGTGAGGCGTTGCCAGCCGTGGTGTATGTGGTGGTTGTAGGGCCAGTCGGTGGGTAGTCGCAGGGTGGTGGTGCGGGCGTGGGTGATGATCTTGCCGCCGACGGTGAACAGGCGGTGGCGCAAGCGTTTGGGTTCCCAGCGGCGGATGGGGTCGTGGCGGTGGTAGCCGAGGGTTTGAGTCCAGGCAATGAGGTCGGAGGCCAGGGCGACGATATCGAGCCACAGTTGGTTTTTGGCGAATGAGTCGAACGGTAGGTTGGCCATGCCGGTGTCTTTGAGGCAGCGGATACGGTCTTCGGCGCGGGCACGTTGACGGTGACGCAGTTCCAGGATCGGCAGTGTCCAGCCGCGGCCGCGGGTGTTGGTGGCGAACACGGTGTAGCGGCGGCCCTCGATGTCGGTGATGAGGTGTTGGGCTCCGTTGTGGGGATATTCGCGGCGCGCGATCAGCCGCATCCCGGGTGGCCAGGGCTCGTAGGCGGTTTCGGTGTCACGGACCGAGCGCGGCATGTGGTCGGTGATCTCGGCGACCTGGGCATCAGCTCGTGGATCGGCGTCGTCGGTGTTGATCGCGGTCACCCAGGCGGCCTCAGGCAGCACGTCCAATGCGTCTTTGACCAGTTCGGAGATGGTGAACCCGACCGAGTACTGCAGGCGTTGCTCGGCCAGGTGGGCCAGGAACTTTTTGGCACACCCGGCCGAATCGGTACGTATGAGCACCTGGGCGCGTTCAGCGGCGGGCAGCTGGGCCAACGCCGCCTCGAGGGCCGCGATGTGCATGTCCGCACCTTTGGGTGAGGCACCTCCACGCCGCAGGTCCAGGTTCAGTGTTTCCCCGGTGCCGAAGGCGCCGTGGTCGACGAACGAACACATCGGGGAATGCCCGAACACCCGCTTATACGTTTTCTGGGCCTGTTCTTTGGCCGAGCCGGCGGTCACGGTCGTGGCATCGAGATCAACGATCACCAGCCCGCCATCGATGCTGCCCGCAGTGCCCTCCAACGGGCGGGCAATGCCCCACACCCGCTCCCGCGCCGCGGCGCGAGCCGCGCTGATCGCGGTACTGACCGCCTCGACATCGGTAGCCAGCCTGCTGATCACCCGCGAAATCGTCGGATCAGAGGCCACCTGCCCGTACAACTGTGGCTGAGCCCGGACTGTGGCCACATCGGCCACACAGTCACCACCGGTCGCCAAGGTGAGCGCCAGATCCAGCACGATCTTGGCCGGATCATGGACCGTCGCCGCGGTCCGCCACGGCGCCATCGCCGCGGTCAGCTCGGCTCCCAGGCCCGAGACCTGCACGGTTTTCGTCAGCAACACCCCGCCCGAGGTCGTCAGCACCGACTCAGTGCGCGTAGGGTCCACCATCAACTCGGGATACACGTTATTCTTCACCTGCGAGGTGCCTTTCTTCTTGTGACTATTTGTTTGTGGTGAATCAATAATCACAAGGCAGACAGGCACTTTCGCGTATCACACGCCGAACACCAGCAACATCAGTGAAATATCCAGGCTCAGGGAGCAGTGGGTTGATGCTTGCGCTACTCGCACCTCAGGGAGCAGTGGGCTGGTACTTGCGCTACTCGCACCCCCGGGAGCGGTGGAGCGGCTCGCTCCTCGGGTGTGAGGAACCGTCAGATCTTGCGGTGCCGCAGGTTGATCGGGAGGCCGTCGGCCGGGGTCGGGCCGGTACCGTAGGTCAGCTCCGGCCGGTAACCGGCCGGGACGTCCCACTCGAAACGCAGCAGCATCTGGTGCAGGATCGACTTCACTTCCATGCCACCGAAATACAGGCCGATGCACTTGTGTGCGCCGCCGCCGAAGGGCGCCCACGCGAAGCGGTGGACCTTGTCCTCGCGGCGTTCCGGCGAGAAGCGTTCGGGGTCGAAGTGGGTGGGGTTGGGCCACCATTCCTTGCGCAGCATCGTCGCCCACGGGTGGATGCCGAGCAGCGTGCCCTTCGGGATGTAATGGCCGCAGACCTCGGTGTCCTCGATCGCCATACGAAAGAGCATCCCGACGGGGGCGTTGAGGCGCAGCGTCTCCTTGAAGGCCAGCTCCATGCTGGGGAGCTTGTCGACGTCGTCGTAGTCGATCGTCGGCTTGTCGAGGGCCAGGGACTCCTCGCGCAGACGCTGCTGCCACTCGGGGTGCTTGCCGAGGAAGTAGGTCATCATCGACAGCGCGATGGTGCTGGTGTCGTGCGCGGCCATCATCACGAAGATCATGTGGTTGACGATGTCCTCGTCGGAGAACGTCTCACCCTCGTCGCTCTCGGCATTACAGAGAACGCTGAAGAGATCGTCGGCGTCGTTGCCGCGACGCAGCGGGATCTCGGAGCGGAAGTACTCCTGCAGCACCTCGCGACCCCGGAGCCCCTTGGCCCAGGTCCAGTTGCCGACGTCCTTGCGCACGATCGCCTGGCCGCCACGCACGGCTGCCTCGAAGGCGTGCTCGAGGCGGTGCGCCTCGGACTCGCTGACGTGAGCGCCCATGAACACCTCGGTCGCCAGCGACAGCGTGAGGTCCTTGGTGCGGGAGTACATCTTGAAGCCGTTGCCCACCTCCCAGTTGGCGAGGGTCTTCTCGATGTGCGGGGTCATGATGTCGAGGTAGCCGGTGAGGCGGGGCCGGCTGAACGCCTGCTGCATGATGCGGCGGTGCTGCATGTGCTCGTCGAAGTCCATCAGCATCACGCCCCGGCGGAAGAACGGGCCGATCATCGGTTCCCAGCCGAGTTCGCTCGAGAACGCCTTCTTGCGGTTCATCCACACCGCTTCGATCGCGTCCGGACCGACGAGGGTGACCATGTTCATGCCCAGCGCACCCGACCAGGAGACCTGTCCGTAGCGTTCGAACCGTTCCATGGCCGACTTGAGCGGGTCGACGAGCGCTTCGAGGGTGTTGCCGAGCCACGGAACCCCTGGGTCACCCATCACCGGCTTGAGATCGGATCCGGCGGGCGGCTCGGCCAGCGGACGCTCCGAGCTCGGGTACATGCTGCTCGCCTTCGCCAGCACGCTCTGGATCTGCTTTTTCCGACTCGTCATGAACCTGCCACTCCCCGTTGTTCCGATGTGCGTTACATCACTATGCACCATTGGAACGGATTTTAGCGTCTGTTTCAAGGGGAGTGTGCAGACGGGGTGTTCATGCGAGTTGTGCGAGCGTGTCGGCCGACCGTCGGGAGGTCAGCACCCGGGGCCCCGAGACCCCCAGCGCGACCAGCACCGCCAGACCCCAGAGCAGGTACGACGACCCGACGAGATGCTGCCACCAGACCCAGGACAACTCGGCGTCGTACCGCTGCGGGATTCGCTGATGCGGCGCGACGGCGAAGATGACGAGCCCGGAACCGACGAGCCACCACCAGATCGCCGACGCCGCGGGCGTGGTCGCGAGGAAGGTCAGCAGGATCAGCAGCGGGACCACCCAGACCCAGCTGTGGTCCCACGCGACCGGCGAGCAGTACAGCGCGGCGAACGCGACTGCCATCAGTGCCGCGACATCGTGCGGCCCGGACAGCTGTGGACCTGCCGGTCCAACCGACAGCAGACGCCACGCGACCCAGGCGATGAACAGGCCGACGATCAGCGAGACGAGGAACCACGCGACGTCGGACTCGATGCCGAGCCTGCCGAGCTCACCCTTGATCGACTGGTTGTTCGCGAAGTGCGGACTCCCGATGCGGTCGGTGTCGAAGAGGGTCGATGTCCAGTAGGTGCGCGAGTCGTTCGGTGTCAGGAGATGGCCGAGACCGGCGTAGGTGACCGCCGACGCCGCGGCCACGCCGAGTGCGCGCCAGTCCCGGCGGACGAAGAAGAACAGCAGGAACACCGCGGGGGTGAGCTTGATCGAGATGGCGAGTCCGACGAGCAGCCCGTTCCACCACTTGCCGCGGCCCAGCAGTACGTCGACGACGACGAGCGTCATCAGCACGATGTTGATCTGTCCGAAGTTGAGGGTGTCGCGGACGGGTTCGAGCCAGAGGCCGACCGTCGCGGCGGCCGTTGCGAGCCACCACAACTGGTGAGCAGGCCGCTCGACGAGGCAGGACAGGACGATGCGGCACACCACCAGCAGGCAGCCGATGGAGATCGCGGTGAACAGGGCCTGACCGAGGCCGAGTGGGACGACCGTGAAGATCGAGAACAGCGCTGCGGCAAGCGGTGGATACGTGAACGGGAGGTACGAGCCTTCCGCGAGTCGGGGCAGGATGCCGTACAGGTCGCCGCCGTCGAGCAGGACCTGTCCGCCCATGCGGTAGACGTCGAAATCGATGCGATACGGGGCCGGCGGTTGGTTCGGCAGCACGACGATGGCGACCGCCGAACTGATGAGGAAGACGGCGAGTGTCGCCCACCGGGCCCGGGCTGATCCCAGGTATCGATCCAGCGCACGTCGCGGGTTTACAGCAGCAGTCACGAGCCCTCACTTCCGAGCGGGATCGTATCGCGGAGGGCGTGCGATTCAGGGTGGCCGGGCCGTGGCCGTGTAGTCGGGCGGTGCGGGTCGCACGTGGACTCGTCGGTCGTCGACAGTCGAAGGGTGGTCGAGCATTCTCCGGTGGGGTCGGTCGGTGGGACCGTGGCGAGTCGGAGCGATCGGCCGGAGGCGGGGTCACGCGGCTCCGGGTTTGCGTCGATCGGCCGGCATGATGTCGACCACGCCGTCGTCCGGATAGCCGTCGAGCATGATCGTCGCGACCGCGCCGAGTGCGCGGTCCCAGGCCAGCGTCATGGCCGGGGTCCAGGACTCGCCGCCGATCTCGCTCATCGCGGCGATCATGCATTCCGCGACCGCCGTGTACATCGGCCTGGTGACGCCGAGGCCGGCGTGTCGCCGCCCCAACGCGTGCAGAGTCGTCGTCAGCCACTCGGCGTCGTCGAGATGCTTTACGACCGAGACGACGGCGCTCCGCAACATCGCGGCCTGGACGCTAGTGTCGCGCCCGAACATGGCGCGAACGGTGGGATAGCGGTCGAACAGGATCTCGTAGAAGCGAACGGTGAGGCCCGAGTCGGGAAGGTCGACGAGTGCCAGGCTGCGTTCGAGCAGTTGTTTGTCCATGCACGGACCTTGGTGCACCGGCATTGCGACTGGGCGCGCTGCGGGGAAGGCCGAGGTAACAGTGGTCTCACAGCGAACCGCAGCCGGTGTGAGGTTCGGGATTGTTCGGGCGTTTGGTCCGTTCTCAGAGGTTTTCAGCTGTCCCAGTCGACCGTGCGGGCCATGTCCAGCAACCGGCGTCGGCGCGTCTCCCCCGTCGCACCCACCCACGCGATGAGACCGTAGACGTGTGCGCGGAAGTCCGGGTGTTCGTCGTGATTCTGCGACGACGCCCCGTGCCGGCTCGCATTCTGGAGCAGGGCCCGAAGATTGTCGTAGTCGGATCTGGCAACCTGCGGACGGTCGTTGACGACGAGACCGGCGAGCTGTTGGCGCTGATGGCTGTGCATGATCCGGACCTTCTCCGGGTGCACGGTGAATCGCTCGTCTTCGACGATGCGGAGCACGGTCCACAGCGCGCGGTCGGCGTTCATCGCGTCGCCCGAGATCGCGAGGTCGTCGCCGTAGCGGGTGTAGCGGAGGCCGTGACGGCGGGCGTACCCGTCGAGCCGCCGATCGAGCGGCCGCATCACGAGGTTCGCCAGATGCGGCGAGGTCGGCGCACCTTGCGGCAGGTGTCGTTCCCGAAGGAGTGCTGCGTGCGTGTGATCGATACCGCGGAGTTCGTCCACAGGCGTTGCCGTGGTGCACAATTCGGCGAGCAGGCGGGCGATGTGCGGCGGGTAGCCGGCCTGCCGGAACACTGCTCGGACGCGCGGTACGGTGATCGTCTCGAAGCAATGCCGGAGGTCGACGCGCAGCACCACGGGACGGTCCGTGTGCGGCCACGCGAAAGCAGCCGGTGACGACCCGGGTACGAAACCGCGCGCCGCGGGATGGGCCGGAATGCGCTCAATCAACCGTCGCAGCAGGCGCCGTTGCGTCTCGCGCATACGGGGTTTCGGAGCTTCGATGACCCGGACACCGTCCCGCTTCTCACGCCGCCAGATTCGGTAGTGACGCAACGGCGGGCGCGCCGTTCGTAGCCATTGGCCGCGGTCGGCGAACCATTCGAGCTCGGGCACGGTGAAGTCGAGCCAGTGCGCGAACTGCTCGACATCGTAGAGATCGGGCAGAGCGTCGGACACCGTTCCCGCGGAACGTGGTTCGTGCAGTACGACGGGTTGAGCGGCGAGGGGTGCCGGGTGGGTCCACGGCGCGAGGGCCTGGATCATCACGGTCGCGGGATGTCGCGGTTCGTGAGGCGAGAGTTCGATGATGCGGGCGGCGACTTCGGAGGTGACCTCAGCGGGCAGGACCGCTCTCACTGCCGCCAGGATCTCCGGCCACGTCCAGGCGGTATACGTGCGCGAGAAGGCCGCAGCGACTTCCGCTGCCTCATGCGGTTGCAGGAACGGTTCGGTCACGGCGCCGTGTCGCGTCGTGGGCTGTCGTGGTGATGAACGACGGATGGGGTGACCAGAACTGTGCAGCGGCGCCGTGTGGCACGTGCAGCGTGCGCGCCGGCGTCGGACGCAGGGACCAGCTGTGAAGTGCACCCAGGGGTTACCCCTGAGACGGATCGCGACGATCCACTCTCACCTTGCCCGTCGTTCATCAACCGACATGGTGCCACGGCGGTGAGACAGCCGAGGCGAGGACGCAGATCTGCGCGGGTTCACCGACGTCGCTCGCACTGAGGTCGAGGTCTGGTAGACCCGGTGTCTGTGGGTAGCTATGAGATTCGGCCGGTGGTTGCAGGCGACATCGATCAGATCTCGAGCCTGCACACCGCCATCTGGAAGGCCACGTATGCGGGAATGGTGGCTCAGGACCGGCTCGATGCGCTCACTCCTGCGGAGTCGGCCTCACGCTGGCGACAGACTGTCGGAGACCTCGCAGGCCATGCTGGGCGCGGCATCCGCATCCGGTGCGCGACCTCACTCGACACGCAGGAGATGGTCGGTTTTGCAGCAAGCGGCCCGGCTCGCGACCACGACGCTCCCGCACCGACCGAATTGTGGTCTCTGAATGTCGTTCTCCGCTATCACGGCACCGGTGTGGCGATGGACTTGATGACCTCAGTGCTCGGCGGAACGGATATCCCGGCCTACCTCTGGGTTGCACGCGACAACGCGCGGGCAGTGGCCTTCTATCGCAAACACGGATTCGAACTCGACGGGGCCACACGTCACGACTCCGGCTGGGATTGTCACGAAGTACGCATGAACAACGCACAGTGATGACCGCCCGACCAACAGCCACCTACTGGCGCACCTGAACCCCGGTACTGCTCGCGCGATCCTGCTCGCTTGTTGACCGACAGACTGCAACTCGACCGGTAGACCTCGATCGAAGTCCATAGGTCGAGTTGAAGTCTGTCGGTCGCGGGGGCTGGTTGCTGGACCCTTCGAGGCTCGTCGACCTCGACGCGCTCCTTCGTCGCTTGCTCGGCCCGGCGGCTTGCGCTCCTCGCACCTCAGGGACCAGGGGTTTGCGGTTCTTTCGGATCAGGAAGCATGCGTACGCTTCCCGCACCTCGGACGCGCAGGCGTCTTGTCGTGCACCTCGGTCGCAAAGGGTTTGTCGCTTAGGGCGGCTGGATGTATGTGAGATTCTGGCTGATCGGGGGTGTGAAGAGATGACGAACAGCAACACGGCGCGGTCGGGTGGCGATGACACCGGTGGCGAGACACGTTCGAGACTCTTCGGTTTCGAGTGCGACGGGGCCGGTTGCCGCGCGGAGGTCCTCGACTGCTCCGGATGTGATGTGACGACGGTGATCTCGGACGCGGATTACTTCTTCACCGATCAGGACGAGTTGTGGTCGCTCGCTGTCGGCGACGATCGAGCCGACCATGAGCGATTGGTGTGGCTGTCGGGGTACGACTATCGGGAGCCCGCTCGAACACGGGTCGAGCGGGCAGGGCGAGCCGAGATGCAACTGCGATATCTTGCCTCCCGCTCCGCAGAGTCACGACCGGTGGTGCTTCCCGACGGCCTGCGGCTCATCCGCATGTTTCCCGAGTGGGGCGCCGGACCACTCTGGGAGAACTTCACCGAGAACTACCCCGCCGACCCATTGCGCCTGGGCCTCGACCCCGAGCTGGCAGCGGAGCTCACCGAGTGGAACGACGTGTGGAACGCGCGTCCACACGACGCCGACCTCGACGACGAACCCGGATGGACAGCCGCCGGAGTCGCGCTACACGCTCGCGTCTAGTCCGCGCTGGCCGGCGTCGCCGAGGTGACCGCGCAGTTCGTGTTCTAGGCAACGCCCACACGGACGCGACCAGAGAAACCCCACGCCACAAGCACATCGCGCCGGATCCGTATGCATCCGGCGGGAGTTTTCCTCTCGGAGAGGAAAACTCTGGCCGCCGGGGTTCGCGATGTCTAGACATGCACGGTGACCTTGTTTGTGGACATCACCCCGGACGAAGCGGGTGGTGGGGCGGAGCGCACGTCGCCCGGCGGTTCGTCTCGCGCGCGATCGCTGTTGACCCGGGTGGGACTCCCGTTGCTCTCGGTGGTGCTGTTCGCCGCGGTGTGGCAGGTCGTCGCCGTCAGCGGGATCTGGAGTGAGACCTTCGTGCCGCGCCTGGGCACCGTGTGGCAGGCCTTCGTCGACATGTCCACGACGCACGACGGAATCCGCGGCTATGCCGACTATTACTGGTGGGAACACCTGTACATGACGCTGCGCCGGGTTTTCGCAGGTGTGGCGATCGGCGTGATCCTCGGCGTGCTGCTCGGTCTGGCGATGGGAACGGTGGGGTGGTTCCGACGCCTGCTAGAACCGTGGCTCACGTTCCTGCGCGCTCTACCGCCGCTGGCCTACTTCTTTCTGTTGGTCATCTGGCTCGGCATCGACGAGGCGCCGAAGATCACGCTGCTGGCATTGGCCGCGCTACCGCCCGCGGCGGTGGCGACCACCGCCGCCGTCAGTGCCGCGCCGGTGAGTCTCATCGAGGCGGCGCGCGCGCTCGGGGCCTCGCGATCCGAGGTGATCCGCGACGTCGTCGTACCCTCGGCGCTGCCCGAGACCTTCACCGGCGTGCGGCTTTCGGTCGGCATCGCGTATTCCTCCGTGGTCGCTGCCGAGCTCTTCAACGGCATTCCCGGAATCGGTGGCGTGGTCAAGGACGCCAGCAACTACAACAACACCCCCGTCGTCCTGGTCGGCATCATCGCCATCGGTCTGTCCGGACTGATCATCGACGGGCTCCTACGAACAATCGAGCACCGAGTGGTGCCGTGGCGCGGAAAGGCCTGAAAGACATGACAATCACACGCAAAGGGGCCGGTTCGTCCCGGGTGCGCCGGTCGCGCTTCGGCGCGGTGCTCGGGATGATCGCCGCAGTGGCGTTGGTGCTCGCCGGTTGCTCGGTCGACAACTCCGGGGACGACAGCAAGCCGACGATCCGGCTTGCCTACCAGTCGTTCCCGAGCGGCGACCTGATCGTCAAGAACAACGGGTGGTTCGAAGAAGCGCTGCCGGACTACAACATCAAGTGGACCAAGTTCGACTCCGGTGCCGACATCAACACCGCGTTCGTCGCCAAAGAGGTCGACTTCACCGCCATCGGGTCCAGCCCGGTGGCCCGCGGACTGTCCGCGCCGCTGAACATCCCGTACCAGGTGGCCTTCGTGCTCGACGTCGCCGGCGACAACGAGGCCCTTGTCGCGCGCAACGGAACCGGCATCGAGACCGTCGCCGATCTCAAGGGCAAGCGGGTCGCGACAGCGTTCGCGTCCACCGCCCATTACAGCCTGCTCGCCGCGCTGGACCAGGCCGGCGTGAACCCGAAGGACGTGAACCTGATCGATCTGCAGCCGCAGGCCTCGCTGGCGGCCTGGCAGCGCGGCGACGCGGTCTACACCTGGTTGCCCACGCTCGACGAATTGCGCCAGGACGGAACGACTCTCATCGCCAGCCGGCAGTTGGCCACCGCGGGCAAGCCCACGCTCGACCTCGGTGTGGTCTCCAGTGAGTTCGCGACGGCGAACCCGGAGGTCGTGAACACCTGGCGGCAGGTCCAGGCCCGCGCGCTCACCCTCATCAAGGACGACCCGCAGGCCGCTGCCGACGCCGTCGCCGCGCAGCTGGGCACGACCCCGGAGGATGCGGCCAACCAGTTGAAGCAGGGCACCTTCCTCACCGTCGCGGAGCTGACCAGTCCGACGTGGCTCGGTACCCAGGGCAACCCGGGCAATCTCTCCGAGAACCTGCACAGCGCGGCGGTGTTCCTCGCCGAGCAGCAGCAGATCCCGGCCGCACCGCCGATCGAGACCTTCCGCGAGGCCATCTACACAGAGGGATTGCCGGGTGTCCTCGAACAGCAGTAGTCCGCCGGACCGACCCGAGGGGCGCCGCGGCTCGATCCGTCTGCACAACGTGTCCCAGAGGTACGGGACAGGTGCTGACGCCGTGACCGCGGTCGGCCCGGTCGACCTGGACGTCCCGCCGGGCGAGTTCCTCGTGCTGGTGGGTGCTTCCGGATGCGGCAAGTCCACCCTCCTGCGACTCACCGCCGGGTTCGAACCCGCGACGGCGGGGAGGGTAGAGGTGTCTGGAGCCGCCCCGGTGCCCGGGGTGACCTCCGGGGTCGTCTTCCAGCAACCGCGCCTGTTCCCGTGGAAGACGGTGGGCGGCAACGTCGATCTCGCGCTGAAGTACGCGAAGGTCCCCAAGTCCGAACGGGCGGCACGCCGCGCCGAACTCCTCGAACGCGTCGGTCTGGACGACACCGCCGGCCGGCGCATCTGGGAGATCTCCGGCGGGCAACAGCAGCGGGTGGCCATCGCCCGTGCGCTGGCGGCCGATACGCCGTTGTTGCTGCTCGACGAGCCGTTCGCGGCGCTGGACGCCCTGACTCGGGAACGATTGCAGGAGGATGTGCGGGCGGTGAGCGCGGACAGCGGACGCACCAACGTCTTCGTCACCCACAGCGCCGACGAGGCAGCGTTCCTGGGCTCTCGGATCATCGTGCTCACCAAGCGACCGGGACGGATCGCACTGAACCTCACCTCGACGTTGCCGCGCACCGGCGTCGAACCCGACGAACTGCGCGGTTCACCCGAATACGCCGCCCTGCGCGCCGAGATCGGTGCCGCGGTGAAGGAGGCCGCCGTGAAAGATGCTGAGGTGAAGGATGTCGCGGTCGCATGAGCGGCCGGGCCTTTTCCTCAGCGTGGGCTCAACCCTGTCCGGTGGCGCGGCGGCCGGTTAGAAAGTGGGGGTGCCCTCCCTTCCAGCGTCGTCCGCCACAGCAGTGGCTTCGACTCGGCTCGTCGACCTCGACGCGCTCCTTCGTCGCTTGCTCGGCCCGGCGGCTCCGCTCCTCGCCGGCTCAACCAGCGGGGGGGGGGCGCCCCCACCCCGACGCGCCCCCTCGTCCCCCGCCTCGGCG
>ERZ501064.231-NODE-231-length-15083-cov-7.953953_pt1 | contig 15083 bp, 32 predicted proteins | sample MGYA00510851_ERZ501064 | MGnify/ENA primary metagenome ERZ501064 (study PRJEB25958, sample SAMN03398529) | human skin metagenome | study: EMG produced TPA metagenomics assembly of the Human Skin Microbiome Metagenome (human skin metagenome) data set. | reverse complement strand
TGAAACCCACCCTCGCATTTGCTGCCCTTGTGCTGCTTGCCACCCCGGCTGCGGCTGAACAGAAGAGCATCGAGTTCTGCACCGGCATGGGCGAGATCGCCCAGCTTGTCATGGAGACGCGCCAGATCGGTGCCCCATTGCACGTCGTCGCCAACGACATCGGCGGCAGGCTGGACGGGGCCGAACTGGACCTCGCCCTGGCGCTGACCGAAGCGGCCTACAACGAACCGCTCTACTCGTCCGACGAATACAAGCAGCGCGCGGCGTTCGAGTTCGCCAGCGACGTGTTCCGCCTGTGCCGGGGGGGCTGATCCATGCAGATCATCCCCATCCGCGCCTCCCGACCGGCGCTTTCCCCCGTGCCGCGCATCCTGCCGGACACGACGGACGAGACGCTGGAGCAGCGCGCGTTCGCTCGCCTGATGGCGGGGGTCGCGGCGTTCCAGACCTCTCGGCCTTACGAGATCGTCCGCCGCCAGGGCGACTACGCCCACCGCCTGGACGCCCTTGCGACGCAGCGGGGGCAGGAATGAGCCGCAGTGCATACGAAACCCCCTCGCAGCCCTGCCCTTACTGTGGCGAGCCCTGCGAAGCTGACTGGTGTGACGTCGGCGTGGGGATGGTTCAAGTCGGCCCGTATGTCTGCATGAACTGCAAGGCATCGGAGGCCAGCGCCTACAGCGAAGACCACGCCAGTCGTGCGGACTACGACATCGCCACTGGCTGGTATCGGCCCGGTTCTCCGCTCGACACGCTCGCCAACCAAGATGAGCAGGGCAACCCTATCACTTGGCAGGAGGCAGACACGGCTTACCGCGCTAAGCACGGCGTGCCGCCTCGCTATCCCACGGAGCGGGGGCAGGAATGAGCGCCGCCGACAAGATCGCTGCCGCCCGCACGCTGATCGAGCCGCTGACGGGGCACACCGAAGCTCCGTGGTGGACTGACGGTGAATACAGCGAGGATGAATGCGGCATCGCCGTCATCGCCGCACGCACCGACGCCGGACCTCTGCCGGGCAACCCTACTCGGGGCATGGTGGCATGGGCCAGCCAGTTGCTGCCCGAGAATGCCGGGGTTTGTGAAGCGGATGCCCGCCTGATCGCGGCCGCCCCTGCCCTCCGCGACACCGTTGCCGCTCTGGCCGACCTCGCCGACGCGCAGGCGCAGGAGAACGCGAGGCTCAAGGCGACGCTGGAGTGGTACGCCAGCGACGAGGCGTGGACCATGCGCCAGTTGGAAAGCGGACATGGCGATTATGGCAAGCGCGCCCGCGAAGCCCTGAAGGTCGCGCCATGACCTGCGCTTGGCCCTGCCCTGTCCCCCACCATGTGCCGCACTTCGGCTGGTCGTGGTCCGTCCCTGGCGCTGCCGGGATCGAGGCCACCCGCGAAGCCGCCGAGGCGCAGATCAACCGCTACCGCAACGTGAGGACGTGATGAGCAACGACAAACCCGCCCTGTGGGATCGGATGCGCGCCTACGCCGCCGAACATGGCGAGCCGCGAGAGGACTGGCTGACGCTTGCCGACAAGTTCGAGGCTGCTGCGACCGGCTTCTATGGCGATCCGCAGACGCATGACGTGAAGCAGTTCCTCGGGGCCTTCGCTCGTGCGCGCCGGGCCTGGTGCGACGCGACGGGGGAGGCGCTGGTATGACCGCCCCCCTGAACCTCGCCCGCCCCTCGCCCGACGAGATCATCGAGGCGAACCGCCCCTTCCACCCCGAGCCTGCCGATCATGGCGGCCTCAAGATCGCCATCGGCCTCGCATTGTTCGCGGTGATGCTGGCGCTGGTCTGGCTGGACGGCATCCCGCGCGCCTTCGAGCGGCCGGAAGCCTGCCGCAACCTCAGCGCCGTGGAATGCACGGCCAAGCTCCAGGAGAGCCGCAAATGACCGTCTGGATGATCCCCGGCCCTGCCGTTGGCCTTATGGGTGCCCTGATGAGCGGGGCCGCCCATGCAGGCGGATACGTTGCCCCCATCGTCGTCGCGCCGCCCGTGTCCGTTGCCGCTGAGCCGAGCCGCTGGTGGATCGCCCTGCCCTTGCTGGCGCTGCTGGCGCTGGCCGGTCGCAGCAGCGGCTCCAAGCCCGGCATCACGCCCCTGCCCGGTGATTACGGCGGCCCGTGCTTCGGCGAGGGCACCGGACTTCGGATGGCCGATGGCACATGGAAGGCCGTCGAGGACATCGCCGCAGGAGACATGATCTGGACATCGGAAGGCAAGCAGGCCGTCATCGCGACGGATAGCTGGGTGCCGACCGACTTCCGCGACAGGCCCGTGATCGTCAACGGCGTCCGCCTGTCGCCCAACCATGGCGTCAAGCATGACGACGCCCAGCGGGTCGAGGCGATAGAGGCCAGCAGGACGCGCGGGATGATCGACGGACGGGCCTATCACCATGTCCTCGTCGCGGAGCATTCCTGGCTTCTGGCGCGGGACGGGGAGGGGCAGGTCTTTGCCGAAAGCCTCTGGCTGACGAAGGACATGAAGCTGGGCCGGGCCTATCCCGAGATCGCCGCGCGCCATGCCACGGTCAATCTCGGCGGGGTGGAGGTGGCAGCATGACCCTGACCCCTGAACAGATCGCAAAAGGTTGGAAGCTGCACGACGGCAGCGACGTGTGCCCGATCAAGGACAATAGAACGAAGTTCCGCTTTATTCAGTCGGGATCGCAGCAAAGCGATACGGTCGATAAGGCAGGCCGCTTTTATTGGCAGCACATCACCGCCTACCGCATCATCGAGGCCCACGGCGCGGACGCTGAACCCGCCCGCCCGACGCCGTTCCCGGCGGACTACTCCGAGCTTGTCTTCGATGACGCCGGGTGGAGCCAGACGATCATCGTGGACGGCAAGCGGCCCGAGTGGCTGCGGGATGATGACGAATACACCGTTGGCATCAGCGGCATGGTCTACAAATTGACGCGCTACGGCGGGTCGTCCCTCGCCATCCGCGTCCGCCGCCGCGAGCCGAAGCGCGAGACACGACGCCTCGCTATTCAGATCGGCATGGGCTTTCTCGAAATCGGCACCATCGACCTGATCGACGGCAAGCCTGACCTCTCCACCCTCAAGATCGCGGAGGACGCGCTGTGACCGACCACACCGCCCCCCTGTGCATCGAACTGGACGGCCTGACCATCGACACCGAGGCGACCTTTGCCATCGATGAGGTGTGGGACGGCCGGCACCTCATCAGCGCCGAGGCCACCCTGCTCACCTGGCGCTGCGATGACCGCGACCTGACCCGCGCGCATCTGGTCAAACTGCTCAACGCGCTGGTGATCGACGGCGAGAAGCGAGTGCTGGCGCTTGAGGACCGCACCGCTGGCGACTGGTGTGCCACCGCCGAGCGCGATGCCCGCGACGACTACGCCGACAGCCGGGCCTGGGTCGCTGAATGACCGCCTCCTATCGCATCCAGAGCGGCGACTGCCTCGAAACCCTGCGCGGTTTGCCCGACGCCAGCGTGAACTGCTGCGTCACGTCGCCGCCCTACTTCGGCCTGCGGGATTACCAAGTTGTCGGTCAGATCGGCCTTGAGGACACGCCGGACGCCTTCGTGGCGCGGCTGGTTGAAGTGTTCCGCGAGGTGCGGCGCGTCCTGCGCGACGACGGCACGCTCTGGCTGAACCTGGGCGACAGCTACTGGACAGCCAAAGGCGCATCGCACGGCTTCGACCCGAAGCAGAAAGAGCAACGTAGGGGGTGGGCCAGACCCCAGGACCGCCCCGCCCCCGATGGACTGAAGGGCAAAGACCTCATCGGCATCCCGTGGCGCGTGGCCTTCGCGCTTCAGGCTGACGGCTGGTATCTGCGGCAGGACATCATCTGGCACAAGCCGAACCCCATGCCCGAGAGCGTGCGCGACCGTTGCACCAAGGCGCATGAGTATGTGTTCCTGCTGTCCAAGGGGCCGCGCTACTATTTCGACAGCGAGGCGGTAAAGGAGCCGGTCGCGGAAAGCAGCGTGGCGCGTCTGGCGCAACCGACACTGGCGCAACAGGCGGGATCCGCGAGGGTGCCCGGCAAGACCAACGGCAACATGAAGGCAGTCGGCAACGGCGAAACCCGCAACCGCCGCAGCGTCTGGACCGTCACGACCAAGCCGTTCAAGGGCGCGCACTTCGCAACCTTCCCGCCAGACCTGATAGAGCCTTGCATCCTCGCTGGCTGCCCGGTCGGGGGCACGGTGCTGGACCCGTTTGGCGGCAGCGGCACCACCGCAGGCGTTGCGCTCAAGCACGGGCGCAATGCCATCCTCTGCGAACTGAACCCCGACTATGCCGCGCTCGTCTCGGATCGGGTGCGCCAGATCGCCGGAGATCAGCCAAGCCTCTTTCTGGAGGCCGCCGAATGACCGAACCCGCCGCGCGCCTCTCCGACTGTCCGCGCGGCGCAAACTGCCCTCTCGGCATCCTCCCCAGCCGAGAGGGCGCATTCTCCACAAGGACGCTTAACATGCTGATCCACCCGACGCCCGCAGAAATCCGCCTTCACGCCGCCAGCGCCATCCGCGCAGTCGCAGATGCATGGGAAGCCGAGACGGGCAAGCTGTTCCCGACCTACATCGCCCTGCGTGGCTTGGATGAAGGCATCCGCAACGCCAATGCAGAGCATGAGGCCATCAAGGCCCGCCTGCATAACGCGAGGGACGCGGCATGAACGCGCTTGCCCCTATCGGCCACAACTGCCCGCCCGGCCCCATCGATGAGGCCACCGCGCCCTATCAGGCTGCCATCGAAGAAGCAGCGAACTGGCTGGACGGAACAGCCGTCGAGAACGAAGGCCAGATGAAGGCGGTTGACGCCATCGCCAAGCAGATCCGCTCCGCCCGCTCCGATCTGGACAAGGCGAAGAAGTCTGCCACCGCGCCGCTGCACGATGCCTGGAAAGCGGAACTCGCCCGCTGGAAGCCGACCGAGGACGACCTCGACCGCATCCAGAAGGGCCTGGCCTCGCTGGTGGATGGGTTCAAGCGCAAACTGGCCGCCGAGAAGGCCGAGGCCAAGCGCAAGGCGGACGCCGAGGCATGGGCCGCCCGCCGCGCCGCTGAGGACGCCGCACGGGCCGCGAACGCCGCAGATCTGGAAGCGCAGCGCGCCGCCGCCGAGGCGCAGCGCGAGGCAGAGGAGGCGCAACGCCGCGCCGCCGCCGCCAGCAAGGACAAGGTGACGGGCCTGCGCACTGTCACCCGTTACGAGATCACCGATCCGCGCGACCTGCTGAATTGGCTCGCGCGCAACCGCAAGGACGACGTGCTGGCATTCATCGAGGAATGGGCGCGGCGCAATCACAAGCCTGATCCTGGCGCCGCTGGCCTGCGGGTCTGGACTGAACAGGAGGCGTTCTGATGGGCAATCTCGGCCTCTGGAACAAGCACGCCGACATCGACCCCGCGTTCACGAAGAAAATCACCGGCAAGGACTACGGCGGCACCAGCCCGAACCCGCAGTATGTCGTCCGCTGCCTGACCGAGATGTTCGGGCCTGTCGGCAAGGGCTTCGGCTGGGTGGTGCTGGCCGAGAACTTCGAACCGCTCGGCGACACGCACCTGCACTGGTGCCGCATCCGCTTCTGGTGGCGGGACGAGCAGGGCGAGCACTCGGTCGAGGAATACGGCCAGACGAAGGCCGCCTATGTCACCTCGCAGGGCAAGCACCGCGTGGACGAAGACGCGCCGAAAAAGAGCCTGACCGACGCCATCATCAAGGGGGCGTCGCATCTCGGAGTTGCCGCGAACATCTTCCTGGGGCGCTGGGACGACCAGAAATACGTCGATCAGGTCAACGCGGACTACCGGGAAGCCGAGAAGCCGCAGCCCTCGCCCGCCGCCATTTCCGAAGCCGTCGCCACATTGAAGGCCGCGCCCGATCTGGCCGCGCTGCAATCGGCCTACAAGGCCCTCTACCGGGGGGACCGCATCACCGCCGAACACGCCGACGTGGTGGAGGCCAAGGATGAGCGGAAAGCAGAACTCACAGAGCAGAGAGAAGCAGCATGAATTCAGCGCCGATTAGCCCGGCCGATCTGGCGCGGCTCTTGTCTTATGACAAGGATAGCGGAGAACTTAAGTGGAAGCCGCGTCCGAATGCACGGCCTGAATGGAATACGAAATACGCCAACAAGCCTGCCTTCACGGCCAAGCATAAGACTGGATATCGGTGGGGCAGTATAGGCAACCGCCAGTATTTGGCACATCGCGTGGCCTTCGCCCTCGTGACCGGAGAATGGCCAGACGTAATCGACCACATAAACGGCGACAGGCAGGATAACAGGTGGCCGAACTTGAGAAACGTTTCTCAAGTGGAGAATTGCAGAAACGCCAAAATGAGCCGCAACAACAAGTCGGGATACAACGGGGTCTATTGGGATAACCGCTGGCAAAGATGGAAAGCCCGGATCACCGTAGACAGGAAGAACCGCTCATTAGGGACGTTCAACTGCGCCACTGCTGCTGCGGTAGCTAGAATAAAGGCTAACGCTGAATACGGCTTTTCGGATCGTCATGGAAAAGGATCACTAAATTGAAGAACATCACCCTGGCAGGCGGCATCACGCGCGACGCCAAGCTGAACAGCAACCAGTCGGGCAGCGTCCTGAACTTCTCGGTGGCTGTGGATCACCGGGACGGCCGCGAAAAGACGACCATGTATTTCGACTGCGCCCTGTGGGGGAAGCGCGGCGAGGCGCTGGAGCAGTATCTGACCAAGGGCACCCGCGTTGCGGTGTCGGGCGATCTGTCCACCCGCGAGCATGAGGGCAAGACCTACCTGACCGTTCGCGCGGACCAGATCACGCTCATGGGCGGCGGCCAGCAGAACGACGGCGGCGGGCAGCAGCGGCAGCAGTCGAGTGGGGCGCAACCGCAGAGCCGCTCTGCACAGCCCGACTTTGACGACGAAATACCCTTCTAAGTTGCAGGCAGTCAGATGAACGCAACCCTCATCCTCACCGGCCCGCAGGACGTGGCGGCGATTGCCCGCCGCGCTGACTGGCTGGGGTATCCCTGCACGGTCAGCATCCGGCGCGGGGCAGGCCGCAGCAACGCTCAAAATCGACTTGCTCAGCAATGGGCGGCGGATGTTTCGGCGCAGTTGGGCGACCGGACGCCTGAACAGGTGCGCGGCCACTTTAAGCTGCACCACGGCGTTCCGATCCGGCGCGAGGATGAGGGGTTCGCCGCTGTCTATGACCGGGTTCTGCGGCCCCTGCCCTATGAGGCGAAGCTGGCCTGCATGATGGCACCCATCGACATGCCAGTGACCCGCGACATGACCAAGGCGGAACTGACCCGCTATCTCGACAGCATCCAGGCGGAGTTCGCGCCTATGGGCGTGCGGCTCACCGATCCTGACGAACTGAAATGGGGGGCGAAGCGATGAGGGCTACCGTTATCACCGATGCCAGCTTCTGCCCCAAGACCAAGGCAGCCGGATGGGCCGCTTGGGTCCGGGTGGACGGCATCAGCGAGCCGATCAAGCGATATGGCGCGTTCAAGGAACCCGTCGCCTCAGCGCGGGACGCCGAGATGCTCGCCGCCATAAATGGCGTATTCATCGCGGCCAAGGTCGGCGCAACGCAGGTTCTGGTGCAGACCGACTGCCTGTCCGTCGTCCACATGTTCGAGGGTGTGACGGTCCAGAAATCCATCAAGGACGCCTTCACCCGCGCTCAAGCCAAGGCAGGCATTCTTGGCCTCAAGGTATCGGCAAAGCACGTCAAGGGCCACAGCAACGACCCCGCGTCACGCTCTTGGGTCAACCGCTGGTGCGATGAGCAGGCGGGCAAGAAGATGCGGGCGTACCGGGCCCAGATAGCGGGAGGCATGGCATGACCCGCCGCCGCTGGACAGCCCTTCGCCGCGCCGACCTGTTCATGGAGATTTCACGAAATGTCTGAATGGTCCCTGATAATCCGACCGCTTTCCGACTCAGAGAAGGGGAGGGGCAATGGAGTGTCGCCTGAGCGAGAGGCGCAAATCGTGGACGAGTGCTTGCGGCTAATCCGTGCCGGATGCCCTCGGTCCCAGATCACCAGACTGTTAGGCTCAACCCGCTCCAGCGTTTCCCGCTGGTGTCAGAAGGCTGTGGCGGCCACAGGTGGCAAGTCCGACCGGGCGGCAGTAAAACACCACAGCCGAACACTGCTACAAAAGATGTGGGACCGAATTGATGCCAGCGGCCCCTGCTGGAACTGGACGGGTCACATCAAGGAAAACGGATACGGCTCATTCAACTCGGATGGCCGGCCAGTTTACCCGCATAGAGTGATGTATGAAACGTTCGTTGCGGCAATCCCTGCCGGGTGGGTAGTGGACCACGTTTGCAATAACAGGAAGTGCTGCAATCCTGACCATCTGCAAGCCGTAACGCAAAACGAGAACCTGTATTTCGCGGGAGTGGAACGTGTCGCGTAAGCGTTGGACCGCCTTGCGTCGTGCCCGACTATTCGATGCTCACAAAGGGCTGTGCCATATTTGCGGGCTGAAAATCGACGCTGTTCGTGAGGGCTTTGAAGTCGAGCACGTCATCCCCTTGGCTCTGGGCGGCGATGATGACGAGGGCAACTGCCGTCCGGCTCACGTCGCCTGCCACAAGGACAAGACCGCCGATGACAAGGCGCAGATCGCGAAGGCCAACCGGGTGCGAGCAAAGCATCTGGGGGCAAGGGACCGCCCGCGCCGCATCATGCCGGGCAGCAAGGCATCGCCGTGGAAGAAGCGGCTGGACGGAACCGTAGTGAGAAGGGACACCCCATGATCTCCCGCATTGACATCGAGGACTTAACATCTCCCCCGACCTTAAGGCCGGAGACTTCCAAGACCGATAGGCGCCTGGATAGTTCGCGCTTCATCACCGGCCACAAGGCACGGCTCCACGCCCGGAGTGTTCCCCCGGTGAAGGATAACGACCGCAGCGTTGCGGTCAGCATTGTCCCGATGCCCGCACGCGGTGCAGACGAAGGCCGCTTGGCTCTTGCGGCTTCGACTGTCCACTGTCCCGCAGGACGCGCAGGTTTGAGACGAGAAGGCCGGGTTCACCTTCACGAGGCGGTGCGCCTTGTAGAGCAGCATCGCCTCAATCTGGTGCCAGCCAACGTTCAGGATGGCTCGGTTCAGTCCGCGCTTCTGGGCGACGTTGCGCCCAGGCTCGGCAATGGTGCCGCTGGCAGAAGCGGTCATATTCATGGTGCGAAGTCGCTCGACTGCGACCGTCCCGTAACGGCGGGTAATGGTTGTGGTCGCTTCGTGCGCCCAATGCTTGCGGATGCGGGCCTGACGAGCCTTGAGCGCAGCAACTCGGCGCTGCGCCTTGGCGTGCCGGACAGAGCCGCGCTTGCGCCGGGACGCGACGCGCTGCGCCTTGCGAACGCGCCGGTCAAGGTCGGCCACGCTGGCGGGCAGGCTGTAGCTGGTGCCATCCGACAGCATCAACGGCACGGTTACGCCCCGGTCGATGCCGACTGCGCCGCCCGGATCGGGCGTCTCGGCGTCGATCAGGCAGCCGATGCTAACCTGCCAGCCAAGCACGGTGCGGCTGACAGTCGCCTCACGGATCGTCCCCGCAAGCGGACGTGTCAGGCGAAACCTGACCCAACCAATCTTGGGAAGGCGAATGCGGCCCCAGCGATGGTTGATGTTCTCAAGGACGATCTCTCGCCCGGCGAAGCTGAAAGCGTCGTGGACCCCCTTCTTCTTGGGGACGGGGTAGCCGCCCAGCCCTTGCCACGCGCGGCGGTAGGCTTCGTCCAGTGCTTTCAGGGCACGCTGCAACGGCGTGACGTGGACAGCGCGGACGAAATCAACCTCGGCACGCAACAGCGTCAGTTCGCGCGCCTGCGTGACGTAGTTGAGGTTGTTTCCGGTGGTGGCTTGGTATCGCCGCCAGTGGTCTCGGCGCTGTTCGAGGGCGAGGTTCCAGACAAGACGGCAGACACCGGCGAACCGGGAGAAAACATCCTCCTGATCCGGGGTCGGGTAGAGCCGAAAGGTGAAACCACGATAGAGCATGGATACTTTAATATGAAAAACTGCGCCGTATTTCAAGCAGCGCCCCATCGCCTCGCGATGCCTTCACACGGTGAAAGCCGTCATTTCAAAGGAGAAAGGACATGACCGACGCGCAGGACGAGGCGCCCAGCCTCCTCCCTTGCCCGTTCTGTGGGAGCGCGGCAAGCGCAGAGGGCGTGGTGAGATATAGCCGACCAGTGGCAGATTGCACCTGGAGTGATGGCGAACCGGTTACCGAAGCGTTCTTCTGCAACTGCCCCAGCTGCGGGGCGGACAATCAAGGCCCCCTGCATGGGTATCGAACCAAAGATAAGGCGATTGCCGCATGGAACCGCCGCGCCGACCTCGCCCGTCCCTCGCAGGCGGGGGATGAGAGGGTGAAGCGGCTGATCGAAGCAGTGCGAGGATTGCTGCACTACGAAATCGCGCATGTTGGTCCATACGCAGTGCTGCGGGTCGCAGAGGTGCGCGCCGCCCTCGCCGCGATGGACACGCCGAAAGGAGGCGGGGAATGAGCCGCGAAATCGAAGCCAAGGCGTTTGCCTGCGACACCTGCGGGTGCGTTCACACAACCCTGATCTATGCGGCGCGTCTCGACATATCGACGCAAGCCGCTCAGCGGGCAGCCGATGAATGCTGCCAGCCTCGGGTCTGCGAGTGCGGAGAGCCGGTTGAGAGACCTTGGACGGCCTGTGCGCCCTGTCGGGAGCGTAACAAACTACTCCGCGCCATGCCCATCGACGCGGCTAGTTACTCTGGTCCAGTTCACTCCGACGACTGCGATGGAGAATGGGGCGAAGGCTATTCATCAGATCTGGACGCGTTGCGCGAATGGTGCGCGGATTGGGAAGCCCCCGTGCCGGCGTATGTCCACCCGTGCGATGAAGAAACGTTCGCGCTGAACGCCGGGCAAATCATCGAAAGCGCGCTGGACGACCACCATGAAGACGCGGCAGATCAGGTCGTGGACGAGGAAGGTCTTGAGGCATTCTTGAAGGAATGGAATGCCAAGCAAACCCTCCGGTCATGCTTCCCCGACACCAAGCGGGTGATCGTTCTGGATCAAGAGCGGTTCGATGCGCTTATCGCCCCACCCGCCGCGATGGACACGCCGAAAGGAGGCGGGGATGAGTGACACTGCCAAACTTCTGGCCGATCTGACACGAGCCAAGGCGCTGTTTCAGCAGCGGGCCATTCTGGCGGCCATCGGCGTGGAGCTGCACACAGCCGATCGAGAGCAGCCCGCCCCGCCCGCCGCGATGAAGGATGGGGGCTGAGCATGGCTGACCTGACATTCCCGCGCACCGCCCGCCACGGACAGCGCCGCGTCGTCGGTATGTGGCGCGACTGGAACGCCCTGCGCGGAGCCGTGGCCCTGGGCGATCCGGTGAAGACGCAGCAGCTGTTTGATGAATGCGAGCCGTGGATCGACTGGTGCTTCGGTATGGCCGCTGAACGGAAGGAGGAAAGGTGATGATTAACACGCAACGGGCGCATGACGCGCGGAGGCGGGCATGAGCGGGCTAGTGATCTGCGCGCTGGTTGTAGCGGGATGCGCTGTGCCGCTTCTGGCATGGCTTGTGTCTGGCGAGGCATCGGCAGGCAGAGAGGTGGATGACCTGATCTATCCGCGCCCAACAGCCACGATGAGCGACAAGGAACCCACGCCATGACCGGCCTGCCGATCTGCGCGGCGCTGGTGGCGTTCATCGGCTGGAGCGTGTCGTGCTTGGGAGCGGCAAAGCGGTGGGCGAGAGACGGCGCGCCTATATGCTGGACCGGCCTCGCCCTGATCGCCGTCGCCCTCTGGCTCGCCTACGCGGCAGGAGGGGCGTGAGATGGGTGCTGAGACATTCGCCTGCCCCTGTGACTACGCAGCCCGAACAGGGCTTGATCCCCGCAAGTGTCGCCAAGTTGGGCTGGCCGATAGCGTCCTTTACAGGACGATCTTGATTGCAACAGACGAGCGCGGCGGCGAGCCCTTCTATCTCGTGCCTTGCCGCAAGGGCTGCACGCCGCCCCCGGCCGGACAGTTGCCGAAGCGGCCCAAGGACGGGCAGCCATGACCCCCACACACAGGAGCGACCCCATGACCGACACGCTGCGCGAGGCGCTGGCCCTTGCTGCAAACAGGCTGCTCAGGTGCGCCGTCAATTTCCCGACAGGCAGCCCCGAGTTTGCCAGCGCAAGCGAATGGGCAGAGGAAGCCCGCGCTGCCCTTGCCGCCGCACCGCAGCCCGCCCAGAACGAAGGGGGAGCCCATGCTGAAGATACGTCCGTTCCTGGTGGTCTACGTCCTCTCATGGGTGACGGCAGTGGTGTGGTGGGCGACCGCCGTGTCCTGATCGAACAAGCGAGAGCCTTGCTGGCTATTAATGCAAGCGGAAACGCGGTGCCAAGGATGCCGAACCTCGCGGTTTCGATCATCGAGCGGTTGGTCGCCGCCCTTGCCGCCGCACCGCAGCCCGCCACCGAGGATGACTATCATAATGATCCCTCCGCAGATGACCGCTGGAACGCAGGCTGTGACTACGCGATGACGGCCCTGTGCAAGTTGCTGCGCATCAACACGGATGATGTGACTTGGGACGCCGCCACTGAGGAATTGGAAGGCGACGTGCTGGCGGTCTTAGGCAACATCCTGACTGTGCGCTTTGGTGATGACTGGCGGAGGGCCGAACCGCAGCCCGCCGTCGCGGATCGGGAGGCGTGTCGCGCTAAGCAGGCCGAACCGGATCGAGGCTCTGATGAGACGCCTTATGACCGGGGTTATGTATGGGGCTACCGCCACGGATTGCGCGACGGGAAAGCAGAGGTCGCACCGCAGCCCGCCACCGAGGATCGCGGCAAAGGCGAAAAATCTTGATTCCAAAAGGAAATTCAGTCAAGATAAACGGGCTGAGTGGTGCTGGAAACACCGGCTCAGCCCTAACCATAGCCCGATCAACGGAGGATCGAGATGGCTGAGAAATCACTTCCCACGCCAGAAGTGCTGCGTCAATTGCTTCGGTATGAGCCTGAGACCGGCAAACTGTTCTGGCGAGAACGCCGGGCGTCAATGTTCAAAGCCACAACGATCCACACTGCTGATACGCGATGCAGTCAATGGAACGGGCGATACGCCGGCAAGGAGGCCATAACCGCTCTTTGCAATGGCTATCTTTATGGGAACATAGGTAAGCGTAGCGTTCACGCGCACAGGGTGGCGTGGGTTATCTACTACGGTGAACTGCCAGCCCATTTTATCGACCACATCAATGGTATTCGAACAGACAACCGCATATCCAATCTCAGGGAAGCTACGCCACTTGAGAGCCAATGGAACACAAGATCTAGAAGTGGCACTAGCCAGTATAAAGGTGTCTCCAAAAGGTCGAAAGACAGCAGGTGGACGGCGGAGATCAGAGTTTCCGGAAGTAATCGTTATCTAGGGAGATACGACACCGAACGGGAAGCCGCCCTTGCTTATGATGCGGCGGCAAGGGCGGCCCACGGACTCTACGCCAGACTTAACTTTCCTGACTAGGAAATGGCTTGAACTCACTCTCAAACCATTTCCTATGCCACATGATACCCTGCCTATGTTCGAAGAAGCCGCTTTCCTGCACCTTCGGCCCCAGCACCTCATAGAGCGTCAGGCACTCGGGCTCATGCAGACGGATGATCCGGTGAACGTGGTCGTGCGGGATTTCCATCACGTCGCCCACGGTATGACTGCGAACCTCGATCCTGCCGTCCGGGTGCAAGACTTCCTCATCGTAACCGCCGCGCAGGATATAGCTGCGGCAGTCAAAATGGTGGCTGTGGTGCGGGCCGGTGTCGGGGCCGGAGAAGATGTGGAGCACCTGGGCGTTGCCGTTCGCGGCGGGGCCGATGTGGATTTTGTGCATCACCTCGGACATGCGTTCATGCGTGATGTGCAGCATGGTCACTCTCCTTTCAGATACCCCGGTGCCCAGCCCCAAGCTGCACAGGACCGGAGCCACGCGTCGTAGAAGGCCAGCCAGTCGGCGGGGGTCATGGCTTCACCGCAGGGGCGCGCCACGCATCCGCAGCCTGCTTCACGGCGTCCGCGACCGCAGCCTTGGCCAGCCGGTCCAGCACCTCGGGCGACGGTTTCAGCCCCGCCGCGGCGTCGCTGTTCGAGGTCAGCGTGTGGGTGATCGCGGCCTTGATCGCCTCGGGAATGCTCTTGCCTTCCAGCAGCGCGGCCTTTGCGCCGGTCAGCAATCCGGCCTTGAGGTCGGCCTGCCACTTGGCGGCCTCGGTCAGCCCGTGCTCGGCCAGCTTCGCCTTCGACCAGGCGTTGACGCGCGCGGTGATGATCGCGCCGTAGGTGCTGACCACGATAGCCAGCAGGCCCGCCGCGAAGGCGATAATCGTCATGAGGTTCTGTTCCATGTCAGGCTTCCTTTGCGTGCAGGGCTTCCAGCGCAGCCACGCGGGCGGCGAGGGATTCGAGGGTGAGAGGTTCGGGCGAGGTCGGGACTGTGACTGCAGGCTTCGGCGCCAGCTTCGCCACGATCAGCGCGCGGATCTGGTCGCCCACGGCCACGGGGTTGCCGGGCGCGGCCATGCCGGGCAGCCAGGCGATGTCCCACTTGCCCTGCTGGGTGATGCCGAGCGTCGGCTGCACCTCGGCGTGGGTCAGCACCGTCTGGCGCGACACGGGGATGTCATACTGGCGGCAGAGATCGGCGCAGAGCGTCGCTAGCGCGTCAACCTGCGCAGGGGTGATGGGATACTTGCCCGCACTGAAGGGCCGCTCCTGTGCCCCTGCCATCGCCGCCAGCGCCACGCCGATGCTGCCGGTGTTGGCGTTGAGCGTGTGGGCAGCGTAGGCCCCCGACCGCAGCGGCCCGGCATTGGCCGAGACGGGGTGCTTGCCCTTGTGGACGCGACCCTGCCCGTCGATGACGAAGTGGTAGTGCTCTAAGTCGAGCGTGCTGGCGGTGTGTGCTCCGGCCGACCAGTGAAGAATGATGCGCTGCATGTTGCCCTCTCGGCATGAGAAAGCCCGCCGGGTGAGGGCGGGCGGTTGATCGGTGATTCCGGGGGTGGTAGGAT